>Ga0302123_10000415_pt1 | contig 34372 bp, 37 predicted proteins | sample CB21_321_MG_FD_203109 | JGI IMG/M metagenome (GOLD analysis project Ga0302123, IMG submission 203109) | Marine microbial communities from Western Arctic Ocean, Canada - CB21_32.1 | ecosystem: Environmental > Aquatic > Marine > Oceanic | place: Canada: Western Arctic Ocean | collected 2017-09-28 | reverse complement strand
CGTCGCTGGATTTGAAATTCCGACCCTGGTGCTTACCGAGGAAGAGGGCCGCATCGACCTCAGGACGGCTCTCGATCTCGGAGCGGCCGGCGTCATTTCCAAGAGCGCCGCGACAGCGCAACTACTCGTTGCGATTCGCGAGGTCTACCAGGGTCTCACCTGGGTTGACCGTGGACTCCAAAACAGGAACGGCGTGAACCTTTCCCCCGACGACCCGTTTCGGCGCGACGGACAAGGGCGCGCCAATCCCCTGCGCGGTTCAGAACTCACCCCCCGCGAAACCGAAGTGGTCGCGCTCGTCTCACAAGGCCTGCGCTACAAAGAAATCGCCAGCCGCCTGACGATGAGCCCGCATACACTCAACAACCACCTGCGTCACATCTTCGACAAACTCCGGGTCAAGGGCCGCGTCGAACTGGCCATCTACGGTTTGAAGCACAAGATCTAGCGAGAGCGCAACACGTAGGGGCGACTAGACTGGGTGCCAATACGACCGACCAAGACAACTCTTGAGCTGGTACCATTTTCGGTCGAGACCGCCGGCGATTCCGCCGCCATGCGTACTCTCCAGCCTTTTCTCGAGATCGTTGCTTGCAAGTCGCCTACCTGATCCTCGCTCACAAGAATCCGGCTCAATTGGCCCGTCTCGTTCGGCGTCTGAACGCACCAGGCGTCGCGTTCTTCGTTCACATCGACCTGCGCTCGCCTCTCGCCGGCTTCCAGGAAGAACTGCGCCTCATCCCAAACGCTGAGATCCCCAATGCCAACATTCACTGGGTCGAGCGCGTCGCCGCAAAGTGGGGGCGCTTCGGTCTCGTCCAGGCAACGTTGAACTGCCTGGAAACATCTTTTGCACACACCCCGGGGATCGACCGGTTTGTGCTGATCAGCGGCCAGGATTACCCACTGCGAAGCGCCACCGACATCGTGCGGTTCTGGCAGGCAGCCCCATTGACGACATTCATGGAGTACTTTTCGCTACCGACCGAACAATGGCACAAAGGCGGCCTCGACCGCGTCGAAACTCTCGGTCTCAGTTTTCCGGGAGGCCACCTCGTCCGGCATCTGATCCGCATCTTCTATCGGCGTCGGCTGCCCCTCGGTCTCAAACCGTTCGCGGGCTCGCAGTGGTGGTCAATGTCGAGGAGTCACGCCGAGCGCGTCATGGAGTTCGTGCGAAGACACCCGGGATACGTCCGCTTCCATCATTGGTCCCTGGTTCCCGACGAAATGTTCTTTCAGATCATTCTTCTCAATGCGGGTGACGAGATCAAGAAACATATCGTCGGAGATCACCTTCGCTATGTTGTGTGGGAAAGCCCGCGCACATATCACCCCAATGTACTGGGAACGGTGGACCTCGAAGCCATCATGGCCTCCAATCAACTCTTCGCGCGCAAGTTTGACACGGCCATCGACGCCGAAATTCTCGACCCTATTGACACTCGAGTCGACGCCGCCGCGCCGTCATCCGCCGAACCCAAATAGCCGGCCACACGTCAGCCCGCCCGCCGGCGTCTCATGCGCACCCAACTGTCGAGGCTTTCGTGCCAACGCCTTGGCAGCATCGCGCCCGACAAACACGCGCCAACAAACAGCCAGTTTCGAATGTCACCCGCGAAGCCGCTAGGGAAAGCCCGCAAGCCTTGCCACAAATACCGCAAACCGTTTCCGAACTCGCACGCTTCATACGACAGATAGGCGTAGTAAGAGTTCAGTTTCACTCCCCGCTCGCCTTCCGTTGCCGCGACATCCTCCGGCGCGACCGAAGCAGCTCTCCCGATCACCTCCGTCAGTCCTTCGATCATCACCGGCACGTTCGAGCTGACCTGTCGGGGCCTCCGTCGGTACTGCGTTAGCACCTCGGGGACCGCATAGATATTGCTCGCGCGCAGTCGGGCCACTCGCAGCCACATGTCGAAGTCCTGGCACGAGGGCAGGATTTCGTCGAACGGTCCCGCGGCGATCAGGGCGTCCTTGCGGATCACCGCCGCCGAACCATTGCGAACAACGTTCTCAACCAGCATGTCGCGATACGATATGAATCGCCCCTTCCCCGCCGCGGGCGCACCGCGAGGAACACCGTTCACATCAATTTCCTCGGACAGCGAATATGTCATGTCGACCGCTGGATGCCGCGCATGATGCGCCAGGTGCCGCTCCAGCTTTTCAGGAAGCCAGCGGTCGTCCGCGTCCAGCAGTCCGACGTACCTGCCGCGCGTCAACGCGATCCCGGCATTCAGCGACGCTCCATGCCCACTGTGCGGCCGCTTCTCTACCCGCAACCGCCGGTCATCGATCCCCGAAAGCAAGTCCAAGCCGCCGTCGGTCGAGCCGTCATCGACGACGATCACCTCAATGTTGTCGTAGGTTTGCCTGAGCGCCGAATCAACTGAATCGCGAATGTACGGCGCGACGTTATACGCGCAAATGATCACACTGACGACAGGGCGCTCGGACGCGGAGCCGCCCGCCTTCTCGCCGTATACCTCGGTAGATCTGGGTCTCGGCACAGCCAGTATCATCGCAGCCTAGCCGCCGGCCCATACGGTTGGCGTCACAGGGCCTAGTCCTACTCTCGGTCGCGGAACTCTTCGTACCAGTTCAGGACAACGCGGAGCGTTTTCGAACCTTGCTCGGCTGATTCCGCCAGCACGAACCGCATGCCATCGCGCGAAACGTCATAGCGCATTCGCCGGCCCGCTGTCCAAGGCAACCCCTCAGACGAAAACAAAGTTGCGGGTGTACCCAGCTTCAGAGATGAGGTAGCCGCCACAGAGACCGCCATCAAGTCGCGGCCCTGGACATAGAAGAGTTTCTTGCCATCGGCTCGCCAGCGAGGCTGTGTCCCTCCACTCGGTCAAACCGGTCTTTTTCCACCGCCGCCCGGAAAGGTCCGTAGATACACCTCTTCTTGGCCGGACTCGTCCGAGACGTAGGCCACAACACGCCCGTTCGGGGAGAGAGAGGGCATGAGTTCATTGGACGAAGTCTGCAGGAATGGAACCTCTTCGTACTCCTCTCCGTTATCCCGTTTCTTGAGGTACCAAAGAGCGCCATCGGGATGCCCCCTTTCGTTGTTGGTCCTCTCAAAAACAAGAATCTTCTCGTCCTCCGACCAATGACTCAAGTAATCGGTCTCATCGGAATTGGTGAGCCGAACCGGATCCCCCGTACCGTCCGACCGTCTAACGAAGATGTTGCGCGGCCGTTCTGTCGAAAACGCCAAGCGGTCCCCCGTAGGGGACCAAACAGGGCCAACCTGCCACTCTTCACGGTCCTGCAAAGATGTCGCGGTCAAACGAGTCTGTAACGGTTGATCAACCTCGTGGATCCCAATCGCGATCCCATAGGTCTCGACGCCCTGAACCACCACCCGCTTTTCGTCTGGAGAAAGGTCGACAGTGTGAATCAATCTTTGGGGCCGGCCAATCCGCCCCAGAGTCTTCCCCTCCCGATCACGCCAGACCAATTGATTTGACTCTTCCATTAACGCCGCACCCCCCTGTTGATACAGCAGCGTTCCATCGACCGCAACACTAGGCCGCGAGGCGTTCTCACGAACCCGAAACGGATCGCCGGTCATCTTGAGCGAATCGACGGAAAAAGGAACACTCCACAACTCAGGTGGATCGCCAACGCGGTAAATGATGTGGCCGCTTGGATCATAAGCGGGAAGAAACCCGCTTACCAGGATCTCTCGTTGGTCGCTCTTGAGATCATGCGCAACGATCCGGCCTTGCTGAATGCGCGGGTCGAAATCTACATAAAGCAGTTTGCGGCTGTCGTCCTCGCCCGGCAGAAACCGCGGCCAGAGCAGCCTGTTATCTTTGCCGGAACGTTCGATCAACGGCTCCGGTTCACCGCCTTGAGCTGGAACCTCGAAAAGCCCCTCTACATGGCTAATCACGATGGACGCGCCATCGGGACTATAGGTGCCCCCCCCATGGTCCTACGGTGTTGTCAGGGAGCTGTTCACAGACCATAACAGCGGCCCCACCCAGCACGGAGATTCTCCGCAGTTGCGGTCCTGCGCGAAACAGGGCGAATCTGCTGTCGGGGGACGAGAATGGCTTGATATTCCAAACCTCTTGTTCTGGGCCAGCGACAGCACGGGGCTCGTCCTGAGAAAGATCCTGGACCCAAAGCGTGGGGCCCGCCGCCGAACTACTCTTGGTGAGGTAAGCAACGTAGCGGCCATCCGGAGAGATCGAGGGCCAAAAGGCAGGAGACTCAATAGAGAGTGCGAAGGTGCGATGAGTCGGTTCCGGGCCCGGGACCGAGGAGCCCAGCCACAGCACGGCAACAACGGCACTCACCAGCACCAAGAGAGCCATGGCCGCCAGCAGTATCCTGCTTGATGAATGCCGTTCGCCGGCAAGCGGGCGGCCAAGCTGTGTTAATCGAGGCCCGCCACTCACAATACTCGTCTTGCCCGCGAAAAGTTTCTTCCGCAACGAACGAAGATCGACTAACAAATCCTCAGCGTGTTGATAGCGTTCTTCTCGGCCCTTCGCCAGAGCTTTTCCGATGATCCATTCCAGTTCCATCGGGAGCCCTGCACGTAACGCCGTCACGGGCTCTGGCTCCTCGTTGGTGATCCCGTGCAGAACCGCCTCTTGGCGTTCCCCTTCAAACGGCAGACGGCCCGTGACCATCTCGTACAGCACCACTCCCAAAGACCAGATGTCGGTACGCCGATCGGTCTTCTCACCCAGCGCTTGTTCGGGCGACATGTAGGCGGGAGTTCCCAGGATCGTGGTCGTATTAGTGAGCTTCGAGCGATCGGCAAGCTGTGCCAGACCAAAGTCCATGATCTTGGCCTGACCCTGCGGGGTGACCATCACGTTGGCACTTTTGATGTCGCGGTGGACAACGCCGCTTTCATGAGCGGCCTGGAGGCCTTGTGCGGTTTGGGCGGCGATGTCAAGCACCTCGTCGAGATTCAGTGGTCGCTCGGCGATCTTATCCTTGACCGTTAGGCCCTCGATATAGGCCATGACGAGGAACATATGGCCCTCGGCCTCGCCGATCTCGTAAACGTGGCAAATATTCTGGTGATCAAGGCGAGCCGCCGCTTGGCTTCTCGCACAAAGCGAGCCTTGTGTTCGGGATCTTCGATGGCATGCGTGGCGACGAACTTCAGGGCGACCGATCGTTCCAGCTTGGTGTCCTCGGCCTTATAGACCACACCCATCCCACCATGGCCCAGCTTCTCGACCAAGCGATAGTGGCCGACAACCTGAGGGAGGGACCGCGAGCGATCGTCGCCCTGTTTGGAGCCGCGGCTCGCTAAGAGGTCCCCCTGTTTGTCGTGTTCGACGAGGAGTCGCTCAACATTCTTTCTTAGGAGCGTGTCGTCAACACATTTCGCCCGCACGTAATCGGCGCGGACATCAGGTTCCAACTCGATAGCCCGCTCGAAGATGCGCTTCGCTTCCTGCAGTAAGGGATCCACGCTAGTCGGCCGCCGCCGTCAGTTCAGATCGGAGCCAAGCACGGCCAAAGCTCCACTCACGTTTGACGGTGCGCGCCGAAAGCCCCGTCACTTCGGCCGACTCCTGGATCGAGAGGCCGGCGAAGAAGCGCAATTCTACGATCTGGTGAACGCGCGGGCACTCTTGCTCGAGGCGATCAAGAGCGTCATCCAGAGCCAGTAACTCGCTCGGCCGTCCCTTGTCAAAGACGAGTTCCTCCTCAAGTTGCAGGAAGTCAACTCCGCCTCCGCGCTTTTCGGCTTTTCGCGCTCGAGCGTAGTCGATCAGGATATGCCGCATCGCACGCGCCGCCACACCGAAAAAGTGCGCGCGGTTCTGCCAGCTGACTCTCTGACCACCCAGCATCTTCACGTAGGCTTCGTTCACCAGCGCTGTGGGCTGAAGCGTGTGATCTCGTCGATCCCCCCAGAGGTATCCGGCCGCCAGTCGTCTCAACTCATGATGGAGGCCCTTGAAGAGCTCATCCTCGGCAATCTTGTCGCCCGCATTCACTTTCGACAGCAGAGCTGAGATCTCTCCTTGCACAAACCGGCTCCTTTATACCCAAACCGAACGTTCCATACCAAGGATAGTCCAACTCAGCCGACTGTATTGCCCCTATCCTGGACCACATTAAGTCGCGGCGGCCCCTTTTGCAAGTCGATCTCGTTTAGCAGTGTGACAGCCAAGACCCCGAAGTCCGAGCCTGCTTTGGGCTCGGGTCGGCTGTTTTCGACTCACAGAAGAAAAAGGAGAAAGACCTATGGTGCCCCAAAGACGATGGATCTGGAAAAGCACGCTTCCCCTGGCCACCGCGCTGCTCGCGGTGTCTATCGGTCCGATGATGGCCACAACGGTCAGCACCGTACCCTTGATTGATATTCCAGCCGCGGCGCCTCTCGGCGCCGGATCGACATCCACGATCATCCGAGAGCCCGGCGGCGTGACAATTAACGTACACACAGACATCGAACCCGGCACCTACACCGTTTGGTTGGTGATCTGGAACGATCCCTCACGCTGCATCAATGTAGGGCCGCCGAACTGCCTACCACCACCGGCCGGCGGGCCTGACATACCTGATTCCCTTGTATTTGGGAGTGGTCAAGTCGTTCCTTCGTCCGAGAAAGGTCACTTCGCTGCTCACCTCGCCGTCGGAGACACGAGCCGTGTCATCGGAGGACGGGAGCGAGCGGGGCTGACAAACGCGATGGGTGCCGAAATCCGCGTAGTTTTGCGTAGCCATGGCCCCGTGTTGGCCGACCAACTGGAGTCACAGATCACCACGTTCGAGGGCGGCTGTGACGTCAACCCCTGTGAGGATTTGCAGGCCGGCGTGCACGCTCCCGGTGCCGCGACTGTAGAAACCATCAAGTTGGACAGGATCTTGCGTCTGCTCTCGCGAGTCGCTTCCAGGATCGGTTTGATACCCTGATCGCTCCTTAGAACGGCAACGCAGCGACGGGTGCGCCGGTCTCCATGTGGGAGCGGCGGCCCGCCTGCGAACCTGACCGGACACCACCTACTGCGATCCAAACCCAAATCTGCGCAAATCCATGAAATCTACGGATCAACAAGGCTGCCTCCATCCCTTTCAAAACCCAATCCTGTTAGTCCAAACCCATTTCAACTCTTGGCACCCTTTGCGACTTGGCGCCTTTGCGAGAAACGCCTTTCAACGAAACCCCAGTCACAACCAATTTGCCCTTACGGAATCAACAACATAACCCCTGTACACCCCGAAAAACTTGACACCGCATGATAGGTTCAAACCAAGGCCGGTAAGGATTGTTCACCGTAACGACTTTGCCCGTGCCTGGCCAGGACTGAGCAAGTTGCCATGCGCTCGTGAGGGATCCCCCGCGGACCCGACTCGCGGCGTCGATCGAGACACAAAGGCGTACGGGGCGGTGCGCCCAAAATGTCAAGATCGCGCCAACAGTCGGCCCGCTCAACTTTCACCTTCGGCTCTGTTGAGGTGGAACCACTGAGGACGAACCAGCAGGGCCCCCCTGAGGCGCCTCAGGTTTTTCTTACCAAGATGAAATGGACAGAACACCCACCGATCGCGGAACGCCAGTGACGGATTGGGATCAATCCGCAACGCATGGGCAAGGTCCATCGACAGGCCACGAAACCATCAACCGTAGCGCGGCGGTCCCCGGTTTTGGGGTCCGCGGCCTTTCCCACTCTGACAGCAACCATCCCGCCTATCGCACCCAAGAACCCCTAGCGCCTTTTGCGGTACCTAGCGAGAAACGCCTTTCCGAAATCCCCCCGGGTGACAAGATCTGCCATTTTCGAACATCGACACTACCAAAGGATCAAACAAACCCAATATTCCCGAGATTTGCACACACGAACCCAATCCGGGTCACACATACTCAGGCAATCATCACGGTGCGAGGCGACTGGGCGTTGTGCTCCAGGAACGTTTTCTTCACTTCCAAGTCCTCGGCGGTAGGCTGCACTTCGCCGTTCACATCCGTGACCCGCGAGGTGACCGTGTGCTCACCGGACATTGCACCTTTCCAGGCAAAGTTAAAGAACTTCCAGGCATACTTCTCGCGCATCGTTTCCGGATCAAGCTGCGCCGCCTGCCACGGCCCGTCGTCGATCTTCACCTCAACGGACTTGATCGCTGTTCCGTCATTGAGGACAACACCGAAGATATTGTGTCCACTTGCCACGCTAGTAACCCGCGCAACGAACGACTTCAGCCGCATCCGCGTGACTGCCGTCTCGATCCATTTCATCTCGCCGTTGACCATCTCACCCTTGAGCGTGCGATACCAACGCGCCTGGTACTTGCCAAGGTACGGGTCTTGTTGGACGTGAACCTCCGCGAGGAACTTCACGTTGGGCGCACCGTACCAGCCCGGGACGAGCAGCCGAACGGGCCTGCCCTGATGCGCGGTAAGCGGTTCGCCGTTGAGTTCATAAGCGAGCAGCGGTTCGTCAGATAGAGCCACGTCACGCTGTAGGCTCCGTCCGTACTGCTGGTCCACCTTATACGTTCCGCCGCGAAACGCGACTTCTTCTTCGCCACGGTCGGCGCCGAAGAAAACGAACTCCCGTCCTTCCGCCTTCACCCCGGCCCGCTCGAGTACCGTCCGCACAGGGACGCCTTTCCAGCGGCCGTTGCTCGACAGCCCGTTCAGAGGACCGCGATTGCCCGAGCACTCGAACCCGAAGACGAGGTCGCGACTCGGCATCTTGCGTAGGTCATCCATCGAGAGCGAGAGCGGCTTGTCGACCAACCCGGAGACGCGCAAACGGTACGCAGCCACGTCGATCTCGGGATGGCCGTGATGCTGCGTCGTGAAGAACTTGTCGGCCGGCGTGATGGGGCCGTCGATCTCGCGGATATCAATGATGCGGCGGTCGGGCCCGCGGATCGTCTTGAAGCCCTCCGGCATGTCGGTGAACTCCATGAGCGTTTCGCCCTGCGCAAGGGCCGGGACCGCCCACTGCGGGATCGCGAGGCCGCCAAGCCCCGCCATGGCGAGGCTGCGTTTGAGGATGTCACGGCGCGTGGTCTGTTCAGTCACGGTAAGTCTCCTTCACATAGGGAGTTCGCTGGGTCGCACTCTATCATAAGGTGCCGCCGGAACGGGAGTCGAGACACGGCGAGTTCTTATGTGTTTCAACCGAGGGGCGATACGTTTCCTTACAATGTGAATGGCTCCAGCCATGCGAACGTGGCGGAATTGGCAGACGCGCTAGATTTAGGTTCTAGTGGGGCAACCCGTGGAGGTTCGAGTCCTCTCGTTCGCACCATTTCATCACTCGATTTCTCCGCCGTGCAGGCGCTCATAGGAAACGTACGGGTGAAACTTGCCGCCGGTTGTAGGCGGTAGATCCTCGACGAGTTGGAAGTGGACGGAAACCGATCCCGCGAAGGGATGTTCGATGCGCCGCGCTACTTCCGCGAGGCGCTCCGGGCTGGGTCGATCGTGCGCGACGACACGGATGTGGAATTGCTCGCGTTCCGGCTGCAAAATCTGAAAACGGCGCACCCACAGCTCTTCATCGCGGAGAACGTTGGCAATCTTGTAGGGATGAACGACGCGTCCGCCCGGCAGCAAGAAGCGGTCCATCGTGCGGCCGCTAATGCGGGACAGCGTCCTGACGCTCACATCCCCCGGGCACTCGTCGCGGCCAACCCGCACCAGGTCTCCCAACCGATAGCGCAGAAACGGCATAGCGAAAGAGTGCAGCGCCGTGCCGACAAGCTCCCCCTCCTCGCCGGGACCGACCGGCTTGCCATCGCGCAACACCTCGACGATCAGCGATTCGCCACAGATACGATAGCCATCGCTGTCGAGCCGCTGATTCCCGATGAACACGAACTCGTGGCTTCCATAGTTGTCGTAGACCGGGGCTCCCCATCCATGCTCCAACCGCTCGCGTACGTCGTCTGTCAGCGTCTCACCGCCGGTAATCACATGGCGAAGGTGGAGCCGCTCGCGGTCCGCATTGGTCAATTCATCGGCCTTCCAGGAAAGGACGGACGGTGCGCCAACCAGGATCTCGGTACGGGTAGAAGCGAGACGGTCGATCAGTTCGTCCTTGGGAGTCTCCCAACCAACGACAAATCGCCGCGAGAAACCGAGGCGCTGATGTAGCGGCGGATTGGAATCGGTATCCCAAAGGGTCCGCCCCGCTGAATAGCCGATCTCCGCCCGCTGAGAGCGCCAACCCGGTCCATGGTCAGCCGTGTACCGAAGACGGAGAACCTGTAGTAGACGTTCTTCCCAGCGTTGACGACGGATTGTCAACGGAGCGCCGCTCGATCCGCTCGTACGCCGGACGAGCAACGAATCCGGATCCAAGCCCTTGGCGCAAATCTGCTCCGGTGCTAGAGATTGGATGTCGGCCCGCGAACTCAGGGGGATCTTCGGGAGACCGTCGACGCCGCGTATGTCTTCCGGCTTGAGTCCCACCGAGTCGAAGACTTCCCGGTAATACGGCACCCGCTGATAGGCGTGCTGGACGATTTGCCGCAGACGGCGCGACTGAAAAGCAAGCAACGCCGCGCGATTCTTTGGCCGCCGCAGGACGGCATGCCAACCCCCAAGCAAGGCTGTCGGTAATACCGCCATACTCGATTATAGAAGTCGTGTGGGTTTGACAGGCGGGCGTGAGCTACATCGATTCTTTCAGAGACAGCTTCGGCAAACGGAGAATCTTCTGGCTCAACCTGTCAGGGTCGTTTGCCATCGGTCTCGATCGCGCCTTCCCCATTACAAACGTAGGGTGCCTTGATGACGGCCTGGAGTATCCTCTGGTCGAGCAACGCAGCGGGGTCGCGTTTTGCTCACATGAGAGGTCAACCGCTGAGCGCGTCGTCACACACGACCCCGCATCGGACGATGTCGCCGGGCTCCTCGGCCCGCGGATCGAGGCGATAGTTCGGTCCGCCCCCAGCGACGACTGGTGGCTCGTCTGTCCTCGCAAGTCTCCTGCACTTGAGGCGATCGCGCAGCGGCGCGGGTGCAGCTACGTCGGACCTAGGCCGGATCTATGCGACTGGCTCAATCACAAGGCTAATTTCTTCCAAGGCTGCAACAAACTTGGCCTGGCGTTCCCACCCGGCCGCTGGCTGCGCGCCTTTCAAACGCGACACTCTGAACTGCATGGCGAGTTCGGAGATAAGTACGTGCTGCAACAACCCCGAGGAACCACGGGATTGGGCACTCGCATCGTCTCTTCCGAGGCCGACTTCGCGCGTGCCGGCGCGGCCCTGGGCGATGACGATCTCTGGGCCGCTCCCTATCTAGGCAATCTTTCACTCAACCTGAACGCCATCGCCATGGAGACCGCCGCGGCCGTCTCATACCCTAGCGTCCAATTAGTTGGATTCGACATGTTGGGGCAGACGCCCGGAGGCTACTGCGGCAACGACTTCAGCGCGGTAGCGGCTCTGCCTCCCTCGATGATTGAAGAGGCTATCGAGAAAACACGTCGACTCGGCGAGTGGCTCGCCACACTCGGCTACCGCGGGATCTACGGCGTCGACTTTGTCGTCGAGGCCGCCACCGGATGCCTGTACGCCGTCGATTTGAATCCGCGTTGGCAGGGCTCGACCGTGCTGGAGATCCAAGCGATGCTACGCGAAGGGCGTCTACCACTCGCCGCCGCCGATATTGCCTACGGCACGGGGGCGCTGAGCGAACAGGAGGTCATGGACTTGGCCGACGATTTCCGCCTGCCGATCAGTGGCTCTCAACTGCTGCCCTATGTCCCCCAGGGTGTTACCCATCGGGTCGAACGCGACATCCGCCCAGGCGTCTACCGGATCGCTGACAAGCTCGAGTTCCTCCGTGAAGGACTAGAGATCGCCGACTGCACTACCGACGAAGAAGCCCTGCTTACCGGGGGGATCGTCAAACGCGGCACGATGATGTATCCGGGATCGAGACCCTTGCGCCTATTCAGCCCACGCAGCGCCATCCACCTCAACACTTGCCGCCCGCTACCTTGGGCCCAACGCGCCGCCGAACAGCTTTACCGTTTGCTCGGTCTGACTCCTCCATCGCTTGCCGATGGCTGACTGAAGCAACACGGTGTGCGCACCGCCCTATGACATACTTGTCTTCGGTTGATCGCGTTGAGCCGCACGCCGGCCCGGTTTCGCTACTCAGTATCCGCCTCGCTAGAACCATCACTCAAAGGAGTTTCAATGCGTCTTTCGGGCATTCAAGTCTTGGTGATCTTCCTAGGACTCACGGCTATCGTGCCGCCGATCGGCGCGCAGTCCGACGAGGAGACGGCCAAGAATCAGGAGCTGGACTGCCAGCGCGCCTCGAAGCTCCACGCCGAACAGGATGTCATCAAGGAGCTTTTCTTCTGGGGAGGGAAGCAAGCCCATGCCGAAGGCCGCCCCGCACTTGGCCCGAACGACCCGAATAGCTTACAGGGTAGGGTCCGTGGGGGCATCACCTACTGCCAGGAAGAGGGAGGCTCCGGCTCCTGTGGCAACTACAAACGTATCCGTGACGCCTGGAAAGTGAACAATCCCCCGGGAGCGCCTGGGGCCGCCATGCTGACCAACGCACAAACCTGCGAGATCGAAGATCCGGATTCCGGTGAGTTGATCCATCCCGCAAGCCGGCCCAAGGAAGGGTTTGCAAGAGCCAATTGGGATTCCCAATACCTGCACGAGAAGTTTCACCAAGACAACTGCATCGAGCTCAACGAAGGGAAATCGAACTATCAACGCGAAGGCCCCGACTCGCCCTACCTGCAAAAGATGAGGGATCCGAGGGAACTCGCCAAGGAGGAGCAATCCGCTCACGGAGTCACGCAGGATACCCTCGAGAAATACATCGAAGCGAACTGCTTTGATCCGGATCTAGTCGTTAACGCGGAACCGATGGGGGGCAAGTGCGGCGAAAGCCCGTCGGGCGTGGCAAAGATCAAATCGTTGGCCAGTGAAGCAAAGAGTTGGGTCGTCAACACAGCGGACAACTGGCTCAACATACCGACGACCGGCCCCGTGACAACGCAGGCGGGCGGCGAGAGGGAAGTGGACATGAGTGGGAACTGCGACTGCTGTGACGCCACAGCCAAGAGCGGCCAAGTACGCGTCTACGGGGGCCCCGGGCATTCCATTCTCGCCGGTACTGACGGCGCCAACCTGGGGTGCACCAAAAGCAGCGAGTGCGCCGGCCTATCCGGCGACCCACATTTGCGAACCTACGACGGGTTGCGGTTCGATTTCCAAGGAGCCGGCGAATTTGTCCTGGCTCGAGGTGAGGGCTTTGAGGTACAAGCTCGCTTAGAGCCAGGGAGCTCGCGGCGCATTACCACTGCAACGGGTCTAGCCTTCCAGGTCAACGGCGACGTCGTGAGCATGTACGCCGGCAGATCCCACAAGCTGTTTGTACTTGGCGTCGAGACGGCGCTCGACGCGGGCGCCTCGATTGGCCTACCGGGCGGTGGAATCCTCCTGCGCAAGGAGCGATCGTATCGTCTCACCTCTCCCCAGGGAGGTGTTTTTGAATTTCGGGGCGACAGGTTTTTCGCGGTACAGATCGGTTTGCCGGCCGGCACCCAGAGCGTGGGGCTGCTGGGAAACTTTGACAAGAACCGATCGAACGATCTCCGCACGGCAACCGGCACCCTACTCACACACCCGGTAGAGTTCGGGTCTCTGTACAAGGTGTTCGGCGCCGGTTGGCGTGTCACGGCTGAAACAACGTTGTTCGACTACGCCGAAGGCGAATCGGTTGACACCTTGTACGATCCGCTCTTCCCACCCGAGCGAGTGGAAGCACGGGACATCCGAGGCGAGGCGCGCCGAAAGGCTGAAGCCGCGTGCCGCGAAGCAGGCGTCACCGGGAGCATCAATTTCGACGACTGCATCCTTGATGTGGGACTCACCGGCGACGTGGGATTCGCGGAGAGCGCCGCCATGCAACCACCGGATACGACCCGGCTGGAGATACGCGACGGTTCGCCGGGTACGCCCGGTCCGCAGGGGCCCGCGGCTCCGTCAACGTCGGCCACCACCGGTGGGGCCGCCACGCTGACGGCCCCGGCCGAGCTCAGTTCGGGTTCGCCGTTCGCCTTGGAGTGGACGGGACCCGCGAACGACGGCGACTACGTGAGCGTCGCGGCGCCCGACGATCCGGCCTCGAAATATGTGAGCTATCGCTACACCCGCCTCGGCTCGCCCGTCGAGATGACAGCGCCGGACCCGCCTGGGGAGTATGAGCTGCGTTACGTCCAGGGCCAGTCGCGCGAGATTCTGGCAACGCGGCGGATCGACGTGACGGCCGCTGCCGCCACGCTCACGGCCGCGGCCAAAGTCAGTTCGGGCGCGCCGTTTGCCTTGGAGTGGACGGGCCCCGGGAACAGCCGCGACTACGTGAGCGTCGCGACGCCCGACGATCCGGCCTCGAAGTATGTGAGCTACCGCTACACCCGCCTCGGCTCGCCGGTCGAGATGACGGCGCCCGACCTGCCCGGAGAGTATGAGCTGCGCTACGTCCAGGGCCAGTCGCGCGAGATTCTGGCAACGCGGCGGATCGAGGTGACGGCCGTTGCCGCCACGCTCACGGCTCCGGGACGCGTGGCCCCGGGAGCGGAGCTCTCCGTGGAGTGGATGGGGCCCGCGAACAATCACGACTACGTGAGCTTCGCTTCCCCCGAGGACTCGGCCAGCAAGTACGACAGCTACGGATACACGCGGCTGGGGTCGCCGCTCAAGATGAAGGCTCCCAAAGAGCCCGGCAGCTACGAGCTGCGCTACATTCAGGGCCAGTCGCGCACGATCCTGGCACGGCGGCCGATCGCGGTGCGGTGAGAAAGGCTAGCGAAGCTGATGGCGACTACTCGTCTTGTCTTGTTCCTGACCGTTCTCGCGGCGACAGCGGCTCACCTCGGAGCGCAGTCCGAGGAGGACTGTCAGCGCGCCACGAAACTCCACGCTGAGCAGGAGCTCATCCAGGAGCTCTTCGCCGATCTCTGGAAGGAGGCCCCCTACGCTTGGGGGCGAAGACCCGGATAGCCTACAAGGCAGGGTCCGTACGGGCATAAGCAGTTGCCAGGACGGCGGAATCTCCGGCTCCTGCGGCAACTACAAACGTATCCGAGACGCCTGGAAGGTGAACAACACCGCGGGAGCACCTGGAGCCGCGATGGTGACCGATCCTCAAACTTGTGAGATCGAGAATCCAGATACAGGCGGGCCCGTCAACCCCGCAGCCGAACGCCCAGCAGGCGGATTTGCACAAGCCAACTGGGGCTCGCAGTACGAACACGAGAAGTTTCATCAGGCGAACTGCCGCCGAATGAATGGGCCAGTATCCAACTACCAGCCGGGCGGCCCCCCCCATCCCCCTACCTCGATCAAATGCGCGATCCGCGTGGCCTGGCCCAGGAAGAGGGGTTCGCGCACGGAATCACCAAAGATATCCTCGAGGACTATCTTGAAGATAACTGCTTCGACCCAAGCCTTTCGGTCGATGCCAAAGACATGAAGGGCGTGTGCGGCGAGAGTCTCTCGAGCGTGGCCAAGCTCAAGTATGCCGCAAGCCAAAAGCTCGATGTGGCTCGACAAAACATCACCGTGGTCATGAACTCCGTGAGCGACTGGCTCTACATAGCCGCGTCCGCGCCGGTAACAGTACCTGCCAACGGTGAGACCGAGGTGGCGCTGAGAGGAGACTGCATCTGCTGCGACGGCACGGCGAAAAACGGCGACGTGCGGGTCTACGGTGGCCCCGGCCATTCGGTCCTGATCGGCAAGGATGACGTGAACATGGGTTGCGCCGCCGTCAACAAGTGCGCCGGCCTCACGGGCGACCCTCACGTGCGCACCTACGACGGCCTTCGTTTCGACTTCCAGGGAGCCGGCGAATTCGTCATGGCGCGCGGTGAGGGTTTCGAGGTGCAGGCTCGGATGGAAGCTTGGGAATACCTACCGGTGTCATTGGGAACGGCCGCGGCAGTCCGCGTGAATAGCGATGTCGTGGGGTTCTACATCGGCCCCCCCCCGAAGCTCGTTGTTTCCGGTTTGGAGTGGCCACTCAACGAAGGCGGCTCCATCCACTTGCCGGGTGGCGGACTGATTACGCGCGACGAAACCCGATACCGAGTAACCTCGCCTGACGGTCTTGTGGTGGAAGTCCAACTTTCAAACAAGAACATGAATCTCTGGATTGGCCTGCCGTTCAACACCAAGAGTGTGGGCGTGTTCGGCAGCTTCGACGGGGATAGGGCGAATGACATACGCCTAGCGGGGGGATCGCTGCTTGCGCAGCCTGTCGACTTCGAAGGACTCTACAAGAAATTTGGTGGCGGTTGGCGTGTCACGGACAAGACAAGCCTGTTTCATTACGGTGAGGGAGAATCGGCGGCCACCTTTAACGACCCTTCGTTGCCTTCCAAGCCTTTCGAAGCCAGAAACGTTAGCTCCGCGGACCGCACCAAAGCCGAGGCGATTTGCCGCAAGGCCGGCATTACCGATGCGATCAACCTCGACAACTGCATTCTCGACGTCGGAGTCACCGGTGATGTTGAGTTCGCCGCACTAGCCGCCAAACAACCTTCGGCCGATGCCCGGCTTGAGGTCAGGAATGAACCGCCAGGGGCTACGTCTCCAGCTCCCGCAACGCCTAGTGCGTCCGCGACCGCCGACGGGGTCAGCTTGGACGCCCCAGCCGAAGAGTTCGCTTCGCACAGCGTTACGGTTGAGATCAAAGGAAACCCGGGCAAGCGCTACTACATCGGGATCGCACCGGAGGGAAGTGACGCTTATGGGAAGGTCGTGAACCCCTATAGCGAGCTGGGCTTGAACGGTGACGAAACATCCGTTGACCTGATCGTTCCCATCATTCCGGGAGAGTACGAGCTGCGCTACATGGACGACAGCAACCCACGAAAGATCCTACTACGGCAACCGCTTCGGTCTCTTGAACCGAAGGTTCGCATCGAAGCCCCCGTGTCGGGCGAGGCCGGCAAGCCTTTCGAGGTGCGTCTCATCGGCAACGTGGGAAAACACATGTATGTCGCCATCGTCCCCGTGGGCAGCCCCGATGGGCTTCACGGTCGCTCACGAGGCCGTTTCGAGCAAGGGACCGACGTTACCAGTAGCATCTATGCGCTTCCGGAAGAACCCGGGAACTACGAGATTCGCTGTTCCAGCTATTGGGGCGACGACCAGAAGCAGGTGCACGCCCGCCGCAGGCTGACGGTCTACTAACCACCGCGAAGGTCCTATCGAGGGTTACTCTTTCCCTCCCGGCGAACCGTCTTCGGGGCCGCCGTCGGGCGCGGAGCCTCCCGGCTCCGCCTTTCGGCACTTTCGAACCGACTCGCGCAGCAGCCACTCGATGTGGGCGTTGGTACTCCGCAGGTCATCTTTGGCCCAGCGCGCCAGGTCCTCGTAGAGGTTCTTCGGAAGGCGGAGCAAGAATGCTTTTCGCTCAGCCATCAGGCCCTATTGATATAGCGTTACAGACCGGAGGGCACAGGAACAACGGGATCAACAATCCGAACCAGGTAAGCCCCGCATTCACAAGAATCACTGTGCGGACGAAGCTGTAGATCAACGCCGGCCCCACAACCACCTGAACCGCCAACATCAACCAACCACTTGAAACTCGAACGACCTTCTCTTCGGTCTGCATGCGTGCCTTCTTCTTGTATCAATATAATATCATAATGATATCCCTCATACCTAAGGTCAGACGACCGGTTCCTGATCGAGAACTCGAATCGCCGGGTCGCCTCCATCCCTGGTTCGGAAGCGGCTAGCAGGCTCAATCCGCAGGCAATTTGAGGCTACCCAGGCCCGCTCTGAGGGGTCGGCCAGACGCCGTCACAGCCGCAAGATAGCCCGTGATCTCCCCGAACCTCGCTCAGGTGAGGCACTAAGCAAGGGGGTACTAAAGGTCCAGTGCTCGGGACGGCACCCTTAGAGGCCTCAGGCATAGCCCTAGTCAAGGAACGGTACACACGCTCTATTGGCTAGAGGGGGGGTAACAGGGCATTCTTAGAGACGGATCAAGAAAGAGGTTTGCCGGCCCCCCCCCAGGGAATCTCGTTCAGAGGAGCGAACGATGACAACGAAACGAATCAAAGACAGTTTCCGCATCCTGGCGGTTTTCATGGGGCTCGCGTTTCTTGGTAGCCAGGCGACGCAGGCAGGGCCTGGAGAAGGAACGCACAAGGGCGCCGCGAAGCGCCATGAGCAGGATGTAAACGGTGACCAGCTCACCGACCTGGTCTTCCACTTCCGGCTCAACGGCACCGACTTTAGCTGCGGGGATATCCCGAGCGGCGACAAGAACGTGATCGTCACCGGCACGGTCACAGGACTACTCACGGACGGCGAAACAGAGTTCGTCGGCACGGATGACTTTGAGATTCGCAAGTAGCTCAGGTTTGCAGTCTTGACAGAAGGACATCGAATAGGAGCACCACCAGCCATGACGACAGTCAAAGTTGCCAATACACGTAGGGCCGCGAAAGCGGTTGTCTCAACCGCAACACGGCGGGGCCAAATCGCGCCGATGCTCGCGATCATCATATTTGCACTGTTCGCGATTACCGGTATTGTTCTCGACGGCGGACGCATTCAGTTCGAAAAGCGCCACATGCAGCTTGCCGCCGACGCCGCTGCCATGGGTGGCGCGCACGAACTCGTGGCCGGTAAAACCGGTAACGACATCATCACAGCCGCCCGAGACGATGCCCAGCTAAACAAGTTCACGCACTACGCAGCACCCGACCCACAGGACCCTAACCCGCCGCCCGCTCCCGACATGCCGATCAACGTCGAGGTGAACAACGGTCCCCTGAGCGGCCCGCACGCGGGCGATGCCAATTACGTCGAAGTCATCATCACGAAGGACTACGCCACGACTTTCATGCGCTTGATCGGTGTCAACGACGCGTCGGTCTTGGCGCGCGCGGTCGCCGGGATGGAGAACTACGGCGAAGGCTGTGTTCTGGCCCTCAATCCGACCGAAAGCGGAGCGATCACGGTTAACGGTGGTGCTGTGTTGTCCGCCGGATGTGGCGTTCAGGTCAACTCGGACGACTCGACCCGCGCCATCCGCTCAACGGGCGGCGCCATCATCAACGCCCTGCCTGCCGGCATCGCCGTGTACGGGGGCGCGAGCTGCGGTGGCTGCACGCCGCCGCCTGTCACGAACGTCCCGCCGACTAAAGACTGGCTCGGGCACGTACCCGCACCGACGGTGCCGGGCGCGGTGGCGACGGTCTACGAGGTCGGTGGAGATCCCAATGGGGAACCCGCTCTCGGACTGAAGATCACGGGCGGCACCTGGAATCTCCAGCCCGGCCTTTACACAGGAAGCACGGGCAACGGCAATAAGAAACATGGCATGGATATCTCCGGCGGAACGATCAATCTCTATCCCGGAATATACTTCCTGGATAGCGGCATGAAGATCACCAGCCAAACCGTGTTCCAAAGCGTGGGCACCAACGGTCTGCCGGGCGGGCCGGGTGAAGGCGTCATGTTCTACAACACGACAACCGCCGGCAACGTGGCCAGCAATAACAGCTGGAACGAGATCGACTTTACCGGTGGCGGCCAGACGACCCTTAAGTCGATGACCACCGGCCCCTACAAAGGAATCCTCTTCTTCGAGGACCGCCGCTCCCCTAAGCTGAACCCCGGCCATAAAATCCACGGAAACGTGGGCGCTTCGCTTGAGGGCTTTCTGTATTTCAGCAAGGGGCACCTGGACTACGCCGGCACCACCGATACGGGCGGCTGGACGGGAATCATCGCCGACACGATCAACGTCGCGGGCAACGCGACCCTGACCTCCGACTTTATTGGAAACTCCGACGGCAAAACGCTGCTGCGAACCGCGCTACTTGTGGAATAGGCACGGTCAAGCCGTTCACAGAAGGAAACTGAGATGACGAATATACGAAAGAACAGCAAACGACGAAGGGGCACCGCACTCACCGAACTCGCGGTCACCGTGCCGTTTCTCTTCCTGCTCACGATGGGTGTAGCCGACTTTGGCCGGCTCTTTTATCACGCCCTTACGGTCACACATGCCGCCGGTGTTGCGAGTGAGTTCGGTGCGCAAGACCCCGTCCACTCCGTCCAGTACACCTCGATGCAAACCATCGCGGTGGCGGACGCACTCGAAATTCCGGGCACGACCGCGACGGCCACTCACAAATGTAGGTGCACCGCGAATGGGGCAGACGTGAGCTGCGCCCTGGACACCTGCGGAGGTGATGCACCCCGCGTCTACGTCAGAGTCACCGTCGAGAACGACTTTCAAACCTTGGGGATCTACCCGGGAATCCCCAGCTCGACAATGGTCGGACGCGAAGCTTGGCGTCGCGTCCAATAAAGGAGAAAACCGATGCAATCCCCTCTAAGACATCTCCGAAGACGCGGACGCCGCGGAGCCGCCATGGTCGAATTCTCCCTGGCGTTCATCATCTTTCTTGTTCTCGTCGTCAGTCTCTTCGAGTTCGGACGGCTGGCGTGGACTTATACGGCTGTGCATTTCGCGTCGCGCCAGGCATCGCGGCTTGCGACGGTTCGCAGCAAGACCAACCCGACAACTTCCGGCGAAATGCTCGCTGTCGCCAAGCAGTTCGCGATCGGCCTCGACCCGGCACAGCTCACGATGGTCACGAACTACAACCCCGCGACGGTCAGAAGGGGAAGCCTGGTTACGGTGCGTCTAACCTATCCCTTCAATTTCGCGTTCGGGGGCCTCGTACCGCAATCGCAGATCCCTTTGCGTAGTACGAGCATGGTCGTTGTGGCAAATAGGTAAAGTCGGAACCCCATCCCTCAACAGAGGGATAGAACGCTCAACTCGCACGCCCCACGATCAATCGTGGGGCGTTGCTGTCTTCAGTTGAGGACGACCATCCTGGCCGTGGCGGCCCCCAGAATCTCCCTTGACCGGGAGGTTTGCACGAAGACGACCGCCTTGAGGTTCGATAGCTCCCACGATGGATCCAGCCGGATCTCGCTTTCGCCGGAGAAGTCCGGTGATTGGTTCGGCTCGAACGTTCCGATAGTCGCGAAGTGACGTGTCACGCCTCGGTGGCTGAGGACCTTGCCCCGGTTCTCGCCACGGCTGATCTTGCTTTCGAGGCCATCTTCGATGACCGCCAGAACCACTTCCAATCGTTGCGACTTTGCAGTCTCGGGCACGTCTTGCACTTGCACCTTCACGGCGAGTCGCCTGCCCTGCCCTTCCGATGCGCTGAGCGAGAGAGCTACATCGACTTTGGCTTTGGGTTGGTGCGCGGAGGCGGTGATTGCATCAAGGGCATCGCCGCGTTCGCTGCCCACGAACTGGTGCGTACCGTCGACGACCATTTGGGGCGTGTAGATCGAGCGCAATCGGAACACGCCGCCGTACTTCGACTGCCGCTTCGTGAATTGAGACGACGAAAACGGGTCGCGCCAACCGAGCCGGTCCCAGTAGTCAACGTGCTGTTCAAGGCCGATGATCTCGACGTTCTCGATGGGCTGCTTCTCGAGTAGCTTGGCGAGCAACCGGTCCGCCGGTGGGCAGCTTGAACAACCCTCCGACGTGAACAACTCGACGATGACGGGAATTCGGTTGTCCGCCGAGGCAGCGCCGGCGGCGGGTGTGGAACTAAGTAGAAGCGCGGCAATTGCGCCAAGTGTGATCGTTCGATTCTTCAAGGGCTGGTCCTATGGTGCAACGCGGCGCTTCTTCTGTCTAGATGTTTCGGGGCGCAAATGCGTTGCCGGCGCTGGAACTTGTTACAGGTAGTGATTCTGATACTCTGCGTCGATGGCTGTGGAAGTCGATCAGGAAACGGTCAAATTCGGGTGGGCGGCGCGCGGCTTTGATTGCCGCTTGTGGACCGATGCGCCGGGGGCGCGCTGGGAAGACTTCACGCACGCAACTGATGAGGTTGTGATCGTACTCGAAGGCCGGATGGAATTTGAGGTAGCTGGTGAAGTGCACCACCCTCAGCCCGGCGAAGAGTTGTTCATACCCGCCGGGGCGGTTCACTCGGCTCGGAACGTCGGTCAAACAACGGCACGGTGGCTGTTTGGGTACGCCTCGTCGCGAGGTTAGTTCGTAGGTGAGTTCTGTTGCGCGCCGCCGTGAAACTGCTTTGACGCGCCTGCCTTGAAGAGTCGAAATACGAACAGCGTTCCGCCGCTTCGATAGTTGCGCAACCACGGTGCGCCGGGCCCCGTGTAGCCGCCGACAGCACCACCCATCCCAGAGGCGACGGCGATGTATTGCACTCCGTCGAGACGATAGGTGACCGGGCCGGTGCGAATCCCCGAGCCTGTTTGAAACGACCACAGCGGATCGCCGCTACGGTCGTCGTAGGCGAGAAGGTTCCCCTCGGCGTCGCCGGTGAAGACGAGTCCGCCGGCCGTGGTGAGCATGGATGCCGACATGGGCGAACGGGTCTTCACTTCCCAGACTTTGTCGCCGTTGTTCGGGTCGATCGCCATCACTTTGCCGAACGCTTTGTTGGGAATATACTTGAAACCGCTCGGACCGGGCGGCAGGCCTTGTTCCTTGGCCTTCACGCCGTAGTTAAAGAAGGTGGCGCAGTTCTCGATGACGGGGAGATAGACCAGCCGCGTCAACGGGTTGTAGGCCATGCCGGTCCACTGCTTGCCGCCGGCGGCTCCGGGGCAGACATCGACGCCTTCATAACTCAGGATCGCATCGGAGTTGAGGATCGGCCGCCCTTCCGGCGTGAAGCCGTCGGCCCAGTTCACCTCGACGAACGGCTTTGCGAAGAGAAACTCGCCGTTGGTGCGATCAATCGCGTAGAAGTGGCCGTTGCGGTCGGCGTGAATGATGGCCTTCCTTGGGCGCCCTTCATGCTCGATCGTGACGGGAATGTTTTCGGTGACGCCGTCGTAGTCCCAAACGCCGTTCGGTGTGAACTGGTAATGCCATTTGAGCTTGCCGGTCTCGGGTTCAAGCGCAACGACGGAATTGGAGTAAAGATTGTCGCCCTTGCGCGCGTCGCCGTCGTAGACCGGGAAGGGCTGTCCGACGCTCCAGTAGATGAGATCGAGTTCGGCATCGTATGAGCCGTGCATCCACGGCGCGGCACCGCCGGTCTTCCGGCTTGCCGAGTTCGACATCCCAGCGGACACGACCGGTGCGAGCTTCGAGCGCGACGAGGTGGGCGTCGAGCGTCGTCATATACAGGAGGTCTTTGTAGATGGCGACGCCACGATTGGCGGGACCGCAGCAATAGCTCAGCCCGTCCGCTTCGGGTAGCCGGCGCTGGTAGTGCCAGAGTTCCGCACCCGTGCGGGCGTCGATGGCGAAGACATGGTTCCAAGACGTCGTCAGGAAGATGACGCCGTCGACGACGAGGGACATGCCGGTAAGTCCGTCGGGCGTGCCGGTTTGGAAAGACCAGACGGGTACGAGGTTCTCGGCGTTGGAGCGGTCGACATCATCGAGGCTGCTGTAACGGGTTTGGCCGTAGTCGAGGCCGTACATGAGCCAATTTTGAGGTTCGTCGGCTGCGTTGACTAGGCGCTGCGGGTCGACCGAGACCGCGGGCGTCTGTTCGGCGGTCGTAGGCTGGATCGCCTTCTTGGCGAAGCCGCGAATCAGTGCGACGAGCGAATTCCTCGCGGCCGCATCAATCTTCGCGGCAAAGCCCGGCATGGCGGTTTCGGGAATACCGCGCTCGATGGCTGACGCGAGTTCCTCGTCGGTTCTTTGGGCTTGCCATTGCGGATTCGTTAAGTCCGGGGCTGAACCGCCCTCGGCGAACGCGCCGTGGCAGACAACACAGTGTTCGTTGAAGAGGGTTTGTGCGTTGTCAGATAACTGCGCAGACGCGACCGAAGCAATCCCGAGAGCGGCTAGCAATACACCCAGCCGGAGCGACAGATGTTGGAATCCTGGAACCGTAGATCGCATGCCGCCGCATACTTCAGCGCAACTCGATGAGGGCAAAGCGGCCGATCCGGTCGACCCAAATCTCGGTCATCTCGCCGCGCTTGACGGCCTTGAGGGTGCGCACCTCGCCGTCAATCTCGCGGACGGTTGCTCGGCGGAAAACTCCGTCGACGCGCGTGGGAAAGCCCTGGTCGCGGGGCTCGTCGTAGTTCACGAGATGCACTTGCGCCGCCCCACGTCCCGCCTCCACGGCCGAACCGACGATCGTCGGCGCGTCCCACATGCGGATGTCACGAGTTTGGACGCCGACGAGATCGATTACGTCGAGGGCAAATTCGCTGGGGTCGAGCGCTGGGTCGTGATAGGCGACGATGCGTCCGTTGCCGAGCGAGAAATGATCGCGGTCTTTGTCCGAGCGGGTCTTCTCCACGCCGTCGGCGAGCCACCACTTCGGCGTTTCGCGGTTGGCGGGTGCGGCTATGAGCAGGCCACCGGCTCGGACGTAGCCCATGATTCGTCGCAGCCCGGCCGCGCTGGGCGCATCGAGATTGGCGTAGACGAGTCCGCGAGTATGGCTGGAATCGAGGACGGGCAGGTCCGAAGCTGGGTGGACGACCGGGAAGAGATTGCGCCGATACATGAGATTCAGGATCTCGCCGGATTCGGCCAACGAACCGGCTGCGGCCACAATACGAGAGCGGTTCGGGCGTCGGATCTGTTCAGCATTTTTCCGGAGATAGTCAGCGGTATCACCGAGCGACTGCCAGGCTGCGATAGCATCCGCATCGCCGCTAAGCAGAGCATTGCGGAAATCGTCCGGGAGCGACATAACGTAGTTTCCGCCCGCAAGGTATGCTTCGACGAGCGCGACTTCGACGGACTCGTGCGGCACGGCGCGGCCGCCCGTGATTCCGGCGGCCCCATCGGGACGGTATCCCAGGACAGCGGGCCGGTCAGGGAACATTCCTCGCAAGTAGCCAACCAGGTAGGGATTCGTATCAAGCCACGGTTCGCGGCTGGCGGTGGCGACCTCGATCCCCCGCCCCGGAACGTTTGGGGGTGCGCGAACGCCCGGCCAAAGTCCGGCCACGAGAATCGGATGCGCGCCGGGGATTTTCCAGGCGATCTGCTCGCGGTCGAGAAAGACGAGCAGATCGTAGCCACGCAACTCGGCCGCGAAATCGCGGAGGGCTTGGGCGGAATCGAACGCGTCGCCCGCGGTTAGGGCGACGCCGTCAAAACCGGCCTCGCGGGCCGAAGCGGCGGATTTCCGGGCGGCTTCGATGCTCTCGACGATACCTAACTCCGCGATCGGCGTCAGACCGGCTTGCGTGATTGGCCCCGCGAGCTTCTTTGAAGCATCGCCCGCGGACCACGGCAGTAGGACGGTCGTCCAGCCAGCTTGCTGAAGCAGTTCGACTTGCGCCTGAGGCGGCTTGTCAGCAGGTGTCCAACGCCCGATGATCTCGCTGTTTGGGTCGAAATCGGCGAGCAGAGCGATGGGAAGAAGTAGGCCGAGTAACAAGCTCAGCGATGGCGTCAATAGAGCGCGTCTCATCAAGGTCCCGCTGCCAGTTTACAATAGCGGCATCTTGGAGTTATTCCGGGGGACGGAGATGTGTGAGTTTGAGCTTTGAAGAGCTAGCGTCGCGGTGGAAGTGGCGGGCGATTCCGGGTTGTCCAGGGCGCTACTCGCTGTCGCCGGCCGTGTTCGCAGGAAAACCTGAAGACCTTCTGAGCGGCGAGCTACCGGTCAGGAAATACCGGAGCGCCCATGCGCCTGACGCAATCTCAGTCGCGGCGATAAAAGGCGGTGGGTTGATCAGTTATCACAAAGCGGATGGGCGGTTTATCCACACCCTGAACACGTCGGAAGGGTTCAGGCGAAAGCTCCAGCAGCTTGAGGTCGAGTGGGACGGGGAATCGGCAGACTAGATCGGCGCTTGCGACTTTCAGCCTAACTCTTCGATGATTACGTTGCCGTCTTCGTCGAGGAAAGCGATATCGCTGTCCTCGGTCTTGTTCTCAGCGTTCGCCACTTTCCCTACTTTTCGCTGAGCCCTCTTGTCAGCCTTGTCCCGCGCCTTTTCTTGACGAGCAAGCTCTTTGAGCCGCTTCTGGAAGGTTGTGTTTGATCGACTTGCCATGATAGCCCTCCCTCTCAGCGCATTCGGCCGAAGGTCCAGTTTTTGCGAAAGCTTATTCCGTCACCGGTCTTGGAGCGGGCTCCCAGCCTCATCGTGAAGCGGGGTCTTCACAACCGGCCTAGCGGCCTCGTGCAAAGCACGGTGGGTACAAAATACACCCGACCGCGCAGCATATGCAGCGCTGAGCGATCCGTTGTTCCACCCAGATGTCCAGTGATTCTCTATTAGTGTAGCGCTTTCAAGACAGAGAATCATCCGGGAGGCTAAGAACCGGTCGATCCGAAACCGCCGTCGCCGCGGCTTGAATCCGTCAGGCCCTCCTCGACTTGCCAGCTCACCGCCGCATAGGCCCCGATGACAAGCTGAGCGATGCGGTCGCCAGGGCGGACCGTGTAGGGGTCGGGGCCGTGATTGATCATCAGAACACGGATTTCTCCCCGGTAGCCGGGGTCGATCGTGCCGGGGCTATTGACGAGCGTGACGCCGAACTTGCGCGCCAAGCCGCTGCGGGGGCGCACCTGCCCCTCATATCCGGGTGGGATAGCGATGGCCAGCCCGGTCCCCACCCCGGCCCAGGCTCCCGACGCAATCGTCGCCTCTTCGACCGAGTAGAGGTCGAGCCCGGCATCTTCCTCGGGGCCGTGCGCCGATGTAGGCAACTGAGCGTCGGGATGGAGTCTTGTAATCGCGATGTCGAGGGTTTTCATGTCCGGGTCAGGGGCGAAGTCACCGAGTATACGGCATCCGCCCGATACTCCTGGTATCGTGTAAGTCCTTGACACCTGGGTGAGCCAAGCCTAGACTGAGAATCGCGCGGGCGGGAGTAACTCAGTTGGTAGAGTGCGACCTTGCCAAGGTCGATGTCGCGGGTTCGAGTCCCGTCTCCCGCTCCAAAAAATTCCGGTCGTCACGCCCTGAACCAATAGCTTCGCGAAGTGTGCGGAGGCAAGGGTTCGCTGTGAAGCGGATAGGGGCGGCGACCAAAAGTCCCGCCTGAACCGGCTCAAGCCGGTTTTTCTGTGGGGCGCGGTAGCCAAGTGGTAAGGCAGAGGTCTGCAAAACCTTTATTCGTGGGTTCGATTCCCACCCGCGCCTCCAACTCTAACCCCTGAAAACACTACCTGAAGCCCTATAGCTAGGGGTTTCCAAGTTCATGCCATCGAATGTCAAACGCTCATTCGTGCCCACTCGCAGGCGTCTCGTGAGCACCCGTGAGCCACAGATTGGGCCCGGATTGGGCCCGGTCTCGTGTAGCCGGATCACTGAGTCACCCCCCATAGCGGCGTCATGGATTCCTCGTAAGCCTGCATCGCTTTCCGCAGTTCGTCGGCGTCCTGGTGGACGTACCGCATCACCGTCTTGAGGTCCGCATGGCCCAGAATCTTCCGCAGGGCGTCTAGATCCTTCGTCTTGATGTAGAACCGCGTGGCGAACGTGTGTCGTAGCGAGTAGATCCCGAACGAGGTTCCCGATCTTTCAAGCGCTCGATTGTGGGCACCCACCAACCCCGAATACGTGAACGGCTCCGCCTTCCGCGATCCAGGAAACACCCACACCCCGTCGCCCGCCATTCTGCGACCGAGGATCACAAGCGATTCACCCGTGAGATTCAGCGTCCTTGATGATGCCTTACTCTTTGACTTCGGGACCTCCAACTCACGCCGATCCAGGTTGACGTCCGCTTTCCGGAGCGCCAACGCTTCGGATGGCCGTAGCCCTTGATTGACCATCAATCGCCCGACATCGAAGAGGACCCTGTTTCTCGCGGCGTCCGCGAAGTACGCTTTCTCTTCGGCGTCGCTCAGGATCTTCTCGTTGCGCGACTCGCTGTCGGACGGCATCTCGACCAGCTTGACCGGGTTCGACGCTGCCCAACGCGCTTTCACTGCATATTGGAAGAACTGGCTCGCCGCGTGGAGGTCATGCCGGATCGTCACTTCTTTGATGCCGCATTCCCGCCGCCACGTTTTGTATCCTTCCAAGTCGCCCGCCGTCACCTCATCGACCTGCTTGCGGCCGAGAAAATGCGTGAGACTCGCCATGCTGACCGCGTGGCGCTTCGCTGTGTTCGGATGCTCTTGGTGTTCCATTTTCGACCAGTGCAAGAATTGCTTTGCGGCCTCACTGAACCGAACCGGACGTCCCGGCAAAACGGCGTTCAGTATCACCTTCGCGCGATGCTCCTCCATCGCCCGCCGCGCCGCCGGCAGATTTCGTGCGGTGGCCGCGAAATCGGTCAGCACCGTGTGACGCACGCCGCCGACCATGAACCGGAACTCCCAGCGCCCGCGCTTTTCTCGGATACCCTTTTCCCGTTTCGCCATGAGCCCGCGTCCTCTCCCACTCAATCAATGCTTCACGATCATAAACGATCCGCCGCCCGATCTTGCCCCAGTATGGCGGCCCCTCGTTGTTGGCTCTCCAGCGTCGAAGTGTAGCGGTACTCACCCGTAGTCGCTTCGCGACTTCGTCGTCGAACAGCACGGCGGGCTCCATCTCGTCACGAGACCAGTCTGAAGGGCCAGGACTAGGCTGGTCGCCTTCGCGGTCTGACCGGGCGCCATTGCGCTCGCGCATCCAGCGCTGGCGTTCTCCGAGTGAGGTCTCCGATCTCATCTGGTTACGTCGACTGACAGCCTGCATTCGTTGTGCAACGCTGCACAGCCGATGCAAGCAACCCCTGGTAAACGTTCGCGGGCGGTGGGTTATGGGGGTTTCGAGGGTTTGTTGCAGGTACCTCCAGGGTTATTTCACACTGCCAAATCGCCTGCGTAGGACGAGAGGTAAACCCACGAAACCCACTAAACCCATGGGAAGCCCCTGCCAAATTTACTGGGCGGCCTGAACCAAGCTCACAATGCCTCATATGGCCTCTCCGTTACCTGCCACAAGGCAACGCCACTTCGGTCGCCTGCCCGTTCGAAGCGCAGGCCGCGCTCGATACGCCGCTCGTGCTTGGCGATAAAGTTACCGATACGGCGGGTATTGATGCCCTCTTTTGCTAGCGCTATGGCGGCCATTGCTGAGTGCAACGACTCACGCCCGACGGTCACTGCCGCAGAGATCGTCTGAGGCTCCGAACCGAACGCCTCATGCCAAGCTACGAGCAGGGCCGCGAGGCCCTCCCGGACGGAATCCTTGCTCTCGACTTGCCCCCGCGTGTCGCAGGGGTCGGCGCAGCCGAGCCATACAAGAGGTTCACGGACGAATCGAGACCACTCCTCGAAGCGGCCAAAGACAGGAATGTCTACGCTCTCGCGTGAAGTGATACAGGCCCGCACGATCGTAAGCGCCGCTGCTGCTAACTGACCGCGCCGTCTAGGTACGTCTTTGTGGAGATTGACCGCGAAGCGCCGGGCCTCGGGGTGCTCGCACTCCGGGTCAATCGAGCACAAGAGAACCCGGCTCGAAAGGTCGCCCGCGAATTGCAGATTGTTCCCAGTAGCTATCCAGGTCGTCGCGGTTGAAACGGTGAGGTTGCGCGAAACGCCTAGTAGCCGCTCCGTCCAGGTGGGCTCGGTGAGAATTGTGCACAGCGCATCTGACTGTAGTGGCCGCTCGCAATTGTCGATGACGGTGACGCCAGAACCGCCTAGTAAAATCGCAAGCAGACGCTTCTTTTCCTCCTCAGGCTTTTCGGCCTGCGAAAGCAGGACCGGTGGCCGGCCCGTGGCAATGTAGGACGGGAGATGGCTGAGCAGCGTCTTACCTGAGCCCATCTTCGGAGCGCTAACGGCAATCAGTGGAGCCGATCGCAAAGCCTGCCTCACCAGGGGAGTGATGATGGCCGCGAGCGCAACCGACAGCGCCGCGTCGGACGTAAAAGGGAAACCCGATACGAGAGCCGCAAGAGTCTGTAGCGCGCCAACGGCATCGGCCCGTGATGGACGGTCGGCAACCCGGTGAAACTGTGTCGCACCCGGGTCGAAATAGAGCCCGCTTGCCGCGTCGTAACCCGGCACCTGAAGGACTGAGCCATTGGAGCGTAAACACGGGGCCTCGACAATACCGGATAGTGCGGGAGTGCTCTGCCAGTCGGCAACCGCGCCATACAGCGTGCGCGCAACCCGCTCTGGGACATCAGTCGGAACCCACTCTTGGTCGCGCTTGAAGAACCGTTGCCAGTCGATTGCCTGAGCAAGCCGCAGGCCCAGCGTATCGGGCGTCACAGGGATAATCTGTAGAGCGCCTGCCGCTCGCGTGATTCCGCCAGAAGCGGAAGGCTCGGGAAGCCGCGCCGTGTGAACAAGCAGGCCTGATCGCTGGTATACGCCATCGCTTGCGTTGCGGCGGGTGTGCTCGGCTAGATGCCGCTCCGCGTCGGCAACGTTTGCGGCGAGCGAGCCGCCATCAACTCGGATAACAGGCCGCTCGGGTGGAATGCTATCGGTAGCCGTGCGGCCATCGACTGCCATGAGGTCCTGAGTAGCTCTTGCCATGAACCGGTCATGCGCTCGCGCGGACGTCATGCGGCTAGCTCCTGAGGCGTGCGGTCTCGCAGTGCCATAAGCTCGCACGTGCTCATCCCCGCCACGCGATCTATCTGCCGATCGATGGCATCGCCCTCTAGGTTGCCGAGCGCATGTCGCCAGGCCGCGCCCCATCGGGCGGAATCGTCATCACCCGCCGCGAGTAGCCGAAGTGCGGTGGTACAAGCGTCGCGCTCTGCGTCCCATAAGTCGTTGCGCTTCCGACGTAGCCTCGCGAGGTACTCCTCGCGCCACTCGGCAAGCTCTCGGGCCTTACGCTCGGCACCGCACCGCTGCTGGGCCAAAGTCCGCTGCTCCGCGGCTGAGATGGAAGAGTCTTCGAGGTTAACTCCAAGCTGGTTCGCGAGCCAGTGAACCGCGGCACGACGGTCGCAGCCCATTACACGCTGGATGAGATCGAGGATGCCACCCCCTTCGCCGCGAGCGTGGTCGTACCAGAGGCCGCGTTTGGCGTCCAGCCTCACGTTGTAGCCGGCTCCATCGCGCCACCATGCGCGGCCCCGCCGGTGTCGTACAGGAGGGCCGCCCTGAGCCACCCAAACCTGGCAGATGTCGGCACGCTGGACGAGTTCCGCCACAGTCATTGCGTCCCACCAGGTGCACGATCGGTTGTGTCGGTCGCCAAGCTGTGCTGTGCCAGAAACACTTCAAGGTCGACGTCGAGAACAATCACCCGGCGACCGATCTTCTTCGCCGGCAGGACACCGAGGGCAATCTGCTTTCTCACGAACCCCAGGCTGAAACCGTAGGCAGTCGCCAACTCGTTAGCGCTCCATGCTTTCCGGGACTCTGTTATGCTTGTACTCATCTCTGAGAAATCTCCTTTTGCCTTTCGTATGCTTCCAGGATTGCCTATGAATGAGCTATAGTCTACGACCAGAATGACCCAACAAGCATTACAGCGGTTAAGGCCAGCGCCCAAGGAAATCGGTCGAGCCATTGAGCTCCTGCGCAGTTTCAAGGCCGAGGCACGTCAATCGATATGCTGGTTCCTAGAGGGACCGCCGGCGCCTGAGGGCGCTCCATTACATCGGTGGCTTGATGAAAAGGAACAAGGACTCAAGGCACTTCCGGAACCCCTACGCAAGTTCATCCGAGGCGAACTAAGCGAGGATGACACGTGGCTGAACCAGACGGCTGTGCGCGAACGGTGCCGTTACCTGGATCTCGCTGAGAAGACCCTACGCAAGATTGCCGCCTACAACGCTGCGAAAGGTGCAATTGCGGACGGATGCCGGGAGGCGATCGACGTCACTGTGGCGCTCTGGTTTGAGCCAAAGGCCGGGAAGCTAACGATCTCCGGTTTGGAGCTGATTGAAGCCCTGAGGGACGCGGACGCGGAACCGAACCGAATCAGAGAGTGTCCCATCTGCAAGACTCTCTTCTGGGCTGGACGAATAGACAAACGAGGCTGTTCTAAGCCCTGTGCGAACAACCTGCGGGTCCGCGATTCACGTTCCAAGCAGAGAATTGTCGCCTTCCTTGAATCCCAGCGTCCGCGCTGGGTCCCCGCGGAGGAAATCGGAGGCTTGTGTGGTCTAAGCTCACAAGAAGTCTTCGAGCTTACCGAACCGCCAAAAAACGGCAATAGTAAACGCGTTCTACGGAGGCATGGAGAGGGTGGTTGGGTCTACGGTACTAGCAAAGCAGCGTCCGAGCCATCTAAGGAGCGGCGCGCGTCCAAATCACGTTCCAGTGTGTCCGCCCCCCCCAACGGCTGACGAACTGAACGCGGAGTGGACGAGGAAAGTGGAAGAACACTTGGCGGCGATTCCAATGTTTAGCTCAGACCACCTCTACCATGCGCTAAAAGTGAGCGTCAAGATTTCACCGTCCGTGGACGCGGGGCCTCACAAAATCGAGAGCAAAATTGAGCACTGGGATACGTCCGAGTCGAAATCCCCGGCGAGAAGATTCACCTCGAGCTTTAGGCTGGAGCCCGAAGGTCTCAGCTAGCAGATCGGTCTTCCTCGGGGGCTAAACCAGGGACCGGATCGCTCTGGTCCGAAAGGTCAAGGCCGAGTCCGTCAACGAACCCATGTGGTGTTGTCGGGTCGGCCGTTGCCCAAGCACTCTTCATAGGTTTTTCCAGCAGTGCACCAGATGCACGCGAAGTCCATTCCAGGAGTGGAGATTGATCGACCGATTGCCTCTACGCAGAGGGGAGCGTCCGCATGTACCCCTGACCTGGGAGCATCCTGATCTAGTGGCCAGTCGCCTACTGGCCTGATCGATCCATCTCTCGCCATGCAGAGAAACTCTCAAGGTATGACCACCGGAAGTCATCGCGCTTCCTGTAGGTCAGGTCGCGGTTGGCGAGCTGCTCTTCGACAAACTCATCGACGTGTTTCTGTACAAGAAATGGATCTCGGATCTCCTGCTGCCACTTGCGGAGCGCGTCGACCAATCGTTGTTTCACTTCGGCGTGCTCCGGGTCGTCCGCAAGGTTCTTCCATTCGCCCGGGTCTTTCTGAAGGTCGTACAACTCGTACAGGGGAGGCCGTGACCAACGCGCGAACGCCCTTTGCACAAACTCAGGAGCGGCAGCTTGTTCTTCGGCCGTGGCCCCGGAGACAACGAAGTGCTGATGCTCCTCGTCGAGGTATGTGCCCGCATCCAAGTTCTCAGTGCGCGGACGTGGGCTGGATATCAACTTAAACCGCTCGTCTCGAATAGAGTGCTGCACGAAACACGCCCGCGGAAACGAGCCCGTCGTGAACCCGAAGATGTAGCGACGCCATGCACCGTCCGGCCTACCCGCCAGCAGCGGTTGCAAAGCCCGTCCCGGCAAAGGTGCCGGCGGCTCGACACCGGCTGCTTGCAGCGCGGTCGGCAAAATGTCGATCGTTGACACCAACTCATCGCGCACGATGCCGGCTTTGGCCTGTCCCGGCCAGCGGACGAGCAGCGGGACACGCAGACCGCCCTCGTATACCGTCCCTTTTCCACGCGGGAACTGGGCGCCGTGATCGCCAATGTAGAAGACAATCGTATTCTCCACCAAACCGGCTTTATCCAATTCAGCCAACAGCAGGCCAACTCCCTCATCGAGCCGTTCGAGGCAGTTGTAGTAGTTGGCGACTTGCTCGCGAATCCGGGCCGAACCCACTCCGACCCATGGCATCGGGCTTACATCGTCCGCCGAGAGTGGTCTCTTTGGTCGTCCGTTGGCTTGGCGCAGGAAAGGCAGATGTGCGTCCGGGAAGTTTACGGATAGGAAGAACGGTCGGTCACCCGTCTCTGTCCAGAACTGGGCTGCAGCGTCGGCATAGTCCTGGACGCTGTGTTCTCGATTGAAGTTCGCTCCGGGGATTGCGCGAAAGTCGAAGGGGAAGGCGCTTTCTGGATTGACATGCAGTTTGCCGATCAGACCAGTGTGGTATCCGCTGGACTTTAGTAGGCCCGCGAAATTTGGTGTGTCCTCGCGGTACATTGCAAACTTGTGAGTGGCGAGTCCGATCTGGCCATTTTGAACCGGGTACAGACCTGTCAGGATCGCGGCCCGCGAAGGGGAGCAGACAGAGTAGGGGACGAAGGCATTCTCGAACCGCACTCCTTGTTCGGCCAAGCGATCGAGGTTCGGCGTCCGCGCATAGGGGTCATTCCCAGGTCAGCGATCGATAGAGTTCGCCCGGCAGCTGCCGGGCGTGCTCTATCAGTGCCGTGACGACGGTCGCCGTGTCCTTGCCCACGACCTTGGCTAGCATCACGTAACGCGAGTGCCGCTCCACCAGCGTGACGATGTGACTGTTGTTCGATCCCGCCAACAGATCCCCTTCCCAGTGACCCGGTACCGCTCGGTCTTCCACCGAAACCGGACGCTCGCGGATCGAGATCAAGCCTTGGATCTGCCCGCCGCC
>Ga0302123_10000414_pt1 | contig 34377 bp, 29 predicted proteins | sample CB21_321_MG_FD_203109 | JGI IMG/M metagenome (GOLD analysis project Ga0302123, IMG submission 203109) | Marine microbial communities from Western Arctic Ocean, Canada - CB21_32.1 | ecosystem: Environmental > Aquatic > Marine > Oceanic | place: Canada: Western Arctic Ocean | collected 2017-09-28 | reverse complement strand
GAGAGCATGCTGCGCAGTGTTGGAGTCGATACCACCAAAATGCGCGAGCTCGTGGGCGAGACGACCGTGAAGTGGAAAGATGGGTTCCGCAAGATGGTGGAGGCGAGGCACCCCGAGCTCTTGGCAAGTCATTCACATACTGGAAAGTGATGTCCGCGTCCAAGTGCCCGACCGGGCAAGGACGCACAGCAATTGGAGCGCGCTTGACACGAGCGCGATTGTCTCTGATGAGTGCGGTGGGCACTGTCAAGTTGAGGCCGCGGGTGGCACAGTAGAGGGAGACGCCCGCGCACAGGTCAACCCCGGGCTCATGTACGACGACGGCGAGGGTGTCCTACAGGACTACGTAGAAGCGCACATGTGGTTCAACCTCGCGGCCTCACGAAGTACCGGTGAGCTGCGAGACAACATCGTCAAGAATCGCGACCGAGCTGCAGACGAGCTAACTCCTGACGGTCTCAATGAAGCGTAACGCCTCGCCCGCGCCTGGGACGCCGCGTACCCGCGTGAGCCGTAACCTGCCGCATTGCACCCCTTGCCAGACAGCGGTACGATGGGGGCCTGCATCCGCGTCGTCATGCTCTGAGAAAAGCGATATCGTGTTCGATGTCCTCTTCACTTCATGGAGAAAACGATGAGCGTTCTAGTCAATCTGCAGTTGAAGGTTAAGCAAGGCCAAGTTCCCAACCTTCTGGAGACCTTCAAAGGATTACTGCCTGGTACCCGTGCCTACAAGGGATGCCACTGGGTAAAGCTGGCTACTAACATCGAAGACGAGAACGTCTTGGAGGCAGTCTCGCAGTGGGACTCGAAAGAGCACTACGACACCTACTTCAAGTGGCGAACCGAAACCGGCGTGTTAGCCGCTTTGCTGGAGTTCTTGGATGAGAAACCGGTATTCCGCTTCTTACCTGTCGAGCAGGAATACTAGTTTACCGCCCGTGGTGGTAATTCCAGAGGCAAGGCCAAGATTCACGACGTCCGCGTGACTCCTGTGTCGTCCGACTTGCCCGCCGCGCCTCGTGCGGGGAGACATAGGGGAGACGGGGCAAGTGACATGGTAAGGCCCCTGTGTTTACAGGGAAAAAATGGTGGAGGCGGCGTCAAGCACATTGGCCTCGTAAGTTACTGATGTGATAGGGATTCAAGTCAGTCTCTAATCAGAGTTGCCCCCAACACAGCGTGGTTAACCCCAGACTTACTCTTCGTCGATCAGCCGGAGAACCAACGCGGCGTGAGCTTGTTCTGTCGCTCACAGCGCTGTTGCTGGCGAAGCCCGAGGCGTCGGCTCAGCGGAGCGTGGCGCCAATCCCGGTGAGCACCCTGAATCACGTGACGCTGACCGTCTCAGACGTTCAGTGCTCGGTGGAGTTCTATCAGCGGGTGTTGGGGATGCCGCTCGTGACCCAGGTCGCGCCGGTGCAGGCATCTTCCGCAGCCTGCTAGCAGTGACGGATGTATGACCGCGTACTCGATTCTCGATCTCTCGCCGATTCCCGAAGGCGGCGATGCCGCCCTGGCGCTACGCAACAGCGCCGACCTGGCCCGGCATGCGGAGCGTTTGGGCTATCGACGCTACTGGGTCGCCGAGCACCACAACATGCCGGGCATCGCCAGCGCGGCGACCGCGGTTGTGATCGGCCACATCGCCAACGCTACGTCGACGATCCGGGTGGGCGCGGGCGGCATCATGCTGCCCAACCATGCACCCCTGGTCATCGCGGAGCAGTTCGGGACGCTCGCGACGCTGTTCCCTGGACGGATCGACTTGGGGATCGGTCGCGCCCCTGGCACCGACCAGCAAGCCAGCCGCGCGTTGCGGCGCAATCTGGACGGAGATGTCGACGCGTTTCCTCGCGACGTCGTGGAGCTGCAGCGCTACTTCGCCGACGACCAGCCGGGACGGCGCGTGCGTGCCGTGCCTGGGACGGGCCTGAAAGTGCCGTTGTGGATTCTGGGGTCGAGCCAGTACGGCGCTCAGCTCGCGGCGGCGCTGGGGCTGCCGTACGCGTTCGCCTCGCACTTTGCGCCCGCTGCGCTGATGTCGGCCATCGAGATCTACCGGTCTCGCTTCCAGCCGTCGACGCAGCTCTCGGAGGCGTACGTGATGGCAGGGTTCAGCGTCTTCGCGGCCGACACCGAGCCAGAGGCTCGACTGATTCGGACCTCCGCGCAGCAGGCGATCCTGAAGCTGCGGCGGGGGGAAACTGGTCAACTACCTCCGCCGGTCGAGGGGTTCGAAAAGCGGCTGTCGCCAGCGGACCGTCAGATTTTGGAGCAGGTGCAATCGTGCTCGGTGACCGGAACGCCTGACATGGTGCGCCAGGGCATCAAAGCGTTCGTGTCGCGCACCGGCGCGGACGAGGTCATCATCGCCGGCCACATCTTCGAACACGACGCGCGGGTGCGCTCGATCCAGATCGTGGCCGAGCAGATGATGCTCGCCACGGCACTGTCAAGTTGACCATCCGAGGGCGCGCTCAGACCAGGCGGAATTTTCCTTCAAATCGACAACATTTATACACCGGCGTCAGAGTCCTCTAACGGAGCGTCATCACACCCGACGTGCGTCTCCATACCCAGTTCTGTCCTTGCTCTGAACCCTCCGTGCGGCGTTGGTGCATGACTCGGTGCTGACGCGCAGTGCCCCCGCCCTTGGTCATCCGTTCACGGTCCAATACTGTACGACTCAGGTCTGCCGAACTCGGTCATCCGATTGAGGACGTTGCAGGCGAGCAATACTTCGGCTTCCTGTCCGCCTGGAGTCCGGGCTCGAAGCGCCTCGCCGACGATCGACTTGTAGCGGAGGATGGCGTTCTCCACGCGGGCCTGCCGATGGTAGCCCGACGCCTTCGTCCAGCGGCACCGTTTGATCGCTTTCACCGCCGTGATAGTGCGATCCTGAGCACTCGACCGCGGTCTGCGTCGAGACACAGGGCCCGTCTTGTCCGGTGGAACCACAATGGTCGCGCCACGAGACTCCGCGGCGTCGTAGAAGGCGATCGTGTCGTAGGCCGCGTCCGCGGTGACGCGTGCGATGTCGGTGTCGATCGACGCGAGCAAACTGATGCCAGTCGTCGCGTCATCGACCGTCGCATCGGTCAACGCCTGGGCCACGATCGCACCGGACCGGTCCACGTCGAGATGAAGCTTCTTCCAGCCGCGCTGGCCGCGTCTCCCGTGTTTCACGGCAGCCCATTCACCCTCGCCCACAATTGCGAGTCCCGTACTGTCGACCACAAGATGGATGGGGCCGCGGGCCGGGATGCGGAGGCGCTGGACCGCCAGGCACTGACTCCGCCGCGAGAGCGTGGTGTGGTCGGGCGCATCGAGATTGACATCGATCAATTTCAGCACCGACCGCAAGAATCCCTCGGCTTGGCGCAGGGGTAGCCGGAAGACCGGCCGGAGCGTTAACGCCGTCTCGATCGCCTGATCCGAGAACTTCTGCTGGCCGCCCGGTTGACCGCTGGGCGCCGGATGCCACACGTCAGTGGCGTCGGCGGAGATCCACAACGTCACATCCCCTCGCTGGACGAGTGCGCGCTCGTACTCCGGCCAGTTTGCCACGTGATATTTCGTCTTGTATGTGGGATACACCCTCGACTTCATGTCGAGATTGTGCACCGCGAGCGGTCGAGATCGACAGGGAGCCGACAGCCACCTCTCGTTTCCAGGCACAGGAGCCGTGCACCAACGCCCCAGACGAGCTTCGTTACCTCGAGGGCGTGACTCGCAGCCCGCCGTCTGAGATCATGTCGGCTGGACTATTGAGGAGGGAGCGCCATGCACTCGACGTTGACGATCGCCCTGGGGACTGTGCTCGGTGTCGCGGTGCTGGGGTGCCGCGGTGGCGATTTCGATGATCCCGGCGCAGCGAGCGACGCCGTGAGTGACGCCAATCCGTTCTTCACCGAGAGCGAGCTGCCCTTCAACCTGCCGCCGTTCGACCGGATCGAGGATCGTCACTATCGGCCGGCCTTTGAGCGGGGCATGGCGGACCACCTGGGCGAGATCGAGGCGATCGCGAGTGCGGACACCTCACCGACCCTCGAGAACACGATCGTGGCGATGGAACGGTCGGGTCGACTGTTGGCCCGCGTGGGCAACGTGTTCTTCGCGTTGTCGTCCGCGGACACGAACGATGTGCTGGACGAGATCGAGGCGGAGGTCGCCCCGAGGCTGTCGGCGCACAACGACGCGATCCTGCTCAATGCCCAACTCTTCGCGCGGGTCAAGATCCTCTACGACGCCCGCGACACACTTGACCTTGACCCCGAAACGCGCCGCCTCGTCGAGAAGCACTACACCGACTTTGTCCGTGCCGGCGCCCAGTTGTCAGATACCGACAAGGCGCAGCTCACCGAGATCAACGCTGAGCTGGCGACCTTAGAAACGACCTTCAGCCAACACGTTCTGGATGAGGTGAACGCCGCGGCAGTGATTGTTGACACGCGCGACGCACTCGCCGGCCTCTCGGAGAATCAGATTGCGGCGGCCGGTGAGGCGGCGGCCGCGCGCGATCTTGAGGGCACGTTTGTGTTGCCACTGCTCAACACCAGTGGTCAACCGGTGCTGGCCTCGCTTGAGAACCGCGCCCTCCGCGAGCGCATCATGGCTGCCTCGTTGGCACGGGGTACGCAGGGCGGCGAGTTCGATACCCGCGACCACGTGACCCGCATGGCGAAGCTCCGCGTCGAACGCGCGCAGCTCTTGGGCTATCCGACCCATGCGGCCTACGTGCTCGAGCAGCAGACCGCTCAGACCGTCGAGGCCGTGACCGTGCGGCTCGAGAGCTTGGCTCCGCCGGCGGTCGCGAACGCGCGACGTGAAGCCGCCAACCTGCAGGCCATGATCGAGACGGAGGGCGAGACGTTCGCCCTGGCGCCGTGGGACTGGGCGTACTACACGGAGAAGGTGCGCGCGGCCCGGTATGCATTCGACGAGTCGCAGGTACGTCCGTACCTCGAACTCGATAGCGTGTTGACCAATGGCGTCTTCTACGCCGCGACCCAGCTCTACGGGCTGACGTTCGAGGAACGACCGACCCTCCCGGTGTACCACCCGGACGTGCGGGTCTTCGAAGTGCGTGACAGCGATGGGGCGCCGCTCGGGCTGTTCTTGGGGGACTTCTATGCCCGGCCCTCGAAGCGTGGCGGGGCGTGGATGAACGCGTACGTGTCCCAGTCGTCCCTGTTGGACACCCAGCCCGTCGTGGCGAACCACCTGAACATTCCCAAGCCTCCCGGGGGCGAGCCGACGCTGTTGTCGTTCGACGAAGTCACGACGATGTTTCACGAGTTCGGGCACGCGCTGCATGGGCTGTTTTCGGATGTGCGGTACCCCTATTTCGCGGGGACGTCGGTGCCGCGTGACTTCGTGGAGTACCCGTCTCAGGTCAACGAGATGTGGGCGACGTGGCCCGAGGTACTGAAACACTACGCCGTGCATCATGAGACCGGTGCATCGATGCCGACGGAGCTGCTCGACAAGGTGCTGGCCACGGCCACCTTCAACCAGGGTTTTGCGACCACGGAGTATCTGGCCGCGTCGCTGCTCGATATGGCGTGGCATCAGTTGTCGCCGGATGAGGTGCCCGCCGCGGCCGACGTCGTGGCGTTCGAGGCGGCGGCCCTGGAGGCCGCTGGCGTGGCGTTGGACGTGGTGCCGCCGCGGTATCGGAGCACGTATTTCTCACACATCTTCGCCAATAACTATGCGGCGGGCTACTACTCCTACATCTGGAGCGAGGTGCTGGACGCCGACTCCGTCGAGTGGTTTAAAGAGCAGGGTGGGCTCACCCGCGCCAACGGGGACCACTTTCGCGCGAGTCTGCTGTCGAAGGGCGGATCCGTGGACGCCATGACGCTGTTTCGGTCCTTCCGCGGTGCGGATCCTGACATCACACCGCTGCTGATACGCCGCGGCCTTAACTGATCTGATACGGCGCGCGTCGCGCCAGCCCATCCAGGTTGGCCGGACGTTTGCGCGAAGCTGCTGGAGGGCACTGTTAAGTTGACGAAAAGAGGGCGCGACGATCCCGGAAGGAGTTGGTTTCGATCACCGTTCAACAGGCACACATCACCTCATCCCAGATACGGAACGATCGCGTTCTGAGCAACCGGTGGTGAACGGCTCGGAGCAGGTGACGGCCGACCCCGACCGCCTGGCCCGCTTCGAGCGCCTGAGCACCCCCCAATGGGGAGTTATTCTTGCGCGGACCCTCAGTCGCGGGCTGGCGCTGGAGGCAGCGCGAACACGTAGAGCGCACTGCCTGCCCGCCTGAAGCGGGCGCCGTCGTCTGGTTCCGTATCTGGCGTCACTTGCTGGTTTCCCTGTCGTGTGCTGCCGATGATGGCGACATACTGCCGGCCGTCCGGCCCGATGTAGGTGATGGGCGAGTTCCGGAAGTCGCTCCCGGTCCGGAACCTCCACACGATCTCCCCGGTGCGGGCATCGAACGCGCGGACCACACCCTCGTTGGGACCGCCCTGGAAGACCAGGTCCCCTCCGGTGGCCATGACCGGCGCGTTGTTGGCGGACGTCCATTGGACCCTCCAGACGGTCTCGCCCGCAACCGGATCGTTGGCCTGCAGCTCTCCGACAATCTCCTCACTGGGAGGGCTCGGGGCCCGGCCGCCGAACTCGCGTAGGGCGTAGCGGTCACCGGGAACATACTCGCCCTCGACCATCCTCATAATTCCGCAGGTATTCGAGGTCGAGGTGTACACGAGTCCGGTGCGCGGAGAAAACGCATCGTTCTGCCAGTTCCTGGCGGCGATACCGGGGCACCAGCCGACGGCGACGTTTTCGGCGTCCGGCACGTACTTCTGTCGATCCTCGAGGTCCGTGAACATCATTTTCCCGATGTCGTACTGCGGTCTGCCGGTATCCATGTTGACCCCCTGGATGAGGTCGTTGTAGACGAACATCCAGGGCTCGAGGATCATCTCCCCTGTGGCGCGATCGAACACGTAGAAGAAGCCGTTCCTTCCCGGGTGGACCAGCGCCTCTCGCTGGCGGCCATCGATCTCGAGGTCGATGAGCACCATCGCGCTGGGCTCGTCGAGGTCCCACTGGTCTTGAGGTGTCACGTTGTACGCCCAGATCAGCTCCCCGTTGTCGGCATCGCGGGCCAGGATCGACGAGCAGTAGTTGTTCCGGTAGCCGGTCAGCCCCCCCTGCTCGTCCAACTCGACCACGCCCCATTCCCGGCGGTAGTCCGGATTCCACGGGCTGCAGTTGCTCGTGCCGTAGTAGAACAGATTCAGCTCCGGGTCGAACGTGAGCCAGCCCCAGACGGAGCCGCCGCCGCGCCGCCAGGAATCGCCAAACCAGGAGTCGAGCGCCGGGTTGGCGATCTGATCGTCCGGATAGAAGGGGTCAAAGCGGGGCCCGACGCCAACCTCGTTGTTCGGCCCCATGCTGTAGTAGCGCCACCTGAGGAGACCGGTGTCGATGCCGTAGGCGGTGACGTGGCCGCGAACGCCGAACTCCCCGCCCGCAACGCCGACTATGACATTGTCGTTGACCACCAGCGGCGGGGTGCTCACCGTCTCGCCGATCGTGATGTCGGCGTTCTCAGCCCGCCAGGTGACGTCTCCGGTCTCCGCATCGAGCGCAAACACCTGACCATCGAGAGTGGCGAAGAAGATCCGACCGTCGGCGTAGGTCAAGCCGCGGGTCTGCGCGCCGCAGCAGGCACTCCTCACCGCTGTTTCCAGGTCTGGAATCTCGGGCCGGAACTCCCACTTGATGAACCCCTGACGCATGAGGTCGAGCGCGTAGAGGTAGTTCGGCTTCGGTGTCACGATATACATCGTGTCGCCAATCACGAGCGGCGACGCTTCGTGTGAATCCTGGATGCCGAGTTGCATTGTCCATGCCATCTCGAGGGTCTGGACATTATCGGCGTTGATCTGATCCAGCGCGCTGTAGTTCCAGCCTGCATAGTTGGCGTTGGGCATGACCCATTGCGACGGGTCGCTCTCCGCAGCCTCCTGGGCAACCGCAGCTTCAGGCATGTTGAACGGGCATAGAAGCGACAGGATCGGAATCGACACCCGGCCCCGCCAGTTGGTTGATAGGCTCACTCTGCACGCTCCTTGGGTTGGGGCGAGTTTCTCTCGCTGGTGATGTCGGGGATGCTACACGGCCGGGATGCCTCCGAGCAAGAGCGTCTCCTCCGGCACCACGTTGGCGGTACCCGCTGCTCAACCTGTGCGACTCGAGTTCCCAATTCTCTCGCTGAATCTGGAACTGGAGCAAGGTGTCTGTCGCGTGTGTCGGGAGGACGAGGCGCGGAGGTCAAGCCAGGATTACTTGACGGTTTGGCGGAAATACAAGATGTGGCGTCCCTAAGCACTCCCAGTTGGAACCAGATTGTGGCTTGGTTACGAGAAATAGCCGAACTGCGGGAATCTGGGGTAGTTGCTGCATAGGGGAGACGAGCAGGTGTCGAACCTGCGCCCGGTGATGGCGGCTACTCAGATCCCATGTCAGATTGGAACAGGTCGGACCAGTACCTGAATACTGTTCGGAGGTGACACCACATGCCATCCAATGGCATGTGACGACGACCTGCGAGGACCAGCGACTGTTATACGTCTAACCAGCGTTACCCGGGTAACGGAGGTCCGAGCAAGACATCACAGCAAGTCACGCTGCAAACAACAGGGGAGAGCAATGGGGTTCGCACCCGGTGTCTCAGGGAATCCCCGAGGTCGTCCTCGGGGGGCACGGAATACAGCCACGCGGGCGGTCGCGGAGTGGACCGCCGCGATCCTCGAAGACGAGCAGGTGCAAGCCCGGCTGCTGAGCGATGCGCGGCAGGGACGCTTGCATCATGCGGTTCTTGGGCAGTTGCTGCTGTACGCCTACGGGCGTCCGGCCACGTCCTCCAGTCCGGAGGCGAGCATCCCGTTCTCAGCACTGGCTGATGCGCGGGCGAGCTTGCGGGTCAAGCTCGACCAGATGCGAGACGTGATCGAGACGGAATCGACCTAACGAGCGTCAACGACGACGGGGTGCCGCCAGGCGTGTCCCAGCCCCCGCATTGCACCCCCTGCCCGCCAGCGGTAGGATCGGGTCCTACATCACATCGTCTTGAGCAGAGAGACCCGCATGACGCATCACCTTCGACTCGTTGCCGTCGTCGCTGTGCTGACCGCGCTCGCACAGTGTGCGCCGGTGCAGGAGCCAACGCCGGAGACGGATACGCAGCGGGCGCGTGCTGAGGCAGGGGATGCTGAGGCGCAGTTCAGCCTCGGGGGCATGTACGAGTACGGCGTGGGCGTCCCGCAAGACTACGTCGAGGCGGTAAGGTGGCATCGTCTCGCCGCCGACCAGGGACACGCAGGCGGCCAGAGCGCACTCGCAGGCATGTACTCTGACGGTGAGGGCGTCCCGGAGGACGCTACCGAGGCGGTCCGGTGGTATCGCCTTGCGGCCGACCAGGGCAACGCCACCGCGCAGTACGACCTCGGCCTGCTGTATCGGCGCGGCGAGGGCGTCCCGCAAGACTACGTCGAGGCGGTAAGGTGGCATCGTCTCGCCGCCGACCAGGGACACGCAGGCGGTCAGAGCGCACTCGCAGGCATGTACTCTGACGGCGAGGGCGTTTCGCGGGACCGTGTGGAGGCCCACATGTTGCTCAACCTCGCCGCTGCCCAGCCCCGCCCGGAACGCGAAACTTACGTAAGGGGCCGCGATCGTGCTGCAGACCTCATGACCGCTGACCAACTTGCCGAAGCCCAACGCCGTGCGCGGGAGTCGACGCCCACGCCTGAGCCGTGAGATGAGGGACGGCCAAGAGACCAAATCACGTTCCCGACCCAGCCCACCCCCAGGCACGGCTCCTGTCCTCGCACGTCACCGGCACCGCCTCTCAGGGTTGCTGGCGCATCGTGATGGCTCTCTCAACGCGCAGAGCCAAGGCCAGAAGCCTCTCAGCACACGCCCATGCGTTTCTCGTGGCATTTCTGAGACGAATGCTGGAGCCGTGGACTGCTTTAGCCTAGAATACCCCGTTCGCCTAAGAGATCATTTCTCTGAGCACAGGCACCCGCCTCGGCGTCTACGAGGTCTCCACCAAAATTGGTGAGGGCGGCATGGGTGAGGTGTATCAGGCGAGAGACACGAAGCTGGACTGGGACGTCGCGCTCAAGGTGAGCCTCAACGGGGCATCGTCATTCAAGAGGAGACAAGATGGCAAGAGTGAACGGGACAATCAAGCGAGTGATGAACGGCTTCGGATTTGTGGCGTCGGAAGGAGGCACCGAATACTTCTTCCATCAGTCCGCCTGTAGCGGCGTGCGGTTCGACGAGCTTCGTGAGGGTCAAGCCGTGACCTTCGATGAGGGCGAGGGACCGAAAGGTCCACGGGCGGAGAACGTGACGCTGGTCTGAGGGCGTGTCCCGGTGAATTGATCAATGCCCCTGCAACCAGGCACCACCCTCGGCTGCTACACCGTCACCGCCAAGATCGGTGAGGGCGGGATGGGGAAGGTATCGCGTGCAACCTGACGGCGCCGGTCACGCACTTCGAGACAATCGGAGCGGAGGGTAACGTGGGCGATCACAACAGTTCGTTGACCCGAGTTCAGCCGATATTCGATGAGCTGCTTGACCAATGTTCGGATGGAGACCCTTGGTTGAGCGAGCTGTGGGACATGGCGGCGCTTACACGCCCAGGAGTGGCCCTGTCGAAACCAATCGGTCTCGGTAAGTTGCTCGCTACAGAAACGCCGCCCACTCGTGCTGCCCGCCTGGGCACGGTCTACGAACGAACGGTCGCTCCGCCAGCCGCGTTTCTTCGGTGGTTGCTTGGGAATCCTCAGAGAATGGAGGTCCGGGATTCCATGAACTTCGGCGCGAAGAGCGTTGGAGCCAGGCATTGGCGCGGGAAATTATTCTCCGGCGACACGCGCCTTGTCAGTGAAGCACAGGATGAAGGCCTACGCCAGCTCGGGAAGCGGCTGGCGCAGCGCGGCCGCAACAAGTGGTGGGCTTTCGAGGGATTCTCGCACATCGATTGTTGCTTCATCACCAGTCAGTGCGTGCTATTCGTCGAGGGCAAACGCACCGAGAGTGTGTCCCCGTCTACTTTGTGGTTCCAACAGCGCAGCCAGTTGTGGCGCAATGTCGAAGCGGCGAAGGAGTTTGCGAGCGATAAACAGTTCGCGGTGATTCTGGCCGTCGAGCGCGAAGAGGATGGGACGACCGCGTTGGCCAAGGCAGCGAGTTCGCTTGAAGGGAGCTACCCGCATCTTGATAGCGGGCAGCGCGCCGAGTTGTCCCGCCATCTAATCGGCTTCGTGACATGGCCGGAAGTCGTCACGAGGTTCGGCCTTCGGCCGCAATGCCTGCTCGACCGGGTGCCGAAGTCGTCACCGTCCCCGGCATGAAGTGGTGTCGTGCGCAGCGCCGCTGATCCAACAAGCTCCGCAGTGGGGACTGCACGTTCGGGCGCCCCTATTACCGGGCCCTGTCCGATCTCGACGTGCTGGCGATCGTGGAAAACGACCCGGACTCCACAGACTCGGAGCCCGGTTCGAATTCTTTGCAATGGTGGAGGCGGCGGGAGTCGAACCCGCGTCCGAAGATACGTCCCCAGAGGACTCTACATGCGTGTCCGCGCTTGGTGTTTCACCACCGGTGTGAAAGCGCGACCAAAACCACCAGTGGCTGAGCGCCGATAAATCTCGCTACGACCCGTCGACGCGGCAGGTCGCGGCCAGCCTGCTGAATGACGTCCGTTCCCGCCCCGCAGGCAAAGATGGGAGGGACGTCGTCGCCTAATTAGGCGGCGAGAGCAAGTTGCGTATTCGCAGCTATGGTGTTTTCCATCGGATTTACGAGTCGATGGTGCTCGGCATGCATCCCATGTTCGCCTATCCCCGTCGAAGCCGTGTCGCCCCCCTCGAGGTGTGCTGGGTTGTCCGAAGGCGGGTTTCCACGACCCGCCGCTACGATTCGGCTGCTCGGCAGCCGATACCCTTGATTGTACCGCGAATTGGCCGGCCGGAACATGTGGCCGTCTGAATAGGTCGCAACGGCCTGTCCAACTCGTTGACCTGTTGGGCTTTCGGCATGGGCCACCGGCTTGACGTGGTTTCTGGACGACCCACATAATGCGAGACGGCTATGGCGCTTGAAGAGACGGCGAAGCGGTCTGGCGAGAAACTGCTGGAGCGGATCCGCGAAGAGACCGAGCTGGAAGTCCGCGGGCTCGTCACCGAGGTGTTGACGACTGCGGCGAAAGAGCGGGCGGCCGCCATCGAAGAGGAGCGGCGCGTCGCCGACAGCGCGCGACAGAAGGCGCTGCAGGAGGAGGGCGCGCGGGTCCGGTCCGAGGTGGAGCAGACGTGGGCGGCGAAGCTCAGGGCGGCGAACGCCACCGCTGAGATACGGTTGGAGTCGGGCCTGCGCGAGGCGCACGAGACGGCAGAGCGGCAGCTGGCCCGGAAGGTGGCGAGCATTCGGGGCGAGGGCCAAAAGGTGTTTGAGGCGGCGCCGGCGCCGGTGGCGAGGGCACGCGAGCCGGAGCCTGCCCAGCCGGAAACTACCGAGATTCTTGGCCGTGTCCTGGACGGCGTGCGACAGCTCGATCAGGCGTTGCGATTGACCGACGCCCTGGACACGCTGGCCGAGCTGGCCGGCAACGAGGCGCCGCGGGCGGCCGTGCTCCTCGTGCGGCCGAACCGTGTGCGCGGGTGGCGGTTCGTCGGCTTCGGGTCGACGCTGGACCAAGACGAGGCCAGGCAGGTCGACCTGGCGTTTGGCGAGGCTGGTATCGTGGGTCGCGCGGTCGTGACCGGCGAACTGTGCTCGGTCGTGTCCGGTCCCAACGGCGTACCGGAGGACACCGAACCGGCGTTTACCACGCTGCCGCTTGGGGTGCATGCGGTGGCCGTGCCGGTGCTGGTGGGTGGCCAGGTGATGGCCGTCGTCTACGGGGACGACGCCGAGCGGCGTCCCGCGGCGGCTTGGCGCGCATCGCTCGAGATACTGGCGCGCCATACCGGACACTGTCTCGAGGCCTTGACGGCGGTACGGGCCGCGCAATTGGCGCTGCAGGACGTCGAGGCGCTCAGCACTAAGGATGCCGGGCCGAGGTTCTCGTTCGGTGAGGGCGACGACGGCGCGTCTGACGCGAAGCCTCGCTAGTTGGCCGGGACCAGGAGGGGCTGGCCGATCCGGATCACGGTTTTCCTGCCCATGCCGTTGGCCGACTGAAGGGCGCGCACGCTCGTGCCGTGCCGCACAGCAATACGGCCCAGCGTATCCCCACTCGCCACGCGGTAGTTCAGGAAGGTCGGCTGCGGCGCCTCTGGTCGGACCTTCAGCGTCATCCCCGGCGTCAGCGCCTCATCCCACAGGCCGTTGTCGCGAATGATCCGCCACGGGGTCGACTTCATCTGCTCGGCAATGTGCTGCAGGTCTTCTCCGGCCTGGACCTGATGATCGTTGAACTTGCCGGTCCACTCGAGGGGAATGCGCAGGAGTTGGCCTGCGGGGAGGGTCTGCAGGCGCCAGAGACCGTTGGCCTCGCGCAGGGTCTCCAGCTCGACGCCCAGCACGAACGCCAGCCGCAGGTAATTGTCGCCGTGCCGAGCCTGGTACAGCAGGTGGTCGCCGTCGACGGTGAACAGATCGTCACGCGGGGCCGGCGGGTACGCCACGAGCTGACCCACGCGGAGCGCTCGGGTCGCGAGAAACGGGTTGTGCATGCGGAGCTGCAGGATCGAGAGGCCGAGCCGTCTGGAGATCGACCACCAGTCGTCTCCCTCCTGCACCAGTTCGAGGCGGATGTCGAGTGCGTGGTGTCGAAGCGATGTGCCGTAGAGCTTCAGGACGTTGCGATAGTCGCTAATCTGCACGACATATTGCAGGGTCTCCAGATACATCGGCCGGCGCCGCGTGACCCGGCTCGGACCGGTGTTGTAGGCGGCCAGTGCGTAGTCTTCACGGCCGAACCGCTTCACCTGCTGCGACAGGTACTTGATGCCCCCTTCGATGTTCGTGTCCACGCGTAGCGAACGGAACGTGGCCGGCATAACCTGGAAATAGCCGTTCGCGCCATCGATTGACACGACCCGGCCGTTGCCGCCGGACTCGTGGATGACCACCGCACGAGCCAGGTCCAGGTCGAGCTCGTACTGGTCGGTGAACCTCTTGATCTCACCGTCGATCTCCATCACCTTCCGATACATCCCGAGCAGCGTCGGGGAGACGGCAGTGAGCGGCAGCCACTCGTCGTCGCCGGTTGCCGTCTGCGGCGCAGCGACACTCGGTGCCGCGATGCAGGACACTCCGATGAGGATGATGGTCAGGAGAACGCTGGAACGCGTCATTAGCTCATTCCTCCACTGTGCGAGCTGCGCAGAAGACATTGCACAGTGTTATAACTTATAACCCCATTTGTTGCAACTACTTGCGTCATCGCTTGGCGACTGTTTCGTGCCCAGCCAAGGCGGCGTGCGAGCCGCGCTCCCATATAATCTCGCCAATGTCCAGACGCTCCGGGTCGAAAAAAGCCGCCCAGTTCACCGAATCGGTCATCCGCGAGATGACCCGCCTGGCCAACGAGCATGGCGCGGTCAACCTGTCGCAGGGGTTCCCCGACTTCGAGGCACCCGCCGCGGTGAAGGCCGCGGCCCGCGACGCGATCGCCGCCGACATCAACCAGTACGCCGTTACCTGGGGCGCACGCCCGCTGCGCGAGGCAGTGGCGCGCGAGTTCACCCGGCGATACCGCGTCGCCGTGGACCCGGATACGCAGGTGACCGTCTGTTGCGGCGCGACCGAGGCCATGGTGGCCACCATGCTGGCGACCCTCGACCCGGGCGACGAGGTCGTGGTGTTCGAGCCGTTCTATGAGAACTACGGCCCGGACGCCGTGCTGTCCGGCGCGGTGCCGCGCTACGTGACGCTGCACGAACCGGACTGGACCTTTGACCCGGATGCGCTGGCTGCCGCATTCAACGACCGGACTCGTGCCATCATCATCAACACCCCGAACAACCCGACCGGAAAGGTGTTCACGCGCGCGGAGCTGACGACGATTGCCGAGCTGTGCCAGCGATGGGACGTGCTGGCGATCACCGATGAGATCTACGAGCACATCATCTACGACGGCTTCCGGCATGTGCCGATGGCGGCGATCGAGGGCATGGCCGACCGCACGGTCACCCTTAATAGCCTGTCGAAGACCTACAGCGTCACGGGGTGGCGCGTGGGGTGGGCGATTGCGCCGCCAGGGCTGGCCGTGGCGATTCGCAAGGTGCACGACTTTCTGACCGTCGGCGCGGCGGCGCCGCTGCAGGAGGCGGGGGCCGTCGCCCTATCATTTCCGGAGACGTTTTACGCGGATCTCGCCGCCGGCTACCAGCGGCGCCGGGACATGCTGCTGGACCTGCTCGAGCCGCTGGGGTTCGTCTGTTTTGCGCCACGCGGTGCCTACTACGTGATGACCGACATCGGCGGGTTCGGATTCGCCGACGACGTCGAGTTCTCGCGCTATCTCGTGCAGGAGGTTGGAGTAGCCGCGGTGCCTGGAAGCAGCTTCTATCATGACCCGGCGCTGGGGCGTACGAAGGTGCGGTTCACCTTCTGCAAGCGTGACGAGACGCTACAGGAGGCCGGCCGCCGCCTGCAGGCACTTGCCGCCCGGGTCTCCGCGGGGTGAGCGGCCTGGGCGCGCACATGCGCGCCCCGCGGACGCGGCGTGGGGCGATGGGGCCCCAACGAGCGGCCGCGTGGGGTCCGGGGTGCAGCCCCGTCTAGGTATAGGTACTAAAACCGTAGCAGCGCGCCCACATACACTCCTGTGAGCTTCAGAGCGACCGCTTCCGACTCGAAGAAACCGCTCAAGTCGATCGATCGATAGCCGACCTGCGCACCGATGTTCTCAGTGAAGTTCAGCGTCGCGTAGACGTCGTAATCGAGGTACTGACCGCCATAGCGATCGTCGGCGTTCTCCGGCAGCTTGACGCCCGTGACCTCGGCCGTGACGCCGAGGACGCGGAGCGGGTAGATCTTCACGACGGCGCCAATCGCCGGAATTGGCCCTCGCGCGCGTGCGAATTCTCGTCCGAACTCCGCGTCGAGTGAGGCATCAACCTCGGTGTACTTCGCCTCGAGAATGAGCCCGAAGTACCCGCGGCGGCGGTGCACAATGTCGTATTCGTACCCGAAGCGGTAGGTGTTCCAAGTGATGGTCGAGTTGACCGTTACGCCGACATCGTACGCAATGCCGCGGAAGACCAGCCGACGCGCGACCACCGATTGGGCCGAATAGCGAATCGGCACGTAGTCGATCCGGAATCGATGTTTCCGGCCTGGGCGCAGCCGTACCCGTAACTCGCCGAAGCGTTTCGCCGCGATGCCCAGGTCGCTGGTGAAGTCGATGTTGGTGCCAGCAATACCGAACGCCTCGCTGGAGAGTGTGAAATTGGGAGTCGGGTTCCACATGCCCCCAAGGACCTCCACGTGGTAGGCATCTCCGATCGGCAGGTCCGACGGCTGGCCGAAGAACTGGGCGTCTGCTGGAGTCGCGAATGCCAGCAGCGTGACCAGCGAGCCGGCGGCGACGATAGCGCGCGGTGTCAAGGTCATGATCGTGGTGTCCTGGTCTCCAAGTCTGTCGAGATGCTTCGCACCCTGCTGATGCAGCATATGCCGTGCCACCCGTTGGCCCGTTTTGGGGACGTCGAGCCAGGGAAACCGTACGACAGACCTATCGACCCGTCTGTTCCAGATCTATAGGGATGACAGCCTCGTAGCTCCACCTTCGGAACTGTCATCTTGAGAGCCGGTGAAGGGTGACGGGTTCGGGATGCGCGGACATTGCCACCAGGACAGGCGAAGGCCGACGAAGCCGTCACCCTTCTCCGGCTTCCTGTCTCCTGCCTCATGTCTCCTTCGCATGGCTGAAGCCGTGCGCCGCAACGGGGATCGTCAGCTTTTGAAGTGCTCGTATCCCGCGGGAAGGGTCCGGTCGCCTTCCCTGGTGCGCAGGACCAGCGCCGTGTCCTTCGTCAGCTCGCCGATGCGGGTGATCGGGACCCCGCGCGCGAGACGGATGATGGCCGCGAAGCGACGGCGGTACGCGCGGGGCACGGCGACGAGCAGCTCGTAGTCGTCGCCACCGGCGACGGCGGCGTCGAGCGGAGCGAGCCCGTTGGCGTCGAACCACCGGCGGGCATCGACATCTATCGGCACCGCCTGTCCGTCGACGACCGCGCCGAGGTGGCACGCCTGGGCGAGTTGCCGGAGACCGTCAGCAAGGCCGTCGCTCAGGTCGATCGCGGCGTGCGCCGCGCGGTTACGCCCCAGGAGCGTCCCGATCCGCACCCGAGGCTCCGGGCGCCGGTAGTGCTCGACGCAGCCGGCCAGGTGGCTGTCGCCCGCCGCGGGGCCGGCCGGGTCTCGTTGCAGGCAGGCGAGTCCGGCGGCGGCGCCGCCGAGCGTGCCGGTCACCCACAGTTCGTCACCGGGCCGACCGCCGGCTCGTGTCAGCACACGTCGGCGTCTGACGGCGCCGGTGGCCGTTATCCCCAACACCAGCGGACCGCGCGACCGAGTGATGTTGCCGCCAACCAGCGCCACCCGATGTCGGCCGGCCAGCGTCAGCATGCCGTCGACCACTAGGTCCAGGTCGGCTGCCGCCATCGTCGCCGGGAGCACGAGCGAGAGCACCACGAACCGCGGCGTCGCGCCCATCGCGGCGAGATCGCTCAGGTTGACCGCGAGGGTCTTGTGTCCCAGGTCGGCGGCCGAGACGAACGCTCGCTCGAAATGGACCCCCTCGACGAGGGTGTCGGTGGTCACGACGTCGAGCGTGCCGCGCGCCGGTTCGATGACCGCCGCGTCGTCGCCGATACCGGTTATCACCCAGTCGGGCGCTGGCGGCACACGCCTGTGGATCCGGTCAATGAGGGCGGTTTCGCCGAGGTCACCAACGGTGACGCCGGCAGCCAGCGTGCTGGGCATGTTCTAGTGGGCGTAGTCCACGGCGCGTGTCTCGCGAATCACCGTGACTTTGATCTGGCCCGGGTACTGAAGCTCGTTCTCGATCCGCTTGGCGATGTCCTTCGACAGCCAGACCGCCTCTTCGTCGCTGACTGTCTCGCTCTCGACCATGATGCGGATCTCGCGTCCGGCCTGCAGCGCGAACGCCTTCGAGACGCCCTTGAAGGAATCGGCGATCCCCTCCAGCTTTTCCAGACGCTTGATGTAGGACTCGAGGATGTCCCGCCGGGCACCAGGTCTGGCGGCTGAGATCGCGTCGGCGGCCTGCACGAGCATCGACTCGAGTGACGGCCAGTCGATATCCATGTGGTGTGCCGCCATCGCGTCGATCACCGCCTCGCTTTCTCCGTGTTGTCGGAGAAAGTCGATGCCGAGCGTCAGGTGGGTGCCCTGCAGGTCGCGGTCAATCGCCTTGCCGATGTCGTGCACGAACGCCCCCCGGATCGTGGTGTGGGCGTCGAGGCCGAGCTCCTTCGCCATGATCCCGGCCAGATACGCGACTTCCTTCGAGTGGCTCAACACGTTCTGCCCGTAGCTGGTGCGGAACTTCAGACTGCCCATCAGCTTGTGGATCTCGGGCGCCATGTCGAACAACCCGAGCTCGAACGCGGCCGCCTCGCCCTCCTTGAGGACGAGCTCGTCGAGCTCCGTCTTGACCCGCTCGACCACCTCCTCGATCCGTGCCGGGTGAATCCGTCCGTCGGCGACCAGCCGCTCGATCGCCTGCTTGGCAATCTCACGGCGGAACGGGTCAAAGCTCGAGAGGATGATGGCGCCGGGTGTGTCGTCGACGATCAACTCAACCCCGGTAGCCTGTTCGAGTGCCCGGATGTTTCGGCCCTCGCGACCGATGATGCGCCCCTTCAGGTCGTCGCTGGGCAGGTCGACCACCGACACGGTGGTCTCGATGGCATGCTCCGGGGCGCTGCGCTGGATGGCCTGGGTGATGATCTGTTTGGCCTTCTCGGTGGCCGTTTCGCGCGCTTCGGCCTCGAGGCGCTTGACGAGGTTCGCCGCGTCCCGGCGGGCGTCTTGTTCGATCTGCTTGATGACGAGCTCTTTCGCCGCCTCGGCCGTCAGCCCGGAGACCCGCTGCAGCGCTTGTTGCTGCTGGCGCGTCAGGTCCTCGTAGCGCCGCATCTCCGCCTCGAGCGTGTGCTCTCGTTTGGCGGCCTGTTGCTCCCGCTCGCGCAGCGTGGTGTCGGTCTGCTTCGCCTTGCGGTCGTGCTCCGTCAGTTCCTCTGTCTTACGGGCGAGCTGTCGCTCGACGGACTCCAGCTCCTGACGGCGCTTCCGGGTCTGTTGCTCGCTGTTCTGTAATAGCGCGTGTGCTCGTTCCTTGGCGGTAAGCTCCGCTTCCTTGCGCAGGGTCTCCGCGTTGCGCTCGGCATCGCGGAGCAGCCGCGACGCTTCGTCCTGGGCGCGACCGATCGTCTGTGCCGCGGTGCGTTTACGCGTGGCGACCCAGATGGCGAAGACGGTCGCAGACGCGACCAACGCGGCAAGAGCAGGCCCGAAGAGGGTCGTATCCATGCGTGTTCCTTTCGGAACCAGCGGCTCGAATGGCCGGGGCTCTGCGGGCGGCGGCAGACAGGCCAGTGCGCGACGGGCACCCCTCGACGGGAGGCACCGGTTCGACGGCTCTATGGCGATCAGCAACGAGCCGACGAGCGGCGACGCCTGGGGAGGGAAGATGAAAAGCCCCGCATTGCCGTGTGGGGAGGTCGAATGAACCTACTTAAAGCAGGTGGAGCCGCTCTGTATTGAACCAGTTTCGCTTCAGGCTACCTCACGCGGAGGCGTGCACACCACGAAACATCGCAGCTCTCTTGGGTATAGCGTTGGCTCAATCGATCCTCCGTAGCCATCACCAACACTGCAGGGAACTCGTTATCCACGTTGCCGCCAAGTACCAGTCGAGAACAAAACACGACGTGCCTGCCTGTTCATACCGCTCGCTTACACTTCGTATCTTAGAACGAAGCCGGGCTGGGAGCAAGTTTGTGGTTACCCGAACTGTTCGAGGGCCCGGTCGACGATCTGTTCGATCTCGGCGGCTTGTTTCTGCAGGTCGTCCCCGATGTGAGTCTTGGTGTCCCGTGCGCGGAAGTACTCGTCGGCGATGTTGAGGGCGGCCAGCACTGCGACCCGGACCGTGTCCGCGCCGGTCGAGAGGTCCGTCGCCGACTGAATCTTCTTGTCGACATAGCTGGCTAGATGGGTGATGTAATCGAAGTCCAGCGCACTGCGAATCGGGTAGCGCTGACCCATGATATCGACGGTCACGATGCGCGACGAGTCATCTGCCACTGGTGCGCTTCTCCGTGTCTCGACCGTGTGGGGTGGGCGGTCAGATCTCTCCCCGCCTTGGCCAACCGCCTCCGCCTTGGCTAGGACGGGTCACGCGGCTTCGGCGGGCTGTCTTCTGCGGGCGGATGCCTACAGAGTCAGTCCCTCGAGTTGCTCGAGCATCTCGGCGACCCGCCCGCGAATCTGGTCGCGCTCTGTTCGGAGGCTGTGCGCCTCGGCGCCCCGATCCTCGGCGGTCGCTACCTGCGTGCGCAACGCGTCGATCTCGCTGGACAGTCGGACGTTATCCTCGACCGTGCGGGTGAGCTCGGCACGGGTGCGTTCCAGCACGCCGATCAGGGACTGGACCTTGTCCGCCAGCCGGTCGATCGGCTCGAGGCTGACGGATGACGTCGGCTTCACCATGCCACGGCTCCTTGTGTTATCTCAGCTTTGCCTGATGGGCCCGCGCGAGCGCCCGAACGACCTCGTCGGTCGCCTTCTGCACCTCGGTGTCGGTGAGCGTCCGATCCGGCGCGCGGAACGTCAGACGCATCGACAGGCTGACGGCGTCGGCGGCGACGCCGTTGCCCACGTATCGGTCGACTTCCTTGATGTTGATCAAAGATGGTCCGGCCGCCGTCCGGATGGTGTCACGAACCCGCACCGCAGGCAAGGCGTTGTCGATTTCGATCGAGAGATCCCGCGTCATCGAGGGATAGCGTGGCACCGGTGTCGCCCGCAGGTGGTCGAAGGCGCCGGTTGTCAGCGGCCGTAGGTCGAGCTCGGCGACATAGACCGCGTCGGATCCGGTCAGACCTCGCGCGTCCGCGAACCCCGGGTCGAGCTGACCGACCGTGCCCAGCACCGTTGTAGTGTCCGCGACCCTCAGCCGCACACACGCCGTTCGCCCCGGCATCAGGTGACCGGCGGTGTCGGGCTCAAACGTGGCGACACCGCCGAAGCCCTCACACAGCCGCGCTAGCACACCGGTAAGGTCGAAGAGATCCGTCTTGCGCCCCGTGTTGCTCCAGTGGCGGGCAACGGCGTCGCCGGTCAAGGCCAGCGCCAGCGCCGGGGTTTCCCCGTCGCGGTGACAAAAACGGCTGCCCACCTCAAAGAGCCGGATGTCCTGCCGCTCGCGTCTTCGGTTATGGACCAGTGAGTCGACCAGACCCGGCAGCAGCGATGGCCGCAGCACGGCACCCTTCTCCGACAGCGGGTTTCGCAGCGCCACGATGTCCTCGGGGTGTGCGTGGATTGCCAGGGCCGGCTCGCGTTCGATGAAGGCGTAGGTGATGGCCTCCGAGAAGCCGCACCCGGTCAGCAACTGCCGGACCAGGTGATCGCGCGCCAGCCAGGGCCCAGATGGGCGGGCCGGCTGGGTCGGCGCCGGATAGGTGGTCGGCAGCGTGTCATAGCCATGGTGCCGCGCGACCTCCTCGATGAGGTCCTCTTCACGGCTCACGTCTACGCGAAACGTTGGGACCGTGACGTGCCAGACGGGCGGGTCGGTTGTCGGCCCCAGCTGCACGTCGAATCCGAGGCGGGTCAGGGTCGGCGCCACGAACGCCACGTCGATCGTCTGGCCGAGGAGCAGGCCGATGCGATGATGCCGGAGTCGTACGACGATCGGCGCCGGGGGCGCCGGGTACCGGTCGACAACCGGCCCGCGGGGCTGTCCCGCCCCGATGGTGGTCAGTAGTTGGCGTGCGCGCGCCATCGCCCTGACCGGTGCTTCGACGTCCGCACCGCGTTCGAAGCGATACGCCGCGTCGGTCGCGAGACCAATCCGCTTGCCGGCGCGGCGCACCGCGATCGGGTTGAAATAGGCGGCCTCCAGGACGATCGTCTGGGTCGTGCTGCTGACCTCCGAGTCGGCGCCGCCCATTACGCCGGCCACCGCCTGCGCGCGTTCAGAGTCGGCAATGACCAGCATTTCCGGCTCGAGCTGGCGCTGTACGCCGTCCAGGGTCCGAATCGTTTCCCCGGCCCGCGCGCGTCGCACTCGGATTTCCGGGCCGGCGAGCCGGTCGAGATCGAACGCGTGCATCGGGTGGCCGAGCTCGAGCATGACGTAGTTGGTCACGTCAACCACGTTGTTGATGGGGTGGACATCGGCCGCCTCGAGTCGCGCCGCCAGCCAGCGCGGCGAGGGCCCGACCTCGACATCCGCCAGCGCTCCCACATAGCGGGAGCACAGGTCGACGTCGGCATCGTCAATCGTCACGGCAATCGGGTCCCGCGGGTCGTCGTCGTCTGACCACAGTGCCGGCATTCGCAGGTCTGTGGCATAGACGGTGCTGACCTCGCGCGCGATGCCGAGCACCGACAGACAGTCTGGGCGGTTGGTGGTGATCTCAAGATCGAGCACGGCGTCTGGTGGCTCGTTGGCGCTGGCCGCGTCGGCCGGCCAGGGCTCGACCGCGCCGACCTCGAACCCGCGCATCGTCAGAGTTGCAGCCAGCTCGGTCATGTTGACGGGGCTGCCGGGGTCGCCCGGGTCGCCCGAGTCGACCGGCAGCTTGACGAACTCCCGCAACCAGGAGACCAGGATTCTCAATGGGGAAACTGCTCCAGCAGCCGAAGGTCGTTGTCGTAGAAGAGGCGGATGTCTTCCACCCGATGCTTGAGCAGGGCGACCCGGTCGATGCCGAGACCGAAGGCCCACCCGGTGTAGCGCTCCGGGTCGTAGCCGACCGCTTCGAACACGGCCGGGTGCACCATGCCGCAGCCGAGTATTTCGAGCCAGCCGGTCTGCTTGCACACCGGGCAGCCGGTGCTGTCACAGAACACGCAACTGATGAAGACCTCGGCGCTCGGCTCGGTGTAGGGGAAGAAGCTAGGCCGGAACATGACCCGGGTGTCGGCGTCAAAGAAGGCCCGCAGGAAGGCGACGAGCGTGCCCTTCAGATCGGCCATCGTGATCCCCTCGCCGACCAGCAACCCCTCGACCTGCACGAACATCGGTGAGTGGGTGAGGTCTGGGGTGTCACGGCGGAACACCGTGCCGGGTGCGATGATCCGCACCGGCGGTTCATGTGTCTCCATGTAGCGAATCTGCATGCCCGAGGTGTGCGTGCGCAGCAGTGTGGCCGGGTCCGTAGACGGCGTTTCGCCGACGCCCGACATCGGTCGGTCCAGATAAAATGTGTCTTGCATGTCGCGCGCCGGGTGGTCCGGCGGCATGTTGAGCGCTTCAAAGTTGTGGTAGTCGTCTTCCACCTGCGGACCCTGGAGAATCTCGAACCCCATGGCCCCGAAGATCGACTCGACCTGCTCGCGAATCAAGGTCAGCGGGTGACGTCGTCCGAACGGTATCTCACGTCCCGGCAGGGTGACGTCCACGGCCCCGGCAGGCCGGACCGACGCCTGGAGCGTCGTGCGCCGGTGCGTGAGCGCCTGCTCGATCGTGCGTTTTAGTGCGTTGGCCGCCTTGCCGAGCGCGGGCCGGTCCGCGGGGGGCGCGTCGGCCATCGCCTTCATCAGCGCCGCCAGCGCGCCCTGTTTTCGCCCGAGATACCGGTCCCTTACCGTCTGTAGGTCCTGGTCGTTGACCACCCGCTCCAGATCGGCCTGGAACGTGGCGCGGAGGGCCTCGATGTCGGTCGTGGGGGGCATGGGTGGTCCGCCTGAGCGTTCGGCCGGAGTGGTCGGCCGAGCGGCTCAGCGCGCTCGGGACCCGCCCACCATCCGGTTTGCGTCCCGTGGTGACACCACGGGACGCTAGGCCGCCGCGGTTGTCCGTGCGTCCTTGGCCTGGGTGGCCAGGTGGGCAAAGGCGGTGGGCTCGGTGGCGGCCAGCTGGGCGAGGCTCTTGCGGTCGAGCGTGACGCCGGCGGCTGACAGCCCGTTCATGAACTGGCTGTAGCTCAGCCCATGCTGCCGCGCGCCAGCGTTGATCCGCACGATCCAGAGACGGCGGAAGTCACGCTTCCTCAGTCGCCGACCGACAAAGGCATATTCCAGCGCCTTGTCGGCGGCCTCCTTTGCCGCGCGATACAGCTTGCTTCTGGTGGCGTAGAACCCTTTGGTGCGGGCCAACGCCTTCTTGCGCTTCGCGCGTCGGACCGACCCGCGCTTGACTCGAGGCATGACAGAACTCCTGATTCCTGTGTGTATCCGTGTGTTAACCGTTCGGCAACATGCGCTGGACCCGCCGGGCATCGGCCGAGGAGGTCTCGGTTTGCTGGCGCAGACCGCGCTTCCGCTTGGTCGACTTGCTGGTCAGAATGTGCTGCTTGTTGGACTTGCTCCGCATGACCTTGCCGCTGGCCGTCGTCTTGAAGCGCTTGGCGGCCCCGCGGTGGGTCTTCATTTTCGGCATGTCACTAATCTCCCGTTATCCCCGCTACCCCTTCTTCGCGCCGACGACGCCGGACAGGATGATGTGCATCTGGTTTCCCTGCTTGCTCGGGTGCGTCTCGGCGATGGCGATGCCCTCCAGGTCCCCCACGAGCCGCTCGAGGATGCGTCGCCCGATGTCGGGATGCGCCATCTCTCGACCGCGAAAGAAGATCGTGGCCTTCACCTTGTCGCCTTCACCCACGATGCGTTCGATGTGCCGCTTCTTGAAGTTGTAGTCGTGCTCGTCCACCTTCGGGCGGAACTTGATCTCCTTGAGTTCGATCGACTTCTGGTTCTTGCGGGCCTCTCGTTTGCGTTTCTGCTCCTGGTAGTGGAATCGCCCGTAGTCCATGATGCGGCACACGGGGGGGACCGCCGTCGGCGAGATTTCGACCAGGTCGAGACCCTTCTCCCTGGCGATTACAATGGCCTGCTGGGGCGACATGATGCCGAGCTGCCCGCCCTCGTCGTCGAGGACGCGTATTTCCCGAACGCGGATCCGCTCGTTCGTGCGCGTTCGCGGTTCGTGGCGTTGACCTCGAAAAAAAGCGATAGTGCCCCCCTTGCTAGGTGTTCGTGTCGCGCAAATAAGTGCCGTTCGTCGGACCGAGGATTTCGCCTGGCTTGCGCCGGCGGCCGCCCAATCCGTATATCTCCGACAATGGCCAGGTCTCGCCGAAGCCTCCTGCCCCGAGGTGGCCTGGGCGGAGGCGGTTGGCGAACGCCGATTGTTCCCCGGTCACATACTACCGGTGTTGTCCCTCGTCACGCCACGCTAGATTCAGCCGCTGCGTGTTAGCTCCGCCGCTGAACCTCGGTGAGGGCGCCGGCGATGAAGTCGTCCACTGAGCGTGGCCCCTGGTCGCCGTCGGTCCGGTGCCGCACCGCGACAGCCTCGTCGGCCGCCTCGCGGTCGCCAGTCACCAGCATGTACGGAATCTTCCGCAACTGTGCTTCACGGATCTTATACCCCATTTTTTCCTGTCTGGCATCCACTTCGACGCGTAGACCTGCTTCGCGCAGACGGGTCGCGACCGTCTGCGCATAGTCGGCGTGCCGGTCGGCAATCGGCACGATGGTGGCCTGCACCGGCGCCAGCCACAGTGGGAACGCCCCGGCGTAGTGCTCGATCAAGAGGGCGATGAACCGCTCGAAGCTCCCAAATATCGCCCGATGAATGACGACCGGGCGGTGCTCGGCGTTGTCGGCGCCGATGTACTTGAGCTGAAACCGTTCCGGAATCTGGTAGTCGAGCTGGATCGTGGCGCATTGCCACGTGCGGCCGATGGCGTCGACAACGTGAAAGTCGATCTTGGGGCCGTAGAAGTTCCCCTCGCCGTCGGCGACGACGTACGCCTGCCCGGCCGCGTCGAGCGCCTGGCCGAGCTGGCGCTCTGCCTGGTCCCAGGTCTCGCTGTCCCCCAGGAACGTCTTGGGTCGGGTAGACAGCTCCACTGAGAAGTCGAGCTGAAAATCGGCGTAGACCAGCTGGACCAGCCGGAGGAGCCGCTCGACCTCGTCCCCGATCTGTTCGGGTGTGACGAAGCAGTGGGCGTCGTCCTGGCAGAACTGCCGCGCGCGGGTCAGCCCGGCGAGCACGCCGGACGCCTCGTCGCGATGGAGCACACTCTGGTCGTGATACCGAATCGGCAGGTCGCGGTAGCTGCGCACCTCGCTGGCAAACACGAGCATGTGGCCGGGGCAATTCATCGGCTTCAGGCTGTAGGTCTCGCCCTCGGATTCCACCAGCAACATGTTCTCTTCGTAGTGTTCCCAGTGTCCCGAGGTTTCCCACAGCTGCTTGTTGTACACGAGGGGCGTGCGTAGCTCGATGTATCCGGCCGGAAACAGCATCGACCGCATGTAGTCGGCCAGCAGGTTCCACAGCGTCGTGCCGTGCCCGAGCCAGAAGGCGGCACCCGGCGCCCACTTGTGGAAGGTGAACAGTCCGAGCTCACGCCCCAGCTTGCGGTGATCTCGCTTCTTGGCTTCCTCCAGGCGGGTCAGGTACTCGTCGAGCGTCTTCTTGGTGAAGAACGCCGTGCCATAGATCCGCTGCATCGGCTGGTTCTTCGCATCTCCCTTCCAGTACGCGTTCGAGCTCGTCAGCACGCGGAACGCCTTCAGGGCGCCACTGGACGGCACGTGAGGGCCGGTGCAAAAGTCCGTGAACACGCCGTCGATGGTGTAACACGAGACGATCGGTCCGCCTTTCTCTTCGATTAGCTGCACCTTCAGCGGCTCGCCCCGGTCGGCGAAGTAGCGCTTCGCCTCCTCTTTCGACATCATCTTGCGCTGGTAGGCCAGGTTCTGCGCGGCGAGCTCGCGCATCTTGGCCTCGATCGCCTCGAGATCCTCCGGCACGAAGGGCCGGTCCACCACGAAGTCGTAGTAGAAGCCGTCTTCGATCGCCGGTCCGATGCCGCACTGCGCTTCCGGGAACAGGCTGGTGACAGCGGCGGCGAGCAGGTGCGCGGTGCTATGGCGATAGAGCGCGAGCGCGTCCGGTCCGTCTTTCGTGATGATCCGGACGCTGGCATCCTCCTCGAGCGGGTGCGTCAGATCGACGAGTCGCTCGCCAACGGCGGCGGCCAGTGCCGCCTTGGCGAGCCGAGGCGAGATACCCTCGGCGACCTGGCGCACCGGTGTCCCCGCGGGCAGTTGCCGCGTGGAGCCGTCCGGTAGGGTCACGGTCACCTGATCCATCATCGTCACGATTCGTAGGGTACAAAGGACGTGCGGCGTGGTGGTAGGCACGGGCGGACTCGAACCGCCGACCTCCTGCGTGTCAAGCAGGCGCTCTAACCAGTCTGAGCTACGCGCCTATAAATCATTCCGAACACACGCGTTACAGAGCCTTACAGTATAGTATGCTTCCAAAAAATGGGTCAATGCGGAGGCGGGCCGGATGACCCGTTCTACACGGTGGGCATCGCTGCAAGATGCTCGAGGGCCCGGTCCAGCACCGGGTCCAGGTCGGGGTCTGCCACCGCCTCGCCCAGCTCGACCGCCGGTTCCGGAACGATTACGGTAGGTGTCACACCTGCGCGATGGATCGGCTCGCCGGACGCGGTCAGATACCGTGTCGACGACAGCAGCAGGCCACCGCCATCCGGGAGACGAATGAGGGTCTGCTCGGCGGCGCGGCCGGCGGTGCGCAGACCCACGGTCTCGGCGCGGCCGGCGTCGGTCAGCGCCGCAGCGAAGAGCTCGGCGGTGCCGGCGGTGCCGGGATTGGTGAGGATGACGACCGGCCAGGCGATGGACGGTTCCCCATCGGTTCGGAGCACCGGTGTTTGCTCGGTAGAGGACTCGCGAATGACCAGGGTGTCTGCGTCGGTGAACAGCTGGGCCGCATCGATGCCGGACTCGAACGCTCCGGTGGCGGTGCCGCGCAGGTCGATGAGCAGGCGCTCGATGCTCTGGCGCGCGAGCATTCCGGCTGCCGCCTCGATGGCGTCGGTGGTCGTGTCACCGAACTCGGCTATGCGCAGATAGCCCACCCCGGGCGCCACCAGGCGGCTGGTGATGCTGGCCGACCGCCCATCGCCGCGCTCCAGCACCATCGTTTCCGGTTCGGCGGCGTTGCCGCGAATGATGGTGAGTGACACGGTTGATCCCGGTTCGCCACGCAGGAGATGGCGTCCCCGGACGACGGACATGACGCGCGTTGGGTTGTCATCAATCGCGCGGATGTAGTCACCTGGGCGCAGACCTGCCGCCGCTGCGGGCGACCCGTCCCGGGCGGAGACAATCTGGATGTAGAACTGGCGCGTCAGCTCCAGGCCGACGCCGACCTCGCCGCCCCGGTCGCCTGCGTCGTACTGGCTCAGGTCGTCTGGAGTCAGGTAGGCGCTCTCGGGGTCGAGTCCTTCTGCCAGGCCCCACAGCGCGCCTTGCATGATGCTCGTTGGCTCGACCGGCTCGACGTAGTTATCGGTCACCAGCGATACCACGTCTTCGAAGACCCGGAGGTGACGATAGGTGTCCTCCCCGGCTACGACCCGACCCAGAAGCCCGCCTACCAGCGTGTAGGCAAGAATGGGCGCCGTTACCATCAGCACGACGAAACGGGTACGGTCGGTCATGAAGCCGGATCCTCTCTCGTGGATTCGCGCGTGGGCTACTACTCAAGCCATTCTACCGGATCGACTGACCGACCGTCGATTCGGAGCTCGAAGTAGACCGTGGGGTCTCCGGTGGGTGAGACTCCCGCGGTTCCCAGCTCTGCCCGCTGGTCGATCACGACGCCCTCGTGAACCACGAGCTCGCCTGCCAGCTGTGCGGTGAGGTCCCGACGGGTATCAATTTCTTCTACCAGGGCCGTCTGCGACGCGATGGTGCGAACGAGCGACTGACATGCCGCGCGTGCCGTGTTCTGCAGTGCGGCAACCTCGCCTTGGCTGGCCTCGAGCATCGAGCGCGACAGTTCGAGGTCGGCCACCGTCTGATGCAAGTCGTCGAATTGTCTCCGATCGCGTCTGGCCAGCGACCCCATGAGACGGTAGTTCCGGCCGATGGCCAGGAGATCGCCGGAACTGAGCAGGAGCTGCGTGTAACCGGGCGTCCCCATCTTGTAAAGCGCGACCAGACGGGCCTCGACCACGGGACGCAGTGCATCGGCCTCGCGGTCGAGGTCGCCCATCTGCGCCGCCGTCTCCTCGAGCTGGCCGGTCGTGATGGCGAGGTCGCCGTCGATCAAGGCAAGCTCCTCCGTCTTGATCTGCCGGTCGATCTCAAGCAGGCGGATTTCTCCGAGCACGGTGCGTTCACGTGACGCCAGCTCGTCGGCCTCGAGCCCCGCATCCGATCCGCGGCGCGCTGCGACAGCCGCTCGATACGTTGTCGCGTTGCCGCGGGGGACAGGCTGGTCGGCTGCTGCTCGCCGTGGGCGGTAAGGACGAAGCTGCCGCCGAGTAAGGCCACTCCGCATAGGACCAGAAGATGAGACGGTAGGGGCTGGCGTGAAGCCGGCATGTGCCGCTCAAGCCTTTTGTTGAACCGAGATGTTTTGCCCACCCACTGTGAAATTATCCTCTACGAGGGGGCCTCCTCAGCCGCACAATTACCAGCTTTCAGCACTTGTGACGTTCCTGGTTTTCAAGATTTGCACCTGGTTCGCAGATCTCAATCCGAACCGCCGAATTCGCTGTGGTGGCGCCACATCAAGCCAGGCAGGCGCTATGCCGAAGCAGCCCGCTCAGACGGTGTAGCGGACCGTCGCGTAGAGGTTGTCGTTGCGGTCGAATTGACCGAAGCAGGTGTGCGCCTGAGACCCGCCGATTCGATTCGAGCCACAGTCATAGCATGTGTGGATGCTGACCCGTGGCGTCGGACACACCACGGCGACGGCAGACTCGCACCACGGGCTGTTAGGCTATCCACATGCGGGTCGTTGGTGTGGACCTCGGCCGGCGCCGGATCGGACTCGCGCTCAGCGATCGGTCGGAGACGCTGGCGACACCGTGGCGTACGGTCCGAGGGGCCGGGTCGGTACTCGAAGTCGCTGACCGGCTCGTGGCGCTGCTGACAGAGCTGGACGACGACGACGACGGGCTCGCCGGCATCGTGGTCGGGCTGCCGTTGCACCTCGATGGCCGGCCACACGAACACGCGGTCCGGACCAGGGCGATCGCCGCGGCGCTCGAGCGGCGGACCGGTCTGCCGGTCACGCTGCAGGACGAGCGGCTGACCAGCGTCGAGGCGGCGCAACGGCTGGCGCTGCGGGAGCGGGATTGGCGCAAGCGGAAGGAGCGGCTGGATGCCGCCGCGGCCGCGATCATCCTGCAGGACTATCTGGATGTGCAACTGGATGCACGAGCAGTCAGACGTCAGAAGGCAGGCGACAGAAGCTAGCTGGTGGACTTTGCCGACCGTCTTTTCAGTCTCTTCAGTGCAGTGACGTTGGTCGAAGAGTAGAAGCCCGGTCGGAGCGCTCCGGTTTCGAATGAGGCTGACTGTCATCAGCAGGTGATCGCGAAGCATGAGAAAGGCTCTGGTGGTGTTCGGCCTGCTGGTGCTGGTGGCGGGCGGGGCGCTCGGCTACGGCGCTAAGCGGCTGTACGACCGTGCGGACGAGCCATATCGAGGGTATCCGGGCGCCGAGGTCTTCGTGGACATCCCGTCGGGCACGTCGACCCGAGACATCGGGCAGGAGCTGGTTGCCGCCGGTGTCGTCACCGACGAGCGCACCTTCAGGATCGCGCTGTGGCGCAGCGGGCGCGACCGGGGGCTCCAGGCGGGCGAGTACCGGTTCCAAGAGCCGGTCTCGGCGCTCGCGGTAGTGGAGACCCTCGCGCGCGGTCGGGTCCACTTGCGGCCAATCACCTTTCCCGAGGGGCTGACCCGGCTCGAGATGGCCGTCGTCTTTGGGAGTACCGGGTTCGGGACGGCCGAAGCCTTCCTGGCGGCCAGCGAGCGTGCCGAGCTGGTTGAAGCGCTGGACCCCGAAGCGACGGATCTCGAGGGGTATCTCTTTCCGGAGACCTACGCGCTGCCACGCGACGCGACGGCCGACGACCTCGTCGAGGCGATGGTGGCGCAGTTCGAGCGGGTTTTCGACGAGGGGCTGCGCGCGCAGGCGGCGGCGCGCGAGCTGGGCGTTCGCGAGGTCGTCACGCTGGCCTCGCTCATCCAGAAGGAGACCGGCCTCGACGCGGAGCGTCCCATCGTCTCGGCGGTCTACAACAACCGGCTGGGACGGCGCATGCCGCTCCAGTGCGACCCGACTGTGATCTACGCGTTACAGCTGGACGGGTTGTACGAGGGCAACCTCACCCGCGACCATCTGCAGTACGACTCGCCCTACAACACCTACCGGTATCCGGGGCTGCCGCCCGGCCCGATCGCGGCGCCGGGCGCCGCCGACCTCCAGGCCGCGCTCCAGCCGGCCGATGTCAGCCATTTGTATTTCGTCAGCCGCAATGACGGGTCCCACGTCTTCGCCGACACGCTCCGCGAGCACAACCGCAACGTGCGCGAGTATCAGGTGGAGTACTTCCGGCGACGCCGTGCGGCCGGGCGGTAACGGTGTGGCGCACAAACCCCCGTTGTGGCGCCCGGCTTTAGCCGTGCGAAACCAGCCCGGCGCGGGCTGGCGCTCAGGCGGCATGACAGTTGTTCGGCTACCGGCATGCCCGTTCGTCGCCCTGGCCGAGCCGCAGGTTTCTCTTGCCTCGGTCCTCACATCTATCTGGTCACCTGCTGTACATACGCACACCGGCGGCACTTCGCCCGGACGGCGACTGCCAGGCAGGTGCTGTCGCAAATTCGCCAAGCCGCCAGCGCGTGGCACCTCGCAATAATTGGGTACTGCCTAATGCCCGACCATCTGCATCTCATTGTGCAAGGCACACGCGCCGACGCAGATCTCCCAAGCTTCGTCTCGTCGTTCAAACAGCAGAGCGGGTTCGACCACGCACGAACAAACGACACGCGACTCTGGCAGGCCGGCTACCACGACCGTGTGCTGCGACGAGACGAGAGCGTGCTGACGACGATCGCCTACGTACTAAACAATCCCGTTCGAGCCCGAATCGTGCAGCGACCGGAAGACTACCCGTGGTCCGGCTCGGATCAATACACGATAGACGAATTACTGACTGATATTGCCAGGGGCAGCAGAACCGAGACAGGTCGTCGCCGCCGGTAGGTTACGGCTTTGCCGAGCCCCGCAGGCCTGAAGGCCTGCGGCACAGAGACCGGGGGCGCTTTTGCCGAGCTGTTCGAGGAGCCGGTAGCGGGCGGTCGGAGGATTTATTGGATTCTGATCTCAATGCAGCGCAAGAATGTCACCGTGGCCATCCGGGCCACTCGTCCCAATCGTCGACCTCCGTATAGAACAGCGCCGTGGCGTCGCGGTTGGACTCAAGGTTGGCCCTCAGCAACTCTCCTGCGCCACCAGGCAGCCGGTGCGCATGGGCCAGCCCGTATGCGAGCGCGGTCAGCGCAAGCACCCCGATGACGAGCCGTGCTGGACCATTACCGTTCATGCCGTGCCTTCGGCGGGTTGTGGAAGCTGCGGCGAAGCCGTTGGCTTTCTTCTGCCTCCCGCCTCCTGCCTTCTGTTCTCATATTTCCTTCGCACGGCTGAAGCCGTGCGCCACAATGGGGGTTTGTGCGCCACAGCGGCGCCTCCTGACTCCTTTAGAGCACTCGGTCAAAAAGAATTCCCCCGAACGCCAGATATGCCGCGATGAACGTCAGTACCAGGTTGAAGGTCTGGCCGATGACGTAAAGCTGAATCGGACGGCCGCCGCCCACCTGGCTCCACAGCTCGCGGATGTTCGATTCGAGCCCGATGCTCACGAACGCAAGACAGAAGAACCAGCCCCGGAAGTCCGACGTGAGATCCAGGACGCCGGTCACCGCGTCGTCGCCCATCACCGGCGTCAACACGAACGAGAAGAGCACCGACGCGCCGATGAACCCGAGGATGAACTTGGGAAACCGGGTCCAGATTTCGGCGATGGCCGGCCGTCCAGTCCCGCTCTTCTTGTCGATGGTCGTCACCCAGTAGACCGCGACCGCGAAGGCCACCACGCCGATCAGGATGTTCTGGATCATCTTGACGACGGCCGCCACCTGACCGGCGTCTTCGCCGAGCATCGCGCCGGCGGCCACGACCGCCCCGGTCGCATCCACGGTGCCGCCGATCCAGGCGGCACCGACGATCGGGTCCATCCCGACTGCCCGGATGCCCAGCGGCATCAGAATCATCATGGCGACTGTGAAGATCAGGGTCATGCCGACGGCCAGGGTCAGCTCTTCCTTCCTGGCGCGCGCCGCGGCCGCCACCGCGATGGCGGCCGAGACTCCGCAGACCGATGTGGCTACCGCAATGACGATGACCAGCGACGGGCTCTCGATCTTCAGCACCCGGGTACCGAAGCGATACATGAAGAAGATGACGATCGGGGTGACCAGCCAGGCCACGAACAGCCCTGGCGGGCCGAGGTTCAGGATGCGGTTGAACAGGATTTCGGCTCCCAACAGCACCAGCCCGGTCTTGATGTAGAGCTCGCTCCGAAGCGCCGGCTTGAGCCAGTCCGGTGTGCCGACGGTGTTGGATATGACCAGTCCGAGCAGCAACGCCCAGAAGGCGTAGCCCACGCCAGCGGCTCGGATCCCGGTCTGATTGGCAAGGACATAGGATAGGACCGCCAGCAGGAACAGCGCGAAGAAGCCGGCCTGGTGCAGGATGAGCGATCCGCCCATGGTCAGTGCCGCCAGGGCGGTCATCAGCGCGAGCCCGAGCCCGAGGAGTGCGAGTGGGAGCACCCGGCCTTCGAATGCCGCTCCCACGTCGGCGGTCCAGCGGCCGACGCCGGGCACGGCGGTGACCACCTCGAAAACCGCGAGCGCGATCAGAAGCCCGCCGAGCCAGATGGCCCACCAGTCCTCGGAGGTCAGTACTGTCGGCCGGCGGCTGGCCAGCGGAGTGCCATTCGGCATGAGCGAGTTGCTACTATAATGCCTGCCACCGCCAACAGCGCAACAGTTAGACGACGACGAGGGCCGCTGCCATGACCAGCCTGCTCAATCCCGACGAAAGCGCCAATCGGGTGCGGCGGTTCGCATTACTCGTCGGTGTCATCTGGCTGCTGACGCTGGGTTCGCCGGCGTTCGCCCAGGATCTCACCGCGGCCGTCGACGCGTTCTGGGCCGCCGGCTCGTCCAGCGAGATCGACCGGGCGGTTCAGGCGATCC
>Ga0302123_10000412_pt1 | contig 34458 bp, 30 predicted proteins | sample CB21_321_MG_FD_203109 | JGI IMG/M metagenome (GOLD analysis project Ga0302123, IMG submission 203109) | Marine microbial communities from Western Arctic Ocean, Canada - CB21_32.1 | ecosystem: Environmental > Aquatic > Marine > Oceanic | place: Canada: Western Arctic Ocean | collected 2017-09-28 | reverse complement strand
ATCATCGCCGGGTAGCAGAGCATGAAGGCAGGGATCATTTCGCAGGGAAGCCCAAATCGACGATTCAGCAGGAACAGGACGATGCACAGGAATAGGAACTGAATACCGGCGAACAGCCACAAGGCGTGGGTGTAGCTCAGAAACGCGAGAGGACCGAGCGGCAACGAAAAGACTGCCGGCCTAACGTACGGCGGGAAGTAATCGACGCCGAGCGGAGCAAGTTGCTCCACACCTCTGGATTCAAACGCCGCTCGGTCATAGATCGACTCAATCGGCAGACCGGCGGTGATGTAGAACTGGCTGAAATCCCACCCCGTTTCGGGGAAGACCATGGCAAAGAACAGCCAGCCGCCGCATACGATCGCGGCCCCAACCAGGCCGGCCACAGCCGACACCTTCGCCCACCAGTTCCTTGCAGGAGGAGTCATCCTTTGATGAGTGTGCTGGATCACGTGCGGTTCGGGCATCCTCCGAACCCCCTATTTGTGGCCTAGGGTTCTTACTGGGCCGCGGTGTCCTGCCGGCGACTACCTTCACTGCAAGCGAAAGGATACTTGACCCAAGCGCGCGGCGAGGCAGCCAGCAGGGTTCGTAGCCCGCTATAGCAGCGCTATGTCCGCGCATTCCTCGCGCGGGCATCGGTGCTGAAAACTCATCGTGCTTGCTGGGAAGCACTATCAGCGCATACGCGGGGACATCAGAGCTACGTAAGGCCTTCGCTTTATGGACATGAACAAGACCGGGGCGGAAACTCGGTAGTATGACCGCCAGAGTGGGTCGGTGGTCTTTCATCAACGAGGCGTCGCGGGCATTGATATGCCACTGTCGGCTTCAAAGCTGTAGCGAGTCTACCGCGCTCTCGTTCCGCTCGGAGTGGTAATGGCCGTTAGTCCTGGAAAAGCAGAATCGACATCTAGTGGCGATGAATCCCGCGCGGGTTCACGAGCGGAGAAGCAAGTTGTCGTCCATCCCTTGCTCTTCGCTCTCTTCCCTGTGTTCTTCCTGTATGCGCCGAACCAATCACAATTTGGCTTTGACGTTACGTACAAACCCGCGTTCATCACCGTTGTACTAGCCCTTACGGCATGGCTTGCCCTACGAGTGATACTGGGAAACTCCAAACTCGCCGCGCTGTGGACATCTCTCGCCTGGCTCCTATTCTTTACCTTTGACTCGTTTTGGGCTACCTATGCGCATCTTCGGTTTGGAGCGGGATTGGGAGACATCGGGCTTGATCACCAGATCAAGCTGGGAGCGCTTCTCTTGGCTGGCGCGGCCTTCGTTGTTTTCTACAGAGTGCGTAGAGATCTGGATCAGGCCACCTACCTGTTCAACGTGATCGGAACGATTTTGGTTTGCATGGCTCTTATTGATGTGGCCCGCGGCAACCTGTTCAGGCCCGAGGCGAAAGTACAGGCCCCAGACAACCCTGCTCTTGAAAGAGCGGTCGACGACGACGACCGGCCTGACATCTACTACCTCATCCTGGATGGCTACGGCCGCGCTGATCAACTTGAGCGCCTGTATGGATTTGACAACGAGAAGTTTCTTGAATCGATTGAGGACCAGGGCTTTCATGTTCTATCCCGCGCCGTGTCGAACTATCCACAGACGCTGTTGTCGATTACCTCGGTCTTGAACTTTGAGTACCTGCACGAGATGTTGGGAGCAGGTCTCACAGGGGTTCAGGATCGTCGCTATGTGCGCAAGTTGTTGCGCGACAACCAGACGACGACATTGCTTCGCGAGGCCGGCTATCACATTACTTCGATTGCGAGCCCGTACTATGAAGCCAATGTCTTGGAAGCAGATACAGTCTTCGCGAACTGGCGCTTCCCAACAGTGTTCGAGCTAGCCATCCTCGACATGACACCGGTGCCCTGGCTCCTGTCAAAAGCCGGCGTCAAATTGTCCTATGACCTGCATCGATCCCGCATCTTGTTCGCTTTGGATCAACTGACGGAAATGCCTTCGCAGCCCGGACCGAAGTTCGTCTACTGCCACATTCAGTACGCCCACCCTCCGTTTGTATTCGATGAACACGGCGGGCCTGTCAACCCCGATCGACCCTACACATGGCTGGAGGGTGAAGCGTACTTTACGCAACAGGGCACGTCGCCCGAGGAGTACATAGAAGGGTATCGTGGGCAAGTTCAGTTTCTAAACCAGCGGCTGCCAGACACGCTTGCGGCGATTATCGCCAATTCGAAACGCCCCCCCATCATCGTCATCCAAGGAGACCATGGGTCCGGGGTCAAGACAAGCCTTTCCAGTCTGGAGAGAACCGACGTTGACGAGCGCTACAGTATTCTCAACGCTTTTTACTTGCCTGATGACGGGGCTACCGATCTATACGAATCGATGAGTTCCGTAAACACCTTTCGCATCATCTTCAATCGCTACTTTGGAGCATCCTACCCACTACTTGCGGACGAACGGTACTACTCTCCATTTGAACATCCGTACGATTTCTCTCTCATTGATTCGACAGCGCTTGCCAGGAACCTAGACGCTGAGGGCAGCGCCCAACCGGTTCAATAGAGACGCTAGCTGGCAGCTCGCGCGAATCGTTGGTGGTCACCGCAGCACCAATGCGCTGAATGGGTCGCTTTGCACTCTGATCGAATCGATCGAGGCGACCTCAGCAGATAGATCACGAAATTCGGGCCCAAATTCGCCTTCGTTCAAGCCGTTACTCCTCAATCCTGCGCCCGAGGGCATTCGCAACGCACCGCAGGCCGGGGCGGACGTCGATCAGCCACAGCTAGGGCAACGCTAGGGGAGCAAACGAAACCAACGGGGGAGCTACTTACCCTTGCCGACGCGGCTGCGGACAAAATCCTTCACGTTCTGCCACGCGCTACGGAAGGCAAACAGACCACCGAGCACAGCGGCTGCCGCGATTTGCACCAGATAGCTGCCCGAAGCGGGATCGATATACGCTTGAGCCTCGCTTGGCAGCGCAGCCAGGAGCGTAATGCCCGAAAGCAAGATCCAGAAGGGTCTCATACAAGCGAAGTCTACCACGGCTCTCGGAGGACGCCAACATACTAGGGTTCTTTCCTGTGAGGAATGAGGTCGCCCACCGTGTCGAGGACAGCCGAGCGCCGTAGCACGGAGGGTCGGTATGCTGACGTACCCTACACATACGAGGAGTCATATGTCGGACCGGGTCGGATGCAATCGGGCCGCGCCGATCCGCGACTCCGTTCTTCCGATGGGCCTGTTCACCGAAATCTCTGCTCTCGTTCGATTCTTCTTCCAAACCCCGAAGAGCGAGAAGGCGATCGTATTCTATTCGGAACAGGCGAGCTACTGGGCCTACTTCGAGGGCTTGATTGGAGCGCTTCAGCGGAAGACGGATCGCTCGATCTGCTACGTAACGTCCGACCCGAACGACCCGGTTCTTTCGTCAGGCAATCCGCGGATTCGAGCATTCTATTTGAACCGCTTGTTGCCGTCGTTCATGGGGTACGTTGATTGCAAGGTATTCGTTATTACGCTTACGGAGCTAAACCTGCACCACCTCAAGCGATCAAACCAGCCCGTCCACTACGCCTACGTGTTTCATGCCCTCAACAGCTCGCACATGGCCTACCGGCCCCAGGCGTTTGACCACTACGACTCGATTCTGTGCTGCGGGCCGTATCATGCGAACGAGATACGGCGTGATGAGGAGTTACGAGGCCTGCCGAAAAAGCAACTCGTTGAGGCCGGTTACTATCGGTTGGAGCGCCTATACAAGGCGGCACAGGAGCAGCCGGCATCGTCGACGGAGAAGAAGGTTGTCCTCGTCGCTCCGTCGTGGTCGGCGAACAACGTACTCGAAGCTCACGGGGCTACGCTGGTGCGCACATTGCTAAATGCCGGTTATGAGGTGATCATGCGTCCGCATCCGGAAACGATAAAGCGCTCCGCCGAACTCGTCCAAGCGATTGAAGACGAGTTCCGCGATGATGCGCAATTCACACTGGAACGTTCGGTCGCCACGGACGATTCGATCCTGCGCGCCGATGTACTGATCACCGATTGGTCAGGCATCGCGTTGGAGTACGCCTTTGGCACGGAGCGGCCCGTGCTGTATCTTGACGTGCCGCGCAAGGTCCACAACGACAGCTATGCCACGCTGGGGATTGAGCCGTTCGAGGTAAGAATGCGTTCCGAGATTGGGGTGGTGTTTCCACCCGCGGACATAGTTAACATCGACCAGGCGATCGACCGTCTCGTCCGCGAGCGTGAGCAATACCGTCAGCGCATTGTCGAGTTGCGCTCGGACAACATTTTTCACTTCGGACATTCGAGCAAGGTCGGAGCGCGGCACATTCTCGATGTGCTCGAAGCGACGGAGACCGGGAGCACAAACTAGATGGCAAGCGAAGCAAGCAAGAGCGTGTATGTCGGGATGAGCGCCGACCTCATCCACCCGGGGCACCTCAATATCATCAAGGCCGCCGCCGAGCTGGGTGAAGTCACCGTGGGGCTGCTGACGGACGAGGCGATCGCGAGCTACAAGCGCCTGCCCTTCATGGCCTTTGAGCAGCGCAAGGAAGTGACCGAGGCGTTGAAAGGCGTACACCGCGTGGTCGGCCAGGAAACACTCGACTATGTGCCGAATCTGAAAAAGTATCGGCCGGACTACGTTGTGCACGGCGATGACTGGAAGACCGGCGTACAGAGCGAAGTTCGGCAGGCCGTGATCGATACCCTAGCCGAGTGGGGCGGCGAGCTCATTGAGCCCGAGTACACGCCTGGCATTTCATCTACTGCACTGAACGTCGCCGCGCGCGACATCGGAACGACGCCCGATATCCGTATCAAGCAGTTCCGTCGCTTGTTGGCGGCCAAGCCGATTGTTCGTGTACTTGAAGCGCATAGCGGCTTGTCGGGATTGATCGTCGAGAAGACACGCGCGATTGTCGACGGACGCCCCCGCGAGTTCGACGCGATGTGGCTCAGCAGTCTCACCGATTCGACGAATCGCGGCAAGCCCGACATCGAGTTCGTCGACCTGACGTCCCGCGCGAGCACAATCAGTGAAATCCTCGAAACGACGACAAAGCCGATGATCTACGATGGCGACACCGGCGGCTATCCCGAACACTTCGCGCTGATGGTTCGTACTCTTGAGCGATTGGGCGTGTCGGCGGTCATCATCGAAGACAAGATCGGGCTGAAGCGCAACTCGCTCTATGGCACCGAGGTCGAGCAAACGCAGGATTCCATCGAAGGCTTTAGCCGCAAGATCGCGATGGGCAAAAACGCGCGCGTCACCGAAGACCTGATGATCATCGCGCGCATCGAGAGCCTTATTCTCAAGCGCGGTCTCGCCGATGCGCTCGAGCGGGCAAGCGCCTACATCGAAGCCGGAGCGGGCGGTGTGATGATCCATAGTAAAGAAGACTCACCCGACGAAGTCCTCGAGTTCTGCCGCGAGTATGCGAAGCTTACGCACAAAGTCCCGCTCATCGCTGTTCCGACCGCGTATAGCGAGATCACGGAAGCGGAGCTGATGGACGCCGGAGTGCAGGTGGTCATCTACGCGAATCATTTGCTGCGTTCAGCGTATCCGGCGATGGTCCGGACCGCCGAGTCAATCCTCACGCATGGCCGCTCGCTCGAAGCGTCTGAAGCGTGCATGCCGATTAAAGATATCCTGAACATCATTCCGAGCGACTAGATGATCGACTGCGCGGCTTATTTTGAAGAACTCGAACGGTCGGGCTTCGGCTACTTTGCCGGCGTGCCGGATTCGCTACTGAAAGAGTTCTGCGCCTACGTTACGGACCACGCTGACCCCGCGCGCCACGTAATCGCCGCGAACGAAGGCGCGGCCGTTGCGCTCGCGGCGGGCCACTACTTGGCGACCGGCGAGCCGGGCCTGGTCTACTTGCAGAATTCGGGGCTTGGCAACACAGTCAATCCGCTGACTTCGCTGAGTGATCCAGCTATCTACGGGATTCCCAGCTTGTTGTTGATCGGCTGGCGTGGTGAACCCGGACGTGCGGATGAGCCGCAACACGTCAAACAAGGGGCGGTCACGTTCGGCACGCTGAAGGCGCTGGGTATCCCGAGTAAGGTACTTGCCGATACGATCGACGAAGCGGCTGGGCAGCTAGATCGCGCTGCAGCGTATCTGAAGGAACATTCCGCACCGTTCGCCCTTGTTGTCCGCGCCGGCACGTTTGCCAAGTACGAGAAGCAAGCCACGGCTGCCTCTCGATTCGAGATGCGCCGCGAAGATGCCGTCATCGAAATCGCGTCGCATCTCTCGTCTGACGACGTGATCGTCTCTACCACCGGAAAAGCATCTCGCGAGCTTTTCGAATATCGAGCAGCGAACGGCGGAGACCGCTCGGGCGACTTCCTCACCGTGGGCTCGATGGGGCACGCTTCGCAGATTGCCCTGGGCATCGCACTGGAGAAACCGCAACGACAAGTGATCTGCCTCGACGGCGATGGTGCGCTCATCATGCACATGGGAGCGTTGGCGATCGCGGGCACACGTGGCCCGGCGAACTTCAAACACATCGTCATCAACAACGGCGTCCACGATTCGGTCGGAGGCCAGCCGACCGCCGGGTTCGAGATCGACATCCCCGCCATCGCTCTTGGCTGCGGCTATCGCAAGGCTTGGCCAGTTGAGCGGCGGGATGATCTTGCTGCCGCTGTCCGTAAGCTTCGAGAAATCGACGGGCCTGCTTTGCTTGAGGTCATGACAAGCGCCGGTGCGCGCAAAGACCTTGGCCGGCCGACGGTCGCTCCCGCCGAGAACAAGATTGCCTTCATGAAGAACCTATCTCGATGACTCAGCGTGTCATCTGCCGTGAAGGGGCGCTCGGTGAGCTTGCGAGTGTCGTGGCGGAGACGGGAGCGCGGAGCGTGTTCCTCGTCACGGGCCGCACATCGTACGCGGCATCCGGCGCTGAAGCCCGTTTATCAGCGACACTCGCGGGGCTTTCCGTAACGCGCTTCTGTGACTTCGAGGAGAACCCAAAGATTGAGAATGTCGTTGCAGGGATTGATGCGTTCCGCCGCGCTGACCCTGACGTGGTCATCGCCGTCGGCGGCGGTACGGCGATGGACCTGGCAAAGATTATCAACAACCTCGCGGCGCGTGAACACGATGCGGTGGACTACATCGAAGGCCGGGAAGCGATCGAACCGGGTGGCCGGCCGCTGATCGCTATCCCCACCACCGCCGGGTCGGGCAGCCAAGCGACACCGTTTTCGGTGGTGTATCTCGACCGGACGAAATGCTCAGCCGGACATCCGTCAATGCTGCCCGACGTAGCGATTGTCGATCCAGCGCTTCTGAAGAGCTTGCCTTCACACGTCGCCGCGGCGTCGGGGCTCGACGCGCTCTGCCAGGGCATCGAGTCATATTGGTCGATTCACGCCACGGAACAGTCGCGGGAGAAAGCACGGGAAGCAATCGCATTGGCTTGGGCTAGCCTTGCCACCTTTGTCAATCAGCCCGGCGATGCCTCGCGGCTCGCCATGGCACGAGCGGCCCATCTGGCCGGCGAGGCGATCAGCATCACCCGCACCACGGCGCCGCACGCCATTTCGTACCCAATCACGGCGCACTACGGCGTGGCACATGGTCACGCCGTCGGCCTGCTGCTGCCGTCGATACTCGTCTACAACGCTGGTGTCACCGATTCGGACTGCCTACACCCCGATGGCCCCGGTCACGTTCGCCGGATATTGGAGGAACTGGCGACCCTTCTCGGCGCTCAGAAACCATCTCAAGCCGCGCGGCTCTTTGGCTCACTCATGGATGAGATCGGACTCACGCGCGACTTCCCTGCCCTGGGTATCCGCGCCCAGGCCGACATCGACACGATCGTCGAGAATGGGTTCAACCCGCAACGAGTCAACAACAATCCCCGCCGTCTCACGGCTGAGGCTCTACGGAAAATGCTTGCGACACTGCTGGAAAGGCAAAATCAGATCTGACACCTCGCGTTTCATCAGCCCTTCCGGCCGTGTGAGCCCCCTGCGCGGGCCCTTGCCCGCACGCGCGGGTTCACATCCGCGCCTCCTTCCCTACAGGTCGACGGCGGAGAGTGGCAGGTTCTGTCAGATGAGTAAAGTTCTCGACCGCATGGTTGAGGGCCGCTGGGTGGTGATTGTGGCTGTGGGCATGCCCCCATCGATGAGATGCGGGGCACGGACTTGGGTTACGCGGAAATCGGAGAGCATCTTGAGGCATTGACGGGAGATGCGGCGCAAGCGGGTCCTGTAGCGAGTTAGATCCGCGAGCTTGGCCGAGTGATCTTGCGTACGGTCGTAAAGCAGGTAGGCTTCGACTCGGTTGGCGCGCCGACAGCGCCATTCGTTGCGCATCATGTGCTGAACGAGGCTGTCCTCAAATACGTCTGTCGGACGCAACCGCTTGTCGAACTTGGCGGTGAGTTTGTCAACGTCGGCCAGGTCTTCCCCCGGGATGACGAGATGCTCGGAGGGCATTCGGTTGGCTCGGAAGTCTCGCGACAACATTGTTTGCCGCTGGAGCCTTCGCGAGCCGGCGGTCGGTTCTGTGTTCCGTTCGTTCGAGCGAATCTGTTGGTTCGATGTCATGGTTTCACCTTGCACACTTTCTCCAGAAGGTTCTCATCGCGGACCTTTCCCCCGGATCACCGCGCGGCATTGAGGCCGGCGGTGACCAAGCGAAATGGTCATGTGCGGGATGAGTGCCGCGCTTTGTAGGCACGGGCAGTGGATCGCCGTCCACCGCTTGTCGCCTAGAGTGTCCCACCGGCGTCAAGGGTTTTGCGGACCTGGAGAAGCTAAGTGCTTTGGAATGAGTGGAAGAAAATCGTATTTCGGCCGTGACTACTTCTTCGACCCGTGGCGAATCAAGGACCATTTCTCGGGGATGGTCCAGAGGTAGATCGAACGGTGGTCGAGTTCGACGCGCTTCTCGGGCTCCCATTCGTCGCCCATATCGAAGTTGTGGGAGACGATGCGCGTGCCGGGCTTGAGATCGGCCATCAACTTCGGGAGCAGTTTGATGTTGAGCGAGCGCAACAGATAGAGGGTGACAACGGTCGCCTCGGAGATGTCGGCTTTGAATAGGTCTTCGTTGCGGAACGTGACGCGATCGGTGACGTTGCCGATGATGGCGTTGTCTTTCGACTCGGCGATGCGGATGGGATCGATGTCGATGCCGACGGCACGCTTCGCCCCGAACTTGGTGACGGCCGTGATGGCGAGACGTCCGTCGCCGCAACCGAGATCGTAGAGCACGTCGTTGGGGCCGACGCGGGCGAGCTTGAGCATCTCTTCGACGATGGCCTGCGGGGTGGGGACGAAGATGACTTCGGGCTTGGGCGGCAGTGGGGCCTGGGCGCGAGCGGGGATTCCGTGCCGAGCCAGCGTGAGAGCCGCGACGGTCTTGAGAAGCGATCGCCGGGTCAGGCCATTTCTAGGTACGCGCATGCTGAGCCTCCGAGTGAGCCTGCTTGCGGACTGGGGTTAGTCTAGCTTAGGTCGCGGCCCCTAGCGTAGGCACACGTTCGGCCTTGCGCAGATGGTCCTGTTGCGGTGTGGACGCCTTGTCTACCTCGTGGCCGGATCTGTCCGGATTTTCGACCGTTTCGGCCTCCGTTCTTCCTGTCCGAGATGCACTGATCCTGCACGGTGGGGTTTCGGGCTCCTGGAAGCATCTCTACCTGCATGACTACACCCGACATGTGCGTTTCCAGCTATCTCTTGGGACAAGTTATTGATTCTATTGGAAGAAAATCGTCGTGACTGGCATTTCGAACGTTGACCGATTGCGCTTTGAGACATTGTGGAAGTACTACGTGACAATCACCTTGGAGCACGGAGTGCACAACCTCCGATGCCAACAGACACCATAAAGACTCTCGCCAAACTCTTCGAGGCGCACGGCCTCACTGTTGCACCTCACGAGTCCTGGGTCGTGCCGAACGGCGAGCTTCCGGCGGCACGACTCAATTGGCACCAAGCCCCCAAGGGAAAAGCAGGACAACTTGACGTTGAAGTCTTACTAGCCAATTCAACCCTCATCAGGGAGAGCTTCGCCGGGTTCGGAGACGGCGAGGACGCCTTCTTGAATGGGCTTGAAAACTTCACCAGAAACAGCTTTCACGTTATGCTCGCAGCCCTCTGGAACGTAGTCGAGGATGAACAGGTTGCAGTGGAGACGTGGTCGATCTCCGGACGCAAGTGGTCGGCGTATGTCGGGAACTTCGGGACAAGAAAGTCCGGATCGACAGATGTTTCCGTGCCTGATACGCTCTTTCCCGCGATCGAGTGCGCCATCGCATCGGAGACGCTCCAGGAGGAATCCCACTGGTTTCGAACGTTCTTCTGCAATATTGGACCATCCGATCGTACTTTCGAAGCACTCATGGACAATGAAGAATGGTCTGCGGGAGAGAGCGCGCTCCGGTCCATCGATTGGCCTGTCAGCGATAGCTACTACAGTGTTCGCAATTTCCTGATGCTGCGAAGGAACTGATGGCAGTAGATTTTGATGGTCGCACCAATTGATACATGGTGGCAATCGGGCCATCGTGGGCTCGGAGTCCGCGTTAACCTTGTCCTATGAGGCGGGAACGGATGCTTCGATTCCTCCATCGGTCTTTTCTCTTCGCGTTGGCTAGCGCCTGGGTCTCGCTGGGTCTCGGGGCCGTGTATGAAGTGGGGCCGGGGAAGCCCTTGGCTTCGATCGGCGATGCGCCTTGGGCGACCCTGCAACCAGGCGATACGGTCTTGATTCATTGGCGAGCGGGATTCTACAAGGAAAAGTGGGTGATCGCGGCGCAGGGAACAGCGGCGCAACCGATCACGGTACGCGGCGTTCCGGGACCGGAAGGTCAGTTGCCCTTGATCGACGGCGAGAATGCCGTTACTGCCCCGGGGTTGAACTATTGGAGCGAGGGCCGGGGCGTTGTGAAGATCGGCGGGTCCAATACTCCTCCGGACACGATACCGCGCTACATCGTTGTCGAGAACCTGGAGATCATCAACGCTCACGAGCCCCTTACGTTTCTCGACGACAACGGTGAGACGCAGAGGTATGGCAAGAATGCCTCGGGCATCTATCTCGAGAAGGGCGAGAACATCGTCATTCGCAAATGCATCTTCCGCAACAACGGCAATGGGTTGTTTGTGGCGTCGAGTGACGAGAATGTGTCGCGAGACATTCTGATCCAGGGCAACTATCTATACGACAACGGGAACATCGGCAGCGCCTTTGAGCACAATAGCTATACCGCCGGGATTGGGATGGTGTTTGAGTTCAACCGCTACGGGCCGCCGCTGGCGGGCGCGATCGGGAATAATCTCAAGGACCGTTCGGCCGGGACCGTCGTCCGCTACAACTGGATTGAGGGCGGCAACCGGCAGCTCGATTTGGTGGACGCCGAGGACAGCGTGCAGGTCCGCACCGATCCTCGGTACGGCGAGACACATGTTTACGGCAATGTGTTGATCGAGCCGGCGGGCGCGGGCAATCGGCAGATTGCGCACTATGGCGGCGACAGCGGCACGACGTCGGCTTACCGCAAAGGGACGCTCTACTTCTACAACAATACGGTCGTCTCGACGCGCACGGACCGCAATACGTTGATGCGGCTTTCGACGAATGATGAACACTGCGATGCGCGCAATAATATTTTCTATTCGACGCTGCCGGGAGGCGATTGGGCAATGCTTGACGCTTCGGGCGTACTGGATCTTAGCCACAACTGGATCAAGCCGGGCTGGGTGGGCAGCTTCGGTGGAGTCGCCGGCGCGATCAACGATGACGGCACGATGCTCGAAGGGAGTGACCCTGGGTTTGTTGACTTGAATAGCCAGGACTTCTCATTGGTGTCCGGGTCGGTGAATGTTAATGCTGGCGGGGCGCTGAATCCGGCTGTGGTCTTGATGCACGGCTTGGCGGGGCAGTATTTGCGGCATCAAGCCGGGCAGGTGCGGCCGGTGGATGGGTTGTTGGATATCGGCGCGTATGAGTTTTCTTGGGGTTGGCAATCGGGGGCTCATCGGGGACGGGTGAGCCCCCGAAGTTTCCAGCGGCGAATCGAATGAGGTTTCCGCGGGCTGCGCCCGCGGGCGCGCTCCTTTACAGTCGCGCCTCTGTTGCTTCCAGCATGCGCGGATCGAGTGGGTCGAGGAAAAGCCGCGGATCTCAAAACCGAGATTCCCGCTACGGGTGTTTGATCAAGCCCGAAGGCTAGTTTGACTTCATGTGGTAGTCCCACTGTTCGGCGGCTTGGCGGACGATGCCGGCGATGTCGCGGGGCAGGATATATCCGTCGACGGCGAGCTTGCGTGAGGCTTCGGAGATCTCTTCGAGGTAGGCTCGGCGGCTCTCATAGCGTTCCGCAATGGAAGGCCGAGGGTCGCCTGATTTCTCGCGCTCCCCGGCGGTTCCGGGGAAGACGACGTAGGAGCCGCGCATGCTGAAGAGTTCCTTGGGCGCGCCGATCTCGGGTGCACGCAGGTTCCATCCCATGTAGCTGGCGAGCGGGGCCTGGATGACGGGCATGGCGATGCCCGAGGTTTCATTGCCGTCGTCGTTGACCTGCGGGACGAACATGCGGAATTCCTTGCCGACCTTGGGCGGTTCGATCGTTACAATTCCCTTTGACAGAAAGTCGGGACCGTAGTCGACGCGGTAGCCGTGGTGCATTCGCTTCGGAATTTCGACGCCGGGAATGTTCGGGAAACGCATCTCGGCGAGCGGCACGAGTTGGTGTTCTGACATGCGCGGGTGTTGCGATGCGGGCGGTTCGGATTCGCCGGAGACCCAGTCGTTGAGGGCAAGCAACAAACCGCGCATCCCCCAGCGGTAGTCGTTGGCGTTGGCCGGGTTTTGCGCGCCGCGTCCGCCGGCCGGGAATGTACCAGCACCGTGCTGGCTGCCGCTGAACATAAAGATGCGGGTGCCGTCGTTGAGGGGCGCGTCGGATTCGCCATCGGGGGTGGTGTGGATGAGCGAGGCGGATCGTCCGTAGTATTCGTACGAAGAGTTCGAGTAGAAGATCTTCGGTGTGACGTCCTGCTCGAAGGTGCGCGAGAGGATACCTTCCTTGCGTCCGGTTTCGGGGTCTTTGATCGGGATGTCGGTGAAGGGGTAGATGTCGGTCGGATAGAGGAAGTTGAAGTGCGGGCGGGCGTCGCGCGAGGGCTGCGCGAAGCGGTGGTTAAAGCTGCCGCGTCCGCCGCCGGCAACATGAGGCCAGACGCCGTCGAAGGACTGGCGGCCGTGCTCGTCTTTGTTGAATCCGAAGTAGAGGAGAGTGCGTAGGAAACGTCCGCTTTGCGATGAGCCGAAACCGATGGTGCGGTCGATGTGGCGGTGGTAGTCGGAGAGCGGTCCGCTGTAGCCGTCACAGCCGCCATACTTGAGGAACGACATCAGGTCGCGGGTGGCGGCGAGTCCGAGTCCGATGAGCTTGGGGTCTTGGGCGCGGTAGATGATCTCGTAGATTTTGCCGGGGATGAGCCCTTTCTTGACGTAGACGTGCGTGAGGTTGGGGACGGGTTTGCCGTCTTTCTCGTCGGCGAAGAGCCATTCATCGCGTGGGATGACTTTGCGGGGCGCGTCGATGCGGTCGCGAACGGTGAGTCGGATTTCGGGGCCGTTGGGGTCGAGGACCGGATAGGGGAAGTGGCGGCGGTCGGCGAGGTGGAAGCTGTGCATCGGCTCGTCGGGGACGAAGTCGGAGCGCACGAGGCCGGTAATGGGTTCGTCGCCGTCGCGGGCGATGGACGTGAAGAACTGCATCAGGCCGGGCTCGGGTGGTACGTCGTATTGCCAACCCATCCATGCGACGGTGAAGCCTTCGTTGAGCATGAGGCCGTCGCCGAAGTCTTCGGCGGTGCGCGGGTCGAAGGATCCGGAGGCGAGGTTGAACTTATTGAGCGCTCCTTTGCGTCCGCGATTGACGACTTCATAAAAGACGCTGCCGTTGCCTTTGGCGGGGTCGTGCGGAACGAGCAGGTAAAGATCGGCGGAGTACTCGACGCGCCCACGGCTGTTGAGTGGGGCGTAATCGATGTCGGAGACGCGGCGGTTTGCGTCGTTCTTTGGATCCGCCTCGAAGTAGACTTTGCCGACGAGGCGGTCGTAAGGACCGGTCTTGCCGAAGGATTTGCCGTCAAGGACGGGGCTCTTTTCGGTGATTTCGATGCGGACGACCTCGGCTGTGGCGATGGCGGTCGTGAGGGTAGCGAGGGCGATGGCGAGGAGGAGTTTCTTGATGGGCATGAGCGGTTTCTCTTGCAAGAACTTACCAGACTTAGAGGTGACGGCTTCGGATCGTGCCGGTGGCGGACACCTGGATATACTGTTCGTCAGAGATCACTGGCATGAAATACGCGGTCGTATTGGAACAGACCGATGAAGGATTCGGCGTTGGTTGTCCGGGGCTGCCGGGCTGTTGGTCGCAGGGCGCCACGGAATCCGAGGCTCTTGAGAACATCCGGGCGGCGATCCAGGAGTATCTGGATGCCGTACGAGGCTCGGTGTGGAGATGAGCAAGACTTCATCGAAGCGACTCAAGTGTTCGTGGCTCGGCGCTTCGGTGTGTTGTGTCGCCCTGGGGCTGTCGGGCTGTGCTTACGGACTGCCCATCCACAATATCCCCTCACAGCCACGGCTCAAAGTGCTGTCGCCAGCACCGGACCGCTATGTCGTCCGTGTTCAGAGTGATACCCCTACCGAACATCAAGTAGCGCCGGACGGCCGTGTCCAAGTGGACGTTCCGAGCCTTCCAAGGTCCTGCATGGTCTATGCGCTTGGCATCAAGATCCGTAAAGGAGTGCAACCACACAAGACGAAGGCTATTCACCTAGTGAGAGACGGCAAAACTCGGAAGAAGCTCTCCCTAGACGACATATCCAGCCTCCCTACAGATGTGGACGGATATCACCTGCTGCCAATGAAGAAGTGACGGCATGGGGTGACTCCCGCGCATTTCTAAATAAAAGCGATAGAGCCGTCGGCGCGATAGCCGGTGCCGCGCTTCCAGGGACGCGGGGGCATGCTGGCGAAAGCTTCCTCGTTCAGTTCGACACCCCAGCCTGGTTTGGTGGGGATGTCGACGTAGCCGTTCTTGACCATGATGGGCTCTTTGAGCACGTCCTTCGACGCGCCGGAAACGGGGGCGCGGTATTCGAGGATGAGGAAGTTCGGCGTCGACGCGGCGAAGTGGATGTTGACGGCGGTGGCGAGCGGGCTCATGGGGTTGTGCGGCGCGACCATCAAGTACTGCGCTTCGGCCATGGCGGCGATCTTCTTCATCTCCATGATGCCGCCACAGACACAGATGTCGGGCTGCAAGATGTCGAGCGCCTGGATATTGATGAGGTCGCGAAACTCGTACTTCGTGTAGTTACACTCGCCGCTCGCCAGCGGGATGTCGACGTGGTCGGAGAGCTTCTTCATAGCGTCGAAGTTTTCGGGGCGGATGGGTTCCTCAAGCCAGAACGGGTAGAAGGGTTCGATCTCCTTAGCGACGCGGATCGCGCGTTGGACCTCGAAGTAGCGTGCGTGGATATCGACTCCGATGTCGACATCCGGGCCGACGGCTTCGCGCACGGCCCCGACCCGCTGGCCGGCGATGCGCGTGACCATGTTGTACGGCATCTGATTGTCGCCGCGATTGTGTGGTGACATTTTCACCGCCGTGTAGCCGTGCTCTTCGATGAGCTGCTGGGCATTCTCGGCGGCCTCCTGCGGGTTCCCGCCGCCGATGCTCTGGTAGACGCGCACCTTCTGGCGAACGCGTCCGCCGAGCAGGGCCCAGACGGGCAGTCCTGCCGCCTTGGCCGTGATGTCCCACAGGGCGTGCTCGATGCCGCTAATCGCCGAGTTGACGATGGAGCCGCCGGGGAAGCGGGTCGTGTTGTACATCAGGTCCCAGAGGTATTGGATGTTGCGCGGGTCCTGACCGACGAGCCAGAGCTTGTAGTCCTCGATGACCTTGACGGTGGCTTCGTCGGGTCCGCAGGAGTAGGCTTCGCCGATTCCTTCGATGCCTTGATCGGTGAGGACTTTGACGTAGATCCAATTGCGGCCTCCACTCCAGACGAGGAAGGTCTTGATGTCGGTGATTTTGATCGCGGGCTGGTTGCCCATCGGGGCGGGTGCCTGGAAGGGCGCGGCGGCCATCGGAGCGGCGGCTGCCGCGGCTACACCGGCGTTGCCAAGGAACTGTCGTCGTTTCATGAGTTCGGTTTCTCCTGGGTTAGGACTTGAGAGTATGCAGCGTGTGCTTGCGTTGCTTGAGCGGCAAGTCGACACGCGCGCCTGCTTTTTGCGATGCGTAGATCGAGGTGATCATCTCGACGGTCCAGCGGCCATCGTGCGCGCTGCAAACAGGCTTGCGATCTTTCTCGATCGCCTCGAAAAGATCTTCGACGAGCAGGGCGTTGGCCAGGGCGCGGCCTTCGGCGTGGAAGTTGCCGCCGACGGGCTTTGTCAACTTGACCTCTTCCCATTGGCCTTCCTTGCCGGGCACCCAGGCGGGCGAGCGCAGGATGTAGGGCTGGCCACCGGGATAGATGGCGTTCGGCAAATAGATCACGCCCTTGTTGCCGTAGATTGTGGTGCCGAAGCGCCAGGGGTGTGTCTTGTCGCTGGCCTTCGATCCGAAGTAGCCATGAACACCGTTGTCGAAGGCGAACATGGCCGCGATTTGGTTTCCGGCGATGGGTCCGATGGGCTCGCTCGGTTGGCGGACGTCCGACCCACCGACATCGCGGCCGTCGACGGTGACGTGTGCGAAGACCCATTTGGGGTTGCCCAGGTAGTAACGCATCATGTCGCAAATGTGTGATCCGAGGACGACGAGGTCTTCGCCGCCGGCGCGCCGGTCCTCTTTGCCCCGACCTCGCACTTCCTGAATCGTGCCGATCTCGCCGGCCTGGACCAATTCACGAACGCGTTCGACATACGGTGACTTGCGCATTTGGTGCGCCATCTGGACTTTCACGCCATTGCGCTTGATGGCTGCGATCATCTTGTCGGCGTCGACGAGATCTTTGGCGAAGGGCTTCTCGGAAAAGATGTGGCAACCGGCATCAGCCGCGGCGGTGATCATCTCGACGCGCTGGTCGAGCCAACGCGGTCCAACGGCGACGATGTCGAGCTTCTCTTTCTCGATCATCTCGTGGTAGTCGGCGTAGGGTTTGGCAGCGCCGGTACGATCGACGGCCTTGGCTCGGCCTGTTTCGTCAGCGTCAGCGACGGCGGCTACTTCCACGAAGTCAAACGCGCTCCAGACGGTATCGAGTCCATGACCGTAGTTGCCGTGACCGGTGTGTCCGATGACGCCGACGCGATACTTCTTCGGTTTCGCGGAAGCTGTGGCGGCGAGTCCGGCGAGGCTGCTTTGAAGGAAAGAACGTCTATTCATGGGGCGACTCCAGAGGCGGCGCAAGTACGTGGCCTCACTACTACTGCCAGTGGATTCTAGCAGCATTTGCGCCCGACCTCAGCCCTTCTTTACAGCTTCTAGGCGGTTCTCTAGGATCATCGCTTCGTCGAAGGACCGGATCATGAAATCGCGTGCGTCGGTGGGTCCTAGTGCACTACGGGGGATGAGCCCGATGAGTTCGCTTTCCAGAACGTCCACGCCCAGCGCGGCGGCCTCACGTTGCACGGCTTCAAAGGCTGCACGGGGTCGGGTGCGCTCGAAGTTGACGAGGTTCATGGAGACTTGCGTGATTTCGCGCGCATCGAGGGCCAAACCTAGGGCTTTCACGGCCGGTAGTCCTCCGGAAGACTCGCGCACGCGGCGAGCAATTTCTCGGGCGATCTTGAGATCAGGTGTCGCCAGGTTCACGTTGAACGCGATCAGGAACGGGCGGACGCCGACCGCCGTTGCCCCGGCGGTCTCGTGGAGAAGCGGTCCGCCGATGTCGGGCCGGCGGGACTTGTCATCGGGAAGCGCCGCGCGCAAACCTTTGAACTGGCCCCGGCGTACGTGCTCAAGACCCCGGCGATCATCTCGTCTTGCGGCTGCTCCGTAGAAGTAGACCGGGATACGGTACTCATTCCACAAACGTTCCCCTAGCCGTTTAGCCTCGTCAACGCATTCGTCGGTTGTGACGCCTTCCAGCGGGACGAGAGGGACGACATCCAGCGCCCCCATGCGAGGGTGAACCCCATGATGGCGGCGGAGGTCGATGGACGCGACTACCACCCTTGCGAGATTGAGTACGGCGCTGGTGATCGCGGAGGGAGGGCCAACAAACGTGAAGACTGAACGATGGTGATCGGCGTCGGCCGAGTCATCGAGGAGATAGACATCGGGCGTCGTCTTGATTGCTGCACGCATCGCCGCGAGCACGGCGCTGTCGCGGCCTTCGGAAATATTCGGGATGCACTCGACCCACTTGTCCATAGCCGACCTGGCGCGACCTATTCTCTCAAGAGCTCCTCCGCCACGAACCGGGATCACCCATCTGCTGCATCCGCGCGGTGACGATTCCGGCCCGCTGAGGAGGACGCTTTGGCGTGACGCCAGCGGAGTGGGCACTATGGATCACGCGTCCCTTTTTCACCGTGAGCGCACAGAGGTTCGCGCCCAAGTAGTAGGGGATCTCGCGGTAGTCCGCCACATCGAAGATAGCAAGGTCAGCCTGCTTGCCGGGTTCGAGGATGCCCACGGTCGAGCTACGCCCCAACACCGCCGCCGCGTTCACCGTCGTTGCAATGAGGGCTTCCGCCGGAGACAGCCTCATCTGTGAACATGCTATCGACATTACGGTGGCGATATTGATAGCCGGGCCACCCGCGGCTCCGAATCCGCTTGCCAACGCAACGGCGCCACCGGCGTCGATGAGATCCCGCGCTGGGGCGAACGGACCACCTCGTTGGAGTGAGACCGCGGGTAGCAAGGTCGCAATGAGATCGCTCGTCGCGAGAGCGGCGATCACTTCGTCGCTGGCTGACGTGAGGTGATCGACCGACGCCGCGCCCATCTCGATCGCCAAAGAAACGGTGTCGATGTCGGCCAGGTTCGTCTGGAACTTGGGCCGTAGCTTCATTTCCCTGGCGGCAGCCAGAATGCGCCGTAGCCCCTCAAGGCCGAACACGGCCGGATCGGTATCCACCGCCAAGTGGCGAGTCAATTTGCGGCGGATGAGCTCGGGAATGAGCGTATCCACGACAGCCGCGGCGGCTTGCTCAGGGGAAGGAAACAAATCAGCACCCGAGGGACCGGCGAGGGCGACGGGCTGAATATCGAGTGGTGCGCCGTTAAGGGCGCGCACAGCCCGAAGCGCCTTCATCTCCGTGTGTATGTGGAGACCCTTGGCCTGACCAGATCTCAAGTGACGTCGTGCCACTCGCGGCGGCAATCCCGAGCCATCGATGGGCAGAGCTGCACAACACATTGGGCGAGACGTTGCGGATCGACCGACATCGCCCGGAGCGGTCGCGTTTCGCACCATCTGAAGACCGCCATGCGCCCTGCCATCCCGACCCAATTTCCATGTCGTCAAACAGGGGAGAGCCATTCATTAACTGCGTGCAGCTATCGATGAAGCCGGGCATGACGACCTTGCCATGAGCCTCGATCACGTGAGCGTCACGGGCTTCTTTGACGTTTTCGAGCTGGCGTGTCGATCCGACGCGGATGATCTTGTCATCCTGAAGAAGGACAGCACCGTCCTCGATCAGGCCCACCTCGGCCATCTGCCACCCTCTGCGTTGAGGCGGCCCTTGCAGCGTCAACAACTGGCGAGCACCACGGACGAGGATCATGACTTACGGGGCGCCGCCCGGATAAGGCACTGACTATTTAGTGCGAAAACACACATTGGCTAAGGTGACTGTGTGCCACGAAATCAGCGAATGATCTCAGTGGGGCTACGATTCTAGCACCACGACGGCTCGGCTGCATCGTCTGTAAGTGGGTGTGCTACAATCACTTAGTATCTGTTTGTCTCTTCCCCATGCGTGTTGCAATGGGCAGTAGCCCGCGCACGTAGAAACCAACCAGCAGGAAAGATTCTTAAGTAGAATGGCTCATAACATTTATCTCGGCAACCTCCCTGAGTGGGGGACCGCCGATGACATTAAGTCGTGGCTCGATAGCAGTGATCTAGTCAGTGACTCGGTTCGCGTGATTCGAGATTTCGAAACACAGGAATCCAAAGGCTATGCCTTCATCGAGGCTCCCAATGAGGAGGAGATGGAGGCAATCATTCAACGTTTCAACCGCGCGCCCATTGACGGCAAGCTGTTGCGAGCAAAGACCGCCCATCCAAAAGGCGATCGCAGCGCCCAGAACCGTGGGCCTCGCAAGCGCCGCCGCCGCAGGGACGGAACTGACGAAGCGGGCACGGGAACAGCAGTGCCCAACGCTGGAGACTCTGACGGTAAGAGAGTTTCAAAAGGCGAGTCAGTCGGAACGCTTGGTGAAGTGTTGCAGAAGGCTCTCTAAGAGAGCTTTTCGTCTTTCGCGATCAGCGAAGCGAAGTGCCAGTTACCGCACCCGCGGTACGCCGGCAATCCACGCAGCAGCCCGTTCCATGGGTTGATAGCCATCGGTAACTCCGATGGCTATGTTCACCTGCCCGCGCCTGTCATCAGCTACCAGCAACGTACCTGCGCGAGAGCCGCTCTCGGCTACGCGGAGAGCGTGTGTCTCAAATCGCAAACTCTCCGGGCTGAGCAAAGCCACGACAGCCGCGCCATCCCATAGGTAGTAGCGGCCTTCGTCGATTTGGGTTTCGACGACGCCCAGGATACCGGCGGCAAGCTGGGCTCCGAGCGTGTTGTTACGCCGCAACCGTTCAAGCCAGTCCGCGGTCAATGGCAATTGGTTGGTGACATCGAGCGGCGCGACGGTGATGCCGAGCCCTTCCGCAGCTAGGGCCATGATTTTGTCCGCCGCGCCTGGGTCGACGAAGAAATTGTATTCAGCCGTTGCGGACTCTTCAGATGTGTCCGGTTGCTGGAGATTGCCGGGAACGCGCAAGGCCCCACCCATCACAACGAGATGTTCGATCTTGGCAATGAGATCGGGACGTTGAAGCAGCACCGCCGCGATATTGGTGAGTGGTCCCGTTGCAACGACGGTGACGGGCCGATCTGAATCATCGAACGCCTGGATGAGGAGCGCCACCGCATCGAAGCCGGGCGGCGAGACTTCGAGATTCTGAAGCATCGGGAGAGCGCGTACGTGATCGCTCATGTCCCGCCAATCGTCGGGGAAACTGTTCGGGCCCCGCAACGAGGGAGCGTGACCCGCGATGGGCACATCGAGCCCCATCGCCGCCAGCAGCAGGCCCGAAGCGTCAACCGCGGTATCCCTGTGTCCGAGTCCGTAGCTGACGGTGACCGCGCGCAAATCACAGCACTCCGACCCCACGAGCATCAGCAGAGCGATGTAGTCGTCGGTCGCGCCGTCGTGGTCAAAGATAACGGGAATGCGGTCGCTCTGATGTGAGCATCCGCCCGCCGTGAGAGCAGCGATCAGGATGACTGTCAGCAGCCATATTGGGCGTTTCACAGCGTTGCGATGATCCAGGCCGTCCGCGCACAGGATACTGGCGCTGGATCACGTTATTCTAAGTGTCGAAGGACGATCAAAGTGCCTCTTCCGTCTCTTGTCGGCAGTACCGTTTCTCACTACGAGATCCTCGACGTACTCGGCGAGGGTGGTATGGGCGTGGTGTACAAGGCGCTCGACCGCAACCTTGACCGGGTCGTTGCGCTCAAGGTACTCAAAACCGGAGCCGTCGAATCTCCGGAGGAGTTGCGGCAGTTCGAGCGCGAAGCCAAAACGATCTCGTCGTTGAACCACCCCCATATCGCCACGATCCACGACCGTGGTGAAGTAGACGGCAAGCACTACCTTGTTTTTGAATTCCTCTCTGGTGGCACCCTCAAGGCGAAGCTCGCTGAACGGACCGCACGCGAAGAACCCTTCACGATTGACGAAGTCGTTCGCTATGTCACAGAGGCGGGACAGGGCTTGGCGCACGCCCACCGCCAAGGCGTGATCCACCGCGACATCAAGACCGAAAACTTGATGCTGACCGCCGACGGGTCGGTCAAGGTCACCGACTTCGGTCTTGCGCAGTGGAATACGGTTGGTTCAACGACGAGCGGACATGGCGCGTCGGGCACGGCGGCCTACATGTCCCCCGAGCAGGCCCAGGGTCTCGCAATCGACGAGCGGTCGGACATCTTCTCGTTCGGACTCGTGCTCTACGAACTACTTACGGGCGAAACGGCATTTCAAGGGCTCTATATGGCTGCCGTTGTGTACGACATCATCAACTCCCCGACACCCTCTGTTCTCGATAAACGGCCTGATACCCCGGAGCACCTCTGCCGGGTTGTGGAGCGGGCCACAGCGAAGTCCCCTGACGACCGCTATCGGTCGATGGATGAATTTTTCGCGGACCTTACCGGTTCGGGCAACCGAGGCGCTGCAGGCGGAAACGCGGAGAAGGCTCAACCCGCCGCGGCGCCCTATCGTCGACTACGGTTGATCGGGGGACTCGCGGCGGTGATCGTCCTTGCGGCCATCTTTCTAATTCCCTGGCCGATCAGAGAAGCGCGGAACCAGGTCGGGACGGCTGTACAGAGTGGGGCTCCTGAACCGATTTCCATCGCGGTGCTTCCACTGGAGAATCTATCCCGCGACCCGGCGAAGGACTATCTCGCCGACGGGCTTACCGAGGCCCTCATTACCGATCTAGCGAAGAGGCCGCGCTTCCGTGTCATCTCGCGAACCTCGGTGATGCGCTACAAGGGCGCGAGAAAGGCCCTACCCGAGATTGCCAAAGAGCTCAATGTCGAGAGGATCGTCGAGGGCACGATCTTGCAGGTGGGCGACGAAGTGCGCATCACCGCGCAGCTCATCAATGCGCCCAAGGACGAGCACATCTGGGCTGAGAGCTACCGCTCGTCAATGGCTGACGTTCTCGGTTTGCAGCAGGAGATGTCGGCGGCTATCGCGGGAGAGATCGATACTCGCCTACGAGCTCAGGTTGCTCCCGGTGGAGGCGCTACAAGGCACGTCAATCCGCAGGCGTACGAAGCTTATCTGCGTGGCCGCGAGCAATCCTTCCAGTGGACGCTCGCCAGCGTTGAGAGGGGAATCGCCGAGTTCAAGCGCGCCATCGAGATTGACCCAAACTACGGCGCCGCCCACGCCGGCCTCGCCATGGCGTATGGATTTCTATGTATGAACGGTGGGGCGCCACCGAATGAGGCATGGACCCTAGCCCGAGTATCCGCGGAGAAGGCTTTGGGGATTGACCCCACGCTCGACAGCGCATATACCTCGCTTGGATTCGTGCAAACAATGTACGACTGGAACTGGGACTCCGCCGAGAAGCATTTCCAGCGTGCCCTCTCGCTCAACCCGAGTTCGGTCAACGCCATGCACGCCTATGGGATGACCTTGCTCGCCCCTCTCGGGCGGTTTGATGAGGCACTCGAGATGATGCGGAGCGCGCAGCGTCTGGATCCTTTATCAAGCGCGGTCAACAACAGTCTGGGTGACGTCTACTATTTCCGGCGCGAGTACGACAAGGCGATCCGTCAGTACGAGAAGACCCTTGAGCTTGATCCGGACTTCGGCAATAGTTACATGAGCCTCGGCTTCACCTATCTGGCGCAGGGAAAACGGCAAGTGGCGAAAGAGGCGTTTGAACACGCCAACGCTGTTCCCAACGAAGCAACGCCGCTGACAATGGCCCTCGTCGGCGCACTCTCGGAGGACACGACGGCAGCGCGCACATTCTTGAGTGGGATGGACCGGGCCGTCGACATGCAGTATGTCTTCGCCTGTCAGGTCGCTATGCTGCACTTGGCCTTAGACGAGCGAGAACAGTCCCTCGATTGGCTGGAACGTGCCTACCGGCAACGGGCGAGCAGTGTTACGTTCCTCAACGTCAACCCGTTCTTCGACAGTATCCGCGACGAGCCTCGCTTCCAGGCCGTCGTTGAGAAGATGAACCTGTAGCCACCGGCTCTAGGCACTGGGCGTCATGATCTCAGAGAGCCGCAGGGCCACGGTTTCCGTTTCGCCTTCCTTGAGCATCCAGACCCCGAGTTCGATGCGATCCGAGGGGCTGGAGCGCAGCTCGATGGCCGGGGTACCTTCCCGGAGTTGCTTCTTGACGTCATCCGGAGAAAGCCCGAGCTTGGCCTCGTCCCATTGAATGCGCAAGTGGGGGACGTGGTAGTGCAGGGGCGGTGCGAACATCTCCGTCTCGACGCCATCGATCTTCGAGACTTCGTCGGCAATGAGCTTGACCCGACGCTCCCACTCTTGCCATTCGGCCTCGTGATCGCGCGCAAGGAATACTTCCAGGGCGACGAGCATCGCAAGCATGGTCTCTTTGTTGACTTTCATTCCGCGGCCGATACCGCCGCCGTTCGGCGGAGCGTTCACACGCGCGGCCTCAATGAGGTCTTTGCGGCCCAGTAGCAGTCCGGCGTTTTGAGGACCAGAGATTCCCTTCCCTCCCGAGGCTGTCATCAAGTCGAAGCCCATGTCAAGGTACTCCCAGAGATGCTCTTTCGGGGGGACGTCGGCAGCGCAATCGTCAAGCGTAGGAACGTTGTGCTTCTTGCCAAGTTGGGCGAATTCGGCGACTCTAATCTGGCCGGCCTGATCGTTGGTGTTGTTGAACAGCATCATTGCGGTGTTGTCGCTGATGGCATTCTCGAGTTGCTCCCGCGTTTCGACTTCGACGAACTTGACGCCGCAATTCAAGACGGCCCGCTCGTATCCGTAGCGGTGGGCCTTCTGGATGATGACTTCGCTCTTGAGGCCGGCGATGTCGGGCAGTTGCTTCACGGCTTGCGATTCGCCTCGGGTGACACAGGCGGCGGTCGCGAGCGTCAGCCCCGAGGCCGCGCCGGCAGTGACCATCGCGGCTTCGCAGTTGCACATCTCGGCGATCTTCTTTCCAATGGCGTCGTGCAGATCGTTGAGGCGGACATAGCGGGACGCCGCATACGCATACGCGTCGACGGCCTGTTGCGGCATGAGGGCCCCGGTGAAGGCCGTGTAGGGTTCCCCGGCGTTGATGAATTCGGTGAGCCCGAGTTCGGCGAAGTAGTCTCGCCCGGCAGGCTTCGGCGTGGACGTGGGCGGTGCACATCCCGTGCCGACGGTGCCTACTAAGGCTCCACCGGAAACGCCGCGAAGAAAATTTCTACGGTTGGTCATGACAACCTCCTGGTTGCGTAAAACTGGATCGTCGGCCTAGGGCACGTCCACATGCACGTGCACCTGGGCAATGGCTTTTTCGCCGCGTTCGTTGGATCGCTCGACGCGCGCGATGTAGTCCCCGGGCTTCTCGTAGGCGTGGGTCGTGACCGCGTATCCGTCTTTGGCGTGCTTTACGGCATTGCCGTCCGATTGCACGACCACGGGCGGGCTGCCGTCGCCGAAGTCCCAGGTCTCTTTGCCATGTGTCGTGCGGAAAGCGCGGACCTTAAAGGTAACCGCATCGCCGGGCTTCAGCCCTGCTGTGGGGTAGAACACAGCGTGCAGGGATGGTGGCACTTTGTCTTCGCCGGATGCGGCGGCGGCCTTGTCGACGACCTGCACGACCGCGAAGTCGTAGTCGGAGTTACCTTGATCGTCGGTGACCTTGAGGACTTCGCTGTAGACGCCGGGCTTCGAGTAGGTGCGTTCGACACTCGGCCCGGAGGCATCGGCACCATCGGTGAAGCGCCAGGAGTAGCTGGCGATCTTTCCAGACTTGGCCCAGGACTTACCACCGTCGAGCGTGATGCTCTCCCCGGCCGCGATGAAATGATGCGGACGCGCGACGGCGATAACCGACGGCTTGTTCTCCCACTGGTAGGCGTTCCAAAGAAATGCGTAGCCCTCTTGCGTGCCCCACTTACCCGAGGGCTGCTTGCTCTTGATTTCAAAGTGCAGGTGCGACCAGCCGCCGCTGCCGCCTTCTTTGCCGAGCAGGCCAAGGCGTTGTCCGAGCGTGACGCGTTTACCGAGTTCGACCCCTCCCTCGAAGGAGTGTAGATGGCTGTAGCGGTAGTACCAACCGCGGCGGTCCATGATGTAGATCACGTCGTAGCGTTCGTTGACGGGCGTGTCGGTTTCTTGACCGGGAAGTACGTCGTCGCCAAGCGATACGACGAGACCGTCGGCCGCCGCGACGACCTCGACCATCTCTTCCGCGCCGCCGATGTCGAGGCCGCTGTGGTAGTAGATGCCCCTGTTCGAGGGCAACTCGCCGCCGTCGACGAAGACCGGCTCGTTTGACATCTGCGTGTCGCTTGCGAACCAGCGCTGCCCGGCGGGATAGACGAACGTGCCGGGCTTGATGTAGGGATACCCCTTCGGCCAGAAGCGCAACCGGGCGTCTTTGTCGAGCCCCCAGGGTCCGCCTTCACGGCGGTTGTTCCCCGAGTAACCGCCCGTGATCGGGCAATCCACTTCGACGGTTCCCACGACTACGGGCAAGTGGTAGTTGCCGCAGTTGAGGGTTGTCTTGATGCCGTCTATTTCGACGTTAACCGTGGCCTTGCGAATCGCGCCGCGGATGGGGTCACGTGTTTCGTCTACGCCGAGCAGCTTGGCTGTTGTGGTGGAGCGGTTGCTGAGCTCGACTTCCTGTGTCTCGCCGACCGTCATATCGGCAACGCGGACGAGTTCATAGATGACGCTGCGCTGAGCCAAAGATGGGAGCGCCAGACATAGCAAGAAGAACGCAAGATGGAGGACCCGCGAGAGATTCACAACAGTACCTTATCAGTGGCCGGACGCCGGTGGCTGGAACATCAATGCTCGGATCGCGTCAGCCAGCGAAGGGAGTTTCGAATCAACCGCTGCATCATGGGATGGCCCAGTGCTTCCGGCGTGTGTCCGGGCGCGAGATAGACGAAGCGGCCGCGGCCGAGTTCGCGCCACCAGCCGGCGGGCGCGGACTTATTCCCGACCGAGATGTTGCGCATGAGCAGATGTTCGCGGTCGAGGTAGTACTTGCTTAGGTGCTGCTCATCAAAGGTGCGAAAGTCCTCGACGCCCTGGGTGATCGGGTGGTCTTTGTTCTCGATGCGGATGGTGAAGGTGTCGGGCGGCGGATGTCCACCGTAGTCGCCGCCGAAGAGCTTGTAGTAGAGACCGTCGGGCGGATAGATGCCGTGCGAGTTGTGCAGCGCCAGGAAGCCGCCGCCATTGTGCACGAAATCCCAAACGGCCTTCTGGTGCGCTTCGGTCATCCACTTCACGTGATCGCCGTCATAGCCGTTCGGCCAGACCATGCCGTCTTTGAGGAAAATCAGCAGATCGTAGTTCTTGAGCGCCTCGGCGGTGAGAGCGTTGTGGTCTTCGATGAAGGTGATCGGTACGTTCTCGCGGACGAACGCCGGAATCAAGTTGTCACGAATGTAGGTGGGGCTGTGGTAGCGATCACCGATGAGGGCGAGCGCGCGCGGCCGGTCTGCTGAGTTGTAGACGTCGCTGGTGTTCTGCGCGGCGAGCGCCGCTGTGAAGAAAAGTGCGATGGCTAGCAGCCGCTTCATCCTATGAATCTCCGTTGTTGTTCTGCCTGCGAAGGTTGCTGAGCTTGTCGGGCCGATCGCCGATAGGAATGGTAGCAGACCCGCCGCAATTCGATTGCTACGGGAGGGTTTGCTTAGACGAGGATTGGCAACTCGATCAGTAGCTCATCTTGCGCGGCGAAGGGGGCGGCGCAATGCGGACAGAACTTGAACGGGTAGAGCGTTGGCTGCTCATATTCACCGCCGCACTCACCGCATTGAATCTCATCGTTGCCGAAGCGCTCGTTTTGGATGATCTTGCGGGACTCGTCAATGCGGGGCTCGCGACCACGAATCGAGAGTGCGCACCAGGGGCAGAAATCATACCCCTCGTACTCTCCCTCGGGATAGGGGAGGAGACACTGGCGGCAGCAGGGCGTGTCTTCGATTGCGCGGTCGAGATGTGCGAGCATCTCGTCGCGCAGACGCAATAGCGTCCGAAGGACATGCGGCGGCAGATGGTCGACGTGATCCACTTTCGTTACCTTGCCCACCCTTGCCTAGGGCCGGCCGCCGGCCGGCCCCCGCGCTTACCGCAGTCGGCTTAGGCGAGCCACTTCTTCAAATCTTTCACGCCGGCGACGGCGCGCTCGACGTGCTCCATCGTGTTGTAGAGGTGCGGGCAGAGCCGCAGACCTCCCGTCATCGCCCCCGCAATGCCGTGCTTGTCGTACAGGGCGTTGACCATGTCAGCTCGATGCTGCTGAGGAACCTCAACGATGCAGACGCCGCCGCTGACCTTTTCGTCCATCGGCGTGACGAGCTTGGCGCCCGCGTCGTGCAGACCCTTCTTCAAAGTCTGGACGAGAGCATACATGCGCGCCTCGACGGCGGCGGGGCCGAGCATGGCGTGCATGTCAGCCATGGTGCCGACGGCTGCCAAGCGTGAGTCATCGCGCTGCCCAAGCGATTCGAATTTTCGTGCGCCCACGAGGATGGTCTCATCCGTTGTGCCCCAGCCGGGCGCAACGACGTTCGGCCACAGTTCGTCAATGCGGTCTTTCTTTACGTAGAGTAGACCGACCTCGCGCGGACCGCAGAACCACTTATGCGAACTGGCCGTGTAGGAATCGCACCCGATGTCCTTGACGTCGACATCAACTGCGCCCCAGGACTGCGCACCATCGACGTGGAAGTAAAGGCCCCGCTTCTTGGCGACCGCGCCAATGGCCTTGGCGGGTAGGCGAATACCACTGAGGTTCGAGACGTGAGTAATCGACAGGACACGTGTACGGCTCGTGAGCGCGGCTTCAAACGCATCGACAAGTTCCTGTTCGCTCTTCGGCTGCTTCGGAAGCGTGACGCGCTTGACGATGAATCCACGCCGCGCGGCGCGGACATCCCAGGCAACGTTGTTCGTGGGATGGTTCTGTTCCCAGATCACGACCTCATCGCCCTTGCCAAGCTGCATGCCGTTGTTGATGGTGTTGTTGGCTTCGCTCGTGTTGCGGACCAGCGCGACCTCGTCGGGGTCGGCGCCGATGCCGGCGGCCACTTTGCTGCGCGACTCTTCGAGCAGTTTCTTGAACTTGTTGCGGTTATTGAAGGAGCAGTCGTTATCGATGTCGTGCGTAAAGGCAACCACCTGCTCGGTCACAGCGCGCGGCGACGGACACAGATTCGCGGCGTTGATCGGCACCTTTTCCTCACTGAACGGGAACTGCTGGCGGACGAGTTCCCAACGGCCCTCGACACCGGCCGTGGCGGCGAGTGCGGGCCGCAGCTCCGCGAGGGTGGCTACGGCGGCGGGCAGAAAAGCGGTGCTGGTTGCGAGGCGCTGCAAGAACGATCGGCGAGACGGGACGCTGGACATGGAGGCTCCTTCAGGGCGGTGAATGACCGCCACTGTTGTAGCCAATGATAACTGTTTGGCGGTCCCGAGGTGCGGCTCCTACCCTAGACTGGGGCTGAGGAAACATGAATGTCTTTGGGGCTAGAATCGGGTCGAGTCGTGCTCTTGCGTGAACACCGAGCATGGGCTGACGAGTTCCTGCGCGAGCGTAAGAGTATCCTCAAGGCGCTTTCGGGGCATGCCGACAAGGGTCGAGCACGTTGGCAGCACGGCGGTCCCGAGCGTACCCGCCAAGCCGATCCTAGACATGCTCGTCGGGGTTGCGGATTTCGAGAAAGCCCGCGTATGTATCCAGCCCATGGAATCGTTGGGCTACGAGCATCGCGGTGAGTACGGGATCCCTCGCCGCCACTACTTCGTCAAAGGTGATCCCAGAACCCATCACGTTCACATGCTGGAAATGGACGGGGAAACTTGGGAGACGATGATTGCGTTTCGCGACACGCTCCTAACATGTCCGGACATTGCGCAAGAGTACGCCGACGCGAAGCTGCATATTGCCGACGCCCATAGCGAGGACCGCACCAGGTACCAGAAAGCGAAGGATCAAGTAATTGAGCGCATCCTCGGAGGCGTTGCTATTCGCGGACAATCCAGTTGAACCGGCAACGCTGGTGCCAGACTCTCGCCTACGCTTGTTATGCGTTTACGAATGGCTGACACCCTGCACGAAATACTTGCCAACGAAACGACCTTCTGCCTTTGACGGGGTGTCGTAGCCCTTAGTCTTGATGCTACTGTCACCCATACTCGGTATCTGGACGAAGATCATCCCGCCCGAAGCATCCTGAAGCTGCTCATCAGCGAGTTCTGCACTTTCAGCACCGGCTGGCGTTTCTGCGCGCTTGGGGCCGTCTTTCGGATGCTCTGTTGACATGATTCCTCCCTGTTTTGGATGTTGGCTGTTTTGATCACTCACTGTGGTCGCCTGTCAATACGGTAAGCGTCATTTCGATCACGTTCGCCTCAGAAAATACCCGCAACCACCACCTAACCTTTTTTCCACCGCTTCGTCAAACCAATATTCACTCAGCCACGGCCTGCCGGCCGCGGGAGATCCTACGCATGATCAAGATACTTGCAGCACTTTTGCTTTCCACACCGCTTCTTGCCGCCCAGGTCGGCGATATGCGAATCGAGGCGGTCCATGTTGGTATGGGTGGTCACGAAAACCTGAAGGACTACCTCTCTCTTTCCGACGATCAGATCCAGCAGCTCCGGGATCTACGCCGAGAACAGTTCAAGCAAATGCAACCGTCGATGCAGGCGATGGCGGAGACGCAACGGGCCCTTGACGAGGCGCTTGAAGCGGCCTCGCCTGACCCGGTTGTGATCGGACAACTCACCCTGGAACTTCGCAAGCATCGCGAAGCTTTGCCCGGCGCGCGGAACGCGATGCGCACGATGGCGCTCGGCATTCTCGACAGCGGCCAACGGGCTAGGCTCGATGCGTTGGAAGAGGCGATGCGGCTCCAGCCGACGGCACAGCAGGCCATGAGTCTCAACCTTCTCGATACTTCCTATCAGTCCGGGCCGGGCCGGCATATGGCCTGGATCGACGATCATGGCGATCGCACGGTGTCGATGGTCGCCGGCGCCAACGGCACGAAGCACAAGGCGGTCTATATTCGGCGCGGAACCGTCGATGATGTGTCGGTTGTTGGTGACGTGCATTGTTGTAGCGACAAGGCAACTCCTATCTCTCCTATCCCTTGACCCCATGAGGGCGGTGTCCGATCTCCACGGATGCCGCCCTCATCTCCGCCGCTTGCGCCGCGGGCCGCCGGGTTCAAACCCGCCGCTCTGTTGGTTATGTAACTAATTTGATCTGCGGTAATCTCTTGTGATGAGTATGCGCGGAGTTTGTTCGGCTGCGGTCTTGCTGATGATCGGGCCGGCGGTGTTTCCTCATATGCTGTCTGCCGGGGATTGGCCTCAGTTCCGAGGTCCGAGAGGTCAAGGTGTCGCGGAGAGTACGCAGCCGCCGCTGAGTTGGAGCGAGACACGCAACGTCGCCTGGAAGAAAGAACTATCGGGGCTCGGTTGGTCGTCGCCGGTGATCGGTGAAGGAAAGCTATGGCTCACCGTGGCTGCCGGCGAAGGGCGGTCTTTGCGCGCTGTTGCTCTCGATCCGGAGAGCGGCGAAACACTGCATGACGTCGAACTGTTCCACTTTGACGACCCACCGAAGATCAACAAGAAGAATAGCTACGCCACACCGACGCCTTGGATCGAGGATGGGCGCGTCTACGTACACTTCGGGACGCAGGGAACCGCTGCCTTGACGACCGGCGGCGAGGTCCTGTGGAAGACGCAAGAGCTGCGCTACTACCACAGGCATGGCTCGTCGGGCTCGCCTGTGCTGTCAGGCGATTCTCTCCTGATCAACTGTGATGGATACGACGTGCAGTACGTCGTGGCGCTTCATAAGGATACGGGTGAGATTCGCTGGAAGAGCTACCGGGGCGACTACGAGCATTCCTACGCGACCTCGCTCGTGATATCTACGGAGCAAGGCAAGCAACTCGTCAGCCCGGGTGCCGGCCGCACCGTGGCGTACGACATCGATACCGGCGAGGAGCTTTGGTGGATCAAATACAAAGGCTTCTCGAATGTGCCGAAGCCGGTGATGGCGCATGGTCTGGTCTACGTTACATCGGGATTCCTTAAGCCGAGCCTGTTTGCGATCAGGCCCGACGGCCGGGGTGATGTCACAAAGACCCACGTTGAATGGGAATACAAGAAGGGTGTCTCGCTGACACCGTCACCGATCGTTGTCGGGAACGAGATTTACATGGTCAGTGACAACGGCATCCTTACATGTTTGGATGCGCTCACCGGCGAAGAAGTTTGGCGGCAGCGGCTGGAAAGCGGCTATTCGGCGTCGCCGGTGCTAGCGGACGGTCGGATCTACTTCATGAATGAAGAGGGACTAACGACGGTAATCCAACCGGGCCGTGAGTACGAGAAGCTTGCCGAAAGCAAGGTGGACGGACGCACGCTGGCGTCGATCGCGGTAGTGGATGACGTGGTATTCTTGCGGACGGATTCACACCTGTATCGGATCGAAGAGTAATGACGCTCCAAAGGAGATAAACCGTGAAACGGATTCTCATAGCAGTCTCTATGTTGTTCATGGCATCATCGATGCCGCTTGCCGCCGAGAAGGTTGAAGGCTACCTCGTCGACAAGATGTGTTCCGCCAAAGTACTCAAGGGGGGTGAGGACGCGGCGAAGGGTCATACCAAGGACTGCGCTCTGATGCCCAATTGCAAGAGCAGCGGCTTCGGCGTCGTCACGACGGACGGCAAGTTCATCAAGTTCGACGCGGACGGCGACAAGATGGCGGTCAAGATGCTCGGCTTCGAGAGCAGCAAGGACAACATCCAGGCAACGGTCAACGGCAAGATCGAGGGTGACACCATCGCAGTCATCGCTCTGCAACTCCGCTAGTACGTCGACCCGTCTTCCCCCGTCGCGGACGGAGTCGTTGGCCGTGGCGGATTGGCGAGACGTATCATAGACGAAGGCGTCACTGCAGTACTGCGCCTCTTTTGTTATGAGAATCGCTTCCCTGCTCTCCACCTGTTTAGTACTACTTGCGGTCGCACTCGACGCCGCCCCAATCGAGTTCAATCGCGACATCCGGCCGATTCTTTCCGAGAATTGCTATCAATGCCACGGGCCGGATAGCAACGCACGGCAGGCGGGGTTACGTCTTGACCGCCGCGAAGAGGCCATGGCGAGGGGCGCGATCGTGCCCGGAAATGTAGAGGCGAGCAAGCTCGTCGTACGTTTGCATGACCCGGAGCCGGTTCGCGTTATGCCGCCGGTTTGGTCGAACAAGAAACTGAGCGATGAGCAGAAGGACCTGCTGAAGCGTTGGGTCGAAGAAGGCGCGGAATACGAATCGCATTGGTCCTACCTTCTTCCTGAGCGCACGGAGACGCCTAGCGGTCCGGGGGCGATCGACGCCCTTGTTAACGCCGCGCTGACAGCGAAGGGGTTGCAGCCCGTCGGCGAGGCGGACCGCCGCACGTTGATCCGGCGCTTGAGCTTTGACCTGACGGGACTGCCGCCCAGCGCCGAAGAGGTGAGGGCGTTCAAGGCGAACGATGATCCGGGCGCGTATGAGGCACTTGTCAACCGCTTGCTCGATTCGCCTCACTTCGGTGAGCGGATGGCGGTCTACTGGCTGGACCTGGTGCGCTATGCGGACTCCATCGGCTTCCATAGTGACGTTCCGATCAATCTCTATTTGTTCCGTGACTATGTGATTCGTGCGTTCAATGAGAACAAGTCGTTCGATGAGTTCACGCGAGAGCAGCTTGCGGGTGATCTACTACCGGACGTCAGCGATGAGCAACGTGTCGCGAGCGCGTACAACCGCCTAAGCCGCATGACCAACGAGGGTGGGGCGCAGGCCAAAGAATATCGCGCGAAGTATGCGACCGACCGAGTTCGCAACGTATCGGAAGTTTGGATGGGATCGACGCTCGGTTGCGCCGAGTGCCATGACCACAAGTTCGATCCGTTCGCTGCAAAAGACTTTTATCAGATGGCAGCATTCTTCGGCGATATCGAAGAAGTTGGCGTCTATGGCTCTGTCTTCGAGCCGGTGATCCGCGTCCTGTCCGATGAAGCCAAGCAGGAAGTGGGGTCGATCCAAGGCCGGATTCGCGATTTGCGGCAGCAAGGCGACAAGCTCAAGCCCAACCGCGAGAACCTCGAATCGTTCCGTGGTCATGTCCGTGAGCGGCTGGAGGAATGGAGGACAGTAAACCCTCATCGGGTTTGGAACGATTGCGATCATCCCGACATCACCGGTTGCGAGGACATCGACCTACGGCTTGAAGACGGTGGATTCTTCCGTGAAGTCGTGACGGGGGACGAGAAGCCGCGCGAGGCCGTGCAAAAGGTCGAGATGGAGTCAAGCGGCGAGACGATCACAGCCGTGCTGCTGGAGATTTTCCCGAGCGAAGGCTTTGATGACTTCTACGTGAGCGAGTTCGATGTGAAGCGATTACGCGACGACGGCCGGCTGGAATCGGTTGCGTTCGGCGCGCTT
>Ga0302123_10000407_pt1 | contig 34675 bp, 27 predicted proteins | sample CB21_321_MG_FD_203109 | JGI IMG/M metagenome (GOLD analysis project Ga0302123, IMG submission 203109) | Marine microbial communities from Western Arctic Ocean, Canada - CB21_32.1 | ecosystem: Environmental > Aquatic > Marine > Oceanic | place: Canada: Western Arctic Ocean | collected 2017-09-28 | reverse complement strand
CTCGACCGCCGCAATCAAGGCCTGGCTCTCATCGCTCAGCCCGGAGTCGCCGGAAGCCACCAGCAGGATTGACTCGACCAGCGAGACCAGTTCGTATCCGTCGGGGACGCCGTAGAACCGGATGCCGGTGTCGGCCTCCCCCACAATCGCGATCGCCGGCGCGCGCTGGATGCCATACGCCTCTACCTGGTCCGTATCGAGTACTAGGTTGAACTCCACGACGCTGATCTGGTCGGACAGCGACGCGACACGATCGACCACCTGTCGCGCAGGCAGACAGGTTTCACAGCCAAACGTCTGAGTGAAGAAGACCAGCGTGACCGGCGCCGATATGTTCGCGAGTTCAGCCTCGAGATCGACCGGTCCCCCTGCATCTGCGTGCATGGGTCGATTATGGCAGATACCGAGGAGGTCGGAGGACACAGGTTTCCTCCGACCGTCCGCTTCCTGTCTCCTCTATTTGAACAGGTCGTCGAACGCCAGCTTCGTGCTTCGCGGCCCGGTCACCTCTGAGTGCGTCTCACGCTCGATCGTGACCCGCGGCTCGAAGTACGTGCAGTCGTTGCACTCATCCTTCGGCGAAATCCTGGACGCGATCGGCTGCAGGCACTCAAAACGGCTATCGGGGTCGAACGACGCGCACTGTCCGCATGTGTGAAGGGCCGATCCGCAACTCGGGCAGGTCGTCTCTGCCGCGATGGCCCGCCTCAGTATCTGCCCACACCGTGCACAGCGCATGACGTCATGAAAACCGGGCATGTTTGGAGTCCGGTGCTCGCGATTGATGACCGACCGCGGTGCGCCGTCGCGACGCGGCTTGTTCGGCGCCTGCCGCGGTTCGCGGTCGCCGGAATCATCCTGGTAGCCGCGCTGCTGATATTTGCGATCACTCATTGTTGGGTCGCCTCTCACGCACCAGCCTCTGCTACCCAGGGCATGGCTATCGGAAGTGGCACATCGACCGCTGGGAACGTTGTGTCGAGACGCCAACGTCCACCGGATCTCAGCGATACTGGGATTATAGTGTTCCTGAGTTTCATCGGAAGCGATCGTCGGCATCATCGGCGCGGTCACGATGGTATCGGTCCTCTCGGTCGCAAGGGCTTCCACGCCGTCATGGCGAACGCCGAGTCGCCGGGGGCTCGGTACGGATATCCTTCTGGACACCACATGACACGTTCCACTCACTGCGGTGTCCTGGCCGTCGCGGTGGCAACCCTCACCGCGCACATGGCATGTGTGCGGGACGCGGCGCCGGTGCTCCCACTCGAGGCAGGGGTCTCCTGGGCGCTGGCCGAGTTGCGCGCCCGGACCCTCTCCGACATCCACTACACCTACCGTCTCCGGGTGCCGCCAGCACTCGAGATGCCGCTCGAGGGCACGCTCGTGGCGCGCTTTCAGTGGCTCGATGCGGAAGCGAACGACTTGGTCCTGGACTTCAAGGATCCGGCCGCTCGAATCAGGGAAGTGCGGGTCAACGGCGCACCTGTCGAGTGGAATGCGAGGCACGACCACGTCGTCGTCCCGGCCGGCGCGCTGACCTCCGGGGACAGGAATCGGGTGGACGTCGAATTCGTGGCGGGTGACGAGGCCCTCAATCGAAATGAGGACTTCCTATACACCCTCTTCGTGCCGGATCGGGCGCATTTTTCCCTGCCCCTCTTCGATCAGCCGAACCTCAAAGCGCGCTTTTCACTCACACTGGAGGTGCCCAACGGCTGGGTGGCGGTGGCTAACGGCAGCGTGACCGAGGAGACCGTCTTGAACGCCACCCGCGGCGCCGATGCCGGGACGATTTACCACTTTGCCGAGACCGAGCCCATCCCCACCTATCTCTTCGCCTTTGCCGTCGGCACCTTTCAGATTGACGTCGCCGAACGAGCCGGCCGAACCCTGCGGATGTTCCATCGAGAGACCGATGCGGACAAGGTCGCACGCAACCGAGAGGCGATCTTCGATCTGCACGCGGTGGCGTTGGAATGGCTCGAGGAGTACACGCAGATCGCCTATCCCTTCGGGAAATTCGACTTCGTGCTGATTCCACCGTTTCAATACAACGGCATGGAGCACCCCGGGTCCGTCTTCTACCGGCAGGCCAGCCTGATGCTGGACGAATCGGCGACACAGGCGCAGTATCTCGAGCGAGCGAGCCTCATCGCCCACGAGACCACGCACATGTGGTTCGGCGACCTGGTCACCATGAACTGGTTCGACGACGTCTGGACCAAGGAAGTCTTCGCTAACTTCATAGCAGCGAAAATCGTCCGTCCGTCATTTCCGGACGTGAACCACGACCTGCGATTCTTCCTCGCGCATCACGACACCGCCTACGGCGTGGACCGTTCGGCGGGGGCGAACCCGATCCGGCAACCGCTGGAGAACCTGAATAAGGCGGGCAGCCTGTACGGGCCGATCATCTATCAGAAGGCGCCCATCATCATGCGCCAGCTCGAGAGACTGGTCGGGGAGGACCTGTTTCGTGACGGGTTGCAAGAATATCTGCAGACGTATCGCTATGGGAATGCGACCTGGCCGGACCTTGTCGACATCCTCGACCGGCGCGCCGAGGCGGGCGTGGCGACATGGAGCGAGGCGTGGGTGGACCAGCCCGACCGACCGGTTGTGACGACCGAGATGCTGAACGACACGCGAAGCACCGACCGGCTGCGCGTGTCGCAGGCCGACTCACACGGCCAGGGTCGCCTCTGGCCGCAGCAGCTCGAGTTGCTGCTGTCCTACGACGACCGTGACGTCCGAGTTCCCCTCTCCCTGACAGGTGCCAGTGCTTCCCTGGACTTGGCCGGTCGAGCACGACCGAATTTCGTGCTGCCCAACGCGTCAGGGATCGAGTACGGACACTTCCGTCTGGACCCGAACAGCGTCGCCTACCTGATGTCGAATCTGCCCGACCTGGAGGACCCGCTCACGCGAGGGATCGCATGGGTCACCTTGTGGGACGGCATGCTGGAGGGCGAGATTGCGCCGAACGACTGGTTCGAGCTCCTGCTGAGAGGCCTCGAGTCCGAGACGGTCGAACAGAATACGCAACGGATCCTGGAATATCTCGGCACGACGTTCTGGACGTTCCTGGACGACGACCGGCGTCGAGAGAACGCCCCGCATGTCGAGTCGGCTCTCTGGTCGGCGCTCGCCGATGCTGCCACGCCTACGCTCAGGGCGGCGTACTTTCGAACGTGGAGGCACATCGTCCTGTCCGACGCCGGCCTCGAGCGAATGAGGCGGATCTGGGAAGAACAGGAAGACGTACCTGGTGTGCCGCTGTCGGAGCCAGACTTCACGGCGCTGGCCGAGGGGCTGGCGGTCCGCGCGGTCGCCGGGGCCGACGAGATCCTGACCCAGCAGGTCGAGCGAATCGAGAACCCAGACCGGCTGGCTCGCTTCACCTTCGTGCGACCCGCCCTATCCACGGATCCGGGGATACGCGAGGAGTTCTTCGACGGACTACGCGATCCTGCCAACCGGGAGCGCGAGCCCTGGGTACTCGCGGCGGTGGGCTACCTGCACCATCCGCTGCGCGCCACGCACGCCCGCCGGTTCATCCTCCCGAGTCTGGAGCTGGCGGAGGAGATACAGCGCACGGGAGACATCTTCTTCCCGGCGCGCTGGCTGGGTGCAACCCTGGGGGGACACAGAGACGCCGCGACTGCCGACACCGTCCGCGGGTTCCTCGACGGGCTGGGCCCGGACTACCCACGTCGTCTGCGAGAGAAGATCCTCCAGTCCGCCGACATCTTGTTCCGGTCCGCCCGCATCGCAGGGCAGTGACGGAGAAGTAGCCATGCATCCACGTCTAACCGGGCCGTCTGCTGTGTTGATGGCGCTCGCCGCCGCCACCGTTCTGGCTGTCGCGAGTGCCACCGCCGTTCCGAGAAGGACCGAGCCGACGGCATCTCAACGTGGGCCGGACCTGGAGTCGGAGGGCTATGAGCGCCTGCTCCGGCAACGCCGTGACGGCACGTTCACCAAAGCCGGGTGGAACCACTACGGACCTGGCTACTTCGAGCTGGACGAGCAGACTGGGGTCCTCACGTCCCACGGCGGCATGGGACTGTTCTGGTACTCCGTGAGGGAGTACGGCGACTTTACCCTGGCGCTCGACTTCATGACCGATGTGGCACGCGCCAATTCTAGTGTGTTTCTGCGTGTTCCAGGTCCACTCAGCAGCAACGACTACATCTATCACTCCTGGGAAATCCAGATCGACGACGCCAGCCTCGGCATCCACCATGCCGGGGCGGTCTACGACGCTAAAGCCCCCACCGCGCAACCGGCGAGGGGGGCCGGCACCTGGAACCACTTCACCATCAGCTTCGTGGGCGACCACATTGCGGTGAAGCTGAACGGGGAGCCGGTACTAGACTGGGACGCTGAACCGCGGGGAAAGGTCGAGGATTTCGCCGCACGGGGCTATATCGGCCTGCAGAACCACGACCCCGACACAACAACAATGTTCCGCAACATCTTTATCAAACCACTCGACTGAACCACCCTCCGGCAACGACGCGCACATGCGCGCCCGGCCGGCGCGGAGTGGGGCTGTGGGGACCCCTCGTAGCCCCGACTAAGGAAGACGCTCCGGGGTGTGGGGCGGCGCCCCAGCTAAATTCAAGATCGCCTGGCGCACTTCGGCGTTGTCGGGCAGGGTGGGGATGTCATAGACCTTGGCGAACACGATCTGGCCAGATTTGTCGACAACGAAGATCGCGCGTTCGGATATGCCGTCGTCCCGCTGGACGCCGTAGGCCTGGGCCACGGCGCCGTGAGGGTGAAAATCGCTCAGCAGATCGTAGGTGATACCGGCCAACGTCTTGGCCCACGCGATCTTGGCTGGCACGCTGTCGACGCTGATGCCGAGCACGTGCGTCTCGTGCTCCCGAAACCACGTCTGGTCCGCTTCGTAGTTCCGCATCTGTGTCGCACAGACCGGGGTGAAAGCCAGCGGGTGAAAGGCGATGATGACGTGCTTCCGCCCCCTGAAATTCGACAGCCGTACCTTCTCGCCGCGATGGCTGCCCAGCTCGAAATCTGGCGCCGTCGTGCCCACCTGAGCGCTCATGGATTCGTTCTCTCCTGTCCGCCTTCGCCAAGGCTATGGCGGGATCTCGCCGTCGTTCCCTGACCCGACACCAGACCTGCAAACGGAGACAGACCGCTCACCGGATACCGACCAGCCGCACCCGCTCGCTCAACCAGTCGCCGGCGATCTCGCTGAACACCATGTCAAGTTCCCGCACCTGCAACAGCCGGCCGCCGACGGCTTCCCCGGCCATAGCCCAGACATGGACGGGCCGGGCGACGCCGTCGGGCGGGATGCGCCACCAGGGGGAAATTATGTACCGAACCTCTGGGCCAACACACCGAATTCGCGAAACGGCCGTCGAGCCCCGTGTTCGACATCCACCGGATCAGGTTGCGTCACGCCCCCCGGTCACGTAGGCTCTCGGGGTCGGTGCGTTGCGCCGACTCATTCCCAACACGGCAACCCCGGTGCCTCACCTACGTTGGTGAGGCCGGCTGACGCCGCCTGAGGCCCAAGCATGCCAGCAAGACTCATCTTCCTGCTCCTCATTCTGGTCCTGTTCATGGTGGTCCCGTCGGCCGTGGATCTGCTGACCGAATGGTTCTGGTTCAACGAAGTCGATTACTCGGGCATATTCGTCCGGACGTTGACCACAAAGGCGAGCGTGGGCGGGCTCGTGTTCCTCGTCGCCTTCGCCGCGCTGGCCTTCAATTTTCGGCTGGCGCTGCGGCGCATCACCAAGCCCTACATGCTGTTTCCTGGGGGTGGCGACATCAAGCCGATGGTGCTCAATCAGCGCCAGTTCATGCTGCTCGGGACCGGCGTCGCAGCGCTCGTCGCTCTCTTTCTTGGGATATTCGCCTCGAGCGAGTGGCTGACCTGGCTACAGTACCGGCACGCGGTCCCATTCGGACAGCCCGACCCGCTGTTCGGCCGCGACGTCAGCTTCTACGTCTTTTCCCTGCCATTTCTCGATCTGGCACGGAATCTGACACTGGCGGTTGTCGTGCTGTCGCTCATCGGCTCGACCGCCGCCTACGTGGTGTCGGGCACGCTGTTACTCGACCCCGGCCGCGGCCTGGTTGTCGGCACGGCGGCGCGGCGCCATCTCGGGCTCATCATCGCCGGGCTGTTCTTGCTACTGGCGTGGGGCGCCTATCTCGCCGTACCACGGCTGCTGACGACCCCGGGCGGCATCATCTATGGTGCTTCGTATGTGGATGTCGCGGTGCGCGTCTGGGTGTTCCGCGGCCTGCTGGGGGTGGCGCTGCTTGGCGTCGCGCTCAGCGCCGCGACTGCGTTCATTCCACGCAACGCGCCGATCATCGCCGCCGTCGGGCTCTACGCCCTGGTTGCGGTGGGCGGCAATCTGGCCGCATTCGCGCTGCAGCGATTGGTCGTGACGCCAGACGAACAGCAGCGGGAGGCCCCCTACCTCGAGCACAACATCGCGGCGACCAGGCAGGCGTTCGGGCTGGAGCAGCTCGACACACGGGAGCTGTCTGGAGACGCGAATATCAACCTGGCGGACATCGAGAACAACAGGGACACGATCAACAACGTCCGGCTCTGGGATCACGAGCCGCTGCTCGACACCTTCGGGCAACTTCAGGAGATCCGCACCTATTACGACTTCGCGTCGGTCGACAATGACCGCTACTTCATCGACGGCGAGTATCGGCAGATCATGCTGTCGAGCCGAGAGCTCAACTCGAACAGCCTGCCCAACCGGTCGTGGGTCAACGAACGCCTGCAGTACACCCACGGCTTCGGGGTCGCGATGGGTCCGGTCAACCAGGTCACCCTGGAGGGGCTGCCGGTGCTGTTCATCAAGGACCTGCCGCCCATTTCGTCGGTCGACCTCACCGTGAGCCAGCCGAGCATCTACTTCGGCGAGCTGTCGAACGATTACGTCATCGTGAACACCGACACCGACGAATTCCACTACCCAGAGGGAGACGACAACGTCTCGACCCGGTATGACGGAACCGGCGGCGTCGCGATGTCCTCGATGCTCCGACGCCTGCTGTTCGCGGTCCGGTTCCGCGCGTACGAAATCCTGGTCGCCAGCCAGCTCGGCGCAGACAGCCGAATTCTGTATCACCGGAACATCGTCGACCGCGTGACCACCATCGCCCCATTTCTCCAGTACGACACTGACCCGTATCTGGTGATATCAGAAAACGGCCGGCTGGTCTGGATACTGGATGCCTACACGGTCAGCAACCAGTATCCCTATGCGGCACAAGCCGCCAACGGGGTCAACTACATCCGCAACTCCGTGAAGATCGTCATCGACGCCTACGATGGGGCCACGTCGTTCTATCTGGCCGACGCCGGGGACCCGATCGCCCGCACGTTGCAGGCAATCTTTCCAGAGTTCCTCCATCCGCTCGACGAGATGTCGGACGATCTGCGCCGGCACATCCGCTACCCGGAGGGGCTGTTCTCGTTGCAGACGTCGATCTACTCGACTTACCACATGACCAACCCGGCGGTCTTCTACAACCGGGAGGACCAGTGGGATGTGCCCGTCGTCGACGGCGAGCCGATGCAGCCCTACTACACAATCATGCGGCTGCCGGGAGAACCCAGCGCCGAGTTCATCCAGATGCTGCCGTTCACACCGCGCGGTAAGAACAACATGGCGGCCTGGATGGTGGCGCGTAGCGACGGCGACCACTACGGCAAGATGATGGTGTTCCAGTTCCCGAAACAGAAGGTGATCTTCGGACCGAGCCAGATCGTCGCCCGGATCAACCAGGACCAGGACATCTCGCCGCAGCTTACGCTCTGGAACCAACAGGGCTCGGAGGTCATCCAAGGTACGCTGCTGGTGATTCCGATCGAGGAGGCTCTGCTCTACATCCGTCCGCTCTATCTGCGGGCATCCGGCGGACGCATCCCCGAGCTGAAACGGGTGATCGTGGCGTATCAGAACCAGATCGTCATGGGGGAAACGCTGGACCTGGCGCTCAATCAGCTGTTCGGGTCCAGGCAAGGGCCCGCACCAGGGGCTCTGCCGGCTGGAGCGGTGGTGGCCGGGCTCGGAACACAACAACCGGCCGACGCCGCGGTAGCGATCCCGAGCGCACCGGCCGTCACCGGCCCGCTGGTGGCGCAGGCGAGCACGCACTACGGGCGCGCTATGCAGGCCCAGCGCGACGGTAACTGGGCGCTGTACGGGCAGGCGATCGAGGAATTGGGTGAGGTGCTCGCCCAGCTGGGTACGGCGCCTAATTAGCAGGCTGCACGCTTGCTCTCAGGATCCGCACAGCCCGTCGGGTCGGGAGTTCGGAGTCAGAAGCCTCGGGCGCCGCGAAAACGGCCGCCGGCAGCGACTGAACGAACCCCGAAGACCGGAGTCATGAAGGCCACAGATCTTGTCGTCGTGCTGGGCGTGACTGTATCTGTCGCAGTGGGATGCGGTGGCCAGCCGGAGGCACCGCCGGTCGAAATAACACCGGGGCTGCAGGCGTTCGTCGGCGCGCGGATTATCGATGGCACCGGCGACGCCCCGGTCGACGACGGCGTAATGGTGGTCCGCAACGGCCGGATAGAGGCGGTCGGCGCGCGTGATGTGGTCGACATCCCGCCCGATGCCGAGCAGTTCCACGTCGCCGGACGCACCATCATGCCTGGGCTGATCAACGCACACGGACACGTCAACCCGTCCTCCTACACCGAAGAGAGTATCGAGGGCCAGCTTGCGCTTTACGCGCGGTACGGCGTCACGACGGTGTTCAGCCTTGGCGGCGACGGACCGCAAGGGCTGGCGGTGCGCGGCCGTCAGGACACGCCCGACCTGGACCGCGCACGGCTTTTCATGGCCGGACCTATCGTGACTGGCGACACACCCGCGGAAGCGGTGGCGGCCGTGAACGCTGTGGCCGACAGCGGCTTCGACATCGTGAAGATTCGGGTCGACGACAACCTGGGCGCGGCGGAAAAAATGACTCCGGAGGTCTACCAGGCCGTCGTTGAAACAGCGCACCACCGCGGTCTGAAGCTGGCGGCGCACCTCTACTATCTGGAGGATGCCAAGGGGTTGCTCGAGGCGGGTGCCGATCTGGTCGCCCACAGCGTGCGTGACGCCGACGTGGACGATGCTCTGATCACACTGCTACGCGACTCGGGAGTCTGCGTCTGTCCAACCCTCATGCGAGAAGTGTCGACATACGTCTACGAGTCCCGCCCGGACTTCTTCGATGATCCGTTCTTTCTGCGCGACGCCGACACGGCCGCCATCGAACGGCTCTCGGCACCCGCCAATCAGGAGCGGATCCAGAACAGCCGGAGCGCGCAGACCTACAAAGCGCAACTCGAGGTTGCCAAACGCAATGTGAAGACGTTGACCGACGCCGGTATACCGATCGCCATGGGCACTGACACCGGTCCGCCGGGACGGTTCCAGGGATACTTCGAGCACGGAGAGCTCGCGCTGATGGTCGAGGCTGGACTGACACCGATGCAGGCGATCGTCGCGTCCGCCTCCGATGCCGCTCGCTGTCTGGAAGTCGACGCCGACCTGGGCTCGCTCGAAACCGGCAAGTGGGCAGACTTCCTGGTGCTGGGTGCCAATCCGCTCGACGACATCGCCAACACCCATACGATCGAAACGGTCTACATCGCCGGCAACCCCGTGCCTGGGGTCTAACACAACCAACGGAGTCAGACGGCAGGATGTCACCCTTCAGAGTTGCCTAGAACGGTGAGCAATTAGGCCGGCATCTGGGAGTGAAGGCGAAGGTCACATGCAGTTCAGAATCTGCGCTTCGCTCGTCGCACTGGTTCTGATACTCGTCGCGTTCCCTTACAAGCGGCACGGCGCCTACCAGCGGTTCGAGTACGCGTGAAGCCGCCGTGGGCCGGGAGGGCCAGTAGCCCTAATCGCACTCGTGCCAGCGGGCATCCTCGCCGTCATGATCGGTGCCGGCGCGCGGACGCCTCTCATCCTGAGCGCGCCTGAACAACAGCGACCCGACGTGTCTCAGTAGCCCCAGACGGTCAATCGTGCGTCAGAGCGGGGGATACAGCGGGCCGATCCGTGCTCATCTCCTCGACCACGGTGATCAGCGCGGACAGGTCATCGCGTCCTCTTCCTCGCCCGATGAGCGCGTTGACAAGCTGCATGGTCAGCGCCCCGGCCGGCAGGGCGGTGCCGCTGTCGTGAGCCAAGCCAAGGACGATGTCGAGGTCCTTGTGATAGAGCCGCGACTCGATGCCGGCGCTAAAATCGCGCGACGCCATTCGTGTGCCGAACAGATCGAGCACGCGGCTCGACGCGACACCACCCATCAGCACTTGCCGCACCTGCTCGACATCGAGTCCGCACCGCCCCGCCAATGTCAGTGCCTCGGCCGCACCGTGGGCGGTCACGAGCAACGCGAGCTGATGACACGCCTTGGTCGTCTGACCGGCGCCAGAGTCTCCCAGGTGGATGAGGGTGGGACCCAGCAGCTCGAACAACGGGCGCGCGCGCTCAACGGCCTCCCGCGGCCCTCCGACCATGATCGTCAACGCTGCGTCTCGGGCACCCTGGGGTCCCCCAGAGACCGGCGCGTCCAGCATGGCGATACCCCGACCAGCCAGCGTCCGCTCGATCCGGCGGGTCGCCGTCGGGTCGATCGTGCTCATGTCGATGATGAGCGCGCCGCGGCGGATTCCGTGAATCACCCCATCGTCGCCAAGGATGACCTGTTCGACATCACTCGTGCCGGTGACCATGGTGAAAACGACGTCGCTCCGCTCGGCCACTGCTGCCGGAGAAGGACAGGCAGTGGCGCCGTGGTCGACCAGCGGACGGGCCGCCTCCGCGCGCCGGGCGAACACCGACATGGTGTGTCCGCCGGCCATCAAATGGAGCACCATCGGGCGCCCCATCGTGCCGAGGCCGATGAAGCCGAGTTTCACCGTCCAACCTCCGTGATGTTCACTCCCCTCCCACTCCGCGCTTCTTCCAGTAGCGCGCCAGACCGAGCCAGCCCTGCGCGAGCGGGGCAGCCTGGTCGTATAGCGTGGCGACGGTGTCGGGCATGTGGCGCTGCAAGTACCGACGGGCCTCGTGGGTGAACAGTTCGAGCCGTTCTTCGTCTGTCACGTCCCGCTCGACGATCGTCTTTGCTAGCGCGGCGATGCCACCGAGATGCTCAACCAGGTTGGCCAAATGTATCGCCGGGTCGCCGTGGGGGCCGAAATGCGTAACGAACAGTGTCTCGGCCCCCCACCGGTCGATCAGCGCCACGCTCGCCTTCCAGGCGTCGATGTCGATGTCCGGTGGCGGCGTGGGCGGCATGACGAACAGATCGGCGCCGGTGCGAATACCGGCCGTGTCCCCGACGAACGCCACCCCGCTGGACCGGTCGAGGAAACTGACGTGGTGCGAGGCGTGACCAGGTGTGTAGGCCACCTCACACTCCCGGTCGGCCGCCATGACCCGCTCACCGCCACTGAGGACCCGAAGATTGTCCTGCGGCACCGGCAAAAACTCGCCCCACAGTTGGTCCATGTCGTCGCCATAGAGCCGGCCCGCGCTGCGCAACAGCTTGGTCGGGTCCGCCATGTGCGGCGCCCCCCGTTCGTGCACGTACACCTGAATGTCGGGGTTGTCCCGCACCAGCGTACCGGTGGCACCAGCGTGGTCGAGGTGAATATGGGTCAACAGCACGGTCCGAACATCACGGATCTCGATGCCCTGCTCGGTTAGCATCCCGCGCAACGTATCGAGACAGGTCGAGGGTCCCGGATCGACCAGCGCCACACCCGCCGGGCCCTGGAGCACGGCGGTGGCGATAACCCGAGGATGCCCAAGGAACATGAGGTCGCCATACGTGATGCCGCGCGCAATGGTCTGCATGGAGTTGGGATCATACTATGTGGGCCAGGCTGCTAGCCCCCGCGTAGCTGAGTTGTGAGAAACGGGGCCCAGCGCGAGCGCGCTTGACCTGGTCGCAACCTCCATAGTCTGATCGAGTTGTATGGCGCATGACCCGCAGACCGACCACGGGATCCTCGAGGAGACCCGGCAGAAGCCCCGGCACCCGACGCTCTACAAGGTCATCCTGCTGAATGACGACTACACTACGATGGAGTTCGTGCTGCAGGTGCTGGAGTCCGTGTTCCATAAGACACCGGCTCTGGCCCACAGGATCATGATGCAGGTGCACGTCGAGGGACACGCGGTGTGCGGGGCCTACAGCTATGAGCTGGCCGAGACCAAAGTCGCGACGGTCCAGGACCTGGCCAGGCGGGACGGCTTCCCGCTGCAGGCGACGCTTGAAGAGGAGTGACAGCAGCCCATGTTCAGCGCCGCGCTCGAACTGATTCTCAACGTCGCCTATCGGGAAGCGGCGGCACGGCGGCACACACATCTGACACTCGAGCACCTGCTGTACGCTCTGGCGCACGACCCCGACGGTGAGAAGATCCTGACCGCGTGCGGCGGCGACCTGCCGGCCCTCCGACACTCGCTCGACGACTTTCTAGGCACCCTCGAACAGTTCCCCCGCGCCGGGCGAGGCCGGGAACCGGACCAGACCCTCGCATTCCAGCGAGTGCTGCAAACGGCTGTCCTGCACGTGCAGAGCGCCGGCAAGGACGAGGTCCGGTTCGGGGACGTGCTCGCGGCCATTCTCCAGCAACCGAACTCCTACGCGGCGGAGCTGCTGCAATCGCAGGACATCACACGACTCGACGTCCTGAACTACATCTCGCACGGCATCTCGAAGATACCGACCGTGGCGGGCGATGGCGCTGCGACCGAAGAGGCCGGCGCAGGCGCCAGGCCGGATGGCCCTGCCCCGTCTGGTGATCCGCTTACGGCGTTCGCTGTTAATCTGACCGGCCGGGCCACGCGCGGCCAGCTCGACCCGCTGATCGGACGCACCGAGGAGCTGCAGCGTACGATCGAGATCCTCTGCCGGCGTCGCAAGAACAACCCGGTGTTCGTTGGCGATGCCGGCGTCGGCAAGACCGCCACGGCTGAAGGGCTGGCGTGCCGGCTGATCGAAGACGACGTGCCGACGCAGCTTCGCGGCGCGGAGCTATTCTCGCTCGACACGGCGGCGTTGCTCGCCGGCACTCGGTTCCGCGGCGACTTCGAGGAACGGTTCAAGGCGGTGATCGACGCGCTCGGGGAACACCCGACACCGATTCTGTTCATCGACGAGGTGCACACGACGGTCGGTGCCGGCGCGACGACCGGCGGCACGATGGACCTGGCCACACTGATTAAGCCGGTGCTCGCGGCAGGCGAGCTCCGGATCATCGGCTCGACCACATTCGACGAGTTCAAGCACATCGAGCGGGACCGAGGGCTGGCACGCCGGCTCCAGAAGGTGGTCATCGAAGAGGCGAGTGTCGACGAGACGGTCGAGATTCTCAAGGGGCTGCGGTCGCGCTACGAGGAGCATCATCGCGTGCTCTACACCGAGGGGGCGCTGAAGGTCGCAGCCAAGCTGGCAGGCCGCCATCTGCGTGACTCACGGCTCCCGGACAGCGCCATCGACGTGATCGACGAGGCGGGTGCCAAGGTGGCCGCGACCATGTTCGACGCGGTTGCGCGGGTGCCCGCCACCGTCACCACCACGCCGGGAGCGGAGACTGCCGCTACGGACGAGGTGACGGCGACCGGAGACGATGACGCCCCTGCGATCCGCCACCGCGTGACGGCAACCGACATCCAGCGTGTGGTCGCCCGCATGGCCCGTATTCCAGAGAAGCAGGCGTCGGACTCAGACAAGGAACGGCTGCGCACACTCGACGAGGCGTTGCGCCGTGTGGTATTCGGGCAGAACAGCGCCGTCGCCGCCGTCGTGACCGCGATCAAGCGCGCCCGAGCCGGGCTCGGTCAACCGGACCATCCGGCCGGCTGCTTCCTATTCACCGGACCGACCGGGGTCGGGAAGACCGAGCTGGCCAAGCAGTTGGCCATTCACCTGGGAAACGAGTTCATCCGCTACGACATGAGTGAGTACATGGAAAAGCATGCCGTAGCGAGACTGATCGGCGCCCCACCCGGTTACGTGGGGTTCGAACAGGGGGGCCTGCTCGTTGACGCCATCCGGGCACACCCCTACGCCGTGCTGCTGCTCGACGAGATCGAGAAGGCGCATCCGGACGTCTTCAACATCCTGCTCCAAGTGATGGATCACGCGACCCTGACGGACAACAACGGCCGGAAGGCCGATTTTAGGCAAGTCGTCGTGATCATGACTTCAAACGCCGGGTCACGCGAGATGAACACCGCGCCGATCGGCTTCAGCGAGGACCGGGCGGCCGGCGGAAAGGGCCGTACGAAGGCGGCCATCGAACGCGTCTTCAGCCCCGAGTTCCGCAATCGGCTGGACGCCATCGTCTCCTTCGACAGTCTGGCGCCAGAGGTCGTGGAGACGATCGTCGAGAAGTTCATCCTGCAGCTCGAAACCCAGCTAGCGGAGCGTCACGTGGCGATTACGCTAGAGCCGAACGCGCGCGCCTGGCTGGCGAAGAAGGGGTACGACCCGAAATTCGGCGCCCGCCCGCTGGCACGGCTGATCCAGACCGAGGTGCGCGACCCGTTGACCGACGAAATTCTCTTCGGCCGTCTGGAACATGGCGGCACCGCTCGGATTGGCCTCGCGGACGACGCGCTCCGCTTCGAGGTCGACCCACGAGCACAGACCAACAACAGCGACGACGACGAGTGACTGGGCGTCGCCGCTACAGACTCAAGACGTCACAGACATCCGTCCGTCGTGAAAGTCCTGCGTCGCACCAAGGGTGGCGATGCACCGGCTGAATCCTGTGGCATCTGCACGCCCGCGACCACAGGCGCAGGTGAGCGAACGTGGAGCGTTCGTGAATAATGGGGGCTAGGTGGTGGCGTCGGGATCGAGCGCCAGCACGAGATCCTGCAGTTCGCTGATTGCGAGCTGCGCGGCATGCAGAATCGCGCGGCGTTCCTGGAGCGTCGGGGTGGACCAGTCCTCGCCGTCGAGCTTGACCCGCCCGTCAGACTCGTAGTCCACGAGCACCGTGTCCATCGTCTCGATATAGAGGCGCATATCTCAATGGCCCTGCAGAAGTCAGGAAAAAGCTGGAGGACTTCGCCAACTTCTTGTCAGCTCCCCCGCGCCAGGTCGTTGAACCGGTCAAGCCAGGCCCGATCTCCGGTCTCCGGTTGTCGGCCCTGGTCCTACATCCCGGCGGCGGCCGACGCGCGTTGTGCATCGTTGACCGCGACGATGAGCGCGGTCATCTGATCGTCGGTGATTGCCGAGGCGAACGCATAGTCGATGTTGACTCCAGCATCAGCCAGCATCCTGGTGGCCGACCCGATGGCGCCCGGCCCGTTCGGAAGCTGGACATACAACACGTCCCGCTCCTCGAGCGCGTAGTCTCGGTCGCGCAGCAGGCCGGCGGCGTGCACCGGGTTGTCAGGCACGAGGTGCAGCACACCCGAGCTCTCGAGATTCATCGCCAGGACGTTGACCTTCTCGTCGGCCAGCGCCTGACACAGTCGCGCCAAAGCGCCCGGGGTGTTCTGCAGTCGCAGCGTAAGCTCGGTGCGGATCGCCATGCCGGGAGGATACCACCACGGGTTCGAGAGACTGTCTCCTGACTGCCTCGATCATGAGGGTGCGCTAAGATGACTAGAATGGCTACGCGCGCGCCTGCATCGATCGCCGTCGGCCGCCGCCTGAGAAACTTTGCCTACGCCATCCGCAACGTCGTAGCGGAGGCCAAGAAGGTCGAATTGAGTGGGCGGTCCGTCACCTATCTCAACATCGGGGACCCGGTTGCCTTCGGCTTTCGCACACCGCCGCATCTGATCGATGCGGTGGAACGGGCGATGCGGGACGGCGTAAACGGGTACACTCCGGCCGCCGGCATCTGGAAGATCCGCGAGGCGGTAGCTGCCTCGTATGCGACGGCAGGGATGCCGATCGGACCGGACCGCGTCGTCCTGACGTCGGGCACGTCGGAGGGCATCGACCTGGCGTTGTCGGCGCTGGTGGACCCGGGCGACGAAGTCCTGGTGCCGGTTCCTACCTACCCGCTCTACACGGCGACGTTGACCAAGCTGGGCGCCCACAGTGTGGCCTACCGCACCGACCCGCACAACGGGTGGCTGCCGGACCTGGACCACATCAGGAGTCTGATCACATCGGTGACTCGCGCAATCGTCGTCATCGATCCCAACAACCCGACCGGCGCCGTGTACTCGCCCGAGACCCGCCGTGCACTGATTGACCTTGCCAATACACACGACATCGTGATCCTGTCCGATGAGGTCTACGCGGACCTCGCCTACGACAAGCCGGTACAACCGATCGGGGCGCTGGACCCCGACGCGCCGGTTATTTCCTTCTCGTCGATCTCAAAAGCCTATCAGGCACCTGGGTGGCGCGCCGGCTGGCTTGGCGTCAGCGGCGGCGGGCGACTCGACGCGGTGCTCGGCGCGATCACCGAATTGGCCGACGGCCGACTCTGCAGCACCGGTCCGATGCAGTTCGCGATCCTGGCGGCGTTGACCGGCAACGACGACCACAAGGCGACCTTCGTCCACGCGCTACGCGAGCGAGCCGAAGTCACAACCAGGCGGTTGAACGAGATCGAGGGCATCTCATGCGTACCGCCACGTGCGGCTTTCTACGCAATGCCGAAGGTCGAGCTACCAGCAGGCCGCACCGACGAGGACTACGTGATCGGACTATTGCGTGCGACCGGGCTGTTGTTTGTGTATGGCTCTGGGTTCGGCACCGCACCAGGCGACGGCTTCCTGCGTATCGTCTTCCTGGCTGCACCACCCGAGCTCGAGGCGATTTTCGACAAGATCGCGGCCTTCACTGAGCGCTTTCGAGCGATCGGCTAGCAGTCCTGGGTGAGAGGCCCGCGTCGCACCGAGACCCGTCGTGATTGATGCCGCGCTTGGCTAGTACAAGGCCAGGATAGGCAGCAAACCGGCAGGATTCGACCGAGAAGGAATCCGCCTTCGACCGCGCTGCGGCAAGACCTGGCCAGAGCCCGAACATGAGTGCCATGATTCGACGTCTCCTCGTCGTGCTGGTCTCGGTGTCGGGGCTGGCTGCCCCTATCGCGGCGCAGACCGCCGACGCCCCCGCTTTCCCGGCGCTGGTCGAGGCGCTCGAGCGGGCGGTGCTGACGGGTGACTCGGCCGCGTACGTGGCACTGGCGTCGGCCACCGCAGATCGGAGCGCGGCGGAAGCGTTCGGACGCAAGAACCTGTACCCCGGTGTGGATGGCGCCACCGTCAGCCCACGGTTCCGCGCGCCGATCCTAGACCTACCTGAAAACACCGGATACGCGCTGACCGTCGAGGTGTTCTCTGAATCGGGGACCCGGGGACGGCTCGAGACATGGCTCCTCGAGATCGTGCGCGAGGAAGAGGACGACATCTGGCGTATTCGCGACCAGGCTCAGGTCGACTCCATCGACAACCTGCACCACCTGAGCCTGACCCCCACCAAGCAATACGCAGCCAACAACATGGTGGTGCGGGGCGAAGACCTGTCGTTGACCCTGACCGGCTCGGTGTTCGTTGCCGAGACCGAGGCCGGGGTGACCGGGCTCGTGTTTCTGGGCAAGGGGACGATGCGCTTCGCCCCGCAACCTGAGGCGGAGCGGGGTCAAGTGCGGATCTTCAGCGGTAACGAGACGCTCAACGTGCAATTCGAGGCGGCCTTCCTCCGCGTGCACCCGGCGACGTTCAGCTTGCACGTTTCCACCGGCGGGATGGTGGAACAGGCGGTCGACCCCGACGCGCTCCAGAAAGCCACTGCAGTGTTCAACGAGTTCATCGGCCTGTCATTCACGCTGGACCTTTCAGAAATCAGTGACCGGCTCTGGTCGCTCTACCCCGGTATCGACGACTTCTTGGCCGAAGTGCGGACCCGGCGCCACGGCACGCTGACCTACGCCCAGTCGGGAAAGCAGCCGGAGGACATCTCGCTCCAGAAGCGCGATACCCGCAAGGTCATCTCGCTATACTCGTCGACCCGGAAACGGGCGACGCAGGGACGCTATTTCGCCGACGACGCAGCCGTATCACTCGACGTGCTGGACTACGCCATCAGCACCTCATTCATGCCGCTCGGATCGTCGCAGCAGTCACTGAACGCGACACGTGAGCTCCTCGGCTGTCGCATCGTCGGCACCACCCGGATCGCGATGCGGGTAAAGGGGCTACCGATCGGGTCGTTCACTCTGCGGCTCGCCGACGAGTTGGAGGTCACATCGGTGAGGTCCAACGAGCTCGGCCCGCTGCTGTTCTTCCGACTGAGCGGGCAGAACAGCGTGTACGTCAGCCTGCCCTCTGATATCCCCGGCGGCACCGAGTTCACCGTCACAGTAAGCTACACGGGAAATCTGCGCGGCCAGCAGCTCGACGAAACATGGATCGCCAACCGCACGTTTCTGTTCGAGTCCACGGAACTGTTCTTCGTGGGTGATCCCAGCTACGTCTACAGTAGCCGGAGCTACTGGTATCCGCAGGCACTCCACTCGGACTACGCGACCGCGACGCTCGAGCTGACGGTGCCCCCCGAGTGGGGCGTCATCGCCAGCGGGGGAGCGCTCGACACGAATCCGCCGGTCACCCGTTCCCCGGGGGACGGACCACGCCGGTTCTCATTCGCCACAGTCCAGCCCGCGCGCTACTTGTCGGTGTTGATCTCGCGGTTCGAGGACCATACGTTGCCAACGCGTCAGGTACGGCTGGGGGACGACGTGACACGGCCGTCGGTACCGCGGGCGGATGGAGCGGTCTATTACGACACTCTGACGGTCGACGCGCAGGGCAGCCCCAGAAGCATCAGTGACATCGAGACGGTTGCCAGCCAAGCGGCGGACATCGCGTCGTTCTACGCGTCGCTGCTGGGCGATATCCCCTATCCGACGTTGACGGTGGCACTGACCGACAGCCGGTCGCCGGGCGGTCACAGCCCCGCCTACTTCGCGGTGATGAACCACGAGCTGCCCAGACCCCCGGGCACCTATGTCTCGTGGAGGACCGATCCCGTGAGCTTCAGCAAGTACCCATCCTTCTTCCTGGCGCACGAGATCGCGCACCAGTGGTGGGGACAGGCGGTCGGCTGGAAGAACTACCACGAACAGTGGTTGAGCGAAGGCCTCGCGCAGTACTTCGCGGCGCTCTACGCTGAGCGGGACGAAGGGCCCGAGGTGTTCAACGACATCATCCGCCAGATGCGGCGCTGGGCCATGCGGAGCTCCCACGAGGGCCCCGTCTATCTTGGCTACCGGCTCGGTCATCTGAAAGACGAGCCGCGTGTCTTCCGAGCGCTGGTCTACAACAAGGGCGCCATGGTGCTGCACATGCTGCGCGGGTTGATCGGCGACGACGCGTTCTTCGCCGGTCTACGACGCTTCTACCATCAGTGGCGGTTTCAGCGGGCGGGGACCGACGGGCTGCAGCTGGCATTCGAGATCGAGTCGGGGCGATCACTCGGCCGGTTCTTCGACCGCTGGATCCACGGCACCGCACTGCCAGAATTGCGTTTCTCGTCTCACACCGAAACAACCGCGAACGGGGAGGAAATCGTTCTGCGGTTCGAGCAACTGACCGAACCGCTTTTCGACCTACCGGTGCGCGTGGACCTGACCTACCGGTCGGGAGAAGCAGACACGGTCGTCGTTCCGGTGAGGGACCGCGTCACCGAGGTCAGGGTGCCGGCTCTGGGACGTGTACGTCGTATTGAGGTCAACCGCGACGAAGTAGCCCTGGCGACGATCGAGCGCTGACAAGAAGCCCTGTCATTCTTGGAGATAAATGGCGGTGACTGCCGAATTGGCGTGCGATTCGGCCAGCGTGAAGACCAGCACGAAGCGGCGACCACGATAGGAGTAGAACCGTGTCAAACGTTCGCCGCCCACGGTGGTGTCGACCTCGTATCGGCCCACCTCGGCGCTACGCCCGAGGAGGGCGGCGATATGGATCGCCGAGTCCCCTACTCGTATTCCCTTTTCGTCATCGAAGAGTAGCACCGGCAGGCTAATCGCCCGAGCGGGAACACTTGATGGCGGCGGGCTCTCAATAGCGGCGTTGAGCGCGCCAGTCGTGACGCCGGTCACGTTGCGCGAGCGCCGCACAACGCCAGTACCGATGACGACGGCGGCAGCCAGCACGGTGGCCACCAGCGCCCACTGAAGCACCGGCGTGGCCCGACCCAGGAGATTCACCACGAGACTCCCTGCACAACGTCAGTCGTGACACGTGAGTCACGTGTTGGTCGTATTTTTTTCGCTCTTACCACGGACGGCCTTCAAAGAACGAATCGAACCCCACATAGCAGGGCTGTGAGCAAAGCTCTTCTCGCGAGACGGAACCTCGCCAGAAGGGTGGCATCTCAGGCATCCCGGATGCAAGAGCTCGGCGGACCGGGGTGACAGTCCGCTGCATTCGACCGGCGCCCCGCGACGCGCTCGGGACGCCCTGAGCCTGCCGACGGTTCGACGTCGCTCACCGTCGACCCTGAGTCCAGGCGAAGGGCAGAAGGGCGGCGCATCCCGAAGCTGCCAACGTTGGGCCGGACCGACACCACGGACTGCAGGAGGGCACGATCTTGATATGATCAGGGTGGAGCGGGACCAGCGGAGACGAAGCCCCCGGAGCGACGGCGGCGTCTCATGGTATGACGACCTGGGGCGGTCATGAACCACGAGGGGAGACGATAGTGAGACTGACCCAACGATTTCGAGACTATTTGACGGCAGCGCCGGCGCTCGTTCTGCTGTCTGGCCTGACCAGCCCCATTGCCGCTCAACCGCCAGACGTCGCGATCATCCCGGTCTCCGAAACCGACGCGGTCCATCCTGGGACAACCGCCCATGTGGCGCTCTCGGTGACGCTCGACCCAGGTTTTCACGTCAATTCGAACACGCCACTCGACGAATTTCTGATCCCGACGGTCCTGACGTTGGATCCGCCCGCTGGCATCTCGTTGGAAGCGCTGGCGTTCCCCGAGGCGATCCTGCTCGATCAAAACGGTGAGAAGCTGGCTGTGTTCGAGGAAGAGTTCCTGATCGGCGCGGCATTGACGTTCGACGCCGCGCTGTCGGCCCGAACATACGCCGTCCCCGGCATTTTACGTTATCAGGCCTGCAACGACCGGATGTGCTTCACCCCGAAGAACGTCCCGATTCAGTTCGACCTGACCGTGGCGTCGGCCACCCAGGCACTCAGCACCATCCGCCCGGACCTGTTCGGGGGTCTGACTCTGGTCGACCCGGCCGGCGGTGACCCCGCACCGGCTCCGACGCCCCGCGCGCCCGCCCTGGACGACCTCTCGGTGCTCTCCGCCCTCGAGGAGTTCGACGTCCTGAGCAGCACCGGCGGGTATCTTGGCACTGAGGCGTTTCTCGACTTCATAGAGGCGGCCGAATCAGGCGAAGGCCAACGGGGCTGGTTCGAGGGTCGTGGTCCGCTCGCGATCCTGGCGCTCATTCTGGTGGGTGGCCTCGCGCTGAACCTGACTCCCTGCGTGCTTCCGATGATTCCGATCAACCTGGCGATCATCGGCGCCGGCACCAGAGCCGGCTCCCGTATGCGCGGCTTCGCGCTCGGGGGCACCTACGGTCTGGCAATGGCGCTCGTCTACGGCATCCTGGGCCTGGTGGTCATCCTGACTGCCGGTACTTTCGGGACGATTAATTCCTCCCCCTGGTTCAATTTCGGCATCGCGGCGCTGTTCGTCGTGCTCGGACTGGCGATGTTCGACGTCCTCGCCATCGACTTCTCGCGTCTGCAGTCGAAGCTGACGATGGGCGGGGGGGAAGGCGGGTCATTTCTGGTCGCCTTCGGGATGGGCTCGGTTGCGGCGTTGCTGGCCGGCGCGTGTGTCGCACCGGTCGTCATCCAGGTGATCGTCTTCTCGAGCAATCTCTACGGCACCGGCACGACGATCGCACTAGCCCTACCGTTCTTCCTCGGTCTCGGCATGGCTATCCCGTGGCCGATCGCCGGCGCGGGTCTGTCGCTCATGCCAAAGCCGGGCCCCTGGATGGTCCACGTCAAGCACGCCTTCGGCGTCTTCATCCTCGGCACCGCGGTCTACTACGGGTATCTGGGCTACGGGTTGATCGCGCAGCGCTGGGTCGACCCGACCGAGGTGGCCGACAGCGTGCAGGATCTGCTGGAGGAAGGCTGGTACGCCTCACTCGGACAGGGGCTCGAAGTGGCGCAAGCCGAGGACAAGCTCGTGCTCGTCGACATGTGGGCCACGTGGTGCAAAAATTGTCTAACGATGGACAAGACCACACTGAAGGCACCCGCGGTCGAGGCGGGGCTCGAGGACTACGTGAAGGTGAAGTTCCAGGCCGAGAATCTCGAGGCCTCCCCGGCGGAGGAAGTCCTGAAATACCTCGGGGGCGTCGGTCTGCCCAATTACGCCATCCTTCGGCCACGGCCCGACACGCGCAGCGCCGACGCCGGGCCGTAATTTCGGTCTCTGGTATCGAGTCACAGAGGTCGGAGCACTGAAGATGATTAGACGAGCGGGAATAGTGGTTGCGTGCAGTTTGCTGGCACTGGCGGCATGCGCGGTGCAGCCCGACGAAGTAAACCTGCGGGACTCGTTTGTAGCACAGATCGCCGCAGTCGACGGGGTCACTGATGTCGTCCGTGACGGCGACGAGCTGACGTTCTCTGGACCGGACGGCCGCGGCGGCACGGAGAGCTGGCTGGTGCGGTTCGACTCGACCGAGCTCAGAGCGGGTCCGGGCGAGGGCGCGCCGCTTGAAGGCCATATCGCGTCCTCCTGGTGGCAGAACGACGAACTGGTTGAGCCCTTGGGGACGATGTCTGGTCTGCCGACCGTGATTCAGGACACCGGCATCGCCCAGGCGTGTTACGCGCTCTGGGACGCGGACCAGCAGTCCTGGGGCTGGCTCTGACGTGTGGAATCTTGGATGACGAGCGCGAGCAGTCCTCAATGAAAGTGCGCCGACGAAACCCAGTCGTGTTCCTGCCTCCTACCGCCCCGGCACCTTGACGCGAAGCGCGCCCGGGTGCACGGTGGCTGTCAGCAACGTGCTCCCATCCACGACCTCACCGTCGACGTGAAACCGGATCGGCTCCTCGGCTGAGATCGTGATACTGCTCGCCGTACGCATGCTCACGTCTGGCATCATGTCGATCGTGCCGTTGAACAGGCTCCGGACGTCCCAGATCGCATGGAGCGGGTTGCGTGGCCCCACCACGACTAGATCGAGCAGCCCGTCATCGAGCTTCGCATGCGGCGCGATCACGGCCCCGTTCCCATATTGCCGGCCATTCGCCAGCGCGACAATCAGCGCGCGTTGCTCGCACGTCTCGCCGCCGGCCGTAATGGTGTAGGTCTCGGCTGCGTAGCTGAAGACCGTTGACAGGGTCGCCTGCACGTAGCGGAGCAATCCGCGGCCGGCGAGGCGACTAAACAGACTGGCCACTGACGCATCCAGCCCGACACCGGCGAGATTAAAGAAGAGACGACCGCTCAGCTCTCCGATATCGATCCTGCGGTCGATGCCTCTGGCAGCCGTCACGATTGCTCGCTCGGGGCAAAGACTGATACCCAGCTCGCGAGCCAGCCCGTTACCGGACCCGGTAGGTACGATGCCCAAGACCGCATCCTGAAACGCAAGCGCCGTGGCTACCTCATTCACGGTGCCGTCGCCGCCCCAGGCAATGATCGGCGAGAACCCACGCCGCACGAATTCTGTCGCGAGCTCACGGGCATGACCGACACCTTCGGTGAGCACGATCTCACCGGTGAGGCGCGCCTCGGCGAATGCGCGGCGGGCACGCTCGGCGAGAGGGCGCGTCCTCGTGTGCCGGCTGGATGAGCCGGCGGTCGGGTTGACAATGGCCGCGGCCGGCAAAGAGGGCGCTGTCATCGCGGTGGAGTTCTGGGCCGGCGGGCGCACCACGTCCAACCGGATCCGGCGTACACGGCCGAACTTACTTGCTGGACGCCAATGCTATAGTAGCTGCTTAGGATGAGACGTCTGTGGGTTCGGATCCCCGTCGTGATCGTGACCCTGGCGACGCTCGGATTCACGGGCAATCAAATTCGGCTCCTTGAGCTGACGCTCGACGATGAACAGAACGTCGAGCGCGTCTTCACCGACCTCAGCTGGGCCCTGACCCTCACGCTCGGCGATTTGCGCGCCGCCCAGCAAGCCTACGTGGCGGCGGGCCAGGATCGGCTCTTCTGGACCACCAAGGCCAACAGTCACCTGGACACGGTGCGCAGCGGCCTCGACAACCTTCTGCGGCTCGCTACCGACCCCGCGTCGATCGAGGCGCTCGACTCGGCCGACGGCACGGTGGCCGATCTCGAGCGCATAGACGGACGCGCCCGCGAGCACGTGGACTTAGAGCAGCCGCTCCTGGCATCGGACCTTATCTTCACCGATGGTCTCGAGTTGGCCACCCGGGCCGCGACAAACGTCGAGGTTGCGCGCGCGACCGAACGCACCATGCGGAACAAGACCATCCGAGCCGCCCGTTCATCCCAAGCGGTGATGGTGGCGACTGGCGTCGGTATCAGCGTCCTCGCGGTACTGCTGCTGGTCCCGATGAGGCGCGAGGACGGTCCGGCCCCGTTCGAGTCGTTCGACCCGGTGAAGACCGCCGCGGCCCCCTCGCTCACCGACGATGACGAGGCCGTCGGCCCGTCGCCCACCGCGCTCGACGGCACTCCGACGCCGGCAGCTGACGGTCCGGAGCCTGTCCCGGACCCCCGGGTCGCCGCCGCCTTGTGTACCGACCTCTGCAAGGTGACCGGCACGAACGAGCTCCCCGAGTTGCTGGCTCGCGCGGCTACCCTTATCAATGCCACCGGCATCATCATCTGGGTGCAGGACTCGAGTGGTCACGCGCTGCGACCCGCCATCGGGCACGGATACTCGACACGCTCCCTGGTGCGACTCGGCTCGCTTCCCGAGGACGGCAACAACGCCACGGCCGCCGCCTATCGCAGCGCCCATATGCAAGTGGTCGAACGCGACGACACGAAGAGCGGCGCCCTGGCGGCGCCGCTGCTGGCAGCCAACACCTGTGTGGGTGTGCTGTCGGCGGAACTGCGCGACGGATGGGAGTCGAGCGAAGCGGTGCAGGCCACCGCCGCGATCTTGGCAGCACAGCTCGCGACCTTGCTGTCGGCCGACCCGTCCGCAGACACAGCCGTACCACCCGCCGAAGCCCACGCCCACGGGTAGGACAAGAGAAGCGAATCCTATATCGGCCGGCCGTCACCTTTGACAATCTCCGGACGACACCGTCTCCCGGTGGGAAGAACTGGGCGCGATCCGTGGAACGCTGCTGGGCCGCCGTAAGTTCCGGCGACCCAAACACCAAAACACAGGTGACAGCCGCAACCACACCGAACCACCTGAGTCGATACCGTGTCTACATGTCCAGATCCTCCTGTTCGTCCCATTGCCGCTTCCTCCCCTTCAGACACACGGCCTCCGAAGAAGGTCGGTCAGCGTCCACGGTAGAGCTTCGGCATTCGCACAGGGTCCAGGGGGCGTGGGTGTTCCGCGGCTTGCTGGTACTCCGAAGGGGACCAGTGCGTCACCTAGGCAGGACGGCTGGTTCGGGTGGTCCGTCCTGCCGCCCTATTTATTGGGCCGAACCAGGCCGGCACGGCTTTTGTAAATACAGGGGGGCAGGTCGCGCGGAGTCAACGGGATGCGTTAACTCAGGCAGGCGCTGGCATCGCCGCATCCCGTCTCGTGGAGCACTGGCGATTCCGCGTGGCCCTTTCCTCGTCCGGTGCGATCCCCTGCAGGCCGTAATGACAGTCCCGCATGCGATCCCGGCATCCTCTCAAGTCCGTACCAGGTTCGGACTATATTGAATCGGATGGAGCCGCTGAACCTGCCGCTCGATTACGCCGCGATTGGGCGCATTCTCCCGCACCGCTACCCATTCCTGCTGGTCGACCGAATCAGCCGCGTAGAAATATGCTGCCCAAACTGACCACAAAGCGCACCTATCTTGTATCAGTCGTGGGTCGACCGGACCCGTAGAGTCGGTGATAGAATGCGGACCATGAGTTCGAGAAAGCAACGCAGAGACGCCCGTCCCGCGCCTAAAGTGCAGAAGCGGTCGACAGGGGCTCCGTGGCCATACATCGCCGTTGCGGTCGCCGTCGTGGCGGGCGCCGGTTTTTTCATGACGTCCGGATCATCGGACCGCGCCCCATCGCCAGACGCGACCGGCCCGACTACCCAGGCACCCACCACCGCGACGGAGCCGGACTCTTCGCCGGTAGGCGCTCCTGTTTCGATCGCGACGACGGTTAGCGAAACGCCGGTCACCCCCGAAGGGCCCAACGACCTGCCGATGCCGCCGTTGCCATACGGAACGCAGACGGCTGGCCCCCCCGAACAGGTGCGACAGGCCTACATATTCGCAGCCCAGAACCCGGGCGTACTGGAGTATGTGCCGTGCTACTGCGGGTGTGGTGAGTCCGACGGGCACATTTCGAACGTGGACTGTTTCGTCGCGTCACGCACCTTGAACGGCGCCGTGGAGTCGTGGGATACCCACGGCATGACCTGAACGCACTGCCTGGCAGTCGCGCGTGACGCGATGCAGATGCATGCCCTCGGTGCTTCGGTCTCAGATATCCAGAACGCGGTGGTCAGCAAGTACGCGGCGGACGCACACTTCGCGACGCCGACCCCGACCGCGCCACGCTAGGGAGAAGGTCGGGAACGTCTCTCTGAACCTCCGTTTCGGCAGCCTTGACGCCAGCCTGGCGCCGCCGTATCCATGGAACGGACCACGCAGCGCCCGCCCCGCCGGTCGCGCCGGTCCAGCCGGCCTCGAGCCGAACTGCTCGGCAGCCTCTACGAGTCCGTCCGGGAGGGCGTCTACATCGGGACGCTCGACTCCGAGGACGGCACCACTCTCGGCGCCAATCCTCACCTGAAGCTGATGTTCGGGTTTGCGCTGGAGGAACCGGACAGCGCGGTACGACCGTTCTCGGCCGATCGCTTTGTCGATTCGCGGGCCCGCGATGCGTTCATCACGCAACTCCGCCGGGACGGGGCGGTCAGCGACTACCTGCTGCGCCTCCGCCGTGCCGACGACAGCTCGATCTGGGTCGAGGTGACGGCCAGCCTGCACCTGACGAACGAGGCTGGCGGTTCCCGCATCGACGCCCTCGTGCGCGACGTCAGCGAGCGGCGAAAGCTGGAGGACCAAGGCCGGGATCTCAGCCATCAGTTGTCGCAGGCGGAGAAGATGGCGGCGCTTGGCCAGACCGTGTCCGGCGTGGCGCACGAGCTGAATAACCCGCTCGCCACGATCTTGACGTGGGCGGAGCGCTTGGCGGAGCGGCCGGTCGATGCCGACACGAAGCAAGGCCTGGAGACGATCCTCAGCGAATCGGAGCGCGCTGCAAAGATCGTGCGTAACCTCCTGACGTTCGCCCGCAAGCGCAACACGACGCGGACCCTGGTAGATCTGAACGCGATTGTGCGGGAGACCTTGGCGCTTCGCGCCTACGAACAGCGGGTGTCGAACGTGACGACGCTGGAGGCACTTGCCAGCGGTCTCCCTCAGGTATTTGCCGACCCACACCAGGTGAAACAGGTGCTGCTGAACCTAATCATCAACGCCGAACAGGCTATGCTGACGGCGAACGGCAGGGGCACGCTGATTGCCAGAACCTGGTACGACAACGCGGACGAGGTAGTAATGCTCGAAATCAACGACGATGGTCCGGGAGTACCAGAGGAGGTCCAGAGAAAGGTCTTCGACCCGTTCTTCACCACCAAGGCGCTTGAAAAGGGGACCGGGCTCGGACTGACGGTTGCCTATGCGATCGTGCAGGAGCACGGGGGGCAGATCCGGGTCGCCTCGACGGCGGAATCCGGAGCGTCGTTCTTCGTCTCGTTACCGGCGGCAGCCGGTGCGCGGCGCACCACACCGACGCCGTCGCTCGCGCCGCCGCCGCAGACCGCAGCCGGGTCATCCGTCCTGGTCGTCGAAGACGAGCCGGCGCTCGCCCAAGCGGTGGCCGACGCGCTGACCGACGCCGGGTATCACGTGGAGCGCGCAGCAGATGGAGAAGAGGCGCTGGAGTGGATTAGAGCCCGGGTCTTCGACTTGGTCATCTGCGACCTGAAGATGCCGAAGCTCGATGGCCCGTCGTTCTACCGGGTGCTGTGCGAGCGCAAGCCGGCGCTGGCGCGGCACGTGTTATTCGTCACCGGCGATGTCGCCGGAACGGACTCTGAACGGTTCCTCGCCGAGACCGGGTGCCGCTGGCTGCCGAAGCCGTTTCGATTGAACGATCTCTTGCGAGCCGCCCACGAAGTCCTGGGCTAGCTGGGCTGCGCTAGGCCTGCTTTCTCGCGGCGACTGGCGCCAACACGGTAACGCGCGCCGGCTTCGGCTTCCGATACGGCACGAGCACCGAATGTGACGGCTTCGCCGCCTTCGGCGTCACCGCTTGCGCCACGCGCGTGCGGCGGTCGGTCGTGCCCGGACGCACCTTGGCCATCTGCAGCACAGGTCGTTTCGTTCTCGACGCCTGTGCCTGCTCGTTTATCTCAACGGGGACCTGGTTCGGCTTCAAGTCGCGGCCCAACGTCTTGCGTAGCCGCTGTACCGCGCGCCCATGCAGCTGCGAGACCCGCGATTCGTTCACCCCGATCTCGTTGCCGATCTCCTTCATCGTGACCTCGCCGTAGTAGTAGAGCCCGATCACCTTTCGCTCGCGCCGCGGCAGAGCCTTGATCGCCTCTCGAATGCGTGCCGCGACCTCGCCCTGCTCGCACGCCTTGTCGGGGGCCGGCATCTCGAGTGGGACCATCACAGGTGGCAGGTTGGCTGCGGTGGCGCTGTCGACCGTCGCCAGCGGTGAGGTCGACTCGATGGTGTTGATCCGGACGATGATCCGGCTCAGCCGGGCCTCGTCAGACCCCATGTGATCGGCCAGATCAGCCAGTGACGGCTCGGAACCCAACTCGTGGCGCAGCTTCTCACGCGCGGCTTCGAGCTCTCGCCGGACACGCCGGATGCCGCGGGGCCAGGCATCGCGACGCATTGCATCGATCATCGCACCGCGCACGCGCCGTTCGGCGAAAGTTTCGAATTTGATTCCCCGTTTCTCGTCGAAACGGTGCGCGGCATCGATCAGCCCGATCATGCCGTCCTGTACGAGGTCCCCGAGGTCGATCGAGTGCGGCATGGACGCCGCCATTCGACGTGCGAGCCCTTCGACGAACGAGCGACTTGCGGTGATGCGGTCATGATCCTTGCGGTCGAGTACATGAGCCTTCATGGTTCTCGTTGCCTCCGATGCCTGTGCGACGCATCGACAAGACGAATGCGTCGTGGTTCAGGATCATGACATTGCAAGTGCTGTACCGCACACAAAGAGAACAAAAAACGAATGCAAGACTTATCTTATATGAACAAGTAAAGTGTTGAATAATATAGAGATATATATATCATGTTGGACAATGTGAAGAGTTTTAGAGAGATCATGGAGATTTATACAGTCAACTATTTGACGATATAATTTTTATATCGTCATATGTATGACGATCTTTACGAGTTGGATTGTGGGGGAGGACAAACCCGCTTTCACCGAAACTTCGGCGAATATTCAGGCGGTCTTGAGTCGCCGGCTATTTGTCCTGGTAGCGTTCACGAATGTGCTTGGCCGCACTGATCGCTTCAACTGCGCTCGTAACGATCTGTGCTGCGCGCGAGCTGCTGGCCTCGTCCTTCAGCTTTAGCTCGAGGAGCTCGGCATTCGCCAAGATGATCCCGAGCTGGTTGTTCAGCCGATGAAAGAGGGCACCGCAGTCGGTCGGCTTCTCCATGTGGAATGGATCCGTTTGCAAATACGGAAATGGGACCTGGCTGCGCATCTCCTCAGCGGGCCGAGTAGTCCAGCCGGGAGGCAGCACCGGTCAAATGCGACGGTATTCTCACCATGGGCTGCTAGATGTCCGTCTGCGCCGAGGTGAGATGACTGGAGCCGGTCTCAGGCTCGCGCCACAGGGTGTCTACGAAGATCCGGACCGAGCCGCCCGCCGTGCGCACGTATTCGACCTTACCGCTGGAGATCCAGTTGTAGATCGTACGCCGGCTCACACCGACTAGCTCACAGGCCTTCATGATCGAGATCGTTTTCCTATCGACTATCATCACTGGCGCTCGCAATTGGCCTACCACGCTTCCTGGGCCCCTCCGGTCCACCTCGACTGTTTCTCCAGCAACGGGCTCGAAGAGTGGTATCGGCACCGCGTGGCGAAGTCATTAGCAAGTGGCTCAAGACTTTTAGCCGGCCGCGATCTGGGAACAGGGCTCCCAGAAGGATGGCACCCGATACTGGGCCGCCAACCACCCCCATTAGCGAAGGCCAGACCGCACGATCCTCACCACGGTGTGAGGCGCTTACCCCTGGGGACCGTGCTCTTGACGCCTAGAGCACAGAGTGTCAAAGTGTTGACGCTGCTGTCTTCAAGGTGCCGCTAGATGTCTGATGAAGAAACACATCTGCTGTTGGTCGAGGACGAGGCACCACTGCGCGAAGCGACCGCAGAGCGCCTGGCCGAGCACGGTTATCTGGTAGTACAGGTCGAGAGCGGAGAGGCGGCGATCGAACAACTGAGCGACTTCGCCTTCGACGTCCTGCTCACCGATCTACGTCTGCCAGGCATCGACGGCACCGAGGTCCTCAGGGTAGCGCTCGAGCGCTACCCTGAGATCGTCTGTATCGTCGTGACCGGCTTCGGCACCGTCAAGGACGCCGTCGAGGCGATCAAGCGGGGAGCTGCGGAGTTCATCACCAAACCATTCCAGTTCGACCAACTACTGCACGTCCTTGCGGCGGCGCTCGAACAGCGCCGGCTGCGTTCGGAGAACGCGTATCTGCGGTCACAACTGGAGGAGCGCTACCGTTTCGAGGGACTGGTCGGGCGCAGTGCCCTCATGCGAGAGCTGTTCGACTTGCTCGAAACGGTGGCTGCGAGCACCAGCACGGTCCTGGTCACTGGCGAGACCGGCACCGGAAAAGAGCTGGTGGCGAGGGCAATTCACCACAATAGCGCTCGCCGAGCACACCGATTTGTCGCCCTGAACTGCAGCGCGGTACCGGAGACGCTGCTGGAGGCCGAGCTCTTCGGGCACGTGCGCGGCGCGTTCACTGGTGCTGTCGCCACACGCCAGGGAAAACTCGAGACCGCTCACCAGGGCACGCTCTTTCTCGACGAGGTCGGCACCATGAGCGCCGGCTTGCAGGTCAAACTGCTGCGGGTGTTGCAGGAGCGGGAGCTGGAACGCCTGGGGGACACCCGCACGATCAAGATCGACGTACGGATCATCGCGGCAACCAACGCAGACTTGTCGCAGCTGGTGAACGAGGGACGATTCCGCAAGGATTTGTACTATCGGCTGAACGTCATCCCGATCTTGCTCCCGCCGTTGCGCGAGCGACGCGAGGATATCCCAATTCTCGTCCAGCACTTCGTCCATCGGCTGACACGTCAGCACGTGCCGCCCCGGACGATTTCGGTCACTCAGGAGGCCATGCGTCGGATGATGGCGTATAGTTGGCCAGGCAACGTCCGGCAGCTCGAAAACGCGGTCGAGCGCGCGCTCGCGCTGGGCCGCGACCGCACCCAGATCGATCTCTCCGATCTGCCGCCCGAACTGCAGAACGCACCGGCGACGGATAAACCGGTTGCGGTGCTGTTGCCAGAGGGAGGACTCGACCTACCGACACACCTCGCCGACACCGAGCGACAGCTGATTCGGCAGGCGCTGGACGAGACCAATGGAAACAAGCAGCAGGCGGCCCGTCTGCTCGGTCTGAAGCGAACAACGTTGGTGGAGAAGACGCGGAGACTACTCTAACGCTCAAGGAAGTCAGGAGGCAGAAATCAGAAGGAACGAGGAGGCGTCGCCAGCATCACGTTAGCGTTTCCCGTTGGTCGGTCTCTACTCCCCGAGGACGACGCCGTACGTTGAAGAAGCCGGCGCCTCAAAACGCCGCGTGTCCGGCCTTGCGTGATCTTCTAAATTCCGCCTTCCGAATCCTGACGACTTGGAGTCGCTACGCCAACATTCCCAGGGGCTCGAATGTCCCCTTGAGTATCGACTCGGTGTCGCTGAATCCCAGCCACTCCGCGATCATCGTGGCGTAGACACGGCGGAAGTCGGTCGTCATCTTCAAGTTGCCGTCGTCCAGATCGGTCAAGCTCGGGTGGCGGCCATACAACCCACCCTTGACACCCTCACCGATGACGAACATCGGAGTCGCGGTGCCGTGATCGGTGCCGAGACTGGCGTTTTCCTCGACCCGCCGCCCGAATTCCGTGAACATCATGATGGCCACGTCGCTCGATCGCCCGATCCGCTTAAGATCTTCGACAAACCCACGGACCGCGTCCGCGGTGTAGGCGAGCAGACGCGCGTGCGGGTCAGCCTGGTGCACGTGCGTGTCGAACGAGTTCCCCTGATAGCTGACGTAATACAGGCGGGTCGGCATCTCGGCGTTGATCAGCGCCGCCACCCGCCGAAGCTGCGGTGAGAGCCCGCCGATTCCATAGTCGACCGGAGTGCTGTACCCAGCCGCAGCCTCCCGTACGAACTGCGAGCTTTCGACAGCATTGGTCGCTGTTGCGGCCAGAAACTCGAGTGCCGGATTATCCGGCGAGTCTGGTCGCAGTCCTTCAATCGCCTGCTTTTCCGTGTCAGAGCCGACCCTGTGAAAGCTGCGCGGGTCGTTGAAGACGAGCGGCTGGTGGTTGCGGGCCCGCACCGCCAGCGACTGGCGGGTGCCGATGTTCACGATGATGTTGCCCTGCGCGTCGTGGTCGTAGACACCGTCGGCGACGCGCCCAAGCCAGCCGAGCGGCTCCCCGCCGTTCGGTACCCCGGTGTGCCAGTAGCCCATCGACGAGAAGTGCGAGAGGCTGGGATTATCATACCCGCAACCGTGCACGACCCCCATCAGTCCGTCCTTGTACAGTCGTTCGAACCCGACCAGGGAGGGGTGGAACCCGAAGCCGTCGGCAATGGGGATCGCCGTGGTCGCCGGGATTCCGAGGTTGGGCCGGACTCGGTAGTACTCATCGTCCCCGGTCGGCACCACGGTGTTCAGACCGTCGTTCCCACCCGACAACTCCACCACCACTAGGATGCGCTCGCCATGCGCCTCCATGCTGGTGCCGGCCAGCGCCTGGGCCGTCAGCGCCGCCGTGGTCCGCTCGAGCAGCACTGGGAGCCCGGACGCGACCCCGACCCCGTACAGCCCCTTTCGGAGAAAATCGCGCCGAGAGCACCCGCAACCGAGATGTCGAATGGTCATGCGCGTTTCCTCCCAAAGAATGGAAAAGTCAGAACGTAGAAGTCAGAAGAGAAATTGTTACGCCAACTGATATTCTGGTGCGCTCAGCACCAGATAGAGCAGCGAACGGAGCGCGCGCTCCACCTGGGGCGTGGACGTCGTCGGTATCCGATCATCGCCCAGGTCATCCCGTAGATGATCCACGAGGACGGTTCGTGAATCAGAGCCGAGCGGAACACGGAGGAAGCGCTGCACGAAGTGATCCACAACCTGTTCGACCGTCGTCGCGCGGGCGTCCTGAAGCATCCTGGCCAGATCGAGATTGGCGGTGCGGCGATAGACGAGGTTCAGCCGCTCGTAGGCCATCACGTAGCCCATATACCCACCAAACCGCGTGTTAAAATCTTCGTCCCGGTCGGCGAGCATGCTCGACTCCGCATCGCCCTCCTGCGTCGCGGCAGTGATGTTCAAGCCCTGTTCGATGCGCTCTCCAACGCGAGCGTAGATTCCCGGTAGCGCCCGGTCTGGCGCCCAGAACCCGTCGGTGTCAGGTAACAGCACATCGCGAAACAGATTGCCACGCTCGAGCAACGAGGCCGGCGTGATCCATGTACGGCCACCGGCCCACCCAGCGACGTTCGGGGGGTTGAACAGCGTCTGGCCCAGGCGGGCGGTCAGTCGGCCGAAGTCTGGGATAGTCGGTAGCGCCGTCAGCCCGAGCTTCCGATAGGTCGAGACCACCAGATGCACGGGACTCTTGACCTGCGTGGCGTAGGATGCCTGGCTGTAGAAATCTCGTGACAGAAAGACCTGGCGCAGCAACGGCTTGAGCTCGAATCCCGAGTCGCGGAACGTCGTGCTAAGCGCTACCCGGGTGTTCTCATCGATCTCCTCGCGGACAAAAAAACGATACAGCTTGGCCGAAATGTAGTCGGCGGTCACCGGGGTGTCGAGAATGATGTCGATGATATCGTCACCGTTGAGCCTGCCGGTCCGTCCCAGGAACGTCTTCTCGCCGTCGTCGTGGGTCTCCGAGTCGAACTGGAACTCGAGGACATCATTGGTCCAGCCGGTGAAGGCGCGCGACGCTTCCCGAATGTCCTGCTCGGTGTAGTTTCCCACCCCCATCGTGAACAACTCGAGCAACTCGCGACCGAAGTTCTCATTCGGGTGTCCCTTGCGGTTCTCGCCGTTGTCCAGATACACCAGCATCGCCGGGTCCGTCAGTATTCCGGACAGCAGGTCACGGAAACTGCCAGCGGCGTTGGCGCGAAGCATCTCGTTCTGGCGCAGCATCATCCGCGTGTCACGG
>Ga0302123_10000403_pt1 | contig 34813 bp, 28 predicted proteins | sample CB21_321_MG_FD_203109 | JGI IMG/M metagenome (GOLD analysis project Ga0302123, IMG submission 203109) | Marine microbial communities from Western Arctic Ocean, Canada - CB21_32.1 | ecosystem: Environmental > Aquatic > Marine > Oceanic | place: Canada: Western Arctic Ocean | collected 2017-09-28 | reverse complement strand
CGGCGGCGACATGAACCCCCAGCCTCCCGAGCGCAATCGGATCCTCAAACTCGACCTCAACGGCAAGATCCTCGAAGCATGGGGTTCGTTCGGCAGCCAGGACGGGCAGTTCTGGTGGGCTCATGACGTCGCGGCGGGCGACGACGGCGCGGTCTACGTCACCGATGTGAACGTCGGAATGCGCGTCCAAAAGTTCGTCAAGCCGTAACCACCTCTGTTCTCCCCGACGCCTAAACCGTGTCACAATGGCAAGCGATGATACGCTTGTATTCTTCCCGTTGGCTATGGGCGGCCGTCGTACTCGGCTTCGCCTCGATCGCCGTCTTTTCACTTCCAACCAAGAGCGCGCCCAAACCCTACGGCATCGATAAGCGCGTCCCGTGGACGGCCTCCCGCGTCGTCGGATCGCCGGAGCCGCCGTCACCCTACATGGCGGCGCTCGCGTTCCCGCATCTGAAGTTCGACGTACCCACGGTCATCACCCGCGCGCCGGGAACCGACCGCCTCTTTGTCGCGACGAACGAGGGTAAAGTCTACTCATTCGAGGACAAGCGTGATACGAAGGACGTCGAGCTGTTCCTTGAGTTGGAAGCCAAGCAGGACGCCAAGGGACAACGCACCCTCCATCGACAGATCCACGGACTGGAGTTTCACCCGGACTTTCAGAAGAACGGCTACGTCTACGTCTTCAGCCGCGAGCGTCTACCAAACCCGGTACGCTCCCGGATCTCCCGCTACGAGACCTACCCCGACAACCGATTCAAGGTCAACCCCGACTCCCAACTGATCCTTCTCGAATTTCCGTCGATCGGCCACAGCGGCGGCTCGATGAAGTTCGGTCCCAACGGCTATCTCTACATCGGAACGGGGGACGGTTACGGCCAAGAAGATCCCCTACAAACCGGTCAAGACACCAGCGACCTGCTCGCATCGATCCTGCGCATCGACGTCGACGATACCCAGCCTGCCAAGCCTTATTCCATTCCGAAGGACAATCCCTTCGTCAACACCCCGGGCACGCGGCCGGAGATCTGGGCTTTTGGTTTCCGCCAAGCCTGGAAGCTCAGCTTCGACCGCAAGACAGGCGACCTGTGGGTTGGCGAGGTCGGGCAAAGCAACTGGGAGTCGATCTATCGCGTCAAGCGTGGCGGCAACTACGGCTGGAGCGTCAACGAAGGCTTTCAGTCGTTCCGTCCGAATCGTCCCCTTGGACCGGCGCCGTTATCACCTCCCGTCGTTTCGCACTCGCACGGCGAAGCGCGCTCGATGACGGGCGGCTTCGTCTACCACGGCTCGCGTCTCAAGGATCTGGTCGGCGCGTACATCTACGCAGACTGGGAAACCGGCAAGATTTGGGCGCTGCGCTACGACCGTGAGAACGAGAAAGTCACCTGGCACGAGGAGCTCGACGACACATCCCTCGACATCGCGGCTTTCGGCGAAACGCACGCTGGCGAGCTCTACATGATGACGAATCAAACGGGACAGATCTACGAACTCGTGAAACGTCCCAAGCTGCGTGATGACCAGAAGCCGCCACCCTTCCCGCGCATGCTCAGCGAAACCGGCCTGTTCGAGTCGACGAAAGACCACCGCCCCGCCCCCGGCGTAATCCCGTATTCGGTGAACGCGCCGCTGTGGTCCGACGCTGCCTACAAAGACCGCTTCATCGCCCTTCGCGACGATAGCCAGATCGAGTACATGAAGAATGGCCGCTGGCTCTTCGCCGAAGGCGCGGTGCTCGTCAAGACCTTTGCGATCGACATGGAAGAAGGCAATCCGGCCAGCCGCCGTCGTCTTGAAACACGGCTACTCACATTGCAATCAGGGCCTGCCGGACGCGAGCAGTGGGCCGGCTACGTCTACATCTGGAACGATGAGCAGACCGATGCCGAACTGCTCGGCAAAGACCTGCTGGAGACGACCTACACCATCCGCGACGCGAGCGCGCCCGGCGGAACACGCGAGAAAACCTGGTACTACCCCAGCCGCACCGACTGTATGATCTGCCACAACGAGAAAGCGCGCTTCGTGCTCGGAGTCAATACCGAACAAATGAACCGCGAACACGCCTACGCCAGCGGGACGGACAACCAGATTCGCACCTTGCAGCACATTGGTCTCTTCGACAAGCCGCTCCCCGATCGCCCCGACAAACTGCCACGTCTCGTCGATCCGGCGGATGAATCCCACACCGTTGATGAGCGTGTACGGTCGTACCTGCACGCGAACTGCGCGCATTGCCACCAACGCGGCGGCGGCGGCAACGCTGACATTCAGTTGTTTTCCGACATTCCGCTGGACAAGACGTTGATGGTGAACAACGCGCCACAGCACGGCAACATGGGCGTGGAGGGCTCGCTCCTACTCAAGCCCGGGGACGCCGAGCGGTCCGTCCTGTTCACACGTATGAATACGCGCACGGAAGGCGGCATGCCGCATATCGGCTCGTTGGAAGTCGATCAGGACGCGGTCGAGTTGATCCGCCAGTGGATCAATAGTCAGAAATCCGACTAGGAACCGTAGGGGCACGGCATGCCGTGCCCAGATCCCGAAGAGGTCTCGCTCTTTCTACAACTCCAACTTCCAGGGCGCCCGGTATTCACGCCTGAGATAAGTCTGCGCTTCCTTGTTGTCGGTCGTCTCCGTGTCGGGGTCCCACTCAATGCGCTGACGGCTCCGCAACGCCACATTCGCCAACAAGCACGTCGCGGTCGAGCGATGTCCGATCTCGATGTCGCTGATAGGCCGTTCGCGAGTCTTCATCGAACTAATGAAGTCCGCCCAGTGATCCCCCGTCGATTCGTTCGCGACACTACCGCCTTCGCCGATCAGCCGATCGATACTCTGACGGCTCCCGCCCTCGACTGACTTCGTTTCGGGAAGGATCTCCCAGCGGCTGCGGTCGACAAACAACGTTCCTTCCGTGCCGTGGAAGAGGATGCCGTAGCGCTGGTCCCACATGGATTGCGCGTTCGCGACGCGGTTCTCATAGACACACGCGAACTCCGGAAACTCGTACGTCGCTTGAATCGTGTCGGGCGTTTCGCGATTGTCGTTCAGCGCGTACTTGCCCGCGATCGTATTGATCACGCGCGGCCCCTTCTCATCCATCGCCCACAGAACGATGTCGAGCAAGTGCACGCCCCAGTCCGTCATCATGCCGCCGGCGTAATCCCAGAACCAACGGAAGAACGAGTAGTGGTCGGGGTCGACCCCAAAACGATTCTTGTTGAACGCGCGTTCCGGAGCCGGACCGAGCCACATATCCCAGTCAAGGTTGTCGGGCGGCGCGGTGTCAGGCGGATTGCCAATGCCCGCAGGAAACTCGTTGCCGTAGTTCCACGTGCGTACGAAGCTGATGTCGCCCAGCCTGCCGCTCCGCACAATATCCACGGCCTTTTGGAAGTGGATGCCCGAGCGCTGCTGCGTACCGACCTGCACGATGCGGTCATACTTGCGGGCAGCCTTCACCATCATCTGGCCTTCATGAACTGTGACGGAGATCGGCTTCTCGACATACACGTCCTTGCCGGCCTTACACGCCTCGATCGTCATATAGGCGTGCCAATGATCCGGCGTGCCGAGACATACCGCGTCGATGTCGTCCGCCGCGAGCACTTCACGGAAATCCGTGTGGGTCCGCGCATCGGGAACCATCTTTCGAGCCAGTGCGAGGTTCGGCTCATACACGTCACAAAGTGCGACGACCTGCGTTTCGTCGTTCCGCAACGCGGCGCTCATCACCGATCGCCCCCGCCGACCGAGCCCGATAAAGCCGAGGCGGAAACGCTTGCGTCCCGCCTGCGGTAGCGGAGCGGCCGCAGCTGCTGTTGTTGCGGCCGCTCCCGCAGCCACCGTTGAAAGGAAGGTTCTTCTCTTGAGGTCAGACATAGGTATTCATCAAACGCCCAGGCGCATGATCCGCGCCGCATTGTCATGAAGCATCTTCTTAACCGCCGTCTCGTTCGGAGCCAGACGCCGCACAATCGCCAACGTCCCCGCGCCGCTACACTTTTCGCCTTGTCCGTCGGAGTCGTTGCAATCGCTTCCGTAGAGAAGCTTGTCCTGATGGCGGTCGAGAAATCCGCGCGCATGTTCCTCGTCGCGGGTCATCGAGTTCTGCCCCGACCCGGCCGACAGATCACCGTACATATTCGCGTAGTCAGCAAGGTAGCGGTCCGTGATGCCGCCCGCCGTCACCGGCGTTTTCGGATACATCGCCGTCTGGTCGTGATTCTTGTCGATGTTGCCCCACCAAGTCTGCGCGTGGCCGATGAAGTTCACCTTGGGGAACTTTTCGAGAATCTTGTGGAACCGCTCGAAGTGGAAGTTGTACGTCTTGTGCTGGAAATGGAGCAGCACGGGCACATCGAACTCCTGCGCAATCGACGCCACCAACTCGATGTGTTTCGAGTCGCAGTCCACCGGGAACTTCTGCTCGCCGATGCCGATCGCGCCCATCTTGAGATACTTCTCAAGCACTTCCTTCGTCTCGGGGATGTCCGGCAACTCATTCGCGAACGTCACATACTCGTCCGGGTGCTCTTCGACATACGGAAAGACGACCTGGTTCCCGCCCGCGTCCGCCGCCAAGCCGTATTTGCGCCCAGCAGGCAGCATGACCGTCTTGCCGATGCCCATCGTCCGCTGGTGGGCGACAAGCGCGTCCGCCGGCCGTCCCGAATAGGGCGTGTGCTGGTGAATATCAACGATCGGATAATCGGCTGCCGCGCCGGATTCCTTGTTTTCAGGAGCCGGCGAAACTTCGCCACCACCACAGGAATAGTGCGCAAAGGCCCCGCCCGTCGCCGCCAGAAATCTTCTACGTGAGAACATACTCATACCCGCCTCTCGAAACGAAAGAGTATCACAAGGTGCGCGGTCAGACCCCTTTCATCGCCGAGCCCACAAAACCCAACTGCTCTTCGCGGAGCAACCCATAGTTGTAGAAGTTGCAACCGCCCGCGCCTGAATCCTTGGCGATTCGAACCTGCGCCTCCAACGGCGCGGCCTCGGTGAAATCGCCAGGCTGGGTTGAAACCATCACGATGCCGTCCTCGTTGATCGCACTTTCGATCTCTTTGACGCGCCCCTTCCCCTCTTCCGCCGACTTAAACGGCCCTACCGTCACCCGATCGAGATACTTGTTCGTTGAGGGGTTGATGTCAGTTCCCTGCTGGGACCTGCTCGTCGCAAGAACGGATTGAATCGTCGCCCCGCCGCCGTGAATGATCTTCGCCACCCGCACCCAAAGCGCCGTTGTTCGCTCGCTTTGGATCGCGAGCCACTGCTTCAAACGCCCATCAAATGCCGACCCAATCCAATCATCATTGACAGGCTTGCGGTCATCCTCCGTCGGCAGCCGCGCCAACCGGGGCCGAACCCACGCGGCCACGTCCGTCTGGAACTTCTTGCCGTCGAACCCCTTCTCTCCCGCATACGCCACCGCCGCCGGATTGAAATCCAACCCCAACAGATATTGGTCGCGGGCCGAAATCTCCGACAACACCTTCGGGTTCCGCTGGCCGTAGCTCCACCGCAAACGCGACAGGGATTCGACGTGCACGGAAACCGGCTTGTAGGCCTGGACAAGATTCTCCGTCAAGGCAGCGATGTATTCCTGCGCGTCGGGCGGAGCCGTGCTGAACTGCCCGAGGTAGGGGTTGCCAAAGGCATCATGCTTCGCAAACTCCGGATACGTCCGCGCCAGATAGTGGTTGTAGCAATACACGATCCACGTGCCGAGCTTCAAACCTCGCTTGTCGATCGCCTCCACGATGCGCTCAAAGTAGCCCTCCTGATCCACAGAGTCGCTCACCCGCGGCCGGATGCGCGTTCCAGCGAATCGCTTGTAGTCCGGGTGAAAGTAGACCGCGCCGTCCTCGCCGTAATAGATAGGTCGCGTCGGGTTGTGCGGCAAAAAGTACGTCGAGACGTGATACGACGGCGTCAGCATCACTTCGTCACACTGCGCTGTGTCGGCGATGCGGTTCAACGAGCGGTCGAGACCCTCGTCGGTAAGGTCCCACGGATAGGTATAAATCGAGGCTAAGAACTTGTTGGGCATAGTCGAATGTCGCGGTCCGATTCACGCGCGTGTGGCACAATGAATTTTACCCTTCTGCGCACCTTGTCAGCGCAATTTTCGACCAGTCAGGTTAGCTCTCCGTGTTCCTCATCCTTGCCCATCGCGTGCGCGACGCCGTCGCGACGCACATCCAACAACGCTACGAAACCGACGTCACCGTCGTCATCGAACAGCCCCGCCAGTCTGACTTCGGCGAACTAGCGCTGCCAGTCAGCTTCTCCCTCGCGAAAACGCTCAAGCGCGCCCCACGCCAGATCGCCGAGGAGATGGTCGCCGAGCTGCCCCCGATCGACGGCGTTGCCTCATTCGAAGTGGCCGGCGGCGGGTACATTAACGCCCGCTTCGACCGCGGCGCATACGGCGAAGCACTGTTGCGCGGTACCGACACCCCCGCAGCGGCCGCCCCAATAAAGATCATTGTCGAGCACACGAATATCAATCCCAACAAAGCGGCCCACATCGGTCACTTGCGCAACGCCGTCATGGGCGACACCCTGGTCCGCATGTTGCGCCGGCTCGACAACACCGTCGAGGTCCAAAACTACATCGACAACACCGGCGTGCAGGTCGCCGACGTCGTTGTCGGCTTCCACTTCCTCGAAGGCAAGTCGCCGGCCCAAGTTCAAGCCCTCGTCGACGACCCCGAACTGCGCTTTGACTACTATTGCTGGGACCTCTACGCCGGCACCTCCCAGCACTACAAGGCTGAGCCCGAAACCCTCAACCATCGCGCCGAAACCCTCCACGCCATCGAAGCCGACGAAGGCGAACTCGCCGAGACCGGCCGCATCGTCTCAAGCGCCATCGTCAAGAAACACCTCGACACCATGTTGCGCCTCGGAGTCGAATACGACGTCCTGCCGCGCGAAAGCGAAATCCTGCACCTGCGATTCTGGGATTCAGCCTTCGAACTCCTGAAGGAACATAAGGCCATCGTCCTCGAAACCGAGGGCAAGAACAAGGGCTGCTGGATCATGCCCGCCGCTCTATTCCAAGAGCCCGGCAAGGCCCCAAAGAAGCCCAAGAAAGACGACGCACCCGAGGACCAACCCGACAACGCCGACGACCAGGACAAAGTCATCGTCCGCTCAAACGGCACCGTCACCTACGTCGGCAAAGACATCGCCTACCAGCTCTGGAAGTTCGGTCTGATCGACAAAGACTTCCGCTACATCCCATTTCGCACCTACGATGACGGCCGCACGCTGTGGGCCTCGTCCGCCGAAGAAGGCGACCCCGGCGCCCCCACCTTCGGACAGGGCGCGAAAGTCTACAACGTCATCGACGTACGCCAGTCATACCTGCAAGACGTCGTCCGCGCCGGCTTGCGGTCGCTCGGCTTCGAGCAGCAGGCACAGGACTCGATCCACTTCTCCTATGAGATGGTCGCGCTCACGCCGCGTTGCTGCGCCGACCTCGGCATCGAACTCACCGACGAAGATAAGAAACGCTCGTTCGTCGAAGTCTCCGGACGCAGAGGGCTCGGCGTCAAAGCCGACGACCTGATCGACATGCTGATCGCCAAGGCGCTTGAGGAAGTTCGCAGTCGTCACGAAGATACACCGGAAGACGAACAACGCAAGATCGCCACCCAAATCGCCGTCGGCGCTCTGCGCTACTTCATGCTTCGCTTCACGAGGACGACGGTCATTGCGTTCGACCTCCAAGAAGCCCTCAGCTTTGAAGGCGAAACCGGCCCCTACGTGCAGTACGCCTCGGTCCGTGCCCGCAATATCCTGCGCACCCTCGAAGGGCGCGGCGAAACCCTTCCCGACTTCGACAAGCAACTCGACGGCGCTTCCCTCGAGGCGCAACTCGGCCAAGAGGATTTCTGGCAACTGCTGCTCGAAGCCTCCCGAGGCGAGTGGGCGATCGACCGTGCCGTCGCGGCCGAAGAGCCCGCGCAGCTTGCCCGCTACGCCTTCCAACTCGCGCAGGCGTTCAACAATTTCTACCACCAACACCACATCCTCAACGAGACCGACCCGACCCGAAAGACCTTCCTGCTTTGGATGGCTACCTTCTTTGTCCGTGAGCTCACACGTGTGCTCGACACAATGGGCATTCCGTCGCCGGAAGTGATGTAATACTGGTTGTGCGGGGCGGTTGCGCCCTTCGCGATGTGGACCCTGGGAGGACAGGCTGGGGAATGGATGTTATGCCCCACTAGAAACCCGGGGGGAACTCTGTTTTGCTTGCTGTAGCCGGAGGCAATTCGTTCGCACCCGGCCCTACGGGGCTACGGTAGGACGGCGCTTTCAGGCCAACGGTACTCGAGCCTGGAGTCTGCGTTCTCTGGCGGGCCCTAACCGGCCGCCGGGCTCATAGAACGGCTTTCTCACCTAGGGTTCACATCGCGAAAGGCGCGGCGGCCCCGTCCCTATTCCGCACCACTTCATCCAACATGACCACCGTTACTGCCGCCGTCATCGAACGCGAGGGCCACATCCTCATCTGCCGCCGCCGCGACGACCAAGACCACGCCGGCAAGTGGGAATTCCCCGGCGGCAAGCTTGAGGAAGGCGAACAACCCTCCGACGCCCTATTACGCGAACTACGCGAAGAGTTATCGATCGAAGCCCAGATCGGTTCCGAGATCGAGCGATATCGATACGAATACCCCGGCCGCAAGCCCATCGAACTGATTTTCTTCGCCGTCACTGAATTCGAAGGCGAACCTCAGTCCGACCAATTCGCCGAAACCCGCTGGGCCGCACGTCGCGAGCTGCCGAGCTTCGATTTCCTCGATGGCGACATCGACTTCGTCCACCGCCTCGCATCGCAGGACTAAACCCGCCACAATAAGCAATTCCCCATGCCGCGCACCCTCAAACCTGCCCGCTCTGTCCAAGGACGCATCTCGCTCCCCGGCGACAAGTCCATCTCGCACCGCTTTGCGATGCTGGCCGCGATCGCCGAAGGACGTAGCATCCTCAACAACTATTCCACCGGAGCCGATTGCGCCTCGACCCTCGCCTGCATGCGCTCGTTGGGCGTTTCGATCGACCACAATGGGTCCAAAGTCGTCGTCGAAGGGGTCGGCCTGAGCGGACTCAAAGCCCCCAATGCGCCACTGGACGCCGGCAATTCCGGCTCGACGATCCGCATGCTATCCGGCATTCTGGCCGGCCAATCATTCACCTCAGAACTTACTGGGGATGAGTCACTTACAAAGCGACCCATGAAGCGAATCATGACCCCGCTAGAGCAGATGGGTGCGCGCATCGAAGCCCGCGAAGGCAACTTCCCTCCCCTGCGCATCCAGGGCGGCAACCTCAAGGCCATCCACTACGATCTGCCCGTTGCCAGTGCTCAGGTCAAGACCGCCGTACTTTTCGCCGGAATGTATGCCCCCGGCTGGACCGCCGTCCGCGAGCCCCTACCGACCCGCGATCACTCCGAGATCGCCCTCGGCGGGTTCGGCGCCGATGTCGAGGTCGAGGGCAACGAAATCCGCATCCTCGGCCGGCCCACTCTCACGGGAGTCGACCTCACCGTTCCCGGTGACATCTCATCCGCCGCGTTCTTCATCGCCGCGGCGCTGCTGCTCCCCGGTTCGGAGTTGACCATCAAGGGCATCGGACTCAACCCGACCCGCGCCTCGCTACTCGACTTGCTACGAGGTATGGGCGCCGACATCGAGATTCTCGACCGCCGCGATGAGCACGGCGAGCCTGTCGGCGACATCCTCGTCCGCGGCCCCGAATCCGCCGAAGGCGCTTCCCTTAACGGAGGCGTCATCGAAGGGGCCATGACCGCCGCCGTCATCGACGAAATCCCGATGCTCGCCGTCCTCGGCGCAGCAAGCGCCGACGGCCTGATCATCCGCGACGCCGCCGAGCTACGGGTCAAAGAGACCGACCGCATCGCTACCGTCGCCGACAATCTCGGCCGTATGGGCGTCGCCGTCGAGGTTGAACCCGATGGCCTTCGCATTCCCGGGGGACAGACCTTCCGTCCCGCCGAGCTGGATTCCTTCGGCGATCACCGCATCGCCATGGCGTTCGCCGTCGCCGCCTTGCGGGCATCCGGCGATTCGGAACTGTGCAACGCCGATGCCGCATCCGTCTCTTTCCCCGAGTTCTACGACTTACTCGACGAGGTCACCGAGTCATGAAGATTACCGACGTCGAAGCGCTCTACCTTCGACTTCCCGACGTTAAGGCGCAAACCGACAGCGGCCAAGACGCCCTGATCGTCCGCATCTCAACCGACGCGGGCATCACAGGCATTGGCGAGGTTGATTCCGCACCGCTCGCTGTCAAGGGCGTCATCGAAGGGCCCTTCTCGCACAACATCACGAGCGGCTTGCGCGAGCTACTCATCGGCGAAGACCCGTTCGAAACCGAATACCTCTGGTACAAGATGTACCGCAAGAACGTCTATGCCGCCCGAAGGGGCATCGGCATCCACGCCATGAGCGGCATCGATATCGCTCTTTGGGATATCAAGGGCAAAGCGCTCGGCCAGCCCATCTGGAAGCTGCTCGGCGGCGGCTTCCACAAGAAGATCCGCCCCTACGCCAGCGTTCTATTCGGTGCAACACCGGACGAAACACGCGAACGCGCACAGCGCTTCCGCGACCAGGGTTTCACGGCCGTCAAGTTCGGCTGGGAACCCATGGGTGAGGATGAAAAGACTGACATTGCCCTCGTCCGCGAAGCGCGCAAAGGCCTGGGCGACGACGCGGACCTCATGATCGACGCCGGGCTCATTTGGGATGCGAAGACCGCCATTCAACGTGCCCGCGCCTTCGCCGACTACAACATCTTCTGGCTCGAAGAGCCACTCGCGCCAGACGACTACGATGGCTACCGCAAGCTCTCCGAGGCAACGCACCTCCGCATCGCCGCCGGGGAAGAAGAGAGCAACCGCCTCTCGTACATTGAACTGATGGACCGAGGCAAGATCGATATCGTTCAGATCGACCTTACGCGTGTGGGCGGATTTACTGAAGCGATGAAAATCGCCAGCCTCGCCGTCGACCGCGGGCTACCCGTCGCCAATCACGGCTTCACGACATACATCAACGTCGCCGCCGCATTGCATTTCCTGAACTCCGTCCCGAACTCCTTCATCTGCGAGTTCGTGACCGAAGAGGAAACGACGCTACGCGATCAAATTACGAAGCAGCGAATTGTTGCTAAAGACGGCTACGTCGAGATCCCCACCGAGCCCGGGCTTGGGCTAGAACTCAACGATGAGGCTGTGGACAAGTACCGCGTAGCGTGAGCGCCAAGGCGGGTGATGGCAGGCTAAAGCACTTCCCGGTAGACCTGAAGCAAATCCTCCGCCGCTACCGGCCTGGGATTAAACTGCGCTGTCCATTGTCGAGCGGCTTCTTCAGCAAGCTCGGGTAAGTCGCTCTCCGAAACATTGTACGCGCCGAGCCGCTTGGGAATGCGGGCCTGCTCAAGTAAGGACTCGATCTTGGCGGCAAGCCCTTGGGAGCCGCCTTCACCAACTAGACCTACATACTCGTCCTCGACCTCGGCAGCGTTGAACCGGATGACCGCCGGAAGCATCAGGCCAACCGCCGCACCGTGGATCACATCGAAGTGAGCGGTTAAAGGGTTGGCGCAGGAGTGCGCAATCCCAAGCATGGAATTTTCGATCGCGGCGCCGGCCAGGTTCGCCCCCAGCAACATGCCGGCGCGGGCATCAAGATCGTTAGGATCGGTCACTACGCGCGGCAAGTTCGTACTGAGCAACCGCCATGCATCTCGCGAATAAAGCTTCGAAATTGGATTTCGCTTCGTGGTCACCCAGGTTTCAACAGCATGCGATACGGCGTCGATGCCGGTGAGTGCAGTGACGAGCGTGGGCTGCGAGACGGTCAGTTCGGGATCAAGAATCGCAACCGCGGCCGCCGCTTTGGGGTCGCCGCACGCCATTTTCTGATGGGACTCAGCGTCCGCGATCAGAGCAAAGGACTGCGCTTCACTACCCGTGCCAGCTGTCGTGGGAATCGCGATGAGCGGAAGCATCGGTTGCGTCGCTTTGCCGACACCCCAGTAGTCCTGCATGCGACCGCCATTCGTCAGCAGGAAGTTGGCGCCCTTGGCGCAATCCATGGCACTACCACCGCCGAGCCCAACGATCAGGTCGATGTCATGCTCCTTCGCGAACGCGACGCACGAGTCCACGTGCTCGGTCGTGGGGTTTTCATCGACGGCCGTGAAGACAACGGATGCCAACCCGGCTTCCTTCAGGGAAGCCACCGCCCGCGCGGGATAGCCTGCTTTGTCGATCCCCGGGTCGGAGACGAGCAAGACGCGCTGCCCGCCCAACTCGCGGGCCAACTCGCCGACGCGCTCCAGCGAACCCGCGCCGAAGATCACGCGCGTCCGAGGCCGAAAATCGAACGGCTGCTGTGTTCGACTCGGAGAGCGGGTCGTTTCAGTAAGCATCTCTAAGGGGCGGCGAATGGGGCGAAGAATCTAGTAAACGCCAATGGCGACATTGCCTTGCGTCTTCGCGAACGGCCGAACATTGCGGACGCCGTCCCAGGGATAGAGGTCGATGGGGGCCTCGCGTTCACATTCGTCTCGTTCGGGGAAGCGCGGCATGAAGAATTCTTTCGTCAACGTCGTGAGCAGGACACGGCCGGTCTCGCCGTAGCCGACAACGGCGTCCATGTCGTCGGGGTTAACAACCTGGCTTACCGCGCGAGGCTGCGGCGGGAAGTAGATGATGGCATGGTCGTCCGCCGGGTCAAACGGCTTGTGGCAGGCCAGTCCCATCAACGTGTTGCCGTAAGTGGCTGCGAAGTACGCGCCTTCGAGCAGTTCCTCACGAGCGAAGCGATGAAACTGCGGCGTCATCTCGGTTCCCCCGCAGAACACGCCGGTGATACCCATATCCTTAAGCGAGACGCGATCCGCTAAGGCTTCAAGCAACTTGGGCGTCGTAAACAGGCACTTGATGTTCGGATGATTCTCAAGAATGATGACGGCTTGATCGATGCAGTGCTTCTTGTAAGCCTCGGCCTCTTTGATATCGCCCCGCTTCAGAAGCTTGACGACCCAACGCGGGTCGAGATCGACCTGGAAACAGATGCCGCCGCGCACCTGCGCGAGATGTTCCACCGCGAGGCGTAGACGTCGCGGTCCCGACGGACCGACTTGAATCCAATCGGAACCCGGAGGAAAGAACTTGTCCGGCAGCGTCTGGCTGAACTCGGAATAGTCGATGCGGAAGTCGTCAATGTTGATGCGCGATTTCGGCACACCCGTCGTTCCACCCGTCTCGAAGACGTACACGGGCTTGTCCGCCAAACCTTTCGGAACCCAGCGCCGAACTGGGCCACCACGCAGCCATTCGTCTTCAAAGAAGCCGAAGCGCTTCAGGTCGTCGAACCCTTTGACCTCCGTCCGCGGGTCCCAGTCAAGCTTCTCGGCGAAGTCAAGCCAAAACGGACACCCCGTCTCGGGGTCGAAATGCCAGGCGACGATCTCGCGTACATGGGCGTCGAGACGCTCGCGTGCGGCGTCGACTTTCGGTTGGAGTTCGGGTGAGACTTCAGTGGTTGCCATTGTTCGTTGATTCTCGATAGGGCGGGAGGATACGCCCGAGCTTCTAAATAGAGACCCGCCTTACTCGGCGGCGATCGCGTACAGGTGCGACCGGGTCATGATAAAGAGCGTGCCGTTCGCGACGACCGGAGTACTGTAGATCGTATTTCCGAAGTTGATCTCCGAAAGGACTTCCATCACGCGCCCCGCTTTCATCACGGTAAGGTCGCCGTCTTCGTCGCCCAGCATCACTTTGCCATCGACGACATAGGGCGATCCCCAAACGGCGGCGAACATGTCATGTTCCCACAGCAGCTTGCCGGTTTCGACATCCAGCGCGTGGAAAAAGCCGCTGAAGTTCGGAGCATAGAGCACACCGTCGTCAATCGCGACGGTCGAAATCGTGCGGCGGAAATCGTGATGCCAGACAACACCGGTCGTCGTGATGTCGCCCGTCCCGGTTCCGTCAATCGCCCACAGATGACCGACGCCTTCACCGTGTTCCGGGTCTTGGCCGACGGAAACGAAAACCTTGTCATCGTAGATGACCGGCGTGGCGATGATGTTGTTGCGGTCACCGCGGCCCTGTTTCCATTCCGCATCTTTGGGATTGCAGTCGAACTGCCAGATCAGCTTGCCCGTCTTCGGCGCGAAGCTGCGCAGCCAGCCATCGCCGCCGGCAAAAACAACCTGCGCCTTACCGAGAATCTCGCCGTAGGCAGGTGAGGCCCACTGGCCGTGTAGGACGTTCTCTCCGGGCGATGCGTCTTCCCACAGGATTTCGCCCGTGTGGCGGTTCAGCGCCAAGAAGCTCGGCGCATCAGGGAACGGGATATTGATGTGGCTTTCGTCGACGCCGTTCGACGTGTTGACGAAAAGGATGTCGCCGACAATCAAAGGCGACGTCGCCGCCATGTTGTGCGGGAATACACCCAGCTCGTCATACATGTCGAGCTTCCAGACAATGTCGCCATCCGTCTCGGAAGTCTCGGTCTCGTCGGTGTACGGACCGTCGTTCTCGCCATCACGGAAGCCTTCCGTATCAACCGCAATGATCTCTGCACGGTTCGACACGTAATAGGCCATCTTGCCCGCGACGGCGGGCGAGGAGCACACACCCTGCTCCGGCCAGTCGTTCACACGCCCCGACTCGAGCTTCTCGTGGGTCATCTGCCAAAGAAACTCACCGTCCGACTCCCGGAAGCACATCACGACACCGCGGTCACTCCCCAGCTTCGGGTTACGGAGCAACTCATTGTTCGTACCGACGAAAATCTTGCCGTCCGCGATCACCGGGTTGCCATAGGATTGCGAACCGAGTTCGGCCACCCACTTGACGTTTGTCTTTGTCTTGATGTCCCAGGTGCGCGGAATGCCCTTTTCGTCCGAAACCATGTTTCGGTCCGGCCGGCCGCCCCACATGGGCCAGTCGGCGGCGAAGGCGGGCAATATTGCCAGACCCGCGAGTGCTGTTGTCGTGAGGACCGCTAAGCTCTTCGATTTCATGTAGACCATCCGATCCATAGGGTGACATTGGGCCGAAGCCCACCCGGTGTGGTGCTCGCGGGACTATCCGCCGGCAGGGGTCACCTTGATGTTGTCGTAGAAAACGTCCGCGGCTGAGTAGCCGTAGATCCCTGGACTGCCCTGCGTATGAGGCAAAGCGTCTTCGGCTTCAATGGTCCAGGCGTCGGGTTCCGCCTCACTCTTCTTCCAAACTTTGCCGCGCACAGTGGCCTTGCCGCCGTCGTCGGCGACATCCACCTGCATCTTCATCCGATACCAAACGTCAGCTTCCAACACAAAGGGAACTTCCGCCGAAAAACGGATGAGTTCAGAAAGCCATGTGCGGATCATGATCTTCTTGCGAACACCCATGATCGCCATCGTATAGCGGTGCGATACCAAGCCCATGTCGGGCTTGCGACGGCCACGTTGCGCACCCATCAGGTCGGCTTCGATCACATAGCCGGACGCCTCTGGGGCTCCCATAAAGACCGTCGTTCGCCAGCTTCGCGGGTTGCCCGAGGGCTTCTTGAGAACCTTGTTGCCGTCTAGCAGCGCAACGGCGAACCGTCCGCGGGTCGCGTTCCAACCGGGCGGAACGGCCTTCTCGTCGTAGGACTCGAAGTCTTCGGTGAAGGGCGCGCTCGGGCGTGAACTCACCCGCGCCGTTCCTTTGACACCGCTGACGGTCGCGGCAAGAAGGCCACCCTGCGAGATGTTGTCATCGGCAACCTTCAGCTCGCCCGAAGACGATACGTTTGCCTTGAGATCTTCGAGGGTCCACTCGGCGGTAGCATTGCCGATGAATCGACCCTTGTCGTCATAAGTGCGCGCCACGAACTTCTTCGAGACACCGGGGCCGAGAATCGCTTCCGCCGGCACAACTTGCACTTGCGCCACAGCCGTTCCGGCGGAAGCGATTCTCGACACGGCGTTCGCTGCTTTCGTAGCGGCTCCGGCGGACTTTGCCGCACCAATCGCGTACAAATTGTTGGTCGTCAACAGATAGATGCGGCCGTTCGCGATAGCCGGCGAACCATTGATCTGCGTCGCGCTGCCGTCAGGGTTCTTAAACTCCTCGACATGCAAAACCTCGGGCTCTTTACGCCCGTTCATCTTGAGGATGTGGAACTTGCCGTCAACGTCGGCCACGTAGATTTTGCCGTCGACGATGATCGGCGAGGCTTTCTGCGCGATCCCGATGTTGTGCAGCCAAAGCTCTTCGCCGGTCTTGGCGTCGAACGCCGTCAGGTTCGCCGAGTTGTCCACGTGATAGAGGATGCCGTCATAGTAGGCGGGTGTAGCATAGCCCCCCGTGAAGCCATCGACCTTCCAGACCTCTTTGGGCTTGCCCTCGGTCACCGCGCCGGCGTCGAGATGCACCAGCCGGCCCATCGCCGTGCTTTCGTCGACATTCTCTTCGCTATGCGAGGCGTAGACGTCATTACCGGCCACGACTACGGATGAGTTGATGCCGCGCTTGCTCAGCGGAAACTCCCAGACCTTCTTACCCGTCGCAACCTGCAGACCGTAGATACCGCCGTCACCGTTGCCCGTAATGAGGAGCCGCTCACCATCAATCGTGCGGACAATCGGTACGGAATACGTCGTGTCCTTGGGAGCGCCGCCGGGTGTCGAGATCCAGACGATCTCGCCCGACATCTTGTCCACCGCAAAGAACCGGTGACGGGGGATGAAGTTGCCGCCCCATCCGGCGGTGAGGAAACTCACGATGACGAGATCCCCGTCAATCAGAGGGTCAACCGTTCGCCCGCCGAAACCCGAGATCCGTCCAACTTCTTCGCCAAACGAACGGGACCAACGGACCTTGCCGTCGCGATCAAAGCAGATGAGTTTGCCTTCTACGCCGTGGGAGTAGACGTAGCCCGTGTCCGGATCGCCGGCGAGCGAGGCCCAGCCGACGCGGTGATGGGGAATGTCCGTCTGGTAGATGCTGTAGCGATGCTCCCAGCGGATCTTGCCGGTCTCAGCGTCAAGGCAGACGATTCTTTCCTGCCATTTTGTCGGCTCTTCGGGTTCGGCAAGCGTGATGACGCACACCCGGCCGTCGATGACAATCGGCGTGGAGCGTCCGCCGATCGGAGCCTCCCAGAGAAGGTTTTCCCCCTGTTGGGACCACTTCGCGGGCAAGCCGGATTCGGCTGAAACGCCGTCTCCATTGGCACCCCGCCACGAGGGCCAATCAGCCGCCGGCAACGCCAACGCCACAGCCAGAAGGGCGCTGCAGAAAAATAGGGATCGCATTACCAGGCGGGAGCACATAGGCTTGTCTAGGCTAGCCATTCTATCAAAAGACGTTTCCCGCCTCCCTCGTGTTACCTCTCATTCCACGATCGGCATTCCGCGGGACAGAGGCGGTTCGCTGGTCTGTTACCCTGGCCTCCATGGAACCGGTTGCACGGGTCGAACAAGAACTCAGAAAGTACAAGCATCCCCTACTGGATTTCTCGGCTCGCGAAGAGAACGGGCGGCTCGAACTCGTCATCGACCTCAAGAACAAGCCGCCGGACATTCACACCTACTATCTCGAGATCCATCCACGCGACTTTGAGAACAAGCAGTTCCCGTGGACGCTGCAGCGGATGATCTTCGACGGGCTGCACGACTATTTTGTCGAGATGTTCGTCTACACGCCGCAAAGCCTCGATAACCCCGACGCGCCCGTATGACTCCTGTCGCCGACTTGCTGCACGAAGAGATTCGAGCCACGGGGCCGATCTCGTTTCGGCGATTCATGGACTTGGCGCTCTATCATCCCAACCATGGCTACTATACGCGTGGCGAAGATCCGTTCGGGCGCGAGGGCGACTTCTACACCAACTCGCAACTTCAGCCGGTCTTCGGACGTTTCATCGCCCAACAAATCGCACGCTGGCGCGACGAGATGGGTTTACCCGAAGAGTTCACAGTCGTCGAGCTCGGAGCGGGACGAGGCGAGACATTAGAAGAGGTCGGAAAAGCACTGCCCTCAGTCCGTTGTCTAGCGGTCGAACGAATGGAAGGCGCTTTGCCGCAAGGGTTCCAAGGCGTCGTCTATTCCAATGAGTTTTTCGATGCGCTGCCGGTGCACCTCGTCGAACGCAGCGCCGACGGCTTAGCCGAGTGGCTCGTCGATTCGCGCAACGACGGCTTCCGGTGGATCGAACGTGGTTGCCCCGCGGAACCCATCGTGGCGGAGTACGTCGACAAATACGCCGCCGGACTGGCCGAAGGCGACCGTATCGAGGTCAACCTCAAGGCGCTAGACCAACTCGAGCACATCGCCGGAGCACTCCATCATGGCTACATATTGACGATCGACTATGGCTACTCGACGGAAGAGATCGCGGCCGGGCGCCGATTTCCGCAGGGGTCGCTGATGGCGTACGCGCGGCATCAGGCCCGCGAGGACGTCCTCAGCGAACCAGGCAGCCGCGACATTACAGCGCACGTCAACTTCACCGCTCTCGAGCAGCGCGGCGAAGAGCTAGGCCTCCAGTCACTCGGGCTACGAACACAGGCGCAGTTTCTGTTCGCATTGGGCGAGGCGGACAACTTCGCCGCGATCATCGAGGGTGCGACCGAAGCCGAGACCCTTCAACTGCGCATGCAGCTCAAATCCTTGCTCTTCGGAATGGGTGAGACCTTTCGCGTCCTGGTGCAGAAGAAATAGGCGCGGTGGAAATAGCGGTATACTCCGATCAGAATGGCGTCCGCGTCGCCTCAGATCGCACTCGACGAGTTGGCTGGGCGGCGCTTCTCGTTCTACCCCACAATCCTCAACGTTGAGCACAACGAGTGGACTCTGACGAAGGAGACTTGGTCAGAGGTGCTGGTCGCGAACAAGGCCGATGACCTTGAGATCTGGATTCCGCGTACCTACCTGGGGAGTATCAGCAATTCTGACTCGCCGGTACTGATCGTCGGACTAACCTGCGAGCTTGAATGGAAGGCCGGCAAGATTTGGCCACATCAAAAGCGGCTGATCGAAATGCCGCCGCGCAAAGCGGCCACGAAGACCGTAGAGGTCGACAGTGGACCGGCTCCCGCAAGTCGACAGTCCGTGAGCGAGTCAAGCGTCGGGCGACTATTGATGGTGGCGTTGGGAGTGGGTTTGCTCGCTACTTTGTTCACCGTAATGTGGGCCTTCGGTACGTTGCGAAGTCCGCTGGATATTCTCTTTCCCACGGATACAACAACCGCCGACCAGCGCTATCTCAGCGTTGCGGGAACGGATGGCTACGTCGATGTACTGGAGAAAGTCGGGCCACCGGAAAACGAACAGTGGATCAGCCAACCTGCCGCGGCAATCCAGTTCAAGGTATTGACGTATTCGAGCCGATCGTACGCTTTGATCCTGATGGGACCGAGCAGGGAGCAGGCCCGCTATATCGGGGCGATCCACATGCCGTCACGAAAGATGCTCGATAGCGTGAAACTCTCGGGCGGTGGAAGCACATCCTCGATGCTCAGAAACCTGCCCGAGTTCTAGCCGACCCAAGGTGGCGCGCGCCTCCCGGCGGGCAGGACCGGTGTCCGCACCGGTTTTTTTCGGCTTCCGCTAGAGCACTAGCTCTCATAACGACCTTCGATGTATGCCAACGCCTCTTCCGGCGTGGTGACACGTCCCTCAAGCTGCGCATCTTCCACATCACCGAGAATCTCTTGAAATCTCGGTCCCGGCTGATAGCCCGCCGCGATCAGATCGTCACCCGTGATAAGTCGAGGCGGGCGCAGTTCCTCTTCCGGCAGCTCGGCCAACTTCGTCCGCGCCGTCTCATACAACCCCAACTTGCCGTGGCTGCCCAGGCAATCAAGCCGGTGCAGCTCCAGATGCTCGTCAAATCGCGGCATGCGTAGGAACTTCTTCAGCGTGCTCTGGCGCATGTCCGGCACATGAATGAAACGCATGTGGTTCGCGACCAGCGCCACCACCTGCTCCGTCACTTCGCCCGAATACCGCAGACGCCCGCAGATCGCCTCCGCCATCTTCATTCCCACTTCGACGTGGCCATGGAAACGAATGCGGTCCGTAGCACGCTTGAACATCGAAGGCTTGCCGATGTCGTGCAACAACGTGCCCAGCGCCAAGGTCACTGTCGGGTTGTCCAGCTTGTCGAGCATGATGAGCGTGTGCGTCCAAACATCGCCCTCGGGGTGATGCTGCGGCGATTGCTCGACGCCCTTGAGTCCCGAAACCTCAGGCAGGATCACTTTCAACAAGCCGGACTCGTCAAGCAACTCGAACCCACGTCGTGCGCCACCCTCCATAAGAATGCGGCTGATCTCGTCACGAATGCGCTCAGCCGAAACCTGACGAACTTCCGGCGCGTGCCTCTGGATCGCCTGGAACGTTGCATCCTCGATCTCGAACCCAAGCCGTGCCGCGAACCGCACAGCCCGTAGCATCCTCAGCTTGTCTTCCTCAAAGCGTTTCTCGGGGTCGCCGATCGCCCGAACGCACTTCGCTTCCAGGTCCGCGCGTCCTTCGACGAAATCGAGATACACGTCCTTCACCGGGTCGTAGAGAATCCCGTTGATCGTGAAATCGCGCCGCCGGACGTCCTCTTCGGCGCTACGTGTGAACGTCACACTCTCAGGACGGCGTCCGTCCCGGTAATCGTGATCGGCGCGGAACGTGGCTACCTCAACATCGACGCCGTCGCGGCGTACGATCACGACTCCGAACTGAACCCCTATCCGGATCGCGTCCGGAAAGTAGCGCAGTAAGTCATCCGGCGGCGCATCAGTCGCCACGTCGTAGTCCTTCGCTTCAACGCCGAGCAGCCGGTCGCGCACACAGCCGCCCGCCCAGTAGGCCTCATGCCCCTCGGACCGCAACCTGTCAATGATGTCGCGCGAAAGTTGCTCGCTGGTCATGGTGCGTTGCTTTGATGCTAGTGGCCGGTTGGCCTGGGAATCAAGGGGAGGAAAACGTCACAGTCCTGTCGTACACTGTGGCCATGTCCGCCAAACTTACCCGCCGTCAACTCGGTCTCACCGGCCTCGGCGTCGCCGCTCTCACCTCTTCTTCCGCTTCCGCCGCCGACCCGGAATCGACCTATACGGGGGCCCTCGATAGCTTCGAGAACAACGTCGACCTTGAGACCTTCGACACCGTTGCTTGGTCGCAGACACGATACGCCGACGCGCCGCTTCAAATGACGTTCCGAGCAACATCGCGCTCCGAAGCTGAGAAGTGGCAGAAGCGTCTTCGCAAGAAAGTAACAGAGCTAGTAGGCGGCTTCCCGGAAGAGCGCGGCGATCTGAAATCGCAAACGCTAGAGGTGAAAGACTACCCCGGTTACCGCCGCGAAAAATTCATCTTCGAATCGCGTCCCGGACTCTACGTCCTCGGCTATCTACTCACGCCGAAGGACGCCTCCGCGCCTCACAAGACCGTCATCTGCCTCCCCGGCCACGGCCGCGGTGTGGATGACATCGTCGGCATCGACGACAAAGGCCGCGACCGCACCGACAAAGATGGCTATCAGCACGACTTCGCCATCCAGTGCGTCGAGCATGGCCTGGCGGCCGTCGCAATCGAACAGATGGCCTTCGGCTGCCGCCGCGATCCACGCGCGGAGAAGCGCAGCCTCGGTACATCATCATGCCGCCCCGCCGCGGGTGCCGCCCTGCTGCTAGGCGAAACGATGGTTGCTTGGCGTGTCTGGGACGTCATGCGTACCGTCGACTGGATCGAGACCCGCGACGAACTCGATCCGAAGCGCGTCGGCTGCATGGGCATCTCCGGCGGAGGCACCATCACGACCTTCGGTGCGGCGCTCGAAACCCGCATCAAAGCCGCCTTCATCAGTGGCTACTTGAACACCTTCCGCGACAGCATCCTCAGCCTTTCACATTGCATCGACAACTACGTGCCCGGCATCCTGAACTGGTGTGAGATGTACGATGTCGCCAGCCTTATTGCCCCGCGCGCCGTATTCGCCGAATCCGGCGACAAAGACGGCATCTTCCCCGTCGATGCCAGCAGGGAGAGTTTTGCTCGCGTGAAGAAGGTCTACGAGACGTTTGGGAAGCCCGAGCTTGCGGGACACGAAGTCTTCGCCGGTGAGCACAGCTTCTGGGGTAAGCGCGGCATCCCGTTTCTCGCCGAGCATCTGTAACTCTAGCTACTCTCGTTCCGCGCGCGACGACAAGACCACGAGCGGCTGATGCCGGCACAAGCAGCCAAGAACCCCACCATCACAACCAGCAGGAGCGGCTGGCTAGCGGCCTCGCTCAGTTGAGAACCGACAGTTGCTAGCAGTGCCTCGACGTTTGCGCGGAAACCGCCGACGAAGTTCTCCGCCGTATCAGCGACGAGCTGTTCAAAAGAAAAGGGGTGCATGACGGTTCTCCTGTGTCCCGATGACTGCGATAATGATTCAAAAGAAAGCAATGCACGGGCCAAAGCATCATTTCCGCATGCAACCTTAGTAGTTTCAGTCTCTTATCGGCGCCCGATCTCGCTAGTAGACTCCTCACTCCCTCAACCGTTACACACACACAGGCATTCCATGCACATGGCATGTACATTTCTGGACCATCGACACTCCGTCAAGCTGGACAGCCGCTCATCAGTAGCGTCGGCCAAGACATCTTCGTCCCTTGCAACTTCGCACGGAATGTGTAATTATTCATAGATACGGTTTATTATTCATCCAAACCGCAACCCTAAATGACCGCCGTGAGAAAATCCTCAGTCCAACAGATCCAGGCCCCGCACCTACTTGCGGATACGGATCTGACGCCCCAAGAGCTGCGCGCGCTCATTGCGCTCGCGTCCGACGTCAAGAAGACCCCGCGCGACTACGCGACGACACTAGCCGGCAAGTCCATCGCGCTGCTCTTTGAAAAGCCCTCGCTACGAACGCGGATCACTTTTCAACTCGCCATCCAGCAACTTGGTGGCTTCGCCGTGTTCCAGGACCACCGCGATGGCCGCATCGGCGAGCGCGAGCCCGCCAAGGACATGGCGCGCAACCTCGACCGCTGGGTCGACGCCATCGTGGCTCGCACCTTCACACAGGAAATCATCGAGCGCCTAGCGCAATGGTCGAGCGTCCCCGTCATCAACGCCTTGAGCGGTAAGTATCACCCCTGCCAGGCGATGGCGGATTTCCAAACGCTAGACGAACGCTTTGGCAGCCTCGGCGGCCTCAAGATGGCTTTCGTCGGCGACGGCAACAACGTCTGCCACTCGCTCATGTTGTGCGCGGCCCGGCTCGGCGTGTCGTTCGTGGCGGCGACGCCTCCCGAATACGAACCCGACGCGGAAGTCGTCTCCCGTGCCCGCGAGTTGGCGCAATCCTCCGGCGCAAAGATCGAATTGTCTTTCGACGCTCGTGAAGCCGTGTCCGGCGTCTCGGCCGTCTACACCGACCTGTGGACCAGCATGGGATGGGAAGCCGAGACGCAGCAGCGCCGCGTTGCCTTTGCCGACTTCCAGGTGGATGATGAGTTGATGTCGCGAGCCGCTTCCGACGCCGTGTTCATGCATTGCCTGCCGGCGTCCCGCGGCGAAGAAGTCACCGACTCCGTCATGGAGTCCTCCGCGTCCGTTGTCTTTGATCAAGCCGAGAACCGGCTCCACGCGCAGAAAGCGCTCCTGTTGATGTTTCTCGCGCACAACGCCGCGAAGTAGCACCACATCGTTCAACACTCATGAGTCAGAATCCCAAGAAAATCGCTCTCGCCTATTCCGGGGGCCTCGATACATCCATCATCATTCCGTGGCTGCACGAGCAGTATGACTGCGAAGTCGTCGCCGTCTGCGGTGACATCGGCCAAGGCGCCGACGAGCTCGCCGGCATTGAGGAGAAAGCCAAGGCCAGCGGCGCGTCGGAAGTCTACGTCGACGACATGTCCGAAGAGTTCGTGCGCGACTACGTCTGGCCGATGGTGCGCTCCGGCGCGGTCTACGAAGACAAATACCTGCTCGGAACCTCAATCGCACGGCCCCTACTCGCAAAGCGTCAAGTCGACGTCGCGCTCCAAACCGGCTGCGACGCCCTCTGCCACGGCTGCACCGGAAAAGGCAACGACCAAGTCCGCTTCGAGCTGACCTACAAAGCGCTCGCGCCGCACCTCCCCGTTATCGCTCCGTGGCGCATCTGGGACATCCAGTCACGCGAAGACGCCATCGATTACGCACAGTCGCACAACATACCCATCGACGTCACGAAAGCGAAGATCTACAGCCGCGACCGTAACCTGTGGCATCTCTCCCATGAAGGTGGCGAGCTCGAAGATCCGGCCAACTCGCCAAGCGACGCCGTTTGGACCTGGACCGTCGATCCCAACAAAGCTCCCGACACTCCCACCGATGTCACCATCGCCTTTGAGAAAGGCACCCCGGTCTCCGTGGATGGCAAAGCGCTCAGCCCCGCCGCCCTGCTCACCAAACTCAACGAACTCGGCGCGAAGAACGGCTGCGGACGTGTTGATCTCGTCGAGAACCGTTTCGTTGGCATGAAGTCCCGCGGCTGCTATGAGACGCCGGGCGGCTCGGCGATCATGACCGCTCACCGCGAGCTCGAAGCCCTTGCGCTCGACCGCGCCACGGCCCATTTCAAACAGAAGCTCGCACTCGACTACGCCGACCTCGTCTACAACGGTCAGTGGTTCACGCCGCTGCGCGAAGCCCTCGACGCATTCAACACCAAGACGCAAGAGACCGTCACCGGCGAAGTCACTCTACGGCTCCACAAGGGCCACATCGACGTGCTCAGCCGCAAGTCGCCCTACTCGCTCTATTCGCTCGACATCGCCAGCTTCACCATGGGCGCCGAATATGAGCCGAAGGACGCACGTGGCTTCATCAACTTGGTTGGCCTGCCCATTCAAGTCCGCGCCGGCGTACTCGGCGACGTCAAGAAATCATGAAGCTTTGGGGCGGTCGTTTCGAGCAAGGCCCGGCTGAACTTTTTGAACAGTTCTCCGGCTCGCTCGACTTTGACCGCAAGCTTCTCGAAGCCGACATCATCGGATCAAAGGCCTTCGCTTCCGCGTTGACCCGCGTCGGTATTTACACCGCTGAAGAACGCGACAAAGTCCACCGCGCGTTTGATCAAATCATCGAGGAATCGAAGGCCGGCGACATCTTCGCCGGAGCCGATGACGAAGACATCCACACCTTCGTCATTCGCAAACTCGGCGAGAAAGCAGGACCGCTCGCCGACAAGATTCACACCGGACGCAGCCGCAACGAGCAAGTCGCCACCGACTTCCGCCTCTGGACACGGACCGAGATCCGATCCGTCCAACATCTACTAACTGACCTCATGGCCGCGCTCGTCGATTTCGCCAAGCGCGAGCCCGACGCGCTGCTCCCCGGCTACACGCACCTGCGCCGCGCTCAGCCCGTGCTGTGGGCGCACTACCTTCTCGCGTACTTCGAGATGTTCGCGCGCGACTGGGAACGCTTCGACGACTGCTACCGCCGCACCGACGTTCTTCCGCTTGGCAGTGGCGCTCTTGCCGGCAGCGGTTTTCCGTTCGACCGCCAAGCGATGGCCGACGAACTCGGCTTCAGCCGCCTCTCCGCCAACAGCCTCGACTCCGTCTCCGACCGCGACTTCGCGATGGACTTCCTCTACGCCTCGTCCGTCGCAATGCTCCACCTCAGCCGCTTATGCGAGGACTGGATTCTCTACTCCAGCGAGGAGTTCGGCTTCATCGACATGGGCGACGAAGTCACCAGCGGTTCGAGCCTTATGCCGCAGAAGAAGAACCCCGATGCCTGCGAGCTCATTCGCGGTAAGTCGGGACGCGTCACGGGCAACCTGCTCTCGCTGATGATGACCGTCAAGGGGCTGCCGCTCGCCTACAACCGCGACCTGCAGGAAGACAAAGAACCCGTCTTCGATGCCGCCGCGCATCTTTCCGGCTCGCTGGCCGTGATGAAGCTGACGGTCGACACCGCCGCCGTCCACCCCGATCGCATGGAAGCCGCCGCGGACGAGAGCTGGGTCTCCGCGACCGCGCTCGCCGAAGCGCTCTCCCGCAAGGGCGTCCCGTTCCATCGCGCGCATCAGATTGTCGGCGCGCTTGTCCTCGAAAGCGTTCGCACCGGCAAGAAACCGCAGGACTGGACCACCGAACAACTCCAGGCCGTCGCCCCGGAGTTCGACGACGAGGCCCGCGAACTGCTTACCGCGCGGCGCGCATTGGGTAACCACGTCGTCCCCGGCGGCACAGCTTCGGCAAGCGTTCGCAACGCGCTCGACGAAGCCGCGAAGCGCCTGGAGCAGATGCAGCGGACGGAATGACGAAGACCTACCGGCAAGCGCAGATTCAAAAACTTCTTCGCTCCCGGTCCGTTACGACGCAGCAGGATCTTGTCCGCCACCTGAAGTCAGCGGGCATCCGCGCCAGCCAAGTCACGCTCTCCCGCGACCTCCGGGATCTAGGCATCGTCAAGACGCCTGACGGCTACAAGGAACGTAGCGCTCTCCAAACGTCCGCAGCGAGCGGCGACACCCTGCAACGCATCCTCGGCGAATTCGCGCGCGACATTCAGGCTGCGGGAAACCTCGTCGTCGTAAAGACTCTCCCGGGCAGCGCCGGAACCGTCGCCGAAGCACTCGACATCGAACCCGGCCTAGGCATCGTCGGCACGATCGCCGGCGACAACACCATCTTCGCCGCAACCGTCGACCCATCGGCCGCCAAGCGACTTGTCTCAAAACTCACCACGGCGTGGAAGGCCTAACCGCTACCCTTAACGGGCGATACCGATGCAATTCAACCAGATACCTCAACTCATCCTCGCTTTCCTCGTCGTCCACTCACTTGCCGCTCAGTCCGTCCCACACTACGCCGTCAAGCTGGTCCCCGACTGGGATCAACAACTCATCCGCGCCGAACAGACCATCGAATTCGAACACGGTCTCGGCGCCGTCGAATGGCACAAGCGAAGCGGCATCAACGTCACTCGCGCCGACCTCGACGGAACCGAAGTCACGATCACCGAGGACGCCGTAACCGCCAGCCTCGCCGCCAACGGCGTCCACCGCCTCAGCGCCGCTTACACTGCCAAACCCAGTCGTGGATTCCGATGGCTCAAAGACGATCCCAGTACTCTCTACACCGTCTTCTACTGTGGAGCCTGGATGATCTGCGACCCAAATCCGAACCACCGCATCACGGCTAGCCTCGAATTTGTCCTCCCGGTATCAAGCGGACTTCGAGCTGTCGGTCCGGGCCGTCTCGCCAAGCGTTGGCAGGACGACGAAGGCGACCACTTCCTTTTCGAACAAAGACAACCGGTGCAAACTTACCTGCTCAGCTTCGCCGTGGCGAAACTCAAGCCCACCGTCAAAGATCAGTTCACGGCGTACGCGAAAGAACCCGGGCACGACAAACTGTTTGAAGATACGCTCCACGCCTACGAGTTCCTTCACGCCAAAGCCGGTATCGATCCCATCAATCCGCACTACACCCAAGTGTTCTTGCCCGGTACAAACGTCGCCCAGGAATCCTCTGGCTTAGCCCTGATGTCGGACGAGCACCTTACCCAGCTCGAGACGGAAGATGCCGTCGGGACGATGGTACACGAGCTGGCGCACCAATGGTGGGGCGCACTCGTCGGGATTCGCTCCTGGTCGGACTTTTGGCTGAACGAAGGCATGGCGGAATTCATCACCAATGCCTATCTTGAACAGCGCGTTGGGCGGGATGCTTATGACCGGCGAATCGCAGAGCTACAAAGGCGACTCGAGCAGCTACGAGCGGAAGGCAAAGACCGCCCACTCCACTGGGAAGAATGGCGTGACGCACGTGAAGCGCTCGGGCGCATCCCCTACGTCAAGGGCGGCCTCTTCCTCCACCGCCTTCGAAAACGCCTGGGCGACGAGACTTTCTGGCGCGGGCTTGCGCTCTATACATCACGCAATGCTAACCGCCTTGTCGATACCGAGGACTTCAAAGAGGCGATGGAAGAGGCGTCGGGGAGCGACCTAACCAAGCTTTTCAAAGACGAGGTTTACAACTAGCCTACAGTCCCCCTAATCCTCCGGTGGACGCCCAAGCTGGAACGTTACGATGACTTCGGGTTTCGGCGAGATCCCGAATTGTGGTGGATCATTGCTAGCGAGATAGTCGTCGATCGCCGCCTGGATTTCATCGATCACTTGATCCAGCGACTCACCCTGAGCCGAAACGGGCAGATCGTAGCACTCCGCCACGAATCCCGACTCAGCCCGTTGGGCATACACATAGACAACCTGCCTCATCAGCGAGCACTCAGAATACCAAGGGGCGTGTGCGGCACAGTACGCTAAGTGGATGAGCACCACCTGGTCGAATCTCCGCGACGAGTTCCCTGCCCTCAAAGACTGGACCTACCTCAATACCGCCAGCTTCGGACCGATCCCCGCAAGCGCCACGCGCGCCGCGCAAGCCCACTTCGATCACCGTAATGAACGGGCCTGTCTCGACTTCCTCGACTGGTACACCGACATTGACGCCGTCCGAGCGAAGTTAGCCACGCTCGTCGGGGCCACGGCGGACGACATCGCCTTCATCCCGAACGCCGCCACCGCGCTATCGTGGTTGCTCACCGGCATCGACTGGAAACCCGGAGACCACGTCCTCACGCTGACCGACGAGTTTCCGAATAACCTCTACTTCGGCGGCGCGCTTGAGAAGAAGGGCGTCCGCGCTTCGATCATCGACGTTCCCGACGGCCTCTTCTCGCTTGAGGTGCTGCGCGATTCGCTCACCGATTCCACCCGCATCGTGCTCGCAAGCGGCGTCAACTACTCAACCGGCCTGCGCCCGCCGCTCGACGAGATCGGAACCGAGCTGCGCAAGCGCGGCATCCTCTTCTACGTCGACGGCACCCAGAACGTCGGCGCACTGCCGACCGACGTACAAGCGTCGAAGATCGACGTTCTGGCCGTCCACGCCTACAAGTGGATGTGCTGCCCAACGGGCACCGGGTTCGCCTACGTCTCGCCGCAAGTCCGCGAATGGCTCGAACCCAGCGTCTACAGCTGGCGCAGTCACAAGGACTGGCGCAATGTCGACAACCTGCACCACGGCGCTCCCGAGCTACCCGACACCGCCATCAAGTACGAAGGAGGCATGCAGAACTTTCCGGGCATCTACGCCATGGGTGCAGTCGCCGATCTGTTCGAGTCCCTCGGCCGCAAAGCCATCGAGGACCAAGTCCAAGCCATCGCAGCCACCACCCGCGACACCCTGCGCGCCGCCGGGGCCGAACTCCTCTCCGACCAGCATCCCTACTATGACTCCCCGATCATCTGCGGCCGCTTCGAGGGCGTTGACGCATCCCGCCTCGCCGTGGAACTCCAGGCCAAGCGCATCACCACCGCCGCGCGCCACGGCCGGCTCCGCGTCTCACCGCACTTCTTCAACAACGACGAAGATCTAGCCCGCCTCGCTGACGCATTGAAAGAAGTCCTGCCGAAGCTACGATAGCCCCTTGCAGTGGCCGACTACTGTTCCCGCTCGCGGAACTCCTCGTACCAATTCTGGACGATCTGGATGATCGGGTTGGGTGCTGCTCCTACACGCTCGAGCAAGATGAACGCCTGGCCGTCTAGCTCAACGTCGTAATAGGGTGACGCGGCCTCGAACAGACGGGCGACGGAGCCGAGCGAAAACGTCGGTTTCGTCGATACCGACGCAGCCATCAAAGTGTTGTCCTCCAGATAGAACAACTCCTTCCCATCTCGGCTCCAGCGTGCACGCACTCCTCCGTTGCCAGAGACAGACCATACACGATCGCCCGCGGGGAAGGGACTTACGTAGATTTCGTTTCGCCCAGAGCGGTCTGACTGATAGGCGACATACCTTCCGTCCGGGGAGAGTTTCGGTGCCCCCTCGTTTGAGGGGGTCTGTAGAAACGGACGTGCCTCCCAGCCGGCTTCCTTCTGTTCCAGATACCAAAGGTCTTGCTTGTTCTCGGCGTCCTGCAACGAATACAAGATGTACCTTCCATCTTGTGACCAGTCATAGGCCCGCTCGTTCTGGGATGTGCCCGCCAAAACCTTGGTCTCACCACTGCCGTCGGACTGCCGCAGGAAGATGTCAGTGTTGCCCGATCGATAGGAGGAGAAAGCGATCTCGTTTCCGCTCGGTGACCAAACAGGCAAAACGTCCACCGCTGGGTGGTCACTCAAGCGAATTCTTGTTGTACGAGCGGTATCGTGAATCCAGATGTCTGCATTCGAGTTCTCCACGGCCTCAAAAGCGACTGACCGTCCGTCCGGTGATAAGGCTGGGTAGGCGATAAGTGAATACGCTTGCCCAATGTCTGAGATTCTTTCGTTCCGGCGGTTGAGCCAAACCAGTCGCTCTTGACCCAAGCTCAAAGTGTCAAGGTAAACCAGGGTGCCATCATCGGCGACCGATGGGCGATTGCCATTCCGGGCTACGGGAAAAGCCTCCCCTGTGGCTTGCAAGGAATCTAAAGAAAAGGGAAGTGCCCAAACGTCTCCTTCGGCGCCGTACAGGATATGCCCGCTGGCGGAGTAGAACGGTGCCGCTCCGGGCCCCAAGGACTTGCGCTGCCCGGTGTCCAGATTCTGAAGCATCAGCCTGGTATTCATAAAGCCAGTGCCGACTGCAAACACCAGAACACGCGCCCCGTCTTTAGTGGGCAGGAAGTGGGGGCTGAAAAGTGCAGAACCATGTACCGAATCGTTGTTTGGCTGTCCTTCCGACGGCTTGGACGAGATCAGTAGCTCTGGGTTGCCCCCCGCAGCGGGAACTTCGTAGATGTGCCGGTCGGCGTGTCCGGTCTCCACGCTACCGGAGGCGAAGACGACCGACTGGCTGTCCCTACTCCAGGAGCCGCCAGAAAAAGCGATGCTTGGCATTTCACAAATTGGGACGGGCACTTCGGCGTCAACCGAGATCTTCTTGAGCTGGTGACCCTGCCCGAATCCTACGAACAGACTGTCGGGCGACCAAAAGGGGATCCCTGCTCCCTCGGTACTGTCGATCACTCTTGGTTCTTGCTGATCAAGATCCCAAATCCACAGGCGGCGTTCCGCGGTGAAAGCAATGTGTTTGCCATTGGGAGAAATTATCACGCCCAAATCCTTGGGCTTAGCCGCAGCGGCAGCACTCACAGGCACAGGCAGACTAACGGAGAATCGGCGCAGCGGCGCTTCGGCTGTCGGAGCGGCCATCCATGCCACCGTGACCACCAGCGCCGACAAGACAGCGGCTATCAACCACGGGAGGACGCGGCGGCGCTTCTCAAGCCGCTGGATTCGCTTGGCCGCTGACTCAGGCAACACGCGGATCGCCACCGACCGCTGGAGTTCCGTATCCTCCGCTCGGTAGACGACACTGTCATCTTGCCCCTCCAGATTCTCAATCACACGGTACTTCGCCAAGGGATGCTCGGGGGCCTCCTCGGCTTTACGTGAGGGAGCAGCACCGTGAGCCAGTCTTTCTTGAGCCGTCTTACTCTCACCGAAGAGAGCCTTGGTGGTGTCTGCACCTGAGGGAGCCGACTCCGGAGTCTTCGATTGCAGCTTCTTGCGCAATCTCCGCAAGTCCACCAGTAGGTCGTCCACGTGCTGGTATCGTTCTTCCGGCTTCTTCGCCAGCGCCTTGCCGACAACCCGATCCAGTTCCGTAGGCAACCCTGTCCTGAGAGCGGTCAAGGGTTCCGGTGGTTCATTGATAATTGAGTAGATGATCGCCTGCTCATGTTCATGGGCGAAGGGAATCTTGCCCGCGATCATCTCGTAGAGAACTACCCCAACTCCCCAGACATCGCTACGCCGATCCGTGGCCTCGCCCAAGGCTTGCTCCGGCGACATGTAGGCCGGCGTGCCCATACTGGTACCACTCTTTGTGAGCTTCGATCGACCTGCCAGATGGGCTAACCCGAAGTCGGTGACCTTTACGCGGCCCTTCTTGGTCAGCATGATGTTCGAGGGCTTGATGTCGCGGTGCGTCACCCCCTTCTCATGCGCTTCCTTCAGGCCTTCACAAATCTGAATCGCGATACCCAGCGCCTCGTCGAGCTTGAGCGGACGCTCCTTGATCTTGCCGGCAAGTTCGGGGCCGTCCACGAAAGCAATGGCCATGAAAGTTTGGCCATCCACCTCTCCGATATCATGAACAGCCGCGATGTTGGGGTGGTCGAGGAGGGCGACCGACTGTGCCTCGCGAAGGAAACGGGCCTTCTGGTCCTCATCACCAAGCGCGCTCGTCGCGAGGAACTTCAGGGCGACGATTCGCTTGAGGCGCGTGTCCTCGGCCTTGTAGACCACACCCATCCCGCCCTCACCGAGCTTGGAGATGATCTTGTAGTGCGAGATGTCTTGACCGACCACGTCGGTCCAATTCTACACCGCTTTTAGACACGCCCGCGTAAAACCGGACACAAAGACTTGGCACAAACGCACAAACCAAGTCGTAGTCGATGCAGTTAAGGAAAAAGGCCGGTCGTCTGCTAGACAACCAGCGCATACGCGGCGTAGCCGATACCGGCGCCCATCAACGAGCCGGCGACCACGTCGGAGAGGAAGTGCAACCCCAGCACGACGCGCGACGATGCCACGCTCACGGCGCAGAACATCAACTCCATCATGAACGTGGGGTAGAACAACGAGAGCGGCACGACCATCGCAAAGGCCGTGATCGAGTGCCCGGAGGGGAAGGAGAAGCGATCCGGCGGAACCAACTCTTTCCAGCGAATCGGAGCAATCTCACACGGACGCGCACGCGAGCACATCCTCTTGAGCAGCAGGAAGACCACGATACCCGTCAGCGCCGCCGAAGCCAACACCGCCATTGCTTCATAGCGCCGCTGACCGCCCAGCCACAAGATCGGAATCGCCATACTTCCCCACAACCAGCCGTCACCGGCGCGGCTCGAAGAAGTCATCCACACACGCACCCAAGAAGGCGGAGACCAACGGCTGATGCGCCGCATCATGTTGTGGTCACGGGCCGAGATGAACCGGCCTAGCCTGGTGAGGGTTGCCATCGGTGCGTCCCTTTTGGGATCTCTATTGTAGACAGAATACCATGCTGTCTGTTACATCTCCGTCAGGGTAATCCTCTAATTCGTCGTAGAGCAAGAGTAGGAGCGTTCAGGTCTTTGGCCGAGGCCGAGCTCGCTTTCTTGACCGCCGCCCAAGTGTCCGCCGGCGGCGGGCCGAACCGCGCTGAACCGAATTTGGAGGAGGCTGCAGCACGATTCCGGATAGGTACCGTTAGCTGCCGGTTGAGTCGCTCGACCACACCGCCGGTCGAAACACAGGAAGCGGACCGCCATCGAGCCACCCTGTCCCAGGTGAACTCGTTCCGCTTCCTCACAATTAGACGAAACCGCGCCCAGAAAGTTTCCCGGACGCTCGGATTGAGAGTAAGGCGACACACATCCACCGAATGGGCTTTTGACGAACCCAACCATAGTCGCGTAACCTGAACCGAGGCGAACCGATGACAGGCAACGCCGGGAGATCCAGATATGAATCGCAGAACGTTCATCAACAGCACCGCGGCCGGCATGACCGCCGCTTCCGCGCAACGCATTCTCGGCGCGAATGACCGCATCGGAATCGGCACCGTCGGGACAGGTGGCCGCGGCCGTACCTTGACACGCTACTTCAAGGAAAACGACAAGGCGGACACGCGGGCTGTTTGCGATATATACGACGAGAACCTAGCTCTCGGCGCTGAAACCGCTGGTACCGACACCAAGACCTATCACGAGTACGAGCGGCTTCTTGAGAACAAAGACATCGATGCCGTCGTCGTCGCCACGCCCGACCACTGGCACGCCCCGATCACCATCGCCGCCTGCGAAGCCGGCAAAGACGTCTACGTCGAAAAACCCATGTGCCACACCATCGACGAGGCCTACCAGATGATCGACGCCGTGCGGCGCACCAACCGCGTCGTCCAAGTCGGCACCCAGAGGCGTAGCTATGACCTGTTCCGCGAAGGCAAGAAGGTCATGGAATCAGGCCGCCTCGGCGATATCACGCTCGTGAACTCGTGGTGGTACAACAACGTCACAAGACCCAGAAACCCCGTCGTCGAAGGCAAAGTCGATTGGGAACGCTGGCAGGGGTATACCGAGAAGCGCGAATTCGACCCCTTCCGCTTCCGCAATTGGTATTGGTTCTACGACTACTCCGGAGGCCTTACCGTCGGCCAGGGCGCGCATATCCTCGACTGCATCAACTGGTACATGGACGCCAAGTTCCCCTCGGCCGTGACCTGCGTTGGAACAAGTTCCGCCGTCGACGGCCTCCAGATCCCGCAGACCACATCCCTTACCGTCGAATACCCGGAGGGCTTCATCGCCGTCTTTACACTGGGATACAACCACATGCGGTACCCCAGCTCGTATGACCAGACAAAACAGTTCTGCGGCAAGAAGGGCCGCTTCGACGTTCTCCGCGAATCACACCATCTGTATGAGCCAACCGGCGAAGCAGAAGACTACAAGCCCGCCTACGAGCTAGTCCGCCACGGCACCTGGGGCCGCTCAACCGCGCAACACGTCGAAAACTTCCTCACCTGCGTGCAAGACCGCAAAGACCCCAACGCCCCCGTCGAAGCCGGCGCCTATGCGGCGGTCTCGCTAGCGATGGCCATGGAATCTCTGCAGTCCGGCAAACGCATGCAGTTCGACCCTAACGCCAAGCGCATGCACGCATGAACCCGGGTGAAGAGTAGGGGCACGGCATGCCGT
>Ga0302123_10000402_pt1 | contig 34967 bp, 34 predicted proteins | sample CB21_321_MG_FD_203109 | JGI IMG/M metagenome (GOLD analysis project Ga0302123, IMG submission 203109) | Marine microbial communities from Western Arctic Ocean, Canada - CB21_32.1 | ecosystem: Environmental > Aquatic > Marine > Oceanic | place: Canada: Western Arctic Ocean | collected 2017-09-28 | reverse complement strand
CATGTGCCGTCATCGGGGCAACCGCATCGTGCGGGCCGACGATGGCAACGCCAAGAACTTCATGTGTTCCTACCACGGCTGGACCTATTCTAATGAAGGGAAACTCGTTTCCGTTCCCGGTCTGCAGGAGGCCTACTACGGCGAGCTGGACGTGGACAACCTAGGCCTAGTGCCCGTGGCCCATCTGGAGAGCTACGCGGGATTGGTCTTTGCCACCTGGGCGGAGGACGCCCCGACGCTCGAGGAATACCTGGGCGACATGCGCTGGTACATGGACATCTGGTTCAACCGCCGGGACAGTGGCGTGGAGCTCATCGGCCCGGACAAGTGGGTGGGCAAGTTCAACTGGAAGAACTCCACCGACAACTTCATCGGGGATATGTACCACGCAATTCTCAGTCATCGTTCGGCGTTATTGGCGCGCGCCCAGAGCCTTGGAGTTCCCGCTGCTCCGCTCTCCTACAGCCGGCCTGGCAACCAAGTGAGCCCTGGTAACGGGCACGGCTGCTTCGCTGGTATTTACGATACGCCAGAGGATTACTATAGAAGGAACGCTGTCAACGAAGACTCTCCGCTCATGGAGTACAACAAGTCCATCTACGATGAGATGCTACGCCGCCTTGGCCCCAGCCGGGCGCACCGCATCGGGCCGGAACATTCCTCGGTCTTCCCCAACATGTCCTGGTTGCCGAACGGCACCGTTCGCATATGGCATCCTCGCGGGGCGGGTGAGACGGAGGTCTGGTCATTTACTTTCGTTGACAAGGCGATGCCCGAAGAACTCAAACGTCTGTGGCGCGTCCAGTGCATGCAGTCCTTTGGCCCCAGCGGTCTGCTGGAGCAGGACGACATGGATAACTGGCGCAATAGCTCGGAGGCGGGAAGGAGCCTTGTCGCCCGCAAGACGCCCAACGTTATCAGCATGGGTGCGGGACACGAATGGGACAACCCCGAGTTGCCCGGCCTCTCGGTGCCGAATACCTTCTCCGAGATCAACCAGCGCTCCATGTACAAGCGCTGGCAGGAGTTCATGGACGCCAAGAGCTGGGGTGATATCAGCATCGACCCCATCACGGCCACGTTTGAAGGAACCGCCACTATGAAGGGCTAGGCAGAGGCCTCTTCGGCAGCCAGAATCTCGCAAGAGATACGGGTAACGAGCCTTCGAGGATTGATGGTTATCAGCACGCTACTTGCAAGCGTCTGAGCAAAACGTTTCCCTCGCTCCACTCCCAAATAGCGCACACTGATCGCGCTTACGGCCTGCGTCACCCCTGATTCACCGATTCTGGCGATTCCTTCCACGAGGACATAGCGATATGGCTCGTCCTCACTGGCAATGGAGAGGGCGACGCGGCTGTCGCGCCGGATGTTCCGAACTTTTACGGCTTCTGGCCCTGCGAAAATTTCAAACGTGTCGTCCTGATAGTGATACCAGACTGGGGCCACGTGCGGCGCGCCGGAAACGCCGACGGTTACCAGGTGGGCCAGGTGCACTTCCGCGAGAAAGGCTGCGGCCTCAGCGTCAATTACTGATGCCATTGTGCCCATCACTTTCCGGCTTAATCCCCATCGCCTTCGCCACCAGTTCAAAGGAACGCAGCCGCTCTTCGAAGTAGAAAACGTTGGTGACCACCGTGATATCGGTGGTACCGTAGCGCTCCGCGGACGCCAGGATGCCCTCTCGCACTTGGTTAGGGTCGCCGATGATGAACCCCTTGGCGTTTTGCCCCACCACCTCAAGCTCGTTGGCGTTGAGCTCATAGGACGAAGCCTCCTCCGGCGGAATCATTCCGCTACGCCGGTTGGGGTTGGTCAGAGATTGGACCCGGGCCACCCGGCGGCTGGAGGCCAGGAACTGGGCCCGTTCCTCCGTATCGGCGCACACCACCTGGAGCGCCACGTTTAGTTTCGGCTCCTTGAGATAGCCGGAAGGCTTGAACTGCCTTCGGTAGATGTCGACCACCATGGGGCCGTGGTCAGAGGTGTGACCGAAGAAATCGGCGAAGGCGAAGGGAACACCCAAAGCCGCCGCCAATTGGGCGCTGTAGTCGCTGGAGCCTAGGAGCCAGATGTCGGGCATCTCGCTGGGAGCTGGACCCGATTGGGCAGCGATTTTTCCAAAGGGATGATCCTCGGCCATGGTGTTGGAAAGATAGCCGATAAGATCCACCACTTGCTGGGGGAAATGACTGATATCCACCGGCACCTTGGGGTAGGCCAGGGCCGCCGCGGTGAGCTGGTCGCTGCCCGGAGCCCTGCCGATACCCAGGTCGATGCGGCCTGGGTAGAAGGTCTCCAGCATCCGGAATTGCTCCGCCACCTTGAGCGCGGAGTAGTGGGAGAGCATCACGCCACCGCTTCCCACACGTATGGTCTTGGTCTGGGCGGCGATCTGCCCAATCAGAATCTCGGGTGACGTCCCCGCCAGCCCGCCGGAGTTGTGGTGCTCCGCCACCCAGTAGCGCGCATACCCCCAGCGCTCAACCGCCTGCGCGAGGAGTATTGTTTCGTGCAAGGCCTCCGATGCCGTTCCGCCCCGCCGGACGGGCGATTGGTCTACCACATTCAATGTATAGGGTGTCGTCATACATCCTCAGCTTTCGTTCCGCAACAGCCTCCATACCCTAATGCCTTTTGTCCCGTGCTTCAACTTGTCTGCTGGCAGCACGCCCGCTAAACTCCTGTCGCGACTCCCGCCCATCACCGGGTCTGCGGTAGGAGGATACAGATGTCAGAAGACCAGCCCATCCGGCTACTTATTGTTGACGATAGTGAGCATATGCGGGAGGGGATTCAGCACCTCCTTTCCGCCCACGACGATATCCTCGTGGTTGCCGAGGCTGCCGACGGCTTCGCAGCTACCATCGCCGCCGCCGAGGTCCAACCGCATGTGGTGCTCATGGACGCTGGCCTGCCCATTATGGGAGGCTCCGAGGCCACCCGCCAAATCAAGGAGCAGTGGCCTAAGATACGCGTCCTCTTTTTCGCAGCCGACGCTGCAGAAGTGAAGGATGGTCTGGCAGCCGGAGCCGATGCGTGCTTGATGAAGGAGTCGGGAGAGAGCGAGCTGCTAGAGGGGATTCGCGCTCTGGCCCCTGCCGAATGATTCGAGTGCATCAGTCAGACGGAACAATTCGAGGCTCTCGCTCGTCGGGATAGGTATGGTCCACGCACTCATCTCCTTTGACGAAACGAGGCATTATGCTTTCCCATCTGTGAAGACTCCGGACCGTTCGGCTCTGGCTAGTGTTAATGCGCTTGCTTCTGGCCGTGGCTGCTTGAGCGCATCGCCGAGTACGAAAACGCACCCGTCGCCAATCCCCCTGGCTCTATCATCGAAGACCAATACGAAGGTCAGCACGTCTATTACGGTCCTTCCCCGTTGCTGCGATAGCTTCAGCGACCTCTACGACGCCAACGGCAATCCGCTCCGACATCTCTACAGCGGCATCACTGGCGCGGGCGACGGGAGTGTCTATACGGTGGACGACAATTATGAGCAGGTCTCCCTTATTGCCCAATAGCAGGCGTGCGGTTGCTCGAAAATATTAGATGTTTGACCAAACAGTCCTGCATGCCAAGAACACACAGTCCTGCCTATTAGGAGCTGGTTGAATTGCCATAAGCGCCTGAAAAGCGCACCGTTATCTGCTAGAGTACGTGTGGGGGCACCTGCGGGCGCTCCTTAGTTTTTTACGGGTTGGGTATCCATGCAGGACTATGCGGTAAAAGTCGAAGGTATCGTGCGGGACTTTGGTACCGTCCGGGCCGTGGATGGCATCAATTTGGCTATCCCCACAGGAGAGATTTACGGTTTTCTGGGTCCAAACGGCGCGGGGAAGACCACCTTGGTGCGCATGCTCATCACACTCCTGCTGCCCACCGCCGGCCGTGCCTTCGTTGCCGGATATGACGTGGCAACTCAGTCGAGCGAGGTGCGCTTGCGGATTGGGGCAGCCTTACAGGAGGCGGCCTTGGACGACAAGCAGTCGGGCAGGGAGGTGCTGCGCCTACAGGGCCGGCTCTACGGTCTCTCCAAGTTGGAGATCGACCAGCGTGTGAGTGATTTGACAGACCTGATTGATATAGGGGATGCCATGGATAGGATGGTCAGCACCTACTCAGGAGGCATGAAGCGCCGCTTGGACCTGGCCGCATCGCTCATCCACAACCCAGAAGTATTGTTCCTCGACGAGCCCACTACGGGGCTGGACCCCTTTAGCCGCGCTCGCGTCTGGGAAGAGGTCCGCCGTATCAATTGCGAGTTGGGCGTCACCATCTTCCTCACGACGCAATACCTAGAGGAAGCGGATGCGCTGGCGAACCGGGTGGCTATCATTAATCAGGGCAGGATCGTCGTGGAGGGCACCCCCGCGGAGCTTAAGCGCTCCATTGGCGCCGACGTTATTATTGCCCAGATCGAAGGCGAGATTAGCGTTGCCCATGAGGCGGTGCGCAGCATGCAGGGCGTTGAAGGTGTTGAGGTTCATGGTGACGAGCTGACCATCAGCGTGAGTGCCGGTGCGGCCTACCTCAGCGCCATCGCGGTGGCCCTCTACGAGTGCGGCGTTAAGGTACGGGAGCTCACCCTTCGCACCCCTACTCTTGACGACGTATTCCTGCACTACGCCGGTGCCAGGCTGCAAGTGGGTGCCGAGTCCGAGGCCCCATCAGCAAGGAGCGCGTAGCGTGAGCACGCTTACTGAGCAGCGTCAGCAAATCCGGGCCCGTAGCGCAGGCTTCGTCGCCGACATCATTTCCGTGGCAGGCAGGGCCTTACGCCTTATCCCCCGCGACCCAGAGGCGGTCATTCCTCCGCTTGTCATCGGTTCATTTTTCTACGTCATTAACATCGGGGCGCTGCAGGACTTTACCGAACAGGTGCCCGGCATCGATTACCGGGCCTTCCAGCTACCCGTGGCCATCATCATCGGAATCACCGGCATTTCGCGCGGTATCACGGTGGTCACCGATATTCAGACCGGCTATTTCGACCGGTTGTCCATAACGCCCATCAAGCGGCTCGCGTTACTGCTCGGGTTCATGGTGGCTGACTTCGTTCTCGTTATCCTTCTAGCCATCCCTATTTTGATTATTGGGTTTGCCCTGGGCGTTCGGTTTGAAACGGGCGTGCTGGGTCTCTTAGTATTTATCTTGGTCATTGCGTTTTGGGGGTTGGTTTTCACCGGTTTCCCCTACGCTATCGCGTTGAAAACGGGGAATGCTGGGGCGGTTAACTCCAGCTTTCTGCTCTTCTTTCCCTTCGTCTTCCTGACCACCGTTTTCGTGCCCAGAGAGCTGATGACCGGCTGGCTTTCCACTATTGCCGGTTACAACCCCGTGACCTATTTACTGGAAGCGCTCCGGTCGCTTATCACCGAAGGATGGGACGGCGAGGCGCTGGCCAAAGGGCTGGCGGCTGTGGCGGGCGTGGGGAGCGTGAGTATCTCTCTGGCGTTGTTCGCCCTCCGGGGCCGCGTCAGCCGGCGTTAAAAACTGGGAGCGGCTCGTTCATTTGCCACAATGAAGCCTGCTGCACTGCTTGGTGGCCTCCCTTTCTGCAAGAAGGCCCTATCTCGGATTGAGCGGCGCCTCCTACTTTGGACGGCTCTGCCAGTCCTAGCCCGGCCACGAAAGCGAACTGGGATGGCTGCGGATGTTCGCGGGTAGTTTCGCGAGGCGATGTCCGTTCCCGCGCATTAGCAGTGCCCGTATAATGCCATCGTCTCGAAGCTCCTAGGTCCCTAAAATCTAGAGAAGAGGATAGCTGAGCGATTGCCATCCTACGTCGCGGTTATTGACACCGTCCAAGACCTGAGCGCATTGATGCAGGAGATGGCCCGGCACTCTTCCGTCGCAGTCGATATGGAGTCGGATAATTTCCACCGCTACCCCGAACGGGTGTGTCTCGTCCAAATTGCGGCAGCAGGCAGAGCGTATCTGCTTGACCCGCTGGCACTGGACGATGTGTCCTCCCTAGGCCGGTTCCTCGCTGATGTGTCGGTGGAAAAGGTATTCCACTCCGCTGACTATGACATTCGCAGCCTCGACCGGGAGTGGGGGTTCCGCCTCGGACCTCTCTTTGACACCAGCATCGCCGCTGCGTTCCTGGGCATCCCGAAACTCGGTCTGGGTAACGTGCTCCAGGAGCTGTTGGGAGTAAGCATCCCCAAGGAAAAGAGCCTGCAGCGGGCTGACTGGGGGCGTCGGCCCTTGGATGCCTCACTTCTGGACTATGCGGCCTCGGACGTGCTCCACCTTTTAGCACTGAAAGATGTCTTGGTCCAACGTCTGAGCGCCCTGGGCCGAATGGATTGGGTTGCCGAGGAGTGTGCGAGGCTGACGCGGGTACGGTACAACCCCGTGGACCCCGAGAGGGCAGTCTTTTCGATGAAGGGTGCGCGGGTGCTCAATCCCAAAAGTCTTGCGCTGCTCAAGGCCCTGGTCGATTTTCGCCGTGGGGAGGCCCTCCGGCTGCGGCGCCCTCCCTTCCGGGTTATGCCCGACTCGGCCTTGGTGCAACTGGGATCAGATCCTGCCGCCGATCTTGCCCACGTTCCCGGACTTGGTCGGTACGGTCGGGATCCAGCATCAGTGAGGAAGCTTCGAGACGCGATTGACGCTGGTAGCCATGGCCCACCGCTTCGGCGTCCACCTCCCGTCACTCCGTTGCTGCCTCGACCCACGGAGGAAGAGCAACGCCGTCTGCAGAAGCTCAAGGAGTGGCGCACGGAGCAAGGCAAACATCTGGAGTTAGATCCAGCGCTCCTCTGGCCAGCACCCAGCTTGGAGCGCCTCTCACGGGATCTTGATACCTTGGATGCGGAGCTGCAAGCCACTGAAGTCCGCCAGTGGCAGGCAAAGGCGTTCAGCCAAGAATTGAGTTCGTTCCTCAAAGGGCTCCGGTCCGCTACGTAATCGTCATGAACCGGAGTAGGGCTGATACCAGCCGCGTTGCAAGTCGCCCTGCATGCAGGCCTTGAACTACCGCGGGTTGAGCGGACTTGTGGGTGTTCTGGCCTTTGGATAGACTGGCTCCAATGGTTTAGTGGAGTGAATATATGGAGCAAGATGGTCTGCGCGACCGGATACACTCGGCCCTAGCGGGCGTTGACGCCTCCTACGTCGAGGTTCGAATCGAGGAGTCAAGCTCCAGCACCCTGCGCTATCGGGGAAGAGACCTCGAAGAGATAGGACGGAGCAGCAACGTGGGCGGCAACGTACGCGCGCTAGCAAGCGGTGGGTGGGGCTTCGTCTGCTTCAACGACCTGGACGACCTGCGCGGAAAGGTGCGCTTGGCCGTTCAGCACGCCAAGATGGTGGGTGGCGAGAGGGTTGAGCTTGCCGAGGTCGCTCCGGTGGAACAGGTTGTGCCCGCGGTGATTGGGAAGGACCCCACGGCGATATCTTTGGCCGAGAAGAAGGCGGTGCTGGACCAATACGTGGGCATTATGATGGGTGTCCCCCAGGTCCAGAGCAGCACCATCGGCTACAGCGATGGGCGACGCAAGGTGGTCTTCGCTAACTCCCTTGGGTCCTATCTCGAGCAGGACCGTGTGGACGTTTCCCTGGGGATGCGCGCGGTGGCCCGGGACGGTGGAGAGGTGCAGCAAGCTGGGATCAGCCTGGGGAGCCTGGGCGACTTTTCCTTTGTCGAGGCACTTCACGAGCAGGCGGCGGAGGTGGCCGAGAAGGCGGTGGCATTGCTGAAGGCGCCGCAGGCCCCTGGCGGCGAGACTACGGTCATCCTTGACCCCATCCTGGCGGGAGTGTTCATACACGAGGCTTTCGGTCACCTCTCCGAGGCAGACCACGTCTATTCAGACCCGCGGATGCAGGAGCTCATGGTTATGGGGCGCCGCTTTGGCGAGGACCATCTCAACGTGGTTGATGGCGCCGCGGTGCCCGACCTCCGTGGGTCATATGCCTACGATGACGAGGGTGTCCCCGGCCAACGGACCGACCTTATTCGAGAGGGGGTTTTGGTGGGCAGGCTGCACTCACGGGAGACGGCTGCGAAGCTGGGCGAGAGGCCCACAGGCAACGCGCGTGCCATCACCTATCGGTTCCCACCGATAGTGCGCATGACCAACACCTTCATTCTTCCTGGTACCGCCAGCGTGGAGGAGCTCTTCGATGGGGTGAAAGAGGGGGTGTACGCCAAAAATTGGTACGGCGGGATGACTAGCATGGAGATGTTCACCTTTTCGGCAGGAGAGGCCTATATGGTGCGCAACGGGAAGGTGGAAGAATTGGTTCGTCCCGTGATGCTCTCCGGCAACCTGTTTACCACACTGCAGAACCTCGACCGCATCGGCAACGACCTGACGATGAACCAGGGCGGAGGCTGCGGGAAGGGCGGCCAAAGCCCCTTGGCCGTTTCCAACGGGAGCCCGCACATTCGTATTCAGCACTGCCTGGTGGCCTGAAAATGGATATACCTGAGCAGCTCTTGGAAATGGCAGCGGAGGGTTCGGAACAGGCTGAGGTCTTTCACCTCCAACGCTTGGAGTCCCCTATCCACTTCGAGGCTAACCAGCTGAAGTCCATCGAGACCCGGGAGATGGCCGGGGCCGCCCTCCGCCTCATCAAGGACGGACGTGTGGGCTTTGGTTCGACCACCAACCTAAGTACCCCGGAGAAGCTCATCGGAGTGGCGCTGGAAACAGCCCCCTTCGGTGTGGAGGCCAAGTTTGAATTTCCAGGCCCTGCCGCCTACCCAGATGTTCCCGTCTATGACCCCGCAGTAGAGCAATCGCGTTTAGACGAGATGGTGAGCCTAGGCCAGAGCGTAATCGACACGGTGCGCTCCTACTCGGACGAGGTACAGGTTGGTGGGTCAGTCAGCAGAAGCGTCTCCACGATCAGCCTGCTAAATAGTAGGGGAGCCCGCTCCGTCTACACTAAGTCTACTTATAGCCTGGGCTTTGAAGGGACGGTGATTCGGGGCGAGGACATGCTCTTCGTGTTCGATTTCATGAGCTCTTGCCATCCCATCACCGACGCAACTTCGGTGGCGGAGAATATGATTCGTCAGCTTCGGCTTGCCGACGTCACTGCTCCCATGACCACCGGCGTCATGCCGGTTATATTCACTCCCACCGCAGTCTCCAGCATCTTGCTCTCGCCCCTCGTTTCAGGACTGAACGGCAAGACTGTCCTTCTGGGCACCTCGCCCTTAGTGGACAAGCGGGGTGAGCGTATCGTAGACGCCCGATTCGGGCTTACCGACGACCCCACCATTCCGTTTATTCCTGGCAGCCGCCCCAGCGACGACGAAGGGGTGGCGAGTCGAAGGATGCCGCTCATTGATCAGGGGGTGGCGGCCAATTTTATGTACGACCTGCAAACAGGGGCGCAATCAGGAGTGGTCAGCACGGGGAACGGAGAGCGGGGCCTTGGTTCCCTGCCGGGGCCGTCGACCAGCGTGCTGACGGTGGCTGAGGGAGATGCTGAGTGGGAGGATTTGCTGGCGGAAATAAAGGATGGGCTTGTCATCGAGAGGTTGCTTGGTGCGGGGCAGAGTAATATTCTGGGCGGAGACTTCAACGCCAACGTCCTGCTTGGCTATAAGGTGGAAAACGGTTGTATTGTGGGCCGGGTCAAAGACACCATGGTGTCGGGGAACGTGTACCGGGCGTTGAACAATCTGATAGGAATCGGCAACACGGGGCGATGGCTCGGAGGGGGGCTCTTTACACCAGCCATTGCCTGCGCAGATGTGGAAGTGACCAGCAAGTAAAAACGCTTCGGCGGTAGTAGGGATGGGCGAAACGGCTGTGACGTTGGAAAAACTTCTCACTGGGATGAGGGATATCGATCAGCCCATCAGGACCACAGGGCTACTGATGCTGAGTGGTCTGCTCCCTGAGGATATCAGCGGGCTGGACGAGCAGTGGGGACGTATTCCAGACGACCGTAGAGTTGAGATTGTAACCCAGCTTGTCATCATGGCTGAGGAGGGTGTCGATTGCGACTTCAACACCTTCCTTTGCCTTGCACTCACCGACTCTAACGCACGGGTGCGGGAGCGGTCGATAGCAGGGCTCTGGGAGTCAGAAGACCGGTCAATGATTCCGATCCTGCTGGACCATCTCACCAATGACTCCGCTGAGACCGTTCGTGCAATGGCGGCGACCGTGCTGGGAAGATTTGCTGTACTCGCTCAGATGGGCAAGCTCTTGGACCGTGACGGGCAGAAGGTCTATAAAGCACTTATTGATGTCCTCTTGAGGGAGCGCTCGACCCTGGAGGTCCAGAGGAGGGCGCTGGAATCCGTGGGCGCCTTCCAGTCCGCCGAAGTGTCCAAGTGGATTCGCTGGGGCTACCACAGCGATGACCCCAAACTCCGTCAGAGCGCCCTCTATGCCATGGGCCGCAACTGCGATCGCTCCTGGCTGGAGACCATCTTCGACGAACTGCAAAGCGAAGAACCTGCCATGCGATATGAGGCGGCCAACGCCTGCCGCGAGCTCGGCGAAGATGAGGCGATCCCCCGTTTGGCCGTCCTGGTTAACGATGATGACCTGCAAGTCCAAGTCGCGGCGATTCAGGCTCTGGGAGCCATCGGTGGGGCTTCGGTGAAGAAGCTGCTTACGGAGCTCGCGCAACGGACGACCGACGAGGGCGTTCGCGAGGCAGCGGAAGCAGCGGTGGGCGAGTTTGAATGGCAAGATCCTCAGCCCCAGTTCGAATAGGCCGAATAGCATCTGCCGTTTACAGTGATTGCGTCCTTCGTCTGGAAATAGGGTTGCCCGCCCACCGTCTTCATTTGATAAGCTAGGAAAACTCCGGTAATAAGTGAGCTGTGACCCATGCAACGTGCCCAATCGAAAACCGCAACCTCCGCAGGGGGTGTCGTCTACCGGAGGTCCTTTCAGGGGTTGGAAATAGTCCTCTGTGGCAGGACACGCCAGGGTACGTGGAACCTGCCGAAAGGGACGCCCGACCCAGGTGAGACCTTGGAACAAACGGCAGAGCGCGAAGTCCGGGAGGAAACGGGCCTTGAGGTGGAGATAGGGCGCTCGTTGGGAGACATCAGTTACTGGTTCATCGAGCCTCTAGAGGGAGTCACCTGTCACAAGACCGTCCACTTTTATCTGATGGCCGATCGGGGTGGATCAACCGTTTTTCACGACGCAGAGTTTGACGAGGTCAGGTGGTTTTCAGCGCAGAAAGCGCTTGTCGCAGTGACCCACGCTAACGAAGCTGACGTGGTCCGCAGGGCCTTGGACCTCCTGGAGTCCCAAAGGTGAGCGCATGACTGATATCGAGGGGGTCGTCCGGGGGTTCAAGGTCGTCCTCCGCGGCAAACGAATCGAGGATGCGGAAGACGATTACCGCTGGCGCACTGACCCAGAGCTGGCGTTGATAGACGCCACTAGTCCCATTCGGATTTCGCTGAGCGAGTTCGAGCGGATGCTGCGGGACGAGTTGCGTCACCCCACGTCGTGGGTCCGCCGCTACGGTATCGACACCCTGGAAGGGCAGCATATCGGCAATTGCATGCTGTACGACCTCGACACCGTCAATGGTGAGGCAGAGCTTGGCATTATGGTAGGTGAGCGCGAGTACTGGGGCAGGGGGTATGGGCGAGAAGCGATGGCCTATTTGGTGGAGGAGTCCTTCAAGATATCGTCGATGCGAAGGCTGCGATTGCACACACTCGCCTGGAACGCCCGAGCCCGCAGTGCTTTTTCTAAGGTTGGTTTTCGCGAATTGCGAGAGGTGCGGCGCTCCAATAAGGACTTTATCCGTATGCAGATCACCCGTGAGGAATGGGAGGCGGTTCGCGACGAGGTATTGGAACCGCCGCTGGACGCAGCCGGAGCCTGAGCCCCGCTTCCGGTTTATTTCCGCGGGGGCAAGCGCACCAGCGCAGAGCCGGTCGTTGTACGCGTGCCGTTCCCATTGTCAATCCATAGCTCGCAGCGGACCAGCCCTTCGTCGCCGCGTTTCTCCGTTACCCGGCCACCGCATAGCAGTACGTCTCCCGGCACGTCCATCTCCTGATAGCGGACTGACAGTTCCACCAGCGTTCCTTCAGCCCCTATCCAGTCGGTGACAAGCTGACCTAGGAAGGCGTTTTTGAGCGCTCCGTGGACAATGACTTGGGAAAGGCCCTGAGCCTTGGCGAATTCCAAGTCGTAGTGGAGGGGATTGAAGTCCCCAGACGCCCCTGCGTACATGACCAACTGCTGGGTGGTGGGACGCTTTTCCAGAAGGGGTATCTTGTCCCCGACGTGGATATCTTCGATAGAGGTTTGAGGTGCCATTCTGCTCCCTAGTAGCGGACCACTGTGTTGCGCTGAACGGCAGCTTGTTCACCGTGCTGGTTGATGTACTCAATCACATAGAGTGCCAAGAGCATGGGCCCAAGGCGTCCAACCCGCTCTTTGAGAGATTCCAACCGAGTGACCGCTGTGATTCGGTCGCCGGAGCACACCAGCGTCGTGTATTCCCACATGCTCCCGCCGTCCAGCACACGCGGCACAGACGCACCATCGGGAAGGGGTGGGACCGAGGGTGTCAGCGAACGGAGGAAGGTGGGTGGCGCCACCAACACATCGTCCGGCAAGCTGCCGGTAAAGCGGGGGTTAGCCTCTCCAATGGCCTGGGCGAATCGCAAGAGGGCGCCACGTTCCACCTTGATCGTGGACGCAGGAAAGGCCTGGCCTATGGCCTGCTGCATGGCGGGGGTAATCAAGCTGTGAGTGGTCATTGCGAATGAATCTGCATCAGGCTTCTCCAGCGTAAAAGACACATATGCTGTCGTCAAGGCAAAAGGGTGGCAGGGCGGAGCGAGAATAGTACCCCCTGCTGTAGGATCGTGATAAACAAAATAAATATGGTGCTGCGGTAGTACTGGACCTCTCCACTCCCAGTTAATCCACCGGGTTTCCGCCGCCTGAGCCCTTCCCGATACGGAAGGGCTTTTTTCTATCCGTGCCTCGCGAGGCATGGGCTGCTTGACCCTCTAGCGCGGCCGATGCTACAGTGGGCTGGCTGGCTGGCTGGCCTGGCAGTATGTTGTCAAAGTAGGAGTGTAGCTCAGCCCGGTAGAGCAGCGGTCTCCAAAACCGCCGGTCGGGGGTTCGAATCCTCCCACTCCTGCCAGAGACTGGCTCACCGCTGAACCCGCCTTCTGCCGAGGTGGTGGAATAGGTAGACACGCTGTCTTGAGGGGGCAGTGGGCGAAAGCTCGTAGGAGTTCAAATCTCCTCCTCGGCACCAACGATTCTTGAGTCCGATCGCATCGGCAACGGCGACGTAGCCAAGTGGTTAAGGCGGAGGTCTGCAAAACCTCTATTCGGCGGTTCGAGTCCGCCCGTCGCCTCCAACTCGCCCTTTTACTCAGGGTGGGTCTGGCCCCAATGAAGAGCGTTAAATAAGTTGCAATTTCCCTCACTCGCTGCGTATGGAGGTGTTACTTGAGGAACATGGCAACATGCCTCACGGCCGCCTTGCTAGTAGCGTTTATAGTGGCTTGTTCAAGGGGTTCGGATCCAGCGCCAAACCTACATGCCATTATTGACGCCAAAGTCGCTGCTACAATCGAAGCAGGACAAGCTACCCTCCCAGCGCCAACGGCTACAGCTTTCCCAACCGTTACCTCGAGCCCCACTCCCACGGCAACTCCTACACCCACAGCCACGCCGATGCCACTGCCGGAAGTGCTTGAGTTGAAGCACAGGGATAATAGAGCGTATACGGGATTTTATTTCCTTGACGGGGAATTCAATGATGCACCTGTCTGGGTTAATTATGAGTGTTCGGCAGCGGGGGCGTTGGGCAATCAATTAGGACATACTTCGGGATGTTTCATTTTCAAATGGAATAGCACCGAATGGGTGTTGCAACCATTACCTCCATCTGATGTAAGGCGGGACAACTCACTGATTGAGGGAACGTGGCCGTGGGAAGGTGTGTTAGGCAATAATGTGGAGTTCATCAGAATTCCCTCGGGAATACCCGCGGCAACTCCTACGCCTACACCGCCACCTACGCCTACACCGCCACCTACAAGGGTGGAGTTAATTGAAACCGCGAAACAGTCGATTGTGCTGGTGAAATCGGAGCTGGGTCAGGGGACTGGCTTCGTATTCATTGAACCTGGAATAGTATTGACTGCGGCTCACGTCGTTGACGATGCAACGGACGTTTCGGTCATCACTCAAGCAGGAGACGAACTCGTAGCAACGGTACTAGGCCGCGATCCTTGGAGAGACCTGACACTTCTTGAAGTGCCAGGTCTCGACGCAGAGCCGCTGCGCGCTGCGAGCCGGGCTTCGCTGCAATTGGGGGTGGAGTTCACCAAGCTGGGTTATGGCTTGTCAGATTCGCTGACGGCTTCGACTGGAATTATATCGGCGATTCATGAAGAGACCAGGACGAACCCAATACAACTCCAGACCGATGCCGCAGTCAATCCCGGTGATTCAGGAGCGCCTTTACTGACAGATAGCGGGAAGGTAGCCGGAGTCGTCACCTCAAAGCTGGTGGCCACCGATGTCGAAGGGATCGCATTCGCAACACTCCTTAACGTATCAGCCGCTTGGAAAACCCAAGCAAGTGAACCTGGACTAATCTGTGGTCCTGTTCCATCCGTGGCCACGGAACAAATCAACCTATACCGCGCGAGGGTCTTTGGGTGGACTGTAGATCTCCCGCTTCGCCTGGAGTGGGCATTTTCCACTTCCTACGACGTCTTCTATAACATCGAATATGGCACTGCCTGGTTAGGATCGGATTTATATGGACCAGCGTGGGTCTACATAGAATTGCCGTCCTTGGCCACCGAAAGGAACGGTAAGGACTTGATGAACGACAATTTGGCTTCTAGGTCCGACGAAGAGGACATCCGTTTCCTTATACAGCCGAGGGAGATTTGTCATAGTGCCGGGGTTGCGTACGAAGCCGAAGTGTACGCCGCAGACAGGACACCTTTTGGTTTAGTTGGTCTCGACTCACGAGAACGGTGGATAACCATCGACACTGGGGACACCATTTACTTGTTAGTTGCGGCGGCTTGGCCCGAGCATTTCGAAGGCAATGAACTACTCTTCGACACCGTGCTCTATAGCTTCGGGTTCCAATAGCGATTTTGTTAACCACGGAAACCAAGCATGAAGAACATCCGCATGTGGCTAGTCGTATCTCTGGTCTTGCTGCTTGCGTCTGCGTGTTCAGCGAAGCCGACGCCTTCCCACACCATCGCCTTCATTGGGGATCAATCGGTTAGCACCAACGCTCGTGCGGTGCTCCAGCTGATTGCGGACGATGGCGCAGATATGGTTCTCCACCAAGGAGATCTCGGCTACACGTCGAATGTTGCCGCTTGGGAACAGCAGATCGACGACATCCTCGGCCATGACTTCCCTTATTTTGCGTCGGTAGGCAACCACGATTGTGCATCGGGAATCGCAGGTTGCAGTGGCCCGGGCGTGTGGCCTGACTACCAGGCGAACCTCCTTGCGCGTCTAAGCCGAATCGACGGAGCGACATGTGTGGGTGAGTACGGCGTGAACGCGTCCTGCACGTACAAAGGAATCCGCTTCTTGCTCTCAGGTGTAGGGACGCAAGGAACGGGACACGAAAGCTTTATCCGGAACTCCCTGGCTGACGCCACGGAGACGTGGCGGATATGCTCGTGGCATAAGAATCAGCGACTCATGCAGGTCGGGGGCAAGCCGGATGAAGTGGGGTGGACGGTCTACGACGAATGCCGAGCTGGCGGCGCGATTATCGCAACAGGGCACGAGCACAGTTACGCACGCACCCACCTCATGAGCAACTTCGAGAATCAGATCATCGAGTCCACGTCGAACACCCTGGCCATAGGCCCTGGACAGTCATTTGCTTTCGTGTCCGGGATCGCGGGGCACAGCATCCGCGCTCAGAATGCAGGTTTAGCTGCAAACCCATGGTGGGCGAGCATCTACACGTCAACGCAAGGGGCCGACCACGGCGCGCTATTTTGCACGTTCAACGTGGGAGGGGTCGGGAATCGCGCGCAGTGCTACTTTAAAGATCTTGGTGGAACAATAGTTGACCAGTTCGAGCTCTGGTCGCTACACAACCCGCCACCACCGGTGCCGAGTGTTTCGATGGCGGGACTGGTTCTCCTTGCCGCTGGTCTCACGTGGCTCGTGGTAGCCCGCATCCGGCGTACCCGGGCCTCAGGGGAACCAAGGTGAACAGGGACTAGTTCGCTTCCTAATATCCGGAATTTGACCTAAGTTGCTCCAATTCCGGTCTCGATCTAGGCGTATCACGATGGTCGTTGGTGCGGGACCAGGGTTATCACGCCAGCCAGTCCTGCACGATCGTGATGAGAACGGTGAGCGTTAGTAGGCTTGTCAACGTGCTCGTCACTACAGCACTGGTGACAAACCTGGGCGTCGCCCCGTATTCCGAAGCAAGGATTGTCGTGAACACAGCAGCGGGCATGGACATGGAAACGATGACCGCCTGCTGCTCCACCCCGCTCAGGCCGAAGGCGCTGCTTATCCCATAAGCCATAGGCGCCGCCACCACCAGGCGGAGCAACATCGCCATCGATAGGCTGCCCCACTGGTGGAGGTTGATACCCGAACCCAGTTGGAATCCCATTACCAGGAGCATGGCCGGGAGCGCTGCACCCGCCAGCATGGCAATGGGCGTTTCGAAAGTCGTTGGAATCTCCCAATTAAACAGTAGCACCACGAAGGCTGCTGCCACTGCGTAAATTACCGGCACCTTGAAGACCTGGACCATGGGGCTCCAACCGACGGCATTACTGCGTGCCGCGATGTAGATACCCAATGACCAGCCGATGGCCGATTGGGTCACCAGGATTATCACGGCCGTTGCAAGGCCCGCTTCGCCGAAGGCGAGCAGCACGATGGGAAGCCCCATGTTGCCGGTGTTCGGGAAGACTGAGGCGAGAAGAAAGGCGCTTTGCATGTCGCGAGGGTGCCGCAACGCCCTGCTTATGGCCAGGGCCAGCACCACGGCGGCCAGGGTGATGGTGATGGAGACTGCCGAGATGCGGAGCGCAATGTCCCCCGGTGGGTCTTGTTCGACTAAGGAGTGGAAGATGAGCGCCGGACTCAGGACCAAGAAGGTAAGTTGGCTCAGGGGCGCAACAGAAAGCTTGCGCCAGCGCTGCACGATGAGACCGGTCGCCGCGACCAGGAAGATGGGGAGGATGACGGTGAGGAATACATTGAACATGCTAGTTGTAAATCGCAGTATGCGAGTAAAAGGGGCAGCGCCGGTGATTCTACCCCATCTGCTGCACCTGCATCTGCCCTATAGGTCTTGGCCGGAGCCATTTCATAGGGTATACTAGCTCGTAAAGAGAGAAAGATCAGAAATTAGCTGAGAAGGTAAACGCGTATGCTTGGGTCTGAGGCCAAGCGAGAAATCGTCAGTCAGTACCAACGAAAAGATGGGGACACCGGATCAGTAGAGGTGCAGGTAGCACTGATTACCGAGCGGATTCGTGGTCTAACCGATCACCTTCGTGAGCACCGTAAGGATCACTCCTCACGCAGAGGATTGCTTAAGCTCGTGGGCCAACGACGAAGGCTACTTCGATATGTGGCTGTCGAAGATATCAGCCGTTACCGAGATGTCATCTCCAGACTGGGTTTGCGTCGATAGCACCACATTGCTGGTGCTATCTCCCTTTGCGCCCCCCCACCTCTCAGATCTTTCGTCATTTCCTCTTTAGAAACACAGTGGAGTTCGTTACCTATGTCAAAGATTTACGAAATTGAAATTGGGGGGAAGCCCCTTACCATCGAAACCGGGACGCTTGCCCCTCAGGCTAGCGGTTCCGTGCTGGTTCGCTACGGCGACTCAGTGGTGTTGGTAACAGCCACCATGGGTGGCATTCGGGCCGGGATGGACTTTTTCCCGCTCACCGTCGAGTACGAAGAGCGCTTGTACGCCGCGGGACGGATTCCCGGCAGCTTCTTTCGGCGTGAGGGGAGGCCAACCACCGCTGCCATCCTGACCGCTCGGCTCACCGATCGCTCCATCCGCCCCCGGTTCCCTAAGGGCATGCGGAACGAGGTGCAGATCGTCAGCACGGTGCTCTCCACCGACCAGGAGACCCCGCCCGACATCCTATGTATCATTGGTGCCTCTGCTGCGCTCTCCATCTCCAACATTCCCTTCGACGGCCCCATCGCTGGCACCGTCGTGGGGTACGTGGACGGCGCCTACGTCGTCAACCCAACTTATGACCAGATGACCCGCAGCAGCCTCGAGTTGACCGTGGCGGGCAGCCGGGATGCCGTGAACATGGTGGAGGCGGGCGCTAAAGAAGTCTCCGAGGACTTGGTACTGGAGGGCGTGCGTATTGGCCAAGAGACCAATGTGAAGCTCATCGAGCTTAACGATCGCATGATGAGTGAGGTGGGCAAGTCCAAGACGACCGTGGTCCTTCCGGAGCCTCCTGATGAAACCATGATAACGAAGGTGGACGCCTTCTCTCGTAAGTCGCTGGAAGATGCCATTGACCGTGGCGAAGGCCGGGGAGAACGTAGTCCCGCTCTCAAGGAGATCGAAACCGATCTCATCGAGCAGCTTGGCGAAGAGTTCGACCCCGCAATCTTGGCTTCTGCCTTCGACGGTGTGCTGAAAAAGGTTGTCCGGGAGAAGGTCCTTCAAGAGGGCAAGCGGCCCGACGGCCGCAAGCTCACCGAGGTCCGTCCCCTCTCCAGCATGGTGGGCCTGCTGCCCCGCACCCACGGCAGCGGCCTCTTTCAGCGGGGGGAAACGCAAATCCTTTCAGTGGCGACCCTGGCTTCGTTGACCTTGACCCAGAAATTGGACGGTCTCAGCCCCGAGGACACCAAGCGTTACATTCACCACTACAACTTCCCCCCCTATTCCACCGGTGAGACCCGCCGAGTGGGGTCGCCAGGTCGGCGTGAAATAGGTCATGGCGCGTTGGCCGAGCGGGCTCTCGAGCCGGTTATCCCCAACGAAGACGCTTTCCCCTACGCACTTCGCGTGGTCTCAGAAGCTCTCAGCTCCAACGGCAGTACCTCCATGGGGAGCGTTTGCGGCAGCACCTTGGCGCTTATGGACGCGGGCGTGCCCATTTCCGCACCGGTCTCCGGCGTGGCCATGGGCCTGATGACTGGGGAGGCGGGCAAATACGCCATCCTCACCGACATTCAGGGCGTCGAAGACTTCATGGGCGATATGGACTTCAAGGTGGCGGGCACCACGAAGGGCATCACCGCTTTGCAGATGGACATCAAGGTGTCCGGCATTACCCAGTCGATTTTGACTGAGGCTCTGGCCCAGGCCAAAGAGGGCAGGGCGTTTATTCTTGACCATATGCTCCAGACGCTGGCGTCTCCTCGGGCGGAGATGAATCAATACGCCCCGAGGATGGAGCGCATTCAGATTCCCGTTGAAAAGATTGGCGCTGTTATCGGCCCCGGCGGAAAGACCATCCGGAGCATCATAGAAGAGACGGGGGTGTCTATCGACGTCGATAACACCGGCGTCGTGACCATCGGCTCCCAGGACGCTGACGCAGGGGCGAAAGCCGTGCGCATCATCGAGTCGCTGACGAAGGAGATCGAGGTCGGAGAGCGGTACACTGGGAAGGTCGTGAGGTTGATGAATTTCGGCGCCTTCGTGGAGATACTGCCGGGCAAGGATGGCCTTGTCCATGTGAGCGAGCTTGCGGACCACCGCGTGGAGAGTGTCGAAGCGGTTGTGAGCGTCGGCGATGAGCTGGAGGTCATGGTGACCGAAATCGACCGTATGGGTCGTGTCAACCTCTCGCACAGGGCTGTCCTCGAAGGAAAAACAGCCGAGGATATCCGCAGCGAGAACGGTGGACGCGAGGAACGTCCTGAGAGGTCAAGGTCGAGCGATGGTCCCGGTCGTGACCGCGACCGCGGAGGCCCGCCCCGGCGCGACCGGGGTTAGGTCGGACGTATCATGAACCCATTGGCGATTCGCGGCCTTCCCTGATTTCCCGGGTCGGGAGCGCTTTCGCATGCGTAGGTTACTCATCCGGGTCTTTCTCTGGAGTCTACTCACGGTGCCAATCGCCGCCGTTGGGGGCGCAGCCATAGAACTGCGACTCGCCACCGCCGGGGACGCCCCGCTGCGTGGTGTCCTGGCCATTCAGTCCTTCTTCTTCGGCGCTGGTATCGGCCTCTTCGCTGGAGTGGTGGCCGCCCCTCACCAATACGGTGTTTAGTGGAGTGCTGGAGAGGATTGGCGGGAGCCGCCTGCTTACCGGGCTGATCGTGGCCGGTGGACTGATTACCGCTGGACTTCTGGTCATCAAACTGTAATGCACTGTCTTATTCAGACCCCTACCGGGCCTGAGTTGAACTAAAATCTAAGTGGGCAGACCATCTTGGCCTCCGTTAAACCACCTTCCGGGCAGTTCCTGTTGGATAATGTACACGATGCCGTGACGCGCGGAGCGGAGGTTATTGACGCCCACGGCAACGAGATGAAGGGAGGAGAGCGCATCTTCCTGTGCCGCCGTGGGGGGTCTGGGAACAAACCCTTTGTGATGGCACCCACAAGATCAACGGTTTCGAGTTCCACGTCCATGGGAACGAAGTTTGGACAATCACGCTAATAAAGAAGGCCCCCGGCTTTGCCAAAGGCCTTCTTTATTAGCGTGATTGGTAGGAAAAACTTATGCCGCTACGGTAAGCGGCAGGTCCACTTGGTACTTGGCAAGCATATCGTCCAAGAACGCACACGTCGTGGCGTCAGGTGCAGTCAGTGGCAATCTCAGCGGGCCTACGTTGAACCCCACTTCGTTGAGGCAATACTTTAGCGGGATGGGGTTAGATACCACGAAGAGGCCCTTGGACATTGCCAACTGACGCCGGTGTTCCTTGGCCGCACCCTCGGTATTTCCTGCAAGCACCCGGTCGATCATCCCCTTGATCTGCAGGCCGATGAGGTGAGACGCCACGCTCACGACGCCGTACCCTCCCAGGACCATCAGGCCGAAGGTATCGCTATCGTTGCCGCTCCAGACGAGGAAGTCCTCCGGGGCGTGCTCGATGATTTGAGCCATTTGGTCGAAGTCGCTGGAAGCCTCTTTGATGCCGATAATGTTGGGTATCGCGCTCAATCGCAGAGTGGTTTCCGCGTGCATGTTGACGATGGTGCGGCTGGGCACGTTGTAGGGGACGCAGGGCAGTGACGTGCTCTCGGCAATGGCCTTGAAGTGCTGGTACAGGCCCTCCTGAGTCGGCTTATTGTAGTAGGGCACCACCAAGAGAAGCCCATCTGCGCCAGCCTGCTCGGCCTCGCGTCCCAGCACGATGCTCTCGCGGGTGCTGTAGGTGCCGGCGCCCGCTATGACCGAGGCGCGGCTCCCCACTGCCTCCTTCACCTCCCGCCAGAGCCGGACCTTCTCGTCGTGGCTGAGGGCTGGCGCTTCGCCGGTGCTGCCCGTGACCACCAGTCCGTCGCTCCCTGACTCCACCAGGGCCAGGGCAAGCCTCTGCGCCTGGACGTAGTCCACCTCACCCTCGGCGGTGAACGGTGTGACCATCGCGGTAATAAGTCTACCAAAGCTTGCCATAACGCGCCTCCTCTGGGGCCAGGGGACGCCCTAGACCCGTATCTTAGGAAACCTGACAGTAAGCGATGTCGGTTTCCGATCATGGGAGCTTGTCTAACCACGAACTCCCGAACGTGGAGCTTGTGGGCACTCACTGTAGCCCCGTTGCGCTGGGGGTGCAAGGAAAACGCTACCCTTAGTTGTTTCCGTCTGAGTCGTTGTGGGGGTGTCGTCGTCTCCGGAGCGCTGCTAGCCCCGCTGCTGAAGGAGCGCCTTGCGGCGGACCAGCTCCTCGGCGATCTGGACGGCGTTTAGCGCCGCACCCTTTCGTAGGTTGTCCCCCACGGTCCACAGCGCCAACCCGTTATCCATGGCCATATCCGGACGGATACGCCCGACGAAGATATCGTCTTTGCCCGCAGCGTCGCGGGCCAACGGATAGTGCTTATGGGCAACGTCGTCTTGAACGGTGACGCCCGGAGCCTTGGAAAGCACCTCCCGCGCCTCCTGCGGTGTCATGGGGTACGTCATCTCCATATGCACCGCCTCGCTGTGGGAGATGGGCACCGGCACGCGGACGCAGGTGGCGGACAGGGGAAGGTCGGGCAGATGCAGGATCTTCCGCGTCTCGTTTAGCATCTTGATCTCTTCCGTGGTATACCCGTCATCCGCGAAGTCCTCCACGTGGGGAACAACATTGAAGGCGAGAGGATGTGGGAAGGTGGTGTGTTGGGGCTCCTTCGCCTCCAGTGCGTCCCGGGTCTGCTGTATCAGCTCAACAATACCCTTGCCACCCGCGCCCGATGCCGACTGATAGGTGTCCACAATGACGCGCCGTATCGGGTTGGCGTGGTGCAGGGGCGCCAAGGCCATGAGCAACACGATGGTAGAGCAGTTGGGGCTGGAGATGATGCCTTGGTGCGCGTCGAGGTCATCTGGATTTATTTCAGGGATGACCAGAGGCACGGAGGGGTCCATTCGCCATGCAGCGGATTTGTCCACCACGATGGCGCCCCGCTTGACTGCCTCTGGGGCAAGGGCCTTGCTCGTCCCGCCGCCCGCGGCGAAGAAGACGATGTCCATACCGGCGAAGCCGTCGGGCTTCGCTTCATGAACCGTCAGATTCCTGCCCCTGAACGAGACCTGAACGCCCTCGGATTGGGCGGAGGCAAAGAGGTGCAACTCCTCCAGAGGGAAGCAGCGCTCCTCCAAAATACGGAGTTCCTCACCACCCACTGCGCCGGTGGCGCCGACGATGGCGACTCTTGGGTCCGTCAATGCTTTCTCCTTGCTGCCAGCCTACAAGTCCAGCAGGTTCTCTAATCCTATGGCCAGGCCTTCAATTTCACGCACCTTGCGGATGGCCACCAGCACCCCGGGCATGTAGCACTCGCGGTTGATAGTGTCGTGGCGTAGCGTTAGGGTCTGGCCAGGTGCACCGAAAGTGACCTGGTGATGTGCTAAGCGTCCCGGCATACGAGTGCTATGGATGGTGATGCCCTTGTAGTCAGCGCCCCGGGTGCCGGGCAACGGTTCCTTCTTTGGCACGTTGCGCTGGAAACGGTCCGGGTGCGCCTCGTGAATCGCCTTGGCGATGGAGAGGGCCGTGCCCGAAGGCGCATCGAGCTTCTGCTCGTGGTGCTCCTCGGTAAGCTCTGCGTACTCAAAGAATCGGGCGGCCATGGCCGAGAGCTTGGCCAGGAGCACCGCGCCGATGGTGAAGTTGGGGGCGTAGACCGCCCCCAGGTGGTGCTTATGGCACAGGCTGTCAATATAGGCTAGTTGGTCGTCTAGAAAGCCGGTGCTACCGATGACCGGCCTGACGCCAGCCGCCAGTGCCACCGGTGCTAGGGCCACGGATACTTCCGCGTTGGTGAAGTCGACCACGACCTCAGGCTTGGTATTGCTCAGTGCGTCTTTGGCGTTGTCGAAATAAGGGACGCCCGCAGGCAGAAGAGGCGCATCTTGCGGTGGCAGACGGTCGATGGCCGCCATTAGCTCCATGTCGGGAGCCTCGGCAATGGCAATGACCACCTCCCGGCCCACCCGTCCGGCGGCACCGTGAACGGCGACTCGTATGGCATGCGTGCTGGGCATGAAGGCAATTATACCAGCCTTAGGCCGCGCCCAGACAGGGCATTCCCCAGCCTGGTTGCTCAGATGCTTCGATTGTGGCACCCTTGAGTCATCGGTAGCAAGGGTGCGTCGGGTGCAAACTTGCCTCGTTAGGCGTGGGATTGAGGTCTGCGGTGAGCGCTTCGCCACAGGTGCAGCGCTCCCAGGGCGATGCCTCCAATCGAGATGGAGAAGATGAGGTAGCCGAGGCCTGATTGGCTCGGCGTGCGGATTTCCGATGGCGGGATGGGTACTGCCACATTGCCCAGGGGGCCGGATATCTCCACGGTCAGCTCCCAAACCCCTGCCGAGTCCAGCCGCACAGCCGCTGTGTAATGTTCCGGTACCGCTTTGGTATTGAGTGCAGTGGCAAAACCCTGCAGCCGGGTTGTCGCATTCAGGGCTTGGATCTCGACGCTGGCGTTCCCAACGGGTAGTCGGGTGGCCGCATCCAAAACTGTTACGGCAATCAACTCGTCGCCGATGTAAGGCCGCAAATGATCAGGCCGAATGTTGACCAGATAGGGGCCAATCCGCGTCAGCGATGGCTCGGCGGTCGGTGCCTGGGCCGAAGCAGTGTTGAGAGATGGCAGTGCCAAGAATACCAGTAGTGCAATGCTCAGCGACGATCTGGCAACGCGGCTTCCAATCATTGTCTACACACGTAGTTCTCTCGCAGACAGCGGTTCGCAGGGCAAGAATTGTGCCGTATCGGCACCGACCAACGAGGCAGGCGCATGACGGGGCGTCCTATGGTTGCTGCTCGGTATTCGACGGTCGCGGAGTCACCCCCGGTTCCCACTCCCGCTTCAGCGGGTCGTGGACCTGTAGGGTAATGCTGCCGATCTTCTCAATCTCCATCGTGATCTCATCGCCGTCCTGAATGGGTCCCAGGCCCTGGTGGTTGGTGCCCGTGCTTATGATGTCGCCCGCGCCCAGGGGTGTGATGCGGGAGGCGAACTGGATGCATTCGGGTATTTTGTGGGCCATATCGTCGGAGTTGAAGCTCTGGCGGGGCTCCCCGCTGTTGGTGATACGAATATCCAGATTATGGGGGTTGGGGATCTCGTCCTTGGTGACGATGAAGGGACCCATGGGTCCGAAGGTAGGCCATGACTTGGACTGGTAGTAGCTCTGGCTGTTGCGGACGTAGATGCGCCCCGACACGTCGATGAATCCGGTGTAGCCAAAGACATGGTCCATGGCGTTGGCTTCCTTGACTGCCCGGGTCTCCTTGCCGATGACCACGGCCAACTCCGCCTCGTGGTTGAAGACGCGGGCGTTGCATTCCGGGTCCATGTAGATGGTATCGCCGTCGCCGATGACACAATCGGAGGATTTCAGGAACGCGTCGATGTCGGGCATGGGCCGAGTGCCGTTCTCCAGGTAGTTGACCGACATGCAGACGATGAAGTTGGGCCGAGGGAGGGGCGGGAGGATCTTCACCTCCGAAATGAGGACGCCCTCCTGCCCAGCGGCGTATTCGGCTAGAGGGTCCTTGGCATCCTCCCACTGCTCGATGATGCTGGTGATGAGCTCCTGAGGGTGATGAACGTGGACATCCCCCAACACAGGCATGACATCCACGATACGGTCGCCCTTGACCACTCCCAATTGATAGTCATTAAACAGCCCGATCTTCATTCCTGTACCTCCCAGTGCTCAATTTTCTGAATGGCGACGTAACATCCTACGTGATGATGGGCCGGATGAGGATACTCTCCTCCCTCCGGGGCCCGGTGGAAATAAGGTCAATAGGTGCTCCTATCAGGCCTTCTAAGCGTTTGACGTAGCTGCGGGCCTCCGGGGGCAGCGCCCCCACATCAGTCGTTGCGGCCGTGGGTTGCGTCCACCCCGGCAATTCTTCATAGATGGGCTGGCAGCGTTCCAAGGCTGACGGGGTCGTCGGGAAGTAATCAATCCGTTGCCCGTCCATCTCGTAGGCCACACACACTGAAACGGGGTCAATGCCGTCTAGCACGTCCAGTCGGGTCAGTACCGCCGATGTGAGCCCATTAACCCTCGCGGAGTAGCGGGCCGCTACTCCATCGAACCAACCCACTCGTCGTGGCCTGCCCGTTGTCGTGCCGTACTCCCACGCCAACTCCCGAATCTGGTCTCCCATCCCTCCATGAAGCTCGGTGGGCAAGGGGCCGGCTCCCACCCGAGTGGAATAGGCCTTGAAAACCCCAACCACGCCTTTGATGTCCTTGGGGCCGATGCCGATGCCTGTTAGACCGCCGCCGATGGTCGGTGACGACGAGGTTACATAGGGGTAGACGCCCTGGTCTAAGTCCAAAAGGGTGCCTTGAGCACCTTCCAGGAGTACACGCGCTCCAGCGGCCAAGCCGTCGGCAATGGCGGATTCAACGGGTGCGATATAGGGCCGGAGCTGGGTGCCGAACTCCAACGCCTGGCGGTACGTCTCGTCCAGGTCAATGGGGGGGGCGCCATACACCTTGGTCAGGAGCAGGTTCTTCTGTTGAAGTGCCGCCTTCAAGCGCGTGGCCAGGTACTCCTCATCCAGAAGGTCGCCCATGCGAATGCCCACCCGTGCCGTCTTGTCCACGTAGGCGGGGCCAATACCGCGGCCCGTGGTCCCCAGCGCGCTGTTGCCTCGGGCCTGTTCCTCCAGTTGGTCGAGTTGCACGTGGTAGGGCATGACCACGTGGGCGCGGTCGCTTAGGAAGAGGCGGCTGGTGTCCACCCCCCGTGCTTGCAGCGCCTGAATCTCTCCCAGCAGTGCCGCCGGGTCAACCACCGTGCCGCCGCCGATGACCGCCTTTGCCTGGGGCCAAAAGATACCCGCAGGCACCAGATGGAGCTTGAATTCGCCGTGATCATTGATGACCGTATGGCCGGCGTTGTTGCCACCGGCGAAACGAACCACCATGTCCGCGTTTGACGACAGGAAATCGACGACCTTCCCTTTACCTTCATCGCCCCATTGGGCGCCGATCACTCCAAACGCAGGCATATTTTCTCCTTCAATGCACGCAGCACATAAGCCGCCCGAAAGGATAGCATAGGCGCGAATGGCAGGACAGAGCCCTGTGGACATATGTCGGTCGGAGCCGAAGATCCGGACAAAGGCGATCGCTATAGCGCCAACGGCCCAGGTGGGAATAAGTGAGGAGCGATAACGGTAATCAAGGAGTACCTCGCGATGCCGGCTGGTTAGCGGCCCAATTCGGCTGCCGCATCAACCGCCAGCGCTACAGCGCCCAGCGCCCCCGCACGGACACCCAACTCCGGAGGCTCCACAGCAAGGTCCCGTCCAAGACCGGCGAAGGCCTGCTCGCGCATGATGGCCACCGCAGGTCCGATGTATCGTTGCCACTGGTTTGACAGCCCGCCTCCGATGATCACCTTTTCTGGGTCGAGCACGTTCACCAGGCTGAGTAGCCCCGAGGCCAGGTACCCGATGCCCTGCTCCACTACCCGCTGTGCCAGTTGGTCACCTTGCTCCAGCGCTTTGAAGACCATCTCCGCGGTAATCCCTTCTAAGCCCTGGTAAAGCACCTGCGCCTGGAGGCTGGAGCTTTCCCCCGCATCCAGGCGGCGCTGGGCGTCCGCGGCCAGCGCGGTGCCCGAGGCCAGAGCCTCCCAAGCCCCTTGCGTTTGACTCCGGCCATAGGGTCCGTCGGTCAGTACCGAGATGTGGCCCACTTCTCCTGCGTAGCCGCTGCGACCTTCGTAAAGACGTCCGTTGATGATGATGCCCCCGCCGATTCCCGTGCTGACGGTGATGAACAGAAGGTTGGAGACGCCCCGGCCCGCGCCATAGCGCTGCTCACCTAAAGCGGCGAGGTTGGCGTCGTTGGAAATGGAGGTGGGTAAATCGACGTGACGGCGGAACATCTGGCCCAGGGGAACATCAGCCCAGCCCGGCAGATTAGGTGAATGGACAACCACCTGCCGATAGGGATCGATGCCGCCTGCGGCAGCGATCCCGACTCCTTGGATATCTTGGAGATCTAACCCAGCGTTCTGAATGGCCTTTTGGGTTGTTTGGACCATAGCGTCCACCACCTGCTCAGGATCACCGGCTGGAGGTGTGGCGCTAAGAGCCTCGCTCAGGACATGGCCGTTGGCGTTTGCCACCAAGGCCATAATCTTGGTCCCACCCAAGTCAATCCCGAGAAAGGAGTTATGTTTGAGGATGTTCGGGTTCACGTTTTGATGCAACCGTGCGTGGAGAGCGTAAAGAAGAATTTTTCAGCTTTGATGATGTCGCGGATTGGTGGGTGTGATTAAGGGCATTGCCGTAGGCCTGGGGGCGGGGCGACTCTTTGAGCTGTAGCAGGACACGAAAGTGGTCCCGCAGCAGACGAGTAATGAGAAAGTGCTCGCGCACATGTTCCTTGCCCAAGGAGCCCAGCCGCCTCCCTTCGTCAGGATAATCCAAGAGTTCCCGCACTTTTTCGGCCATCTCTCCAGTGGTGCTGGCCATATGCCCCGCCATGCCGTAAAGCAGTTGCATGGGAATGCCACCCACTTCCCCGGCCACCACCGGCTTCCCCTTCCACAGCGCTTCAGAAATCACGAGTCCGAACCCTTCGCGAATGGACTTTTGCATGATCACGTCGGCAGTCCGCTGGAAGGCGTTGACCTCAACGTTGGCGACACCGTTTAGGTTGGTGAGGATGTGGATGTCGCAGTCCTCGTTCGCCTTGTGGACGATGCGCTCGTAGAAAGACCAGGCTTCCGGGTCGTCGTCGGCCATCGAAGCCACCAGGACAAGTTGCAAATCGGGCCGATCTTGCTTGAGGTCTCGGTAGACGTCGATGACCCCCAATGGGTCCTTCCAGGGGTCGAAGCGCGAGATCTGGGCAATGATTGGCCGGTCGGGATCAATGCTGTAGCGCTGGAGGATTTCACGAGCCACCACATCAGATAGGGCAACGTTTTTTGTGCTGAGGGGGTCAATGGCTGGTGGGATAAAGACCACGTTCGGCCCGCGGAGATCTTGCTTCAGGTACTCATCCCGGGTGAAAATAGCTGTCTCGTATTCCTCCACGTAAGGCCGGAGAAAGTCCCACACGTCTGGGCGCGCCTCCGTGGTGTCCAAATGGCAACGCCAGACCCAGCGAGCACCGAACACATCGGGATCGATCTCCCGCACATAGCTCAGCAGACCAGCAGGCTGTGGGTCGTGTACGACCACGAAGTCGTAACGTCCCTTCAAGGCCTCCGCGTTGGAGCGGTTGACCCGCCGCCACGTATCGGCCATTGTTGGGGTCCAGGGAATGTACATGCCCTGCATGCCATTGTGAATCTGTTTTGTGACGTCGAAGAAATCGGCATCACCCTCCATAACCTGCCATTGTGCATCGATGCCCATATCCCGCATCAGCGGGATCAGGCCGTGCAAGATTTCAGCAACGCCACCGCCAAACGAGGTGGCGTTGATGTGGAGGACCGTTGAGCCCTTCAGCAATGAGGCAAGTTGGAGAATCTCGTCAGTTTTCTCGTCCCCAATAATGGGCCGGTAGGCCTCTAGTGTCTTGGGCGCGACGGGGACGGTGTTGGGCATATTAGCGTCCCTTCCGTGGCGTAGAAGCGTGTTGGACACGCTGTAGCAGTTTGAGGAACGCCTTGAAATGGTGGGTCACCAGATGCGAGCGGGCGATGGCCGCATGGGCATTCCTGCCGAGTCTGGCAGCTTCTGTCGGTGCGTCCAGCATCTCGGCGACCGCCTCCTGGCCAGCAACGGGCGCATCCTCCTCGCTGATGGACCTGTGGCCGATGGAAATACTGCCGTACATGATAGGTTTGCCCTTCGTCACCCTGGGAGATGCAGAACGCTGGACGCTGAGAGGATCGACCGCACCCAGGGTTTGCATATGCAATGGAGGAGCATTGCCCTAGCGGGATTATCCCGTTGCCACCCAAGGGAGGTCAAGACGGTTTAGCCTGCATGTTTTGCCGGGTATAGCGCGTTAGCCAATGCACGTCTCTGTGTGTTCGAGCCCGTATGTACGACGCAAACTGCTGGTTATTTCCAAGGCATCTTGCTGTCTTGTCGTATTGCTTTTGCGATCTCTCCGTGCTCACACGTAGCTGGATAGCAACTCGTAGAGTGGTGCCTTTCGGTAGTGTCTGTCCTGAAGGCCCCACAAGTGATAGGGATGCAGCCTTGACGGGTCGTCGGCGCGGACCGTTGCTTTCGGGAGTTCTGATCTCCACCGTCATCTGCGCCTTGTGGCCGCCGAGGGGGACATACCCCATGCGCGAGATTATTATCGGAGCCAGTACAGGATGGATCGAGCGCTAAAACGGCAACGGTGCCCATGTCCTAGTCAATGACCTGGTGGGCATGGCCGTAAAGCACCAGAATGACTGTGGGACACCACAGGCGCTCCGAAGACCGGTTGGGTCAAATCCTCGTCGAGGGGTGGATTTATCAACGTGGGGCAGATGGAAGAAGAGGAGGCCCTATCCATTTCTGACGGTCTGCTGCGGCCTGGGTAAGCGTGCGGGCCGGGGCGGCCTGGGATAAGATAGAGTTGCCCATTTTGAAGGAGGGAAACCGTGGCCCGAGACCCTCAGCAGCCCTACACCTACACCAGCACCGGCGTTGATACGGATGCTGCGGCTGTGGGTCTGCGCAAGCTACTGGATTGGGTGTCGCGGACTCAAGAGTACCGGGAAGGTCTGGGCGAGTCGCTGGTGCCCAATGGGTTCTTCGCCAGCGTCCTGCGGTTGAGCAGCCGCCTGGCCCTGGCTGTCTCCACCGACGGCGTTGGTTCCAAGTCGGTGATCGCGCAGATGATGGGAAGCTACGAGGCCATGGGTGTGGACTGCGTGGCGGTGAATGTCAACGATATTATCTGCACTGGCGCGGAGCCCATAGCCCTTCTGGACTATATCAGCCTTCAGGTGCCCCACGAAGACCTGCTGGAACAGCTGGGCAAGGGTCTGCAGCGAGGTGCCGAACGTGCCCGCATCGCCATCGTGGGGGGGGAGCTCTCCCAACACCCCGATACCCTCATCGGACCCCGGCCGGGCTACGCCTTCGACATTGCGGGTACGGGCCTGGGTGTTTTGGACGACCGAGCGCCTATTACGGGGAAGGACATCCTTCCTGGCGACGTTATCCTCGGCCTTTCCAGCGACGGCGTTCACAGCAACGGTCTGACGCTGGCACGACCGGTACTTCTTGGCGATGACGGTAAAAGGGTGGAGCGTTTTCTGGAGAGTTGCGGCCGCACGGTGGGCGAGGAACTGCTGCGCCCAACGCACATCTATACCCGAGAGGTGGCCGCGTTGCTCGCGGCTGGCGTCCACATTGGGGGGCTGGCCCATATCAGCGGTGATGGCTTGCTTAACCTCCTGCGTCTGGATGCTGCCGTTGGGTACCGGATAACCTCTCTTCCTCCGGTGCCTCCAGTGTTCGATGTCATTCAGCGTGAAGGGAACATTTCCTCTGCGGAGATGTTCCGCGTGTTTAATATGGGTATTGGCTTCTGTGTGGTGGTCAGGGCCGAGGATGTCGATAATGCTTTGGCAGTCCTCGCTGAGGAACAGCGTGCCGACGGAGGAGCTTCCGCGTATGCGATTGGAGAGGTGGTCGCAGGTCCCCAGCGCCGGGTGGTGCTGGAGGAGTACCACTTGGTAGGTGAAAAGGGGAAGTTCTATCAGCAAACAGGCTAATGGGGATAGGTTTGCCCGCGCGGTCGATGCTATAATTCTGCCCCGTTGAGTTCAGCGAAAAGTTGTGGAGTACTACATGCCGCTATATGAAGAACTGAAGGTATTTAGCGGCAACTCCAATCCCTTTCTCACCCAGGCTATCTGCAATTATTTAGGGGTTTCCGCCGGGCGGATAGAGGTGTTCAAGTTCAGCAACGACAACACGTTTGTTAAAATCCAAGAGAACGTTCGCCAGCGCGATGTTTTCTTGGTCCAGTCCTTTTCCGAACCCGTGAACGACCACCTGATGGAGATGCTGATCATGATCGACGCCGCGAAACGGGCGTCGGCCGGTCGCATCACCGCGGTGATGCCCTACTATGGTTACGGACGGACGGACAAGAAGGATCAGCCGCGGGTGCCTATCACAGCAAGGCTGGTGGCGGACCTCCTCACCACCGCCGGTGCCGACCGTGTGCTTACCGTTGACCTCCACGCTGGCCAAATCCAAGGTTTCTTCAACATCCCGGTGGACGAGCTCACCGCCCTTCCCATCTTCGCAAGGTATTGGCAAGAAAAAGGTATCAGCAACGCGGTGGTCGTGGCCGTCGATATCGGGATCAGCAAACGTGCCCGCGACCTGGCGGAAATGCTTGAGGTTCCCCTGGCCATCGTCGAAAAACGGCGCTTGGGGAACGAGGGCAGTTCCGAACTGCTGAACATCATTGGTGATGTGGAGGGGCGCACTGCGATCCTGATGGACGATGAGGTAGATACGGGTGGCAGCATGAACAACGCCGCCGTGGCCCTGATGGAGGCGGGTGCAAATAAAGTCTACGCCTGCTGCACCCACGGCGTGCTCTCGGGAAGCGCGGCGGAGCGCATAGTGAACGGACCCATCGAAGACCTGATTCTCACCGACAGCATCCCTGTGTCCCCGGAAAAGCGGAACGGCAAAATTAAGATAATCACCGTGGCGGACATCCTTGGAGAGGCCATCCATCGTATTCATAGTGGACTCTCCGTAGGCGCGATGTTCGATACTAACTAAGTTTGGCAAAGCAACGCGCTTCTTAGGCGCGCAGGCCATCCCATGGGCCGCAGCGTATCTTGGCGCACCAACGCTCCCTTTGTCTTGTGAGGCTCGATAATGACTTCAGATGACCAGGCCTTTGCCACGTACGACCTAGGCCCGTGCAACAGGATCCAGGCCGAATCCGTCGGGCTTCCAGGCCAGCGCCACTTTCGGCTGCGGGCCGACGCTCAGCGGGGCAGCGCGCTTCTGTGGCTGGAAAAAGAGCAGCTCTACGACCTGGCAATTGCCATCAAACGCCTGCTTAATAGAGAGGTGGACTATTCCGCGCAGCAGCGGCCGAGCTTTGAACCGGCGCGAAGCGCCGATTACGATTTTCAGGTGACTCGCCTGGCTATCGGGCAGAAAGAGGACGGCGCCTCCTATCTGCTTTTGGCCGACATGTCGGGGGCTCCTGAAGACGTGAACGATGAGGCTGCAACTGACGAAGAGGTCGAGGCCCCCTCACCGACTGACCTCGCCCTTCACATCGACACTGAACAACTCGACGCCCTTGCGGATGAGGCATTCACCGTCTGCGCTTCCGGGCGGCCCCGGTGCCCCCTCTGCGAAGCGCCTATGGGACCGGGCGGTGAGCACATTTGCGCCAGGACAAATGGTCACCATAAGGAATAGTTGCCAGTAAGGGACAAGGCTTTATGGCGCCTGAGCGGTCTCGAATCCTGCACTACCGTCTTCCGGGGAACCTGGGCCCCAGCCAGGTTGCCTCATCGGACGAGCACGCGCTGGATTTCATCCTTACGGCGGAGATGGTGGCGGGATGGCTGTTGCCCAACGCTTCAAATTTCTCCTTCCTGGTGGAGCTTTGCAAGGGTGAGCTGCATGGCTACGGGGTTTACAAGCCCGGCGCCGGTGAGGCCCCCCTCTGGGACTTTCCCTCCGGTAATCTCTACAAACGGGAATGTGCGGCCTATGTGATGAGCGAGTTCCTGGGCTGGGGGTTTGTTCCTCCCACTGTCCAACGTGAAGGGGAATTGGGGACCGGATCATTGCAGCTTTACGTGCCGCCTCAAGAGGCCTCCAACTTCTTCACGGTGCGTGAGCACTATCGTAACGAAACCTTTCGTATGGCGGTCTTTGATATGATTGTGAACAACGCTGATCGCAAGGGCGGGCACTGCTTCGAGGCCGAGGATGGGAGCATCTGTGGTTGCGACCACGGCCTGACCTTCCACGTGACGAAAAAGCTCCGCACCGTTATCTGGGATTACGGAGGCGAGATGATTCCCAATTGGATACTGGACGATGTACGGGCGCTGCCCCATCAACTGGCGCTGCCTACTTCCCCGGTTGCAGCAGCGCTGCTGGAGTGGATAACACCTGCGGAGCTTCAGGCGGTGGGCCAGCGGGTGGCGGCAATCCTCGAAAAGCCCGTGATGCCTCAGCCGACAACGCGGCGGGATTTTCCCTGGCCGTACATCTAGGCTAGTGCTTGGGCTGAAGTGGCAGCGTATTTTCGGTGTCGCGCGAGCGGTGTGATTCTGTAGCGTTTGTCAGGGGCCTTTGGGAGCCTGACAGCCCCAAGCGGCTCTTCGCCCGTCTCCACAGCCTGCGGAACCGATACCGGCGCTGGCCGAGCCCTTGGCTTACGAAGGCTGCGGCCTCCTGATTTCCTAGCACCACTGTAGCGTGCCAGGCCTTGAGCTCTCCGTGGGTGGGCAGCTCTTGCGCCTTTTGAAGCTTGAGGCGCTCGAACTCCTCCCAACCCTTCGGTTTCGTCTGGCGCACCAGCACGGATCCGCCGGCCTCTTTCACCACCAGCAGCCCCGCCGCCAAGTCCCATACTCTGGGCCCGCTGAATACCACATAATTAAAGGTTCCTCGTACCACCATTGCGAGCTCGTATACCACGCTCCCCGTGCTGCGGACCTCTCCTAAATTGCTCCGGAGAGAATCGGTAAAGGTGAACATTCGCAGAAAGTAGGAGGGCATGGCGGAGAGCAAGCTGTGGCTCGGTGGCGGTCCCTTGGCCATGACGATGGGTTTGCCATCACATTTGGCGCCCCCCCCCTTACGAGCGTGGAATGCCGTACCCTCTGTCGAGGTGATAGAGGGGATGAACAAGGCGCCCACCACAGGCCGGTCGCCTTCCAGAACGGCGATGGACACGCCGAAGACCGGCAGGCCATTCAGGAAATTGTTGGTGCCGTCCAGTGGATCCACCACCCAGGTAACAGGTGAGCGGAGGTCGTCCCCATGCTCGGCTTCTTCCGAGAGCACCGAATGATCGGGGAACCGCTGCTGAATCTCCGAACGTATGTAGTCGTCGCTGGCCTTATCCGCGTCGGTAACGGGGTTGCGGCGGTTCGGTGATTTGTACGTGACCGAGAGGGGCTTGGAGAGGTAGCCCATTAGAATCTTCCCAGCATTCCTGGCAAGCTCTACCGCCGCCGTCTCAATCTCCTGAAGTTCCTGGTCGTTCAAGAATCCCCCTCCGGTGCGCTCCATTGTACCAGCGTTCCGAGGCATTGGAGGGAGAATAGAATGGTGGTGTGCCGTGGAGACGGTAGCTTTCCAGGTGCCCGGCCGTGTGGACACCCCTAGCGGGAGTGGGCCCACTTGTCACCC
>Ga0302123_10000401_pt1 | contig 35055 bp, 33 predicted proteins | sample CB21_321_MG_FD_203109 | JGI IMG/M metagenome (GOLD analysis project Ga0302123, IMG submission 203109) | Marine microbial communities from Western Arctic Ocean, Canada - CB21_32.1 | ecosystem: Environmental > Aquatic > Marine > Oceanic | place: Canada: Western Arctic Ocean | collected 2017-09-28 | reverse complement strand
GTGGGCATGAACTTCGCCTCCAGCGTCGGTGCAAAGGGCATAGCTGGCACATCCGGCCCCGCGCAGCGCATCACCGGTGCGTCCAGGTCGCCGAAGGCCCCTTCCACGATGCGGGCACTGACCTCCGCGCCGATACCTCCGGTTATGTTGTCCTCGTGGACCACCAGCGCCCTGCTGGTCTTGCGCACTGACGCCAACACCGTGTCCATATCCAGAGGCCGGACGGTGCGCAGGTCCACCACCTCCACCTGGACTCCCTCACCAACAAGCTCCTCGGCGGCTTGGAGCGCATAGTGAACGGTCAGGCCGTAGGTCACCAGGGTAGCGTCCACACCCTCGCGCTTCACGTCGGCGACGCCGATGGGCAAGACATATTCGCCGTCAGGCACCTCGCCACGTACCGATCGGTAGGTACGCTTGTGCTCCAGGAAGATGACCGGGTCATCGTCGCGGATGGCCGCCTTTAGTAGCCCCTTGGCGTCGTAGGGCGTGGAGGGCGTCACCACCTTCAGGCCCGGCGTGTGGGCGAAATATGCCTCAACGCTTTGGGAGTGAAAGAGGCCACCACGCACGTGGCCGCCATAGGGGGATCGCACCACCATGGGGACGTGCACGCCTCCTGCGGTGCCGTAACGAGCGCGTGCCGCCTCGCCCACCAGCTGGTTCATCGTAGGCCAGATGAAGTCGGCAAACTGCACCTCGGCCACCGGACGCATGCCCTGCATAGCGGCGCCCATGGCCATGCCGGCAATCGCGGACTCAGCCAGAGGGGTGTCGATGACCCGCTCAGGCCCAAACTCGTCCAGCAAACCCTGGGTGGCCAGGAAAACACCGCCGCGCTTGCCTATGTCCTCACCCAGGACGAAGACGCTCTCGTCGCGGCGCATCTCCTCGGCCAACGCCTGCCGCACGGCCTCGATGAGCGTAAGTGTGGACATCAGTCGCTCTCTTCCGGCGCGTAGACGTGCTTGGCGAAGTCATCTGTTGTCGGATAGGATGCCGCCTCCCCTGCCTCGGTGGCGGCATCCACCTCCGCCTTCGCGGCCCGCCGGTGCTCCTGGTCCTGGGCCTCAGTCATCAAGCCTGACTCAAGCAACAACTCCTGCAACGCCTTGAGCGGGTCGCGCTGGCGTGCTTTCTCGATTTCGGACTTATCGCGGTAGACGGTGTCGTCATCGTCACTGGTGTGCGGCAGATAGCGCTCCACATCGAACTCCAGCAAGGACGGCCCGCCACCGCTGGCTGCGCGCTTGGCAGCCTCCGCCGTCGCCCTGTAGACCGCCAGCACGTCGGTGCCGTCCACGGTGACGCCAGGCATACTGTAGGCAGCGGCCCGCTCAGCAACGCTCCCCACGCGCATCTGAGCGCTCAGGGGAACGGAAATAGCGTACTTGTTGTTCTCGCAAAGGAAGAGCACGGGAAGCTGGTGAACGGAGGCGAAGTTCATAGCCTCGTGAATATCGCCCTGGCTGGTTGCGCCGTCGCCGAAGTACGTGGCCACCACGGTAGGCAATCCCCGGAGCTTGCAGGCCAGGGCCCAGCCCACGGCGTGGGGCACGTGGGTGCCTACCACGTTGGAGAGGTTCATGATCCTGTGCCGCAGCGACGCGCCGTGCAGCGGAAACTGACGGGCATCGCTCAAGGGTTCGCCCGCCTTGGCTAAATAGCCCAGCATGATATCCAAAGCCGACAGACCCTGGGCCATGAGTACGGCCATGTCCCGATAGTAGGTGAAATAAAACTGGTCGGCCGTGTGCTGGCGCAGCGCCCAAACGCTACCGAGTTGAGCGGCCTCGTGGCCTTGGCAGGAGGCAACCAAAGCAGCCTTGCCCTGCCGGTTCATCATCCACACTCGCTCGTCCAGCGTACGCACCAAGACCATGGTGACGTAGATGTCCACCAACCCCTGGACGCTGAGCCCATCGGGCAGGGACAGCGCCGACGCGCCTGCTTCGCTCTTGGCCTGGGCCATATTTTCTCCTCTTACTACGGGAAAAACCGTTCCAGGAGCCCAACGGCCTCCGGCGAGCCTTTCCACGCCACGGCGGGCGCATTATAGACGGCCCAAGAGAAGGGTGCCAAAAGAGCCTTCAGGCCCACGCGCAACAACTCCTGTGTGGATATTTCGCCCAATTGGTTCCAAATTGCTAATGCAACATTTGTCTCAGCCGCAACGAGTCCCATCTTTATAACTGCCCACCGCGACGAGAAAGTACATACTTATCCAAATATTTACTGTTTCCATTGAATAGAGACGATTACTGAGCTATATCTGGTTAATTGCGGCGCTATTCGTTACATGTTACTGTATTCGTACTCCAGTAGACTTATACCGATTAATATAAAGGGAAATATATCGAATCTAGCCATCGGAAATCCTATCTGCTGGAAACACAAAGCGAATCGCGATCATAACCAGTCGCTGCAACACAACATAAGGGGGATCACATGAAAGGGTTGATTTACATACTTTTGGGGTACCGGACGGACAAGCCGAAGCTCAATCCATTGACCGCAGGCTACATTGAACTCTAAGAACTCTTGAGCCGTCCCTCGGCTATCCGGAGCAGGATAGCCGAGGCCTCCTCCGGGAGGCGCCACTTTCAGAGCATCGGATTCCTTTCTAACCTATTCTGCTCGAATCATAGCTCCGCTTTTTCTGTTCCAAATACCGTAGCCTCGGCCCCTGCCCTCCACCTAGGCTCAAGTGTACAATCAAGCGGCTTTCCAATCCTAGCCAGCATCGATAACCCCGTGCAGTGGAGTAGAATCTTGGAGCAGGCCTGTCAGGTTTTAGTCCGATTCCACGAGATTGCGCTAAAGGGCAAGAACCGGCCCATGTTTATCAAGGCGCTGGTAGCGAATATCCGCCGCGCCACCCAGGGTATGGACGTGGAGCGCGTCTGGGCCAGCCATATGGTGGTCCGCCTTACCCTGGCAACGAACGCCGATTGGGACGCGATACGCCATCGCCTAGCCACGGTGTCAGGCATCGCCAAGTTCAGTTTGGCCTACGAGGTGGCCCACGATTTCGCCGCCATCCAGCAGCAGGTACTCGCAATCGCCGCGTCCCGCACCTTTGACTCGTTCCGCATCACCGCCCATCGGGCGGACAAGCGCTTCTCTCTCACCTCCAAAGAACTCAACATTCGTCTGGGCGATGCGGTCGCGCTAAAGAGCCGCGCCAAGGTCGACCTCCGCAACCCTGAAGTCGACATACGAGTGGAGGTGCTCCCCGAGGGTGTTTTTATCCACGACCAGGAGGAACCTGGCCCCGGCGGACTGCCCGTGGGGACCAGCGGCCACATCGTCACCCTCATGTCGGGTGGCATCGACTCGCCCGTAGCGGCGTGGCGCATGGTCCACCGGGGTTGCACCACCTCCTTGGTCCACTTCCACAGCTTCCCGCTGGTGGAGGGCCGCTCCCGGGAGAAGGCTCGCGAACTTGCGGAGATTCTCACCACGTATCAATATCGCACTCGGCTCCATCTAGTGCCCTTCGCACCGCTTCAACAACACCTTATCTTGAGCATCCCGGGACCGCTGCGTATCGTCGTGTACCGCCGTTTTATGCTCCGCATCGCAGAGGCTATCGCCCGAAAAGAAAGGGCGGGGATGCTTGTGACGGGAGAATCTCTGGGCCAGGTGGGTTCCCAGACCCTCTCCAATATGACCACCATCGGCGAGGCGGTGCAAATGCCCCTGCTGCGGCCCCTGGTGGGCATGGACAAGCAGGAGATCGTGGCCCAGGCCCAGACCATCGGCACCTACGAGACCTCTATCATGCCCGATGAGGACTGCTGCAGCCTGTTCGTGCCGCGCTCTCCCGCCACCCGCACCTACCTGAAACAGATACGGTCGCTGGAGAGCGGGCTTGATGTGGCGGGCCTGGTGGACGAGGCAGTGGCCGGAACGGAGCTCGTGGAGTTCCGCACCGAAAGAGCTACGGCAAACGCTTCCTAACCGCTGGTGCCGAGGGTGCCAGCGACGCCATACACAACTTCTGGAAGCACGTCCAAGGCCGCTTCCTAGGAAAGGATTAGTCGGCTGAAATGGGCTCCGTCACCTGCCCGGTCGCAGGGTGAGGCCCAGCATCCAACGCATTCGTTGCATCATGCACCGCCCACGCATCCGAATGGGCGGCCCGTGCGAATCTGCTAGTACATGACATGAAACCGCGCGCTCCAACCAAGGTAATCCCTTGGGTTGAGCGCGCCATGGGCGAAAAGTCCGGTTAGGACGGCGAATGCTGAGCGTCGGCATGGACAACGCCAAGCGGCCAGAGAGCGATTCGGGCTGGTGGTACTTAAGGGAGAGAGAGGCTGGTGGGCCCGGCAGGGATCGAACCTGCGACTAACCGGTTATGAGCCGACCGCTCTAACCACTGAGCTACGGGCCCGCGCTGAAGCGTCTGGAGTCGCACTAAGCAAGCTCCCTCTTGATGATAGATCAGCCCACCAGGGAAATCTACGAAAGGCTAGGAGGCCCGAGTCTCAGTCTCTTCGGACTCGTAACCAAAGCGGCGTATCTCCTCCTCCACCCGGCGCTCCGTCACGCCCATGCTCTCCAGGAGCTGCCCAGCGGCATCCTCCGGGTCAGTCATCAGGCTAAGGAGTAAATGCCCTGTGCCCACCGTCCGCCGACCAGATTCGCGAGCACGCCGCGCCGCCTGCTCGATGATCCGCTTGCAACGCCGAGTGAGCCCCACGGAGCCGGTGTACAACGAGCCCCGCTTACCAACAATACCTTCAATCTGTGAGCGCGCGGACTCCACGTCCACCCCCAGATTCACCATAACCTTCGAAGCTAGACCCTGACGCTCACGGAGCATGCCCAGCACTAGGTGCTCAGTCCCCATGAAGCCGTGCTCGAAGCGTTTCGCCTCCTCCTGCATGGCCGCGAGGACACGCCACGCGCCGGGAGTGAAGCGGCCGGGAAGACCTCTGATAGCCGTGGCGGAGCCGCCTACCGACGTGGTAGCCCCGAGGCCCCCCTGGTCCCGCAAACTGGCAGGACGCAACAGGCGCTCAATGGCATGGAAAAACAGGAACCCCAAAGTCAGAGCCACCACCATGCGAGACGGCATGCTGACCAGGAAGGTGGGCACGCCCCCCCATGAGGAACTACCGAAGCGCTGGAGGGGCACCAGAACGAGCAGCAGTAAGGTAACAGCGATAATCACCTGGGGAAGCCACGAAAAACGGCCGGTAAGCGACTTCGTCCGCACTAACCCCACGTACGTAACACCCGCACTGAGGATCGCCAGTCCCGCAACTACCAGCGTGATAAGGTATCCCTCAGAAGACGAAACGGAGCTGGCCAGTGGGCCATGTCCCAGGATTTTGTCCGCCCGGTAAGCGTAAGAGGAGATGCCCAGAATCACTCCCACCGCAATGGCGGAGATGGCTAGGGCAAACAGTACTTGGGCAACGCCCGATCGATTGGTCATGCGGAAGATATCCATGAGGACGAGGGATAATGCTCCAGCGAATACTACCATAGAGCCCGAGAGCCCGCCCCACCTACAGCCGATTCAGTGGCGCAACCGATAGCGTTTCCGAAGCGCCTGTCCGGTATCAGCGCTGGCACAAACAGACCCCGCAACGATAACATAATCCCGCGGATGCACCCCCTGCGTCCAGGACATATGTCACATACGTCGGCAGCTTCCGGGACACCTTTTCAACAACAGCGAGGCGCATAATGACACAAACCAAGAACACCCGGACCGAACGCGACACTATGGGGGAGATGCAGGTCCCCGAGGACGCCTACTACGGCGCAACCACCCAGCGAGCCGTACTGAACTTCCCCATCAGCACGCTGCGCTATCCTGATGAGTTCATCCACATCCACGCCCTCATCAAGCAGGCCGCAGCCAAGGTCAATATGGACTTGGGGTTGTTGGACAAGGAGATTGGTCAGGCCATCATCGAAGCCGCCGGAGAGGTTATCCAAGGCCGATTCGATAGTCACTTCCCCATCGACCTATTCCAGACCGGCTCCGGCACCTCAACCAACACCAACGTCAACGAGGTAGTGGCCCGCCGCACGCGGGAGCTCATGCCCCTTGGCGACAAACGGCCCCATCCAAACGACCACGTCAACATGGGCCAGTCCTCCAACGACACTATTCCCACCAGCAGCCACCTCACGGCGGCCAAGGCCCTCAAGGAACAACTGGTGCCAGCACTGGAGCAAGCCGAAGCCACCCTCAGAGGCAAGGCAGAAGAGCTGTGGGAGGTCGTGAAGACCGGTCGGACTCATCTTCAGGATGCCACCCCTATCCGCATGGGCCAAGAGTTCCAGGGCTACGCCGACCAAATGCTGCTCTCCAGGCGACGGCTTCAGGACCAGGTAGAAGCCCTGGGCGAAGTCGCCCTGGGAGGCACCGCCGTTGGCACCGGCGTCAACGCCCACCCCGATTTTGCCCGAAGCGTTTGCGCCATCCTCACCCAGGAGTTGGGGCTCAACGTTCGTGAGACTCCTCATCACTTCCAGGCCCAAGGCAGCCAAGACGCCCTACTCGCCGCCAGCGGCGCTGTGCGGACCGTCGCCGTCTCCCTCCAGAAAATCGCCAACGACATCCGCTGGCTCTCCTCCGGACCCCGGGCAGGCCTCGGTGAACTAGAGCTGCCAGCAGTCCAACCCGGCTCATCCATCATGCCCGGCAAGATCAACCCTGTCATCGCCGAATCCCTCCTCCAGGTCGTCTGCCAAGTAATTGGAAACGATGCCACCGTAAGCGCGGCGGCCCAAGGCGGCTATCTGGAGCTAAACACCTATTGGCCCGTGGCTGCCTACAACTTGCACCAGTCAATCACTCTACTGGCTGCGGCCACCAAGAACTTTGAAGAGCAATGCCTGCGCGGCCTGAAGGCGACCAGTGCCGGACCCGACATGCTGGAGCGCGGCCTCATGCTCGCCACGGGGCTCACCCCCGCCATCGGCTACGACGCCGCCACAGCCGTCGCCAAGGAGGCCGCTACCACGGGCCGGACACTCCGGGAGCTTGCCAAGGAGAAGCACGGCCTCACCGACGAGCAGCTCAACGTGTTGCTGGACCCGGTGCGCATGACGAAGCCAGGCATCGTGGAAGGCGCCGGCGGAGGTAGCTAGGCGCCGCCCAACCCATCGGCCCTAGGAACGCAAGGTAAACCAAGGAGGTTGATATGCGGTCATTCCTCCTCTTCGGAGCAATGACCGCAGTAATAGGTGCTTTCGCTTGGTGGCGCATCTTCTGGCGCCTGGGCTGGCCCCCCTACACCGGACTTATTATGGCCGTCCCGATTGCAAACTTGGTCATGCTACTCTACATTGCTTACACCCCCTGGCCCATTGAGGAGAAGATGGAGTCTATACGAAAGGAGTTGGAAACACGCCACGGAGAACGGTAAAGCTCCGCCTGTCGAGAACCCGCTGCACAAGGCCACTGCCTTGACACAGCCAATTCGCTCCGCTACATTGCTGGCCATCGGCATACCATGGCCAGCCAGTGCAATAGGCAAGGCAACCCCCTCTATTTCCCTTCCAAACAGCCCTCCCACCGTGATGAGGTAAAGCGCTTGCACCTGACAGCAGAACAGCAGGTCGCAGCCCTCCAGCAGCGGTACCTCGGCGCCGTTTACGACCGGTTGCACCACGTCGTCCCCCAAGATGCCGACGGCACCTATCCCATGCTTCGCTATCACCTAGGATGGGAAGAGGCCGACGGCACTCCCAGCAGCACCAGCGGCGGAAAAGCCCTTCGCCCTGTTCTCTGTCTCATGGCCTGCGAAATGGCGGGTGGAGACTGGCACCAGGCCCTCCCCGCAGCAGCGGCGCTGGAATTGGTCCATAACTTTTCCTTACTCCACGACGACATCCAAGACCGGGATATCACGCGCAGAGGCCGGGCCACCGCCTGGACCATCTGGGGAATCCCCCAGGCCGTTGTCGCCGGAAACGCCATGCGAGTTGCGGCTGACCGCTCGCTGACCCAGCTTGCAGACTCCGGCCTATCCGCCCCAACAACCATCGCGGCCTCTCGCATGCTGACCCAACGTTACATGGAGATGATTGAAGGCCAGTATCTGGATATGTCCTTCGAGGAGTCCGGCGAGGTCACTACCGCGCAGTATTTGGACATGATTGGCCGAAAAACAGGGGCGCTCATCCAGTCGGCAATGTATATGGGCGCCCTCATCGCAACCGGTGACACCCGCTCTGCCGAGGCCATTGGCCAATGCGGCAGGGGCCTCGGACTCGCCTTCCAGGTCTGGGACGACTACCTGGGTATCTGGGGCGATCCCGCGGTATTTGGCAAACCCGTGGGCTCGGATATCGCCAGGAAGAAAAAGTCCCTGCCTGTGGTCCATGTCTTTCAGCAGATCCGCGGCGCAGACCGCCAGCGGCTGCTCCAGATTTACTCCGCTCCTGAGATTCAAGGAGCAGACGTCGAAACGGTCATGGCAATGATGGCGGAGGCCGGCACTGACCGCTACGTGAGGGAGATTGCACTAACCCAGAGCCAGCAGGCCCTAGAGCCTCTCTCAGGGCTTGGTATTTCCGACGACATCCGGCGTCAGGTGACTGCCATGGCTGAATTCTTCGTGACGCGGGAAAAGTAAGATAACTATGAGGAGGTCGTAAATCATGGGCGTGCCGGCATCCCAGATATGGACAGTGGCATCGTATGTGCTCAAGCAACGCCTCCGCCGCCGCGCGCGCTACCCTCTAGTGCTCATGCTGGAGCCGTTGCTCCGCTGCAACCTTGCCTGCGCTGGCTGCGGCAAGATTCAATACCCTCCGCACATCTTGAAAAAGAGCCTCAGCGTGGAGCAGTGCCTCGCCGCCGTCGAAGAGTGCGGAGCACCCATTGTTAGCATCCCCGGCGGAGAGCCCCTCCTTTATCCTCACATCGGCGAACTGGTCGCTGAGCTGGTCAACCGAAAGAAGTACGTTTATGTCTGCACCAACGCCCTCCTCCTGAAGAAGCAGTTGCAAGAGGGCGTCTTTGCGCCCTCAAAATACCTTAATTTCAGCGTTCACATGGACGGACTGCAACCAGAACACGACGCGTCAGTCTGCCGTGACGGCGTCTACGATCAGGCAGTGGAGGGGATTAAGGAGGCGATCTGGCGCGGCTTCCGCGTAACTACCAACACCACCCTCTTCGACAGTGCCGAACCGCTGCGGGTGCGGGAATTCTTCGACGCCATGATGGCCCTCGACGTGGAGGGAATGATGGTCTCACCCGGGTACAGCTACTCGAATGCTCCTGATCAGGAACACTTTCTAGGGCGGCAAAAAACGACGGAACTCTTCTCCCGAATCCTCACCAATAAAAAGAAACATTGGAGGTTCAACCAGTCCCCCCTGTTCCTCCAATTCCTGATGGGGAAGCAAGACTACGAATGCAGTCCCTGGGGTAATCCCCTCTTCACCATCTTCGGCTGGCAACGTCCTTGCTACCTGCTCCAACAGGGGTACGCCCCCAGCTTCAAGGCGCTCATGGAGGAAACGCCCTGGGAGGAATACGGCCACGCCAGCGGCAATCCCGCCTGTGCCGACTGCATGGTCCACAGTGGCTACGAACCCACCGCCGTAAGCGCGACCTTCGGCTCCATTAAGGGGCTCGTGGACTCCACCATCAGCACGCTCACTGGCAAGGTTTAACTCCCCATGAGTGCCAGGGGAAAACAGGACCTGCAAGACTGGGAACCGGTCCCTGGCACCGACGCTTCATTGGATGCGATTATCGAGATGGCCTTTGCCTACAGGGGTGACGTCACTGTGCTCCATCACGACGGCTCTAGAACTGTCGGATACCTCTTCAACCGTGACATCCATTCCGAGAGGCCATTCGTCCAGATCTACCCTACCCGAGGTGGCGCTGCGCTCACCATTTCCCTCTCCCAGGTTGCAGGCATCCGGTTCACCGGCCTGGACACCGCGGCGGGGCATCACTATGAAGCGTGGAAGCTGCGCAAAGAGTCTGCACCTGCGCAGGAACAGTCGGAGTAGACACGCAACATGTCATCTCAAGACCCCGCATCGACCGAGCAGAAGCCTCTCTCGACAGGGATGCCACCGACAACAACAGCCACAGTGTTAGTCGTCACCGCACTCGATCGTGAAATGACTGTCCGCAGCGGCGGGCCTGTCCGCACCGCAGTGGTTGGCATCGGCGCTCAGGCAGGCCAAGTCCTAGCCGAGCTGCTCCAAGCCCACCGGCCATCCGCTGTCCTATCCCTGGGCTTCGCCGGTGGACTTGCCTCCAATCAGCGCACTGAAACTGTAATGGTTTGCGACTGGGTTCGGACGCCGGAGCAAAGCGACCCTGCCATCGAGGCCACAAGTCCGTTCCTCGCCCGCGCCAGCAACGAGAAATTAACCATCGCCCAGCTTGCAGTCCACACTGGAGGCCTCCTGACCGTCCCTACTCCCCTCATGAATGCCGAAGAAAAGCGCGCTGCCGGCCTGGACACAGGCACATTGATCGTGGACATGGAAGGCTATTCAATCGCCAATGCCGTTGCAAATCATCGCCGCGCCACAGCCAGCCGCCTGCCCCTTCTAGTCACCAGGGTCGTCCTCGACCCTCTACACCAGTCCATGCCAAAACTCATCCACCGCATCATCGCCAAGCAAGGCGGCCACCAATTGCGTGACAGTCTGCGCGCCGTGGCTAGCAACCCCCTGGTTCTCGGCTCGCTGATATCCTTGGGATACCGCTTTTGGAAGGCTAAACGCGTCTTACGCCGCGCCAGCAACGAGCTGGTCCCGCTGCTGCTCTCCCACGCGGAAAAAACCCGATGAAACGGGTTCTCGTCACCGGCGCCACCGGCTTCATCGGCAGCCACGTCACCCAGGCACTCCTTCGCCACGGTTACAACGTCAGGGCGATGGTGCGGCCCGGCCACATTGGACCCCCTACCCACCCAAACTTGAGCGTCGTAACCGGCGACGTTCGAGATCCCTCCTCCATCACATCGGCTATAGACGGCTGCCATTCGGTCATCCACACCGCAGCTATTTACAGCTTCTGGACACCCGAATCCACGATGTGGCAAACCAATGTCGAGGGCACCAGGAACGTGCTGCAATCGGCCCTGAACGCAGGAGTGGAGCGCATCATCCACACCAGCACCGTCTCCACTGTAGGCCTCCGCTCGGACGGCACCCCATCCGATGAGACCCGCTTCGCCACGGCGAAAGAGCTTGCTGGACCCTATAAACGCACCAAGTTTGAGGCCGAGCGCATCGCTTTGGAGTTCGCGCAACAGGGCGCCCCCGTCGTCGTCGTCAACCCCACGACCCCGGTGGGCCCTGGCGACGGGAAGCCGACCCCCACCGGCCAAGTCATTCTCGATTTCTTGCGCCGGAGCATGCCGGCCTATATCGACACTGGACTGAACTGGGTGGACGTGGCAGACGTTGCCCAAGGGCATGTCCTCGCCTTGGAGAAGGGACGCATCGGCGAGCGCTATCTCCTGGGAAACCCCCAGGGCAACCTCACCCTGAAGGCCATGTTCGAGCTGCTGGCTGAGGTCACAGGACTCCTCGCTCCCAAAAGATGCATTCCCTGGTCCGTGGCCATAGCCGCCGCCCATCTCGACCGGTTCATCGAAGGCACCTTGCTGCGGCGGCGACCACGTATACCCCTCGAGGGCACCCGCATGGCACGTAAGCCCATGTGGGTAGACTGCTCCAAGGCGGTGGCAGAATTGGGCCTTCCCCAACAGCCAGTCAAGGCGGCGCTCCGCCGCGCAGCCGACTGGTTCGTCCATCAAGGCTACACGTCTACCCACATTGGCCAACCCAGCGCGGTCCGCCACAACCGCCTACCAAACAGCAAGCCCTGAGGACGGCACCAGTGCGTATCAGCCACATCCCAGTCGTTGCATTAGCCGAAGCCACCGAAGCGCTGCACCGTATCGAAAGCTACTTCTTCGCCACGCAGCACCCCGACGGCTACTGGTGGGGTGAGCTGGAGTCCAACCCGACCATGGAGGCGGAATACGTGCTGCTCACCCGCTTCCTCGACTCCGACGAGGGCGGCCGCATCGGACTCATCGCCACCGATATCCAACGCCGTCAGAACGAGGACGGCTCATGGAATATGTACTACGGCGGGCCGGGAGACCTCAGCACCACCATCGAATGCTACTTCGCTCTCAAGCTAGCCGGTATCGCGCCTGGCGAACCCTCCATGATCCACGCCCGTGACTTCATCCTGCGCAACGGCGGACTTCCCAAGGCGCGCATTTTCACCAAAATCTGGCTCGCGCTCTTTGGCCAGTCGGACTGGGAAGGCACCCCCGTTATGCCACCGGAGCTCATGCTCTTGCCAAACCGCGCGCCCTTTAGCATTTACAGGATGTCATCATGGGCCAGAGCAACGGTTGTCCCCATGCTCGTCGTCCTCACGCAGCACCCCACCCGGGAACTACCGCCGGAGCTCGGACTTAGCGAACTATCCCTTGAGGGACCAGGGGGAACCGGTCATTCCATGCTCCGAAGACCACCCCCAGACCTATTCGGCATGGAGCAGATCTTCCTCCTGGGCGATAGGCTGCTTCGGTGGCACGAGCGCCTCTCCTGGAAACCACTGCGCGGCTTGGCGCTCCGCAAACTGCAGCGTTGGGTGATTGAACACCAAGAAGCCGACGGCTCATGGGGCGGTATCCAGCCACCGTGGGTCTACTCGATGATTGCACTACACCAGCTCGGATTCACCAACGACCATCCCATCATGGCCAAGGCGCTAGACGGTTTCCGTCAGGAGTGGAGCATTGCAAGCGACGATGCGCAAGCCCTCCGCGTACAGGCCTGCCTCTCTCCTGTGTGGGACACCTGCTTGGTATTGCTGGGACTGCTCGACGGAGGAATTCCAGCAGACCACCCCGCGTCACAGCGCGCGGCCCGCTGGCTCTTGCGTAAGGAAATTCGAGTCCCTGGAGATTGGTCGGTCAAAGCACCCCACATTGAGCCCAGCGGCTGGGCCTTTGAGTTTCACAATGACCTCTACCCCGACATCGACGATACATCCATCATCGTCATGGGGCTGACCCAAGTCCGCATGAGCGACGAAGCGGAAGAGCGCCAGCGCAAGGCCGCCGTGCAGCGTGCGGTTCAATGGCTCCTGGCCATGCAGTCCTCCAACGGGGGTTGGGCGGCCTTCGACAAGGACAACACATCCAAGCTCATCGCCAAGATGCCCTTCTTCGATTTCGGGGATGCCCTGGACCCCCCCAGCGCCGATGTCACCGCACACATCGTCGAGATGTTCGGCCGCCTGGGCTACGACACCGCGTTCGCTCCCGTCAGGCGTGCCGTGGACTACCTCAAAGGTGAACAAGAAACCGACGGCTGCTGGTTCGGACGCTGGGGAGTCAACTTCGTCTACGGCACCGGGGCCGTCCTCCCCGCACTGAAGGCCATCGGAGAGGACATGGACCAGCCCTACATCAGAAAGGCGGTGGACTGGCTCGTCGCCCACCAGAACCCTGACGGCGGTTGGGGCGAGACATGCGCCTCCTATGTGGACCCATCGCTTCGTGGCCAAGGCGAAAGCACCGCGTCCCAGAGCGCCTGGGCACTCATCGCACTGCTCGCCTCGGAGGAAACGCACCATCCCGGAATTCAGGCCGGCATCGCCTACCTCGTCTCGACACAACAGAGCGATGGTACATGGGACGAACCCCAATTCACTGGCTGCGGACTCCCCGGATACGGCATTGGAGACCAGCCGAAACACTATCCGGCCGTGGGCGACCACTCGGGGCCAGACCCCAAGTTAGGCGCGGCCTTCATGATCAACTACCACCTGTACCGGAACTATTTCCCCCTCTGGGCCCTGGGCCGTTACACCCAGAAAATCAACAACCGAAACGGGAAGGGAACCAGGGACTAATGCGAGGAGCCGCACCACGCTGTACAATACCCGAGAATTCTCCGGTGGCCACTATCGGACATGCCCGTCCTAGGGCTTCCGCTGTTGCACAACCAGAGGTTGAATACAGCGCACGCAAGTTGAATCCACCGTTTAGGTATGCTACGGTGCCAGCCGGTCAGCGCTGGGTTCAAGAATGCGCAACAGCCTATTTAGGGGAGGACCCGACACGATGAGTAATGCATTGCTGTCCCGGCTTGTTCTGGAGACTACTCGGGCACCTGAGTTTATCGATATCACTGACCAGGTTAACGCCCAAGTCCGTGAATCAGGCATCAGCAATGGTTTGGTATGTATTTTCTCCAAGCACACCACTGCGGCCATCAAACTCAATGAGAACGAACCGCTGCTGATCAAAGACATGGAGCAATTCCTGAGCCGCCTGGCCCCGCCCAGCGCCTACTACGGGCATAACGACTTTTCGATTCGCACAGTCAACATGAATGAAGACGAGTGCCCCAACGGCCATGCACACTGTCAGCACCTGCTCCTAAGCACCAGCGAGACCATCCCCCTCATGCAAGGCAAATTGAACCTTGGCACATGGCAGCGGGTGTTCCTCATCGAACTCGACCGGCCCCGGACCCGCGAGGTGCTCATTCAAATCGTCGGTTCGTAATGCCCCCTCTCGCCGCAGGATCTGAAGCCGCCCCCTCCGCGTCCCCCATCGCATCGGTCTACCTCCATTGCGAGCACATCGCCAAGGCCCACTATGAGAACTTCACCGTGGGTTCCTGGTTTCTGCCGCCCGCGGTGCGCCAGTACATGTACGCCGTCTACTCCTTCTGCCGTCACACCGATGACCTAGGCGACGAGGCCCCAGGAGATCGTCTCGCTCTACTCGACGCATGGGCAGCAGAATTGGACGCCGCCTACCACGGCACGGCCACCGACCCCATCATGGTGGCCCTGCAAGACACCATCAACCGGTTCGATATCCCAGCAGACCCCTTCAAGAAACTCATAGAAGCCAACCGCATGGACCAGCGCCAGCAACGGTTCGAGACCTACCAGGATCTGCTGCGCTATTGCGACCACTCAGCGAATCCGGTGGGCCGCATGGTCCTCTACGTCATGGGCTACAAAGACCCACAGCGCCAGGAGCTATCGGATGCCACCTGCACGGCGCTCCAGCTCGCAAACTTCTGGCAAGATGTCCAGCGGGACTGGGACAAGGGCCGCATCTACATCCCCCAGGAAGACATGGCCCGCTTCGGCTACACCGAGGAGGACCTGGCCCACGGCATAGCCGACGACCGTTTCCGTGCGCTTATGCGCTTCGAGGTAGACCGCGCCCACGCCCTCTTCCAAAAAGGGCTGCCCTTGGCAAACACCCTCCGAGGACGCGCTCGACTCGATATTGCACTCTTCAGCAAAGGGGGACTCAGCGTCCTGGACGCAATCAGAAGACAAGGCTACGATGTGTTGAGCCACCGCCCCACCGTATCCAAGGGCCACAAGCTCTGGCTCATGCTTGCCACCTCGGTAAAATTGGCCATGGCCAAACGCACCTAGCTATCGCATCATGACCACAACCACCAGCCTCCAAGAAGCCTACGTCCACTGTCAACAGGTCACCCGACGGGAGGCCCGAAACTTCTATTTCGCCTTCATCACACTGCCCGGCCACAAGCGCCGCGCTATCTACGCCGTCTACGCTTTTGCCCGCCTCTGCGACGATATCGCAGACGAAGACCAGCCCCTTGAGGAGAAGGTCGCCCAGTTAAACGACGTCCGGCGCTCGTTGGCAGACGCGTACGATAACAAGCCAGACGGACCGGTTTTTGTGGCTTTAAGCGACGTGGCCGCGACCCACCAGATACCGCAACAAAGCTTCGAGGATCTTATCGCTGGCGTGGAGATCGACACCCACAAAAGCCGTTATGCCAACTTTGACGAGCTCCGCGAATACTGCTACGGCGTCGCATCGACGGTAGGCCTCATCTGCGGAGAGATCTTCGGCTACAAAGACCCCATCGCCCGCGAGTACGCGGTGGACTTGGGCTTGGCCATGCAGATCACCAACATCATGCGCGATATTCAGGAGGACGCCCAACGCGGCCGGATCTACCTACCCCAAGATGAAATGGCCCGTTCCGGCTATACCGAGGACGAGCTCCTCCGAGGGGTGGTCAACCAGCAGTTCGTGGAGCTCATGAGCGCCCAAGCCCAGCGCGCTCACGCCTACTACGACAGCGGTGCCCGGCTCCTACCCCTGGTCCCCATCAGGTCAAAGGCCTGCGTCGCCCTGCTTCACGGAATGTATGAGCGCCTGCTTGAGCGCATCGAGGCCAACGGCTTCGACGTGTTCCATGGCCGGATTCGACTCCCAACGCAAGAAAAAATCATCCTCACTGCCAAGCTGTGGGCAACCAACCTCCTGCCGCTCCCCAGAAGCCTCTAGGCACGGTGGCCGTGCTCGGCGGTGGGCTGGCCGGGATGTCTGCTGCCCTCCGCCTCACCGCCCTGGGCTACCAGGTCACCCTGGTGGAACGCCGTCCCTACCTGGGAGGGCGGGCGTATTCTTTCGTCGACCGTGAAAGCGGGACGCAAGTGGACAACGGCCAGCACATTTTCCTGGGGTGCTGCACCGCCTATACTGCCTTCCTCGACGACATCGGCACCCTGGGCCTCACCCACCGTCAACAGCGACTCCGTATCGAGGTCCACAGTCCCACCGGGATACGTGGAATCCTCTCCTCCCTACCACTCCCCCTGCCCGCTCCTCTGCATCTGCTCCCGTCCTTCCTCCTCTACCCCCACCTCAGCTGGCGCGATAAGCTCAGGGCAATTCCCGCCCTGCTACGCATCCAGCGGGAAGCGGACCGAGACCGATCAGATCTCCAAATGATGAGCTTCTATGACTGGCTCCGACGCAACGGCCAGTCCCAGCGCTCCATCGACAACTTCTGGGAGCTGCTGGTAATACCGGCGCTGAACGACAGTTCCCGAAACGTGAACGCCAGCGCAGGCTTCATGCTCTTCCAGGTGGCCCTGCTCCAGGACCGGCACGGCGCCGATGTTGGCTACGCCAGCCAGGGTCTCTCGGAGGTCATGGGCACCGCGGTGGAGCAGCTCCTTCCTATCCGAGGCGCATCTTTAGCCCTCGGGCGCTCTGTGGAACGCCTCCAACTCGATGGCGACACCGTCACCAGCGCGGCGCTCGCGGACGGCAGTCTGGTGCAAGCCGACTGGTACGTAAGCGCGCTGCCCCCATCGGCCATGCTGGCGCTCCTACCCCAGGAGCAACGCAACCTCCCCCATTGGAAGGGCGCCGCGGCACACACTTGGTCGCCTATTGTGAACCTCCACGTTTGGTACGACTGTCCCGTCGCCGACTTCGACTTCGCCGCCTTCGTGGAAAGTCCCGTCCAGTGGGTTTTCAACAAGACCCGCATCAGCAACCTGCCTGGCCCCGGTGAATACATAACCGTCTCCTTGAGTGCCGCGTGGGACTACTGGCCCATGTCCAAACTGCAGATGGAGGCCCTCTTCCTTCCAGAACTGACCCGTATCCTCCCCAAGGCTCGAAACGCCCGAGTAGAGCGTTTTATCATCGTCAAAGAGCAGCGCGCCACCTTCCGTTCTCTCCCCAGCTCCTCGGCCAGCCGCCTACCCGCGAAAACGCCGCAGGCGAACCTCTTTCTCGCGGGCGACTGGACGGATACCGGCTGGGCATCCACCATGGAAGGAGCAGTCAGAAGCGGCGTGCATGCCGCGGAAGAACTCCACGCCGCAAGGAGCAGCACATGAACACTTTGGTACTGGCCCCCTTCTCCCGCAGGGGACTGCTGGATCTGGAAGGGTTGGGCAATGTGGTCTATGAGCCCTGGACCGAGACCCAGCGCCTGTACGACCCTGAAGAACTGGGACTGCGATTGGAGCGCGACGATTTCGGAGCCCTAGTGGTCGAGGCGGACTTCCTCTTCGACGAGCTCTTCCAAGCGGCCCCGTCCCTGCGGTTCGCCGCCCTCTGTCGCGCGGCACTTAACCAGCTAGACATGGAAACGGCCACGGAGCATAACGTCGTGGTGGTCCACACACCCGGCCGCAACGCCCTCGCCGTCGCTGAGATGGTCTTGGGCCTGCTCCTCAGCCTGGCCCGGCATATCCCCCAGGCGCACGACTACGTGAGTTCCATGCGATGGGATGACCCGTCCGAGCCATACCGGGTCTTCCAGGGCCGCGAGCTTGGCGGAGGCTCCCTGGGCATCATCGGTCTCGGCGAGACAGGCAAAATGGTCGCCAAACTGGGCCGTGGCGTCGGCATGAAGGTTCTGGCTTACGACCCCTACGTCCGATCCGATGCCCGGCGCGCCAAGACCACCGTTATGGTTGGCCTGGACAGGCTGCTTGCCGAAAGCGATTTCGTCTCTGTCCACGTCCCCGACACTCCGGAGACGGTGGGGCTCATCAGTGCAGAGCGACTGGGACTGATGAGGAGCACCGCCTACCTCGTGAACGTCGCGGCACCCTCCGTGGTGGACGAAAAAGCGTTAGTGGATGCCCTTATCCACGGCAGGATTGCAGGAGCGGCCATAGATGTCCACGAGGCCCATCCTATCCTCCCCACATCCTCCCTCCTGGGCCTGCCCAACGTCGTGCTCACCCCACACATCGGCGGCGCAACAGCGGAAACCGTTGAACGTCACTCGCAAATGGCCGTCACCGATCTCAAAAGGTTTCTTATCGGGAAACGCCCCAAGCACCTAGCAAATCCCGAAGTGTGGATGAAACGGGGCCGAGGCTCATCAGACGTTAATCAGTCGTGGAACCACACCCAGACCAAATAGCCCATAACCAAAGGCTGGTACACAATGTACCCCACGATTGCGAATAGTCCAAAGGCTTCTATCAGGAAAATGAAACCGAAGGACATGAAAACGCCCAACAGGGTGAGGGCAACCCTGCTCCAAATGAACTCCTCTTCATGACTTGGTTCCCGGTGAAACATTTTTTGCTTCTCCCCGTCATCCAGCCCAAGACGACCGTTTCCATCAACCAACGGCCGCCCCACTTATCCGTTTAAATTTTAACTCCGCCAGCCGCTGATATGAAACATGTTCGCTCCCACCTCGGGTCACCATGATAAGCTTCTACCGTGAAAAACTAATCCGACCCTCTGACAAAGTGCAGTGGAGGCGACCAGCATGAAACAGGCCGTCACCAACGATATGGAACCTGACAAAACACAAAAATACATTCTCGCCCTTGACCTTGGCTCCAGCGGCGTCCGGAGTCTCCTTGTCGCTATTGATGGCCATGTACCGCTGACGGAAGCCTCCCGCCGCTACCGGGTACACCGGCCCCAGAGCAACGACGCGCTCATCGCCAGCTACGCACCGCAAGATTTGTGGCGGCGGGTAGCGGAGGTACTCCACGAAAACTGGAGTGCTGCCGGCCTGCGCCCAGAGAACATCGCGGCGGTCAGCATCACCAGCCAGCGTCAGGGCGTTGCGTTCCTCGCAGTGGACGGCACGCCCATTTACGTGGGGCCAAACACCGACCTCCGGGCGGTGTTCGAGGGCGCCTCTATCGACGATCGCCTCGCCGATGATATCCACGCCTCCACCGGCCACCTACCCTCTTTCTTCTTCACACCGGCCAAGCTCCTATGGTGGGCGCAGCACCATCCCCGGCTTTTCCGCCGTATCCGCCGTGTGCTCACCTTGGGCGGATGGATAGGCTTCCAGCTCACCGGAGAGCAGGCCGACGTCCCCTCATCGCTCAACGAGGCAGGTCTCACAGACCTGATTACACGCCGGCCGACCCCGGTGCTTAACGAGTTGGGAATCGACCCTGCGATTCTTCCGCCCATCGTCGACGAAGGCGCAACCCTGGGCGGGCTTAGCACTGAAGCGGCGACTCTCACGGGGCTCAAAACAGGCACGCCCGTCGTCTTGACCGGCCCCGACTCTCAAGCCGCGCTCCTGGGCATGGGCATCGTCTCCGTGGGTGACATCGGCATAGTTTCCGGGTGGAGCACCCCCGTCCAGAGCGTGACCGCCAGCCCTGTACTGGATCCTCGCCACCGGACGTGGACAGGCAACCATCTGGTGCCCGACACCTGGGTCGCCGAGGCCAACGTCGGCGATACCGGAGGCACCCTAGACATGGTGCGACGGTTGCTGGGCCCCCGGGCCAGCTTCGAGCGGCTCGACAAGCTGGTTAGCCAAGCTCGGCTGGGCTCCAATCTGGTGACCGCCTTCTGGGGCCCCCAGGCCCTGGACCTGAGCTCGCCGGGCATATCTATGGGCGGCCTCCTCAGCCCCGTTCCGATCACCTTCAACACGGTCCACGCCGGCCACGTTATCCGCGCTACCTTGGAGAACATCGCCTACGCGATTCGCGAGGGCACGGACTGGTTGGCCGAGCTCACTGGGCACCGACAACGAATCGCCTCCCTATCCGGCGGTCTGGCCCAAAGCCGTGTCTTCCCGCAGCTCCTAGCCGATGTCCTCAACACACCCGTGCGGCTGCACCACCACCGCGCCAGCTCCATCGGCGCCGCCATCGCCGCCACCGTTCCCAGGCAACAGTGGGCCGCAGCAGCCCAAGAGGCCAAATCGGCGGGCAGCATCATCGAGCCGGATATCCGCAGCGCCGTGGACTACCAGGACCTCTACGAGCGATGGTTGCGTCTCAAACTCCAGCTCAACGCGATGACTAACGAACTGTAAACCGCCTTCCGTCCACCAAGTTCGCTGCCCCTAATGCCACATAACGGCCAGAGGAACGGTTGCATGGGCTTCAGAGCCCCTTTGCTGATGCATGCTTCCCCAGTATGCTTAACGGCCATGGCCTCCAGCAAGCAACAGCTCACGTGGATGAAGGAACGCGCTGCGGTATTGAACGCCGCCAAGGCCATATACCTCGATGGGCTGGTGGTGGCGACCAGCGGCAACGTCAGCGCCCGCTGCCTCAGTGCCGACGGGCATGATCTCATGGCCGTAACTGCCACCTCAGTCGGATACGAGGAGATGACCCTGGACGACATCGTGGTGGTGGACTTCGACGGCGAGCCGATCCTGGGGGAGGCGGTGCCCTCCACCGAATCACTGATGCACGCCAGCATCTACGCCGCACGACGCGATGTGAACGCCGTGGCCCACACCCATTCGGTCTACGCCAGCACCCTGGCCGTGGCGGGCATCGCCATTCCCGCCCTCATCGACGAAATGGTCATCCACGTGGGCGATTCCGTTCAGATGGCAGACTACGCCTTTCCCGGCACCGAAGATCTCGCCACTCAGGTGGTCGAGGCGCTCGGTGAGCGGAACGCAGTACTCCTGCGCAACCACGGCATGGTCGGCGTTGGCCATACCATGACCGAGGCTCTTCACGTCTGCCAACTGGTGGAGCGCATGGCCCACATCCAGGTGGCCGCCAACGCCATCGGCGGCGCCGCCCCCCTGCCTCGTGAAATAGTCACCATTGAAATGGAGCTGTTTCGCATGCGGCAACAGTCGAAACTGGAGGAGCAGCGATGAAAGTGCCCGGCTTCCTCCTGCGGCGTCTCTATGTGAAGGGAAGCCTCTCTTCCACCGTCGACGGCTTCCAATTCCAACTGCGCAACAGGCTGGGCTCCGGCTACGCGCGCGGCATGCTCCCAGTCACCTTAGACGGACAGGAAATCGACCTTTCTGCCACCACCTTCGAAGTCAACGGCGAGCACCATACATTCGAAGAGGTCTCCCAGGAAACACCCTTCACTCTGGGCTACAACAAGACCACCACAATCCGGGTCAAAGGCCTCGGGCTCGACCCATCGCCCCACAAGCTGGGCATGCGATTCGAAGTCGCGGGCCTCGGCGAGATGGGCTTCGACTTCACCGACATCCCCTCCCATGACGGAGCATAAGCGCCCATCGGTCGTCGCCGTAACCGGTGCGGCGGGATATCTAGGACGCAGGCTACTGGCGAGGCTCTCATCCGAGGAGTCGATCAGTCGCATCGTCGCCACCGACCTCCGGCCACTCCCCGAGCAGTACCCAAAAGTCGTCTTCCTCCAGCAGGACATCGCCGAGCCCCTGGTCACAGCCTTTCGCAGCCACGGTGTCGAAACCGTGGTTCATCTGGCCTTCCTTCTCCGCCAGGCCCGGGACCGCAACACCAGCCGCCGAGTGAACGTAGACGGCGCGGACGCGCTGCTCCAGGCATGCGCCGCTGCCAGTGTGCAGCGCATCGTACTCATGTCCAGTACCACCGTCTACGGCGCTCATTCCGACAACCCTGAATCCGTAACCGAAGCGGCGCCATTGCGCCCGCCTCACGCCTTCCACTACGCCTGGGACAAGGCCCAGACCGAGCACCTGTTCCAGAACTACGCCCGCAATCATCCCGATACCCACGTCAGCATTCTGCGAGGCTGCGTGGTCATGGGGCCCTCAGCCCAGAACTTCATCACCTCGGCCATGTTTAAGCCGCTGCTCATCGGCGTGCGCGGCTTCGACCCGTCAATGCAGTTCGTCCACGAGGACGACGTTATCGAACTCCTATGGCGTTTCGTATCCGAGCCGCACCCCGGCGTCTACAACGTGGCGGCGCCCGGTGCCGTGCATTGGTCGGAGCTGGCCCGAATGGCGAGACGGCGCATGATTTGGCTGCCAGCGGCCCTCGCCTACCTGCTCACCCAGCTCACCTGGCGGCTGCATATCCAAAGTGACTCCCCCGCCGTGGGCCTCGACTGGATACGCCATCCGTGGGTGGTGAGCACAGAAAAACTGGAAAAAGAGTTAAGCTACCGCTTCCAGCACACCGCAGAGGAGGCGCTCCGCAGCTTTCTGGAAGCGTCTGCTTGAACCCTATTTTATTGACACCCCCATAGCGGCCCGATAAACTATTGCTGCCTAGCCTAGTCGATAATAGCTGGCCTTACGCAGGCCATTTCCACGAATCTTTGCCCCCCCGTTGACCACTCGGCCCGCCCTTGAGGGACGCTGCACCAATGACCACTGAAAACAAAGCCGTCCAAGACCTTGCCAACCAGGAATACAAATACGGCTTCGTCACCGACATTGAGGCCGATACCGCTCCTCCCGGGTTGAGCGACGAAATCATCCGCTGGATTTCAGCCAAGAAGAACGAGCCTGACTGGATGCTCGAGTGGCGTCTCAAAGCCTACCGCCACTGGCTCTCATTGGTCGAGAAGGAGCGGGCACCGACCTGGGCCAGTGTCCACTACCCGCCTATCGATTATCAAAGCATCATCTACTACTCTGCCCCCAAGGCAAAGCTCGAACTCCAGAGTCTCGATGAAGTGGACAAAGAGTTGCTGGAGACCTTCGAGAAGCTGGGCATCCCTTTGGAAGAGCAAAAACGGCTGGCTGGCGTAGCGGTTGACGCCATCTTCGATAGCGTCTCTATCGCCACCACGGCCAAAGAGTCTCTGGCAAAGTACGGCGTCATCTTCTGCTCCATGTCCGAGGCCATTCAAGAGCACCCCGACCTGGTCAGAAAATACCTGGGCTCGGTGGTCCCCTACTCCGACAACTTCTACGCCGCACTGAACACCGCCGTCTTCTCCGACGGCTCCTTCTGCTACATTCCCAAAGGCGTGCGTTGTCCCCTAGAGCTCTCCACCTACTTCCGCATCAACCAGGCGGGCGGCGGCCAGTTCGAGCGCACCCTCATCATCGCCGACGACGATAGCTACGTGAGCTACCTGGAGGGCTGTAGCGCTCCCATGCGCGACGAGAACCAACTGCACGCTGCCGTGGTCGAGCTCGTCGCCTTGGACAGGGCCGAGATTAAATACTCCACCATCCAAAACTGGTACCCCGGCGACGCAGAGGGCAAGGGCGGCATCTACAACTTTGTCACCAAGCGCGGCAAGGCTGCTGGCGTCTCCTCCCACATCTCCTGGACCCAGGTGGAGACAGGCTCCGCCATCACCTGGAAATACCCCAGCGTCATCCTCCAAGGCGATAACTCCATCGGCGAGTTCTACTCCGTAGCCTTGACCAAATTCTATCAGCAGGCCGACACCGGCACCAAGATGATTCACATGGGGAAAAACACCTCCAGCACCATCATCGCCAAGGGCATCTCCGCGGGCCACGGCAACAACACCTACCGAGGCCTTGTTCGCATCATGCCAAAGGCCGAGAACTCCCGAAACTTCACCCAGTGCGACTCACTGCTCATCGGCGGAGAGTGCGGCGCCCACACCACCCCCTACGTTGAGGTCCACAACAACACCTCTAGCGTGGAGCACGAAGCCTCCACCTCCAAGGTCAGCGAGGAACAGGTCTTCTACTGCAACCAGCGTGGCCTCTCCTCCGAGGACGCCAACTCCCTCATTATCAACGGCTTCTGTAAAGAGGTCTTCAACAAACTACCCCTTGAATTCGCTGTGGAAGCCAACCGGCTCCTCGCCTTAAACCTCGAAGGAGCAGTAGGCTAGACCACCACCATGGCAGCAACACCCATGCTCCACATAAGCGGCCTCCACGCCTCCATCGGCACTACAGAGATACTCAAAGGCCTCGAACTCTCTGTCCCCGCGGGGCAGGTTCACGCCATTATGGGGCCGAACGGCTCCGGTAAGAGCACCCTGGCCAAGGTCATCACCGGTCATCCCGGCTATCGAATCACCGCCGGAAACATAACGTTTCAAGGGGAGGACCTGCTTCAGATGGCCCCGGAAAAACGCGCTCAAGCAGGCGTATTCATGTCCTTCCAGCATCCCGTGGAGGTTCCCGGCGTTAGGTTGGACCACTTCATGCGCGCAGGCTACAACGCCATCCGCAAGGCGCGTGGCGAGGACGAAATCGACGTGCTGAAATTCGACCGGATGCTTAAGGGCAAGGTCGACATTGTCGAGATGGACCCGGCCCTCACCAAGCGGTTCGTCCACGACGGCTTCTCCGGCGGCGAGAAGAAAAAAACCGAAATCCTTCAGATGGCCCTCCTCGAGCCTGTGCTCTCCCTCCTCGACGAGGTCGACTCCGGTTTGGACGTTGATGCTCTTCGCCAGGTGGCTGACGGCGTCAATAGCATGCGCAGTCCCAAGCGCTCCATGCTCCTCGTCACTCACTACCAGCGTATCCTCAGCTACGTGGTCCCAGATGCAGTCCATGTCATCGTTGATGGACGCATCGTTATGACCGGTGACAAAGACCTGGCCCTAGAAGTGGAATCCAGGGGCTACGAATGGGTCGAGACCCGGGCGACTGCCTGAGAAGGACACCCTTATGGTCCAGAAGTCTCCACCCCATGTGAAACCCTACCTGGCTGATTTCGCAGCCTTGGAACGAAACGGGTTTTCCCACGAGCCCACCTGGGTGCAAGATCTCCGCAGAGAAGCCATCGCCCGCTTCGGCGAGCTGGGGTTTCCCACCTCCAGAAGGGGCAACGAAGAGTGGAAATACACCGACATCGGGCCGATCGCCAAGGCCACCTTCCACGTCCGAATGGAAGCTCCCTCATCTGTGCTGACTCGAAGCGAAGTGGAGGCCCACGCCTTCGCCGGCGCCCAGCGCAATCGACTAGTCTTCGTTGACGGACGCTACGCACCCGAGCACTCCTCGGTGGAAGCGCTGCCCCAGGGCACCTTCCTAGGTCGGCTCGAAGAAGCCTTTATCTCCCACTCCCACCTCATCGCTCAGCATCTCGGAAAGCATGCCGATTTCCAGGCCAACGCCTTCACCGCATTGAACACCGCCTTCGTGCAGGACGGTATGTTCTTGCACGTCGCCCCCGGAACAACCCTCCCCGGCCCCATCCAAGTCCTCTTCCTCTCTACCCGTTCAGACAGCGGCAGTGTCGTCCATCCACGCCTGCTGGTGCTCATGGGCCAAGATGCCCAAGCCCACCTTATCGAGACCCACGCCTCCTTGAACGAAGGCCCCTACTTCACCAACGTCGTTACCGAGGTGGTTCTAGGCCGAGGCGCAAAACTGGAGCACTCACGTCTCCAGGCAGAGAGCCCCCACGCCTACCACGTGGCATCCACCCACGTACTTCAGCAGGCCAACAGCACCTACACCTCGCTAGCCATCGACACCGGTGGCGGCCTTGTCCGCAATAACCTAATCGTCGTGCTGAACGAACAGGAGGCCCACGCGGACATGAACGGCCTTTACCTGCTCAAAGGTGAACAGCACGTGGACTACAACACCTTCATCGACCACGCAGTACCCCACACCAGCGCCAAGGAGCTCTACAAAGGCATCCTTGACGGACACGCTCACGCCATCTTCGGCGGCAAGGTCCTTGTCCGAAACGGCGCCTTCGGCACAGAGTCGCGCCAGATTAATAAAACGCTGCTGCTCTCTCAGGGAGCCGCAATCGACACCAAGCCCCAGTTGGAGATATACGCTGACGATGTGAAATGCGCACACGGCGCCGCCGTTGGCCAGCTGGACACCGAGGCCCTTTTCTATTTGAAGAGCCGTGGCCTGGGCGATACCGAAGCCAGGGCGCTCCTCACCTACGGCTTTGTGAGCGAGGTGCTGCACTCCGTGAGTCACATCCCCTTCCGAGCCTACCTTGACCAGATGGTGCACGCCCAGATGCAACGCAGCAATGAGCTAGACCAATGACTTCACCGAAGCCGGATAGCCCCCTGGATCCCCTGGCGATTCGCCGGGACTTCCCCATCCTGGGCCGGACGGTTAACGGCAAGCCGTTGGTCTACTTGGACAACTCCGCAACCTCGCAGAAGCCGCGCCAGGTCATCGACGCCATCTCCAGCTACTACGAAAACTCCAACGCCAATGTGCACCGGGGCGTCCACAGCCTGAGCGTCGAAGCCACCGACCTCTACGAAGCGGCCCGCGCCAAGGTCGCCCGCTTCATCAACGCGCCCTCCCCCGAGCAAATCATCTGGACCCGCAACACCACCGAGGCCATTAACCTTGTCAGCCACAGCTGGGCCAAGGCCAACCTCCGGCCCGGCGACGAGATTCTAGCCACCCGCTTGGAGCACCACAGCAATATGGTCCCCTGGCAGGAGGTCGCTCGCGAGACCGGCGCCAGCCTCCGCTATATCGAAATGGCCGACGACTTCACCCTCGATCTCTCTGACCTAGACCAGCTGTTGAACCCCAAAACCAAGCTCCTCGCCCTTACCATGATGTCCAACGTCCTGGGCACCATAACACCCGCCAAGGAGCTGGTCGCAGCCGCCCATCGGGTCGGCGCTATCGTGCTGCTTGACGGCGCGCAGTCGGTGCCCCATCTGAGCGTTGATGCCCAGGACCTGGACTGCGATTTTCTCGTCTTTTCCGCCCACAAGATGCTCGGCCCCACCGGCATCGGCGTCCTCTACGCCCGCGAGTCGCTCCTGGAGGAGATGGCCCCCTTCCTCACCGGTGGCGAGATGGTCAAAGAGGTCACACTCGAGCGCGCCTCCTGGAACGACCTCCCAATGCGCTTCGAGGCGGGCACGCCCAATATCGCCGACGCCATAGGCTTTGGCGCCGCCATCGATTATCTCAGCGCGCTAGGCATGGATAACGTCCGCGAGCACGAACTCTCCATGACCTGCTATGCCCTGGAACGCTTCAAGGAGCTGGAGGAGGTCGTGGTCTACGGCCCCACCGACCTGGCACAGCGTGGCGGCGTCGCCTCCTTCTACGCTAGCGACATCCATCCCCACGACGTGGGCACCATTCTCGACCAAATGGGCATCGCCATCCGTGCCGGTCACCATTGCGCCATGCCCCTGATGCAGCGCATGCAGGTACCCGCTACCGGAAGGGCCAGTTTCTACATCTATAATACTGAGGAGGAGATTGACCTTCTCATAGAGGGACTCAATGAGACCCTGAGGTTCTTCGGCAATGCTCCAAGGGCTTGACGACCTCTACCAGGAGATCATCCTGGACCACCACCGCAACCCGAGAAACCAAGGGCTGGTGGAACCAGCCGACCTCTCCGCGAAGGGCTTCAACCCCTTCTGCGGCGACCAGGTCGTGCTCACTGCCGGACTCGACCACTCCGGCCACCTTGCGCACGTGGGTATGGAGGGCCAGGGCTGCGCCATTAGCCAGGCCTCGGCCTCCATTATGGGAGAGCTCATCAAAGGCAAAAGCCTGGAAGAGGCCGAAGCACTGGTTGAGCTGTTCAAGCAGGTGATGGTTGGTCACGAGCTCACCGTCGACGAGGCCGACCAGTTGGGCGAGTTGGCCGCTCTGGAAGGCGTCAGGAACTTCCCCGTGCGCATCAAGTGCGCCCTGCTGGGCTGGAGCACCCTCCAAGACGCCATCCGTGAATTCCAGAAGAGCAGCGATTAGCCGATTCCCTTCGTCATTCCGGCAAAAGCCAGAATCCAGGCACATAAGCACATCCTCCCAGATAGCCCTAGAGCATAGCGGGGAGGATGTCCTTATCGGAAATGCTAACATACCTGCCATAACCACCGAACCCGACATACTCACCCGATTGCGTACCCTCTGCCTCGACCTACCCGAGGCCAGAGAGACACTCACCTTCAACCACCCTAACTTCCAAGTCGGCAAGAAGGCCTTCGCCGTACTGGAGGACTACGGCGGCGGCCTCGGCATCACCTTCAGGGCCACCCCACTCCAGCAGCAGGCCCTACTCCAAAGTGGTCCCCGCTTCTCCATCCCACCCTACGTAGGCCACCACGGGTGGACTGCCCTCCGCCTCGACGAAAGCATCGACTGGGACGAAATAAGCGCGCTTCTAGAGGAAGCCTATCGTCTCGCAGCGCCCAAGCGGTTGCTCAAACAGCTCGATGCCCCCCGCTAACGTTACAAGCTTGAAGCCGCTCCTCCACCAGCCACACCAGCTCCTCGAGACCCCTCCAGCGATACAATCGCCTGTTCAGTCTCTCCCTGCGCAGTATGGGCTTTGCGTAACTATATCCGCCTGGAGGAACAGCAATACGGCCTCGAATCCCCCTTATTTACCTCCGCTTGAGCGACAGCATCACCACTGGCCGCTGCCATACCATCCCAGCCCTCCATCGTGACCAATTCGAAATGGGTCAAGGCTGCGGCCACCGAATCGGAATCTATAACGCTAAAAGTAAATCCCATGGACACGTCGGAACCCTCAAAGCTCCTTTCCTATACGCTTGTCCATGTGCTCCATCTGCGACGAGTCCACGGCCTCCGTCATCTCCTTGAAGTCGCAGAAGGAAGCGATCCACGAAGCACATTACGTGCCCACACCTCCACCTCCACTTCCACCCCTTGCTCCGCCGTCTCAACGCTCTGGGAAACGTAGCCCACCACCGGAGAACACCCGGACCGTCAGCCTCAACGACCCCATCGATGCCCGCGAACACCCTCAGCAGCACCGCCACGCCGTCCTCCCGTTGACAGCGGGCTCCCTCCCAGCGTAGATTCCCCCCTAGCTCCCCGGTGCCACAGCGCTGAAAGGTAATCATGCCCGTCACCAACAAGTACAGCGTCATCGATCTCAAGACGGGCCTGCTCGGCCGGAGCATTTTCGACGACGAGGAGAATTTACCAATAGGAATTAGAACAGGTCTTCGGCGGAGTCTAGCTCTTCAGCGGCCACGAGAGCCTGAATCCGCGCAACCCGCTACTTGAAGGCTTGTTCGCCACAAACAAGGAGGAATAGGATGGCAACTTCCGCTACCGTAACCGGCCTGGTGACCTACGTCGATATCACCAACTGCACCATCACCATCACCGACGACCAAGGAGAAAAACTAACCTACGATTTCCCCAACGACCAGAACGCTGTAGCCTACTACACTTATCACAGCCGCCGGGTCGAATGCACCACCGAGGACGGCGCGGTCAAAGAGATTAAGTTCACGGAGTAACCCTCCAACAGGTAGCGCTCCCGGATTACAACTTGGAACCCTCCCTGGGAGAGGGATAACCTTGTCATGTCCGTGAAAGCAGAAATTAAATCAATCCTGCCCCCTAGTGGCCCAAAAAATCGATTACCAGTCGGTTGAACTCCTCGGCATGCTCGTACTCGACGAAGTGGCCCGTGCCGCCACCCCAGATATGCACCCGCACATCGGGAATCATCGCCAGAGCCTTGAACGCCCCCTCCACCGGCACCATGCGGTCCTGATGCCCCCAAACCACCAGCACAGGCGCTTTCAGGCGGCGAATGTCTCCGGTAACATCAGAGTTCTTCGAGGCCGAAAACTCCAGACGTCCCTCCAGATGGCCGGGAATCAGCGCCGCCTGAAAACGATCCTCAATCATATCCTCCGTGCACAACTCATCCTTCGGGATGAACAGGTGCATCATGTACTCCATGTTCGAGCGCACCGGATTCGCCGCGAAGATACCCAGCGACTTGATCCCTTCGACTGGCGACGGATTGAAAAGGAGGGGGCCGCCCACACCGCTGGACTGTAGAATAATCTTGCCGATGCGGTCGGGGTGCTCGATGCCGAAGCGTAAGCACGTCGGACCGCTTTGCGACGAGCCATAGAGGTGCGCCTTCTCGATGCCCAAATTGTCCATGACGCCCAGTACCATGCGCCCCCACATCCGGTCTAGAGACTCGTCACCCAGCTTGGCATCCTTATCGGAAAACCCGTAGCCCGGCATATCCATTGGCAGCACGCGGAAGTGTTCAGCCAAAGCATCGATGTTGTGCTTCGTGTTGTCCCAAGCGTTAGCGCCGGGGCCTCCTCCGTGGAAGGTGAAAAGAGCCGGTCCGCTCCCCACATCGTTATAGTGAATTTTCACCCCGTCAACTTGCGTGAACCGGTCCGTCGCCTCTTTCGTAATGCCATGCGTCGCCATAGTCTCTCCTCCTGTCATTCTGAGACCCACAAGAAGCAGGGGCGAAGAATCGGATTCCTATCTGTCCCCTTCACCCCGAGAAAGGGTGGCCCTCACCCTGGATCTTTCACACTCGAAGCATCTCTTGGCTTGACGGGACACACCGCTGACTCGACCATACCCAAAGCTGGGGCGGACTGCACAAGGAAAGGCCCAAAGTCGGCACCAGAGGATTGCGTGCCCCCGTCACACACCCCGCCTCACCGACGGGGTACGCTGGTGTTTCATGGCCCAGCCAAAGACAAACCTCGTAGGTCACGGTGAGCAGTCATTGAGTTGGTCTTTCGAACATCACCGGAGAGTCACACCGAAGCGACCTCGGACCCCAGTCGCCAATCCCTCAATAACAACGACTAGCAAGTGTGGCGGCGAAGTGCCCTAGACCCGGACGCTGGCCTTCTCCAGCACCCGCTTGGTGCTGACGATGTGCCTCTGCAGGCCCAGCTCCTTCTCGCTCATGCCCATTGCCAGCCCCAGCATCTGCGGCAGGTGGAGAATCGGCATGTCGATCTTCACACCCTTCTGCGCCTGCGCCTTGGGTTGGAAGCCGTCCAGGTTCAGGTGGCACAGCGGACACGGCGTCACCATGGCGTCGGCGCCGGCCTCCTTGGCATCATGTGTGTGATTACCCACCATAGCCAGGGAGTTGCGCTCGTTAATGAGTAAAATAGGGAACCCGCAGCACTTGTTGCGTCCGGCAAAATTTACCGGCTCTGCGCCGCAGAGTTCAATCAGCATCTCCAGATACTGGTCCCGAGTCGGGTGCTCATCATACCCCAACGCCGTGGAAGGCCGGAGGATGTAGCACCCGTAAAAGGGCGCCATCTTTAGCTCCGGCAACGGGTTGGTGATAAGCGGCTTGAGCGAGTCCAGACCGATTTCCTCCACCAGCACCCAGGCAAGGTGCTTAATGACCACCCTGCCCTGGTACTCCAACCCCTCCTCCGCCAGGATCTCGTTAACTTCCTTCAAGTACTCTGGATCCGCAAGGAGCCGTTGGTTCGCCTGTGACATGACCCCCTGGCAGGTGGAGCAGATGTTGAGAATCGTGGTGAGGCCCATGCGCTCGGCCATGGCAAACGTCCGGGCGTTCAGCGTATCGCCGAGCTTGCGCCCCTTCTCCTGAAGCACCCCGGCGCCGGTGCACGATGCGCCGATGATTTCCTCCAGTTCCAGCCCAATCTTAGCGGCGATGGCCATAGTGGAGGTGTAGAGTTCAGGGGTACCCCCACGGGACACACACCCTGGATAGAACGCGTATTTCATCGCTTCCCTCCCTCTGCATTCACCTTGGCGAAAATCCTGGCGACCTGTTCATGCCCCGTCCGCTTGTGGTGAAAGGGCTTGGGCAGCGGGAACTTCCCTCGGATGAGCGTACGAAGGCCAACCGGAGCCGCGGCCAAGAGCTTGGGCAGATTGAACACACCCCACGTGTCGATGGCGAGGCGTGATTCATCGAGCCAGCCCGACTCGGCCACGGAGCGCTCGAAAGAGGCCACATGGCGGGCTCCGGGCGTATTAGTGATACCCGCTTCCAATACCAACTCCCGAAGCTGCATGATGCGGTCCATAGGTGCGACGCCCTTGGGGCAGACCTCCACACACATGTAGCACCGGGTGCAGTCCCACACACCGCTGTCGGCGTTAAGACTGAGCAAACGGTCATGATCTGCATTGTCCCGCGGGTCGCCCAAAAAGCGATAGGCCTTGGCCAGGGCAGCCGGACCCAAGAAATTGCTGTCCACCTCCAGGGCCGTGCAGTCGGAAACGCAAGCCCCACACATAATGCAGCCCATGACACCAAGCAGGTCGATCATCGCCTCGTTGGGGGTGATGTACTCCTCCTCGGGCTCTGGGCCTTCCGGACGCAGGTAGGGCTGCACCGCCCGCACCTTATTCCAGAAGGGCTGCTGGTCCACCACTAAGTCCTTCACCACCTGAAAGTTGCCCGCGGGCTCCACCGTCACAGGCTCACCCGTCGGCGCCATGTCCACCACCTTGGTCTTGCAGGCCAAGCGTGCTCTGCCGTTGACGCGCATGGCGCATGAACCGCAGATGGCCGCGCGGCACGAGCAGCGAACCGCCAGGGTGGGATCGATCTCCTCCCGCACTCTGATCAGTGTATCTAGCACGGTGAAGTGCTCCGGGATATCGAGATGGAACTCCTCGATGTGGGAGAGGGGGGCATCCCCCTCGGGGTCATAACGGCGGACGCGCAACGTAGTCTGCATCTGCTTTTACGTCTCCAGGAAGATGAGCTAGCCTAATAGACTCTCGCTTGGGGCTCCCACTTGGTCATGGTTACCGGCAGGTAGGACATCAACGGACCGTCGGTGGTGGAACTCACCACCGTGTGCTTGAGCCATTCTTTATCGTCTCGCTCCTGCATGTCCAGGCGGAAGTGAGCACCCCGGCTCTCCTTACGGGCAAGGCCACTGGCAATGATGGTCTCAGCCACCGTCAGCATGTTCCCCAGCTCCAGATTGAAGATGAGGTCGGTATTGTAGATACGACCCTTGTTGCGCAGGGGCAGCGCCTTGTACCGCTCTTGGAGATCCCTCACCTTGGCCTGAGCAATCTGCATCCCCTCTTCGGTGCGAAACACCGCCAGGTGCTCGTTCATCGTCTCGCCCATCTCCATGCGGAGCTTCGCGGTGAGATCGCCGTTATCCGGCCTGTCGGCAATGGCCTTCAACTGGGCTTCGGAGTCGCTCAGGTGAGTCGAAGAGACCCTCACATCCCCCAGCTCGCGGGCATATGCCGTCGCCACTTCACCGGCAATCTTCCCGAATACCACCGTTTCCAACAGCGAGTTGGCTCCCAACCGGTTTCCACCGTGAACGCTCACACAGGCGGTCTCCCCCGCAGTGAAGAGCCCTTTCACCCCCGCCCAGCGCTCCTCCCCCGTCGAGTCCCACGTCCGCCCATCGATGTCCGCCTTGATGCCGCCCATAATGTAGTGCTGCCCCGGACGAATGGGCACCGGCTCTTCCGCAATATCCACGTTGGCGAAATCCATGGCGACCTCGTGGATGTAGCTGAGCTTGGTCATAATGAGGTCGCGGCCCAGATGGCGCAAATCCAGCAGGACGCAGCCATTGACGCCTCGACCTGCCTCTATTTCCGTCTGCTCCGAGCGCGACACCACATCCCGGGAGGCCAGCTCCTTCATCCTGGGAGCGTAGCCCTCCATGAAGCGCTCTCCCTTGGAGTTCAGGAGGTAGGCTCCCTCTCCCCTGGCGGCCTCGGTGAGCAGCACCCCGTTGCCCATGAGGGTCGTGGGGTGGTACTGGACCATCTCCATGTCCATGAGGGAGGCCCCCATCCGGTAGGCCTGCGCCATCCCATCGCCGGTGCAAATGAGGGCGTTGGTGCTGGGTTCATACACGCGGCCCACGCCTCCCGATGCGAGGATGACCGCTTTGGCCGTAACGGCCTGCATCTTCCCCGTAAGCATATCCATGGCCACCACGCCCCGGCACTCGCCGTCCTCGACAATGAGGTCGGTAACAAACCACTCCTCGTAGGAGCGGACGCCCAACTTAAGGATCTGCTCGTACATAACGTGGAGGATGGCCTGGCCGGTGATATCGGCCACGAAGAAGGTCCGAGCGTAGCTAGCACCGCCGAAGGCACGAGTACCCAGGCGGCCCTCCTCGTCGCGGTTGAAGATGACCCCCATGTGCTCTAGGGCGATGATCTCCGCGGGCGCCTCTTTGCACATAAGCTCGATGGCGTCCTGGTCGCCCAGGTAATCGCTCCCCTTCACGGTGTCGTACACGTGGGAGTCCACCGAATCATCCTCCCCCCGGAGGGCGGCGTTGATGCCACCCTGGGCGGCATTGGAATGGCTGCGCACCGGGTGGACTTTGCTGATCATGGCCACGTTGGCTCCGGAACGATGGGCTGCGATGGCCGCACGCATCCCGGCCAGTCCCGCGCCAACCACCAAAACATCGTGGTCAACCATAATGGACGCTGCTACTCCTTCACGGAAAGATCAGGAATAAACTATACCAGAGGCCCCCTCCCTGGACAACGACTCCGAACCGCCAACCACTCCAGCCACCGCTTCTGCTTTTCTCACTCCCTTTCTTGCTTGCTGACTTCGATATATCTGGCTACGCTACGCCCCCACAGCATGAAGTTGGGCCATGACCTTGGCTAAAAGGGAAATGCCTGGACAGCATGTCTGTCTTGCCAAGGGTCGCATGTTTCAGGATAATGGGCCTCTTCGACCCCTGGCCCTGACTCACCCGCGCTCGCCGGTTTCCGACGCTGTGAATAGCATAGCCCACTAACTGTCCACACCCTCTCTCTGTAGTATGCTGCCGTGGGAATCGACTGTTGCAGTGCCTGCGGATCTGG
>Ga0302123_10000395_pt1 | contig 35517 bp, 23 predicted proteins | sample CB21_321_MG_FD_203109 | JGI IMG/M metagenome (GOLD analysis project Ga0302123, IMG submission 203109) | Marine microbial communities from Western Arctic Ocean, Canada - CB21_32.1 | ecosystem: Environmental > Aquatic > Marine > Oceanic | place: Canada: Western Arctic Ocean | collected 2017-09-28 | reverse complement strand
AGCCTGGCGATTCAGGCGGAGCAGAGCACCGCCATCGTGCGGGAACAGTCGCAGGAGAAACGCCGGCTGCGCGACGTACGAGGTCAGCTTGTCGAAGAAGACAACCGCATCCGGCAGGAGCGCCGCGAGGTCGCGGATCGTCAGCACGAGCAGGAACTGCAGGTGCGCGACATGCGACACCGTCTGTCGACGTCCGGCGAGCGGATTGAAGAAGAATTCAACCGCAGTCTTGAAGACGTCGTCGCGTCAGACGCATCGGCGTTCCGGGAGTTCCTGATCGAACGTGGTCTACTTTCTAATCCAGACGACGAAGTCGTAGAACCTGAGCCAGACACTGGGCCAGAAAGTGAGATCGAATCCGACAATGTGGAATCGGACACGAACGTCGAAGCCGAGCACGCAGAGGATCACGATGACGCCGAAGAGGACGACGCCGACGAAGCCATCGATACTGCCGCAACCGAGCCGGACGTCTCCAGCCTCACACCTGAAGAACTCGTTCACACTGAAGTAGGCGGCACGCGCTTCGAAGACGTGCGTGACGAACTGGAAGAACGCGTCAACCGACTTCGACGCAAACTGAAATCGATCGGCAACGTGAACACGGAAAGTCTCGAACACCTGGACGAACTGGAAAGTCGCTTTGAGCACTTCAACAGCCAGTTTCAGGATCTGACCGAAGCCAAGGCCACACTGGAAGACATTATCCGCCGCATCAACGCCGAGAGTCGGCGGATGTTTACGGAGTCCTTTGAAACGATCCGTGGCGAATTCCGCGAACTGTTCCGTCGTCTGTTTGGCGGCGGCGACGGTGACATCATCCTGGAAGATCCGGACGACGTTCTGGAGTGCGGCATCGAAATCGTCGCCCGCCCGCCCGGCAAAGAACTGCGGAGCATCTCTCTACTAAGCGGCGGCGAAAAAACAATGACCGCGGCAGCCCTGCTTCTGTCCATCTTCCGCAGCCGTCCGAGTCCGTTCTGCATCCTGGACGAAGTCGACGCAGCCCTCGACGACGCCAACGTCGAGCGGTACGCCACCATGATCCACGAGTTCCGCGACACAACGCAGTTCATCATGATCTCGCACCGCAAACGCACAATGACCGTCGCAGACGTCATCTACGGAGTGACAATGGAGCAGTCAGGCGTCTCAAAACGCCTCACAGTCAGCTTCGAAGACGTCGGAGAAGACGGCGAAATCCGAACCACGGGATCATCGGAAAGTGCCCAAGCCGCGTAGCAATCCAGCACGCGTCGTAAAAATGAATAACCGCGATTGCCGAGGACTCCACGTCGCACACATTTTACCGATGGCAAGCGCACCCTCAGTACCTATCCCCAGACGACCGAACTTCAAGAAAATGGCGAGGGGGACCGTGTTGGTTCGCAAACAGGGCCGCGCAGCGGCAAGACGTCTCTGATTCCGCTGGCGGTGTGTCACCCTGCGACCTGAGGGATCTCCAAGCACATCCGATCGCCTCTTGCGGCTACGCCGCACTGGTTGCGAGCCACCAGTGCCACCCCACCTTCAAGTTTTTGGTTGCTCGCCATTTTGAGACTGTTCGTTTCGATTTCCGCAATTCTCCATCCGTTACGTGTCTCAACTAATTTGACGCGTATATCGCCAAGTCGAGGAATCGTTGGAGCTGGGATTGCCATTCCATCGGCCCCATTACCCGGAGGGGCGGCCAAGGTTTCTTTGATCGTGATAAGGACGTAGGCGATTCGTGAAACGGTTGACACTACCAAGTCAATCTCCACTTCCCCGACATGCCAGGCCGCAGCGTACTTCGCCATTCGATCGAGTTCGTAATCCGTCGAGGCTTGAAAGCTCGGAAATTCCGACGGGCTCTGAAATGTTTCAGTAAAGCACTCACGAATCAGTTTCGGATTTCGGTCTTTGCAGGCCGAAGCATATGTTTCGATTGTGCGCCCGGGTGTTGAAAAGTCGCCTTGCGAACCACTGCTAAAATACATGGCAATGGCCGGGGCGGCCACAATCACCAGCGCGGCGACAACCCTGTTCCTCAGTCGCCGCAAGTTCGTCGCAATCCCCGGCCTGTCTTGAGTAGCCGTGGAGAGAGTCACGCCGTTCGTTGGCTCTGAATCAGTAGTCCCTGCTTCTGTCGAAGCGCATTCGTTCTCGCCTCCGGCCGCGCCAGTAGTTTGCGTCAGGCGATCGCGCTGGTCCGGATTGAGCCGGTGCTCACGATCCACCGTTTCTCCGCTTCGTGCTGGATCGATACTCACGTTTTGGTCCGCCATTATCGGGTGGACCGATTCACGAACCGCGTCCTCACCTTTTGGCCGAAGGATCAGCTCCAGCAGTTCCTGATACGCTGTCTCATCCCTCTGTCGCCAGTCAATGAACTTGAACGGCTTCAAGCTAATTGGGAGTTCGAAGTCGTCCAGTCGAAGCGGTACGAACTGCTGATTGTTGTTTGTTGGGTCGGTGAATCGAAACGCCTGTTGTTCGAGTTCGGCCCAATCCGAGCCGAGCGAATGTTCCGACATGGAAAACACGAGTCGACGGGAGTGTTCGAGACCCTCGCGGATCTTCGCGGGGATCATTTGTCCGACGCCGATTGCCCACTCATCAAACCAGACGCGCACGCCGTCCGCCCGCAACCGCTCGGCCAGTTTGCGAATGACGTCCTTGTCCTCGCTGGAGTGGTTGAGGAAGACATCCCACTTGAAGCCCGTCATGCGCACGTCTCCGTAGTGTGTTCAGCTGCTGGTCTCGAAGACGAAGTCTACCAGGAGCCGCGAAGCGGCGGCAGCACGTAGGCCCGGTGTCAGTAAGGGGTTTCGCGAGTTCAGATTTCCGCGGGGTGGCACGGAACGCGGGTAACGATTTAGTAGCCGAGTTTTCTGGCGGTTTGTTTCTGGCGGTTTGTTTCTGGAGTTTCGTGGGTGATTTGAGGATTGGTGATCCGCAGCGTTTGCGTTTTCTTTTGCGCGGATAGTTGCGGCTTTTCTTGCTGCTGGTGCGGTGCGGTTCATCGGCGATGACTGCGACAGACAGCAGGTCGCGGGGCGAAGCCATAGGAGATCTCGGCGGGAAGTTCTGAGGGGCCGGTCAACCGGGATGCCTCTTGCTGCTGCGAAGGGTAGCTCCGAATGAGTGAAATGCCGACGATGGATCCGGATCAGTGGTCCGCGGTGGTTGATGCGATACGCGAGTTCCATCGAAAGACAGTGTAGGGATGATGGACCCATTCGAATGGCCAATGCAGTGTCTGGACGTCACAGCACCCGACGACACTATTCCGGCAGGGATCGACAGTCTCGATGAGCGTGAATCAGTCTGGCACGAAGGGAGAAACGATCGGGCGGCGATCGTGGCGGGTATCTCGAAGGAATTCGATGCTCACGTCGCCGGTCGGCTCATTGACGCGTCGATGCAGGGCCAGCCGATTCCGCGCCTGTCGGTCTCGCATGTTTCCGAATCCCCATCCGAGATCATCATTGAAGGGGCCGAGCGAGCCATCGAGATTCTCGCTCACCATTCCATCGAGATGTCACACGCCGGCACGATCCTGACGCTGCTCGTTCAGGGAACAGCCGACTAACTTGTCTGGATCGTCGGCAAACGCTTCCGAATGCCGTCAGTTGCCGAGTGACTCCCCGGATCATCGTTCGCGCTCACGCCAATGATCCCTGACGCAGGGTGGCCCGGCCGGGTCGAGGTGTGACGGGAAGCGTCTCAATCGGTCAGCAAAGTTGATGGCGGGTAAGACAATTGTCCGCTCGTTTTTCGAGCGCAGCTCAGTCGACCTGCCGATTCACTGACCGACCGGCATGGAACGTGATGAAGAGTTCCACGTCGACTGATGCGCCGACCGTTGAGAGGGACAAGCTTCATATGCCTGCAGCACCCACACTTTCGGAGTGCGACGATGCATCGTCGCTTTCCCATTTTTCCATTTGCGGCGAAGCCGCTTACTTTTCAGTGTTTTCTCTTCACTCCGTCCTGGGCGGAATGGTAAACGCGCCGTCGAAAACAGATGGAAAGCGGCGCCAGTGCGCGTCCTGACTGTCCGCCGGGCGTCGCAGGACACATTCACGCCCGATGACCTGCCCTGACCTGCCACACAACCGGATCAGGGTTCAACAAGTCCCTGCGATCTCACTTCAAGCAAGCTCTGATTTCGCAAGACGTTAGGGCTCTTTTCGTGCGTGCAGAGCGAGACTGTTCCTGGTCTTCCTCTCTTCCTGGCCATCGTGACGAGGATTCTGTCGCCTATTCTGGCCCCGAAAATTGCCTGCCGCTGCGCGGTGATCTTCGCAGCGACGGCTGAGCTCGGACGAAGACCAGTTGACGTCAGTATTGGACGCATTTGGCGTCGTGTGATGAGGAATTCCTGCTGCTGGGTCTGCTGAAACGTGTGCAGAATCAGAACACTCGGCAGACCGATTTCGAGTCTGTTGCTGAACGTCGCTCGCGGCGACGACATGGACGAGCTGCTGCGGGAATTCGCGTCGCAACTGCGCGGCGACCATAAATTCCTTAAGGAGATCACGAAGTCCTACATCGAGGAGACGCGCGAGAATCTGTCCCGCCTGCCTGCGTTCATCGCAAATGACGATGCCAGAGAAGCGTGTCGCATGGCTCACACAATCAAAGGGGCGATGCGGTTTTTCCACGCAGAAACCGCACAACAATGTGGCGTGGAACTCGAAGAGCTGGCCGCCGGTGGTGACCTGGCATCTGCCCCGGAGCTGCTCGAACGATTCAAGTCAGAAGTCGAACAGGTGCTGCCGGTCCTGCAGCGTTTCGTCGACACCGGCGAAATGTGACCACCACGAGGGGCTTCGTGGCTGTTGGGCTGAAGTTGGGGGCCTGCCGATTTGAAGTGTGCTGATCCGCAGTGGGAGTAGCATCCGTTGAGTGCCATGACTTCCCTGGGCCGACACATCGCGGAGGATCGTCCTCACACGTAGAGTTGACGGTGTCGGTTTCAGTTTCGATGATCCATAAACGCCTGTTTAGTGAACCAGGAATTGACATTCCCACAAAATTCCACACTTATAAACGGTTCGTTTATCGAAAGGCCTCGCGGTCGATGTTAGGGTCTGAATTTCATCCCCAGCGACTGCACGCTGCTTCCCACCCCACCGTCTCTCCCTCCACTGGCCACGGACGGCTGTCTCGCGATCGAAGTCATGTCCCATGAATGAGTGGCTAAAAGTCCTGCTCCTGGAGGACAGTCGTGCGGATGCTCGACTGATCGAAAGCTGCCTGAAAACATCGCAGCTACGTTGCGCGATCAAGTGGGTCGAGACACTCGCCGAGGCCGACGTTCATCTGGAAATGGTATCGATGTCGCGCTGCTTGACTTGAATCTTCCAGATAGTGTCGGGATCGACACCGTGCGTCAGGTCCGCGCGAAACAGCCCGGCCTGCCCATTGTCGTCCTGAGTGGCCAGGCCGATGGTGAGATCGCCCTCGAAGCCCTGAGGGAAGGGGCCCAGGACTACATTTCGAAGAACGAATTCAACTCTTCATCCCTCGAACGCTCGATCCGCTTCGCCATTGAGCGACATGAACGCCAGTCATTAGAGAAGAAACTACTGCAGCATCGTCAGGATTCCGACGCGGCTCGAATGGTGCAGCAGCGGTTGATGCCGAGCGAGTTTCCCTCACTGCCAGGATTCGAACTGGCGGGGCGATGCCGGCCTACAGACGCGGTGGGTGGCGACTTTTTTGACTTTGCGCCATGGCCAGGTAACCAGCTAGGAGTTGTCGTCGGGGACGTCAGCGGGCACGGAATGCCGGCGGCTTTGTTGATGGCCTCCACACATCGTGTCATCCGCACACTCAGAGAATATGTACCAGACCCGGCCGACCTGCTTGTCGCGGCCAATGTGCAAATCTGTGAAGACACCCATCTCGAACGCTTCGTCGCGGTGTTCCTCGCCGTCATCGATCTGGAGACACGCCAGGCCAGGTACGTGGGAGCCGGGCATGGCGGAGTTCTGATGAAGAAGAATGGCGAGGTGATCAAACTCCCCGGAACGGCTTTACCCGCTGGTATGACCGAGGACCTGGCGATGGAGCCGACCGGCGGGTTTCAGATGGAAGCAGGCGACCTGCTGGCTGTCTACACGGACGGCCTGTACGAGTGCCAAAAGCCGGATAAAGAGATTCTGGGCCAGCCGGCGATCCTGTCCCTGCTGCGTGAGAATCGCGAGGCACCACTGAACGACCTGCTCGACCAACTGATCACCAATTCCCGCGACTTCTGCGCACCAGACAAACCTGGTGACGATATTACTATCGCGCTGGTCCGCTGCACGGAATAGTAGACGCTGTCAGAGCAACTCGACGGCGCGAGACCGCACTCTCCGCCAGACGCCTGCCGAGGCTGTGCATTGGTCGAGAGCTGAGCCGTAGGCGGATTTCTCCGAAATCCGCTGCCTTGGACCTGGCAGGACTGAGCGGCGGTCGATGTGCCGGCAGGTTGCGATGTCGTCTGGTCCCGATTTCGGAGAAATCGGGCTACGGCTTTCTAACCGGCGTCTCCAACTTGAGAGTGGCAGCCGAACCACAGCAGAGTTTGGGACAACAACAGCCCGCTTGATCGCAATCAGGACTGGAGGCCTGCGGAACCGAAGGCCAGGCACCAGCTGTCCGTGGTGTCTGCTCAATAGACCGGATAGAAATCACGGACTGAACTGATCGTGTTCCGTTGTCAACCTGTCGGACTCCTTTTTCCGCTTTCTTCCAAAGGGTACGACCCAATGAATCCCTGGCACGACGTCACTCCTGGCATTGAACTGCCCTCGGAATTCGTTTCCGTCATCGAGATCCCGATGGGGTCCAGCGTCAAGTACGAGCTGGACAAGAAGACGGGGCTGCTGCGACTCGATCGCATTCTGTACTCGGCGGTTTTCTACCCGGCCAGTTACGGCTTTATTCCGCAGACTCTGGCCGAAGACGACGATCCGCTGGACGTACTCGTGCTGTGCCAGGAACCGGTCGCGCCATTGACGATTGTGGCGTCGCGCGCCATCGGGATTATGACGATGATCGACGCCGGAAAACCGGACCACAAAGTGCTTGCCGTTGCCATCGATGACCCGGAATACAACAGTTTCAAAGAAGCCGCCGACCTGCCTCCTCACAGACTCAACATGCTGCGGCGGTTCTTTCAGGACTACACGCAACTTGAGAATCGGGAAGTGCGAGTGGACGAGTTTGAAGGCGCGGCCGCGGCATTCCCGGTGATCGACGACGCTCTGGAACGCTACGATCAGCAGCGACGGCAGGGATTCCAGTGAGTCCCTGGGGGACTGCCGTTCCGTCACGGCGGCCCTTGCGGTTAAACGAAGCGTATTTTCCCGCTACGATAGTTGCTGGCCGGATTGCCCGGGCTTTCGCATGACACCTGTATTTCGGAGACGATCAAAATGTCGAAACTGAATCGCCGTCACTTCCTGCAGGCGTCCTCTGTCACCGGGGGTGGACTTCTGCTGAACGGGACACGTGCCTCGGGGAATTTCCTGGGCGCCAATGACCGCGTGCGTATCGCTGTCGCCGGTCTGAACGGCCGCGGGCAAAGTCACTTGGGCGGTTGGAAAGGGGCTCCGAACGTCGAGATCGCCTACGTCGCCGACCCCGACAAGAACGTTCTTGCTCGGACAATGGGCAAGATCGGAGGTAAGACAAAAGGCATCAGTGACATCCGCGAGGCGCTGGAAGACAGGACGCTGGACGCCATCTCGGTTGCCGCGCCGAACCACTGGCACTCTCTGATGACCATCTGGGGGGCTCAGGCCGGCAAGCACGTGTATGTCGAAAAGCCCATGAGTCACGACGTGGCCGAAGGCCGCATTGCCGTTGCCGCTGCCGAGAAATACGGCGTCGTCATTCAGCACGGGACGCAGTCGAGAAGCAGCGCCGGTATCGCCGGTCTGCACGAAGCTATTCAGGCCGGAAAATTCGGCAAACTGAAGGTTTCCTATGGCTACTGCTGCAAACCGCGCGGCGGCATCGGTATGAAAGCTCCGTCTGCCGTTCCCTCGAACCTGAACTGGGACCTGTGGCGCGGCCCGGCCAACATCGACAAGTTCCACAGCAACTTCGTCCATTACAACTGGCACTGGTTCTGGAAGACCGGTAACGGTGACCTGAACAATCAGGGCACGCACCAGTTGGACGTGGCGCGCTGGGCTCTGGACACCGATCAAACGCATCCCGTGCGAGCGATGGCGATTGGTGGCCGGTTCCAGTGGAACGATCAGGGCGAAACGCCCAACACCATGATGGGTCTGGCGCAGTACCCGAATGGCCAGTACGTGTTCTTCAACGTGCGCAACGTGAACTACAAAGGTTACGGGCGTCAGGTTGAGAACGAGTATTACTTCGAAGACGGCAGCCGCATTGTCCGCGGGATGCTCTATGCCAAGGGCAGCGACAAGGGCGAGAAAGTCTCTGTGCCCAACGGGAAGGTGACGCCCGGCGGCAACTGGAACAGCTTTATCGCGGCTGTCCGAGCCAAAGACCCGACGATGGCGAACGGCGATGTCTACGCCGCTCACTACGGCTGCGTGCTCGGCCATCTGATGAACAACTCGTATCGCCTGGGCGAGAAGGTGCCATTCAACGCACGAGCCGGGAAGTTCGGTGACAACGCCGATGCGGCCGAGCACTTCGGACGTCTGCACGACATCATGGCCAAAGGCGTTGGCGTTCCCGCAGACGGCAACGAGTACGTGGTCGGCCCGTGGCTCACGTTCGATCCGAAGACCGAAATGCACACTGGCGACCATGCGAGCGAAGCCAATGCACTGCTGAAAGACACGAATCGCTCCGGCTATCAGATTCCGTCTGCCGACAAAGTCTGACCGCCGAGCAAGTTAATCTGTCGAATTCGAAACACGCCCGCGGCTCGGCCACGGGCGTGTTTTTTTGTTCGTTCGTAGTAACCGCATTTATGCGGTTGTTGAGCGACGTACGCGACCGCCCGGGAAGAACCCGATAAATCGGGTTACTACGAGCGGGTTACTACGAGCACGGGCCGCTCAGATCAGCAGCGGGAGCAGGTCGGGGTTGTCGCAGAACTCAGACGGCATGCCGAAATTGTCGCCGACAAAATCTTCCAGCCAGCCCTTCGTCTGCTCCGACAGCAGCCCGATAATCTCCTCGGTGGCAGCGCCAGAAATCATCATGGGTGACGAGATGCCAAGGATCATGCGGTCGCCCCGGCACAACGCCATGATCTGACGCTCGTCACAATCGCTGGCCGCACGCCCTGTAATAACGCAGTCATCAAACAGTGGCCGAGGGTCGTCACTGTCGTTCGATTCAGACAGACGCTGGTATCGCGCGTACGGGTCGAGATGCTCCTCAAACCAGACGCGAATCGCCTGACGAGATTCACTGGACAGCTCGCTGTTGGCCGAGCCAGCACAGTCCAGGCACATGGCATACTCAATGATCGGCTCGTCGCGTTTGAAGACGCGTTCGATCATGTAGGGAGTTTCGCCGGTCAGCAGCGGCCTTTCACATCGCAGGCACGCATTGAACGGACCGTCCTTTTCCAGCGAGTGGAATTGTCGCGGAATGGGTACGGTCCGGGCGTCTTCAAAGTTGTATGGCTCAGGCTCAGTCATTGTGTTGCTTGTTCACGGTCACTGGATCAAAAGTCATCCTTCTTCAAGCACCTGAATACGTCCTGGTACTGGCGCAGCATGCGGTTTTTCTCTCACTAGCTCTGGTCGATTGGCGAGAATCATCTCCGACATCTCATCAAAAATCTCCATTCGCTGTTCGACGGACAGTGACTGAAACCACCGCGCCTTGGATTCCCAGGACTCTTCAGATCGGGAGTGCGAAACGGAAAAAGCCGCTGACATCAGACCTCCAGTTGCCGGCCAGAATCAGTCGACCGAACGCGTATTCGACAGCAACAGGCTGCAAGAACAACCGAAGCCCGGCTCTTTCAGAAGAACCGGGCTTCTCAATCATGCCATCTGACACGTCTCACGACTATGCAGACTGCGACTTCAGCGCCGTGGCCTCCCACCGGGACGTCCACCTCGGGCGCGTCCACCGTCTCGGTCGGATTGCAGACGTATTGTGTAACGCTGCGTCAGCGGGACGCACCAGCCGGCCTCGTCGTTGCACGCGAAGTACGACACCTTCAGGCTGAGTGTTTTGACGCCGTCGGGAACGCTGACTTTGGCAAGGAACTCTCGCGGATCGATATCGACTGGCTCTTCGGGATCAGGGCCGGTCCAGACAGCCGGATCGACACGCGCGCCAGCCTCGCCGTCTTCAGGCAGGCCTTCGAATTCCACGCGTACGGGTTTCCTCAGGTTGTTCCAGTGCACGTGATAGATCGGGTCCATATGGAAGCCCACATAAAGAGTCCCGCTGCCGGATCGTAAGAGCCCGGAATCTGCCTCGGCCCGCAATTTGGCGTAGAAGGGCCTGGCCCCTTCCTCGACCTGCGGTTCAATGATCAGCGGCTGCAATCCGGATGGCCGGGCCAGACGCGGAACAACACCCCGCGCGGCAACTTTCGGTGGCGGTTCGACTTTCAGATTCAGGTCCGCAACGGACGTCGGATTCTCGACCGGGCCGACCAGCTTGCCCAGCAGTGTGCGGAGTTTGCTCGGACTGCTCCACGCGACACGCCGCAGGACACGTCCATCAGGATCGATCAGGAATTCGGAATTCGGCGCATCGCCCAATGCGTGTTTGACTTCGTTTTTCATGCTGTCGCAGATCCACGGGATCTCCGATCCCAGCGTCCGCTCGGCTACCTTCACATGCAGCAGCCGTTCTTCCAGCGTAAAGGGCTGCACATAGCCGTTGTGCTCGGGATGGGCCAGTGCCTTGTAAACGTAAAAGAACTGGACGCCTTTGGGACCAAAATCCCGCACCAGCGTCTCCAGACCGGAGACGTTTCTGAGGAAAGGTGGTCAGGTCAGACACCCGAAGACAATCACCGTGTACTTGCCTTTCAACTCGCGCAGATTGAAGGGCTTTCCATCGGCTGTGTAGCCGGATGCGTCCGGTAGTTCGGATCCAATTGACGGGGCTTTCGCGGCGAATCCCGACTGCAACTGACCACGCGCCGACTGCTGTGCCGGCAGCGATCGAGAATCCGCACAGACGAGAGTAAGAGCCAGGCAGGCGACGACTGTCGAACGAATCATGAGAGTTTCCCTGGTGGCGGGGATTGGGACACAGATTCAACAGATCGACGTAGATCGTATCTGGCGACCGGGCAGGGAGTCATCTCGCTCGGTTCCGTTGCCGATCGACTCGAACACTGACCAATGAACCCGTGAAACGCTCGCTGGTTTCGGTCGCCTTATTCTTCGGAACCGAATTCCTCACTCGCCGGACCATTCATCTCGTCGCTCCGCTGAAGCCGTTCCGTGTTCCCCGGTTCCGAAACCACGGCTAGCATTCGCGCGATGTGAACGAGACTCAAGTCAACTGAGAGTACTGGGCGTACAATGGAACTGGATCTGAACGAACAAATGGGGTCGGCTGCTTTCGCTTTTCGTGGATACAACGTCACGAATCTGGGCCGCACTCCCGAGTTGCTCGAGCATTCCGCTTTCGGGCCGATTGTCGAGCGGCATCTGAAAGCTGCCGGTGAAATCTACGAAGTTGCAACGAAGCAACCTGTGGATCTCATCGCGCGCGTCCGGCAGCGCGAACAAACGACGTTGGAAACGTACGGAGAAGCCGTAAGTTTGATTGCCGGCGCGGAACTGGCGCAGATCGAGATCCTGAAACAGTTCTTTGGCATCGAGATTACTCAGGCCAGGCTACTGGCCGGCTACAGTCTGGGCGAAGTCGCCGCATTGGTCGCCGCCGAAGTGTACGAACTCGAAAGCCTGCTCATTCCAATCCTGACTCTGGCGGATGACTGTGTGCAGCTGGCTCGTACGGTCGAAATGGGCATCGTGTTTTCGCGAGGTCCGGAAATCGATCTGCGGGCCATGGAGAAACTCTGCGTCCAGGTAACGGCCCAGAATCAGGGAACAGTCGCGATCTCGAGCTATCTGTCACCGAACAGCATGCTTGTCCTGGGTCAGAATCACTCGCTCGATTTGTTCAAGCAGGCAATCAAGGCGGAGTTCCCGAAGCAGGTTCATGTCCGAAAGAACCCGGACCAGTGGCCACCGATCCACACACCAATCGTCCGGCAGCGAAACATCCCTGACCGGGCGGCCGTCATGCTGGAGACGACTCCGGGAGGCCTGCGCGAACCGACAGTACCAATCGTCTCCTGCGTGACCGGCGCGGAGTCCTACAACGACTTCAACAGTCGGCAGATACTCTATGACTGGATCGACCATCCACAACGGCTCTGGAACGTCATCGAACGGTTTCTGAGTTCCGACATCCATACTGTCATTCACGTCGGTCCAGAGCCGAACATCTTTCCGGCAACGTTCAATCGTCTGAGTATCGACGTGGCCTCGCAGCTCAGTCAGAGTTCGCTGTCGGGCATCGGCCTGCGGGCGGTTTCGTCGATCGTGCGTCGACGGCCGTGGCTGGGACAGTACCTGTCAAAGAACGCCGCGCTGTTGCGAGCGCCCCTGATTGAGCATGTCATCCTGGAAGACTGGCTCCTCAGCACGAAGATCCCAGATTGAATTGAGTGCACAGGTAGAACGGAGATGCAAATGGCGGCAGTGGACCTGACCGGTCGTGTGGCAGTGGTGACCGGTGGAGCGAGTGGTATCGGACGATCAGCAGCGACTCTCTTCGCTGAATGCGGAGCGAAAGTTGTCGTCGCGGATTACTCGCTTCTGGCAGAGAATGACGGACCGTACGCGGAACTGGGGATCGAACAGCGTGAATGCGACGTCCGCCGTGAAGCGAACCTGGCCGAACTGATGGACTTTGCCTCGGCATTCACCGGGCGCATCGACATCCTGGTCAACAACGCCGGAATCGGAATGGTCAAGCAGATCGACGAAGTCACCGAAGACGACTGGGATCGGTGCATCGACACAAACGTCAAAGCCGCGTTTTTCGGAGCGAAGCATGCTGTTCGTCACATGTCTTCCGACGGTCGCGGCGGTTCAATCGTGAATGTGGCGAGCAACGCTGGCATCCTGCCGCGGGCACACGATCCGGTTTACTCGATCAGCAAACTGGCGGTCTCCGGTCTGACGAAATCGCTGGCCCTGTGTCACGCAAAAGACCGTGTCCGTGTGAATGCTGTGTGCCCCGGTCCCGTCGCGGGAACTCGAATGATCGAATCAGAGATCGATCTTGCCGAGGACCGTGACGCTGCGGTCGCGAGTCTGATTGCCGCCAGCCCGATGGCTCAGGCGTCCGGTCGCATGATCGAAACGCGTGAGATTGCCGAAGCCATTCTGTATCTGTGCAGTGACGCCGCCATCATGGTCACGGGGACGTTGATCGCCATTGATGGAGGCAAGTCGCTGGGCGTTCCCCCGAAACCTCACCAGCCCGCCTGAACCATGCGAGTTCCTTCCTCAAATTCTCGCGACCGCGAACGCGATGAGTCGTTCATGACACCCATGATCGACGTCGTGTTTCTTCTGCTGATTTTCTTCGTGTGCGCGTCGATCGGCCAGATTCCGGAATCGCTCCTGCCCACGCCGCTTAGCAGTGGATCGATCGACTCGACAGAGCAGGCCGACATTCCAAAGCCACTGGGAGAAGTCTGGGTCAAACTCCGGCGAGTCGACGCTCCTGAAGAGTCGTTCACACGCGCCGAGGTCAATCAGGAGCTGTACGCAGACTGGTCTCAGTTGAGGGCCACCTTGAGGGAACTGGCTTCGGTGGCTCCAGAGATTCCCGTGATTCTCGACATTGGACCGGCCGTGCCTGTCGGCGACCTGGTGGACATCTACGACACCTGTCGCGCCGCGGGTTTCGACTCGGTGAAGTTCGCTGCGTCGCCTGAGAACGTCGCCGGATAATCCGAGCGATTTCGCTTTACTTCAGCGACTGCAGATACGCGATCAGGTCAGCCAGTTGCTCTGGTGTGATGTTGTTAACCACTCCGGCCGGCATCATCGACTCTGGCTTCTTCTGTCGTAGTTCGACCTCATCAATCTTCAGCACCACGGACACGCCATTGGTCTGCCGGAGCTGGATCTCGTCGGCACTTTCGCCGGTGACAAAACCAATCAAGACTTTGCCGCTGTCCATCGCAAAGAGGTAGGTGTCGAATCCCTGGGCGATCTTCGCGCTCGGCTTGAGGATCGATTCGATCAGCTCCTTTTTCTTGTATCGTTTGCCGATATCGACCAGGTGCGGGCCTTTCGGGGACTGGCCATTGGCCGTCGTGTGACAGGCGATGCAGGACTGGCGTTTGAACAGCGGTTCGCCTCGTTTGGCGTCGGCTTCGGCATTGAATGCACGTTCGGCTGCGACCTCGGGTTTGAGGTTCGCGATTAGATTGGGATCGTTCGGATCCGCTTTCGGGACTTCAATCGGAGCCTGTGGCTCGTCCGTGCGAGCGGCAACAGTCGCTGCGGTCGGAAGACCGGCAATCTCGACTTTGTGACGCGCGAGTTGTATCCCCGCCAGTTCGAGTGTTGCCTTGTCCGCCTCGCTGAGAAACGTCTTCAGTGTGGCGGCGATTCGTGCGCTTTGCTGCCAGGTCTTGCGATCAAAGTACGGCCCCGTGCGGTCCGGGCGCGTGCCCCACCAGCCGCCTGTGTAGTCACCTTCGCGGAAGTACAAACGGATCAGAGTCGTGAGCACTTCCTGCCTCACGTCAGACTTGCGCACGCGGCTGAGGCTTCCGATCAGTCCCGACACGGCCTCCTCGGTGTGCATGTACTTCAAAGCTTGAAGCGCTCCGACCGAGTACGGCCCCTCAAGTGCCTTCAGACACGCCTCAGAAGCGTTGCAGTTCTGCAGGGCTCGGACAGCAAGGTGCGGGAGGACTCGGCCGGGATCGGGTTGTTTGTAAAGCGGCTCGGCCGTCGGTTTTGGAGAACCCGTTGATCGTACGGAGAGCGGCAGAATCGCTTCCCCTGCTTCAGGACGACCAAGCCGCCCGATGGAGATGAGAGCCTGCCCGCGAACGCGCGGGTTCTCGTCCTTCAATGCCGCCAGAAACGGTTCCAATGGCAGTTTGTCGAGATCGACTTTGCGATCCGTCAGCGCTCGCAGTGTAGACTCACGAACGGTGTCATCGTCGAGCAGACTCAACAGTGCTTCATGCGCACCGAATCCGGCGAGTTGATTAAGCGTGTAGATCGCAGCCACTCGACCGTATAGCGGCGCGGAGTCGTCATCCGCGAGAGCCAACAGCGACGCTACTCGTATCTCGCTCACGCCGCGTCTTAGTATCTCAAGTTGAGAATGCTGCCGGTAAACGGCACTCGGTGAAATCAGATAGTCGACAAGGTCCGCGTCCGTTGATTCATTCAGATCGGGAAACGGCTTTGGTGTAAAGTCAATCGGTGTGAGCTGAGCGACGAATCCGACGTCCGGTCCGTCATAGGCAAACTTTCCGTTCTTCCAACTCGAGACGTACATCCGGCCGCTGCCGTCGACGTCGATGTCTGTCGGCCGCGGGATTTTCAGGAACACGTCCTGGTGAGCGTCGAACGTCGCGCCATTAGCCGGCAGGTTGTGGATGTAGACGTTGCTGGTACCCCAGTCGCAGGTGTAAACGGCGTTCGCAAACGGTTCGGGCCAGCGCAGGTCGTGCAGAAACATGCCGCCACAGCCGGAGCCTCCGCCGTAATCCGCCAGCGGCGGCAGACCCTCTTCGGTGAAATTCAGGTACAGCGACGGATAGCCGTACTCGCCCGACTGAAGTATGTGGCTGAGCCGAATGTCCCAGCCGCCACCGTCGTTCGTGTTGTCTCGCGTGAAGATGTTCATGTAAGGGTCGATGCAGACGTCGAGGATGTTTCGCTGACCCCAGTTGTGAATCTCCATCTCAGTGCCGTCCGGGCGAACGCGCAGAATGCCGCCGCCTCGTCGGGCCAGAACTGTGCCGTCTGTACCTTTCGCCTCGGTGAAACCAAAGTCTCCGACGGCAATGTAAATCCAGCCGTCGATGCCCATGCGGATGCCGTTTGTCGTGTGATCGGCTCCCCGACGGTGCAATTCGTCCGTCGTCACGCCCGTCAGCAGAACGTCGTGCCGATCGGCAGTGCCGTCGCGGTCGTCGTCGTGATACACGCTCAGCAACGGCGGATGCAGAACCCACAAGGAACCGTTGTCGTAGAACAGCCCTCGCGGGTGATCCATTTTCGCGAACACGTTTATGCGGTCGGCCGTTCCGTCGCCGTCGGTGTCGATACATCGCAGGACTTTGCCGCGATCTGGTTCCTTGCCGAGTGATCCCTGTTCATCGACGCCCACAAAGACTTCGCCGGTTGCGGCCGCGGCAATGCACACGGGGTAGTTCACGTCCGGCGGAGTTCCGAAGAGGGTCACATCAAAACCATCAGGTGCCTGCACGTCAGAAATGCCGACGTTGCTTCCACCTGGTGCAGGCGTGAGGTTTTTCGGAAGCTTCGGCAATTCCATGCTCGCGTAGGCTTCCAGTTCCCAGAAGCTGCCCCAATAGGTTGGTTGCGATCCGAGAAACGTCACGCGCAGATGCCGCGTGTTAGGCGAGTCCACGACATGCGGAGTGATCTTCGCCTTCTTCTTATTCTTCGACTGGTCGACGATCGTCTTCCATTCTTTACCGTCGCTCGAAGCATCGACCAGATACTGATACGCGGCCCCGGACTTCTCCCAGTGAATCCGTAACGATTGCACCTGTTGCGTTTCGCCCAGGTCCACCTGCATCGATTCGCCTGTCGCTCCGCCGGCAGCACACCAGCGCGTGCTCAGGTCACCATCAATGGCGTTCTTCGAGAAGTTGTTCTTGCCCTTTTCCTCGCTGCTGGCTGAGGCAATTCCCAGCGAGACGAGATTCCCCGCGCCGCAGCACTTCACCGGGAGCGTGTTTACACTTCCTCCACCACCACCGCCGGTCGGCGTCAGCTTGACGGCAACGAGGCTGCGGATTTCTTCATCAATCGTCTCGGTACTCGGTTTGAATTCGGCTTTGGCGTCTTTGTCGCAGGCCCACAGGAGACCTCGAGCGAGCATGTCGAGGTACTTCGGTTCGACCATCGTCTCGTTGTAGTGACCGATCGTCGTCGCGAAGACACGCCCCTTGCCGTACTGATTCGTCCAGACGCAGGTTTGCGGATTCTTGTCGCTCTGACGGACTGCCTGGCCCAGGGCCGTCGCCGTGTCGAACAGCTTGATCGAGTGGTACAGCTCACCCTTCGGCGCGACGAACATCGGTCCGAACCCCTGCATGATCGGGTGGTCGGGCTTCACATTTTCGACTGTGTACGAGTAATGCGGCCCGTGCCCCGGCGACTGCATCCCGACAAAGTCGAACCACTGATTATCGCCCGTGCGATAACAGTGCATGGCGCAGTGAATCAGAATCGCCGGCAGTCCCTCACGGTGCGGCCTGACGATGTTCTCGACGAAGTCCTTGTCCTTAACGTTCGAGAAGCACTCATTGTGCACGACGATATCGAATCCCTCTGACCACTTCGGGTCGTCGTACAGCGGGATCGGTGTGTCTGTGGTGGTCCCACCCTGTTGAACGACGGTCCAATGCACGTTGGCTCGAGCGGAAATACCTCGCGAAAGAATGAGCTTCTGCCGCGCGTAGTCATGACAACAACCGCCAGTGACCAGCAGAGCCCGAATTGGTTTTCCGTTCTTAACGGGTGCCGTATCCGACTCGGACTTTTCAACGGCCTGAGCTTGAACAGATTCCGGAGTGGCAGTCACCAGCAGTGTGGTGATCGTGAGATAAGACAAGTACTTCATCAGCCGGGAGTCCTCAAAGTATGGGAGCCGCCTGTTGGGAATTGGGCGGACGAGTTGGAAACTCGATTCACATTGCAGCAGAGCGGTCGCGATTTTGTAGGGCCGGTTCGCACCGGCCGCAATTGACGCAACGCGGCCGGTCGGAACCGGCCCTCCTGATACGAACCTGTAAGTCACGTAACTAGGTTCGCAGGACGGACATCCCGCGAGGCAGATCGAAACACACAGTCGTGTCGGTTCCGACTGGCAGCCACGTGCCCGCTTTGAGTTCCGCGGCCTTCGACACCTGTTTCAATTCCAACTGAGTTCCTTTGGATACCAGTGTCGGAGCTGCCATTGGTTTCCCGGCAAGCTTGAGAGTGAATCCGGGGGCTGCGAACGGGGCATTGAGCTTCACGTCTCGGCCGGACTGTTCAATCTTCGTTACCTCTTTGGCCGCCCAGTAGCGAGCAATCTCACTCAGTTTCATCCACACCGTCTGGTCGCGGAATCGTCCGTCGAGGGCCGTGACGACTCGCTGGAATGAGTGCAGGCCTTCTTTCTGACCGTTGCTGTAAATCCCTGGCCAGTGGCACAACATGATTGCGGGCTGCCCGCGTTTGATGAGATCGACCATGCGTCCCTTAGTTGCGTCGGCATTCGAGTAGCGGTCCCCTTCCGAGATTCCGTCTCCCTGCCAGCCTCCGAACCAGTCTCCCGTGCCGGCTGGAATATTCACGGTCAGACGAACGTTGTCCGTACCCAGTCCGCTCAGGTGTTCGATCTTTGGCTCGGTACTTTCATCGCCCGTGTTGACGTACTTGAAGTAGTGTGGAATCTCGGCGCCGAAGACGTCATCGACAGACTGCTGCACGGCGAGCGACAGTTCTGACTTCACCAGGTTCCCAAATCCGCCAGGAGTCGTGACGCCTTCGCAAGGCAGTTCGCAGTTCTTCAGAATGCGAAGCGCATACGCGAGGTAGGCAGCCAGTTCATCGACGCTCTTCTTTTCACGCGGGTATGAGTTCTCCATCGTGGCTGGACTGATCTCGTCGAACGGCCGACCGGTCATCAGATCAATGACTCGTGTGTGCGTAATCATCTCGGGATGGATATCCCAGTTGGGCAGCATCAGCTCGCGCACCAGTTTCAGACTGTCGAGCAATTCCCGACGTGACCAACCGGGCAACTCACGGTCCATCCAGCCGACGCACGCCGGATTCGGAACAATGCTGTACTTGCCTTTGACACCATGCTCCTCGCACCACTCCCCGAACTCGCGCACGAAAGCGTCGGGGATCTCGCGAGGCCATGTCTTCCACGGCTTCTGATAGTCAACGCGTTGAGGGTAACACTCAGCAAACTGCGGCGTGCAGAAGTGCCCCATATTCACCAGGCAGGTCGAGTCGTCGATAATGAACGAAAGTGGAACCCGCCCCATCGGGTTCAGGATTTCGACCGACCCGGGTTTCGGTGTCGCATCGCCCTCAGCACGGGCACGCAGTATCGGCAGGCCTGTCCCAAGTGTTACCGCAGTCGTCTTCAGAAACGCACGCCGTGAGCTGCTACCTGACTGTTCAATCATGATTTCGCTCCGATGACTTCTGCCTGGTCTATTTCCGATCAACCCGGTGTCAGGGATCGGACCAGCCGGGTTAACCCCCACTTCCATGCCGCCGGTGGTGATGTCATTTGTCATTAGTTATTTGTCAATAGTCATTTGTCATTGGCGTCCTGCAGGTCGCGAGGCCGCGCCGCGTTCATGAAAGATCGCATTGACCTCGAAAATGACAAATGAGAGATGACAAATAACTAATGACAAATGGCAGCCTGCGGACGACAACAAATTGTCGACGACAACATGTTCGTCATTCCCTTCTTCGAAGGGCCTAACGAGCCAGTCGCTGTAGTGTGCCATCCTGGCCAGCCACGAACAGGTGTTGCCCATCCGGTGAGAACGTGAGCGCGTTGACTGTTGCCCCGAGATGCCGACCGACACGGATCTGCTCTCCGGCTGTGGTGTCCCAGACATGCACCGCGCGATCGAATCCTGCGGCAACCAGCGTCTGGCCATTCGGTGCGAACGACAGTGCATTCAATGCGCTTGAGTGTTGAAGCTGACTCAACAGCTCGCCCGATACCGGGTTCCACAGTCGGACGGTGCCGTCATGGCTGGCCGACGCAAGAGACTGGCCGTCCGGTGAAAACATGACAGAGACAACGACGTGAGTGTGTCCGGTCAGCGTACGAATCAACGGGCGGTCGATCTTCGGATTCCACAAACGCACGGTGCCGTCGTATCCACATGATGCCAGTGTGCCGCCGTCGGGGCTGACTGCCAGCGAGTAGATCGTTTGCTGATGTCCAGTGAGCTGGCGCGGCGGGCGTCCGGCTTCACGCGACCACACGCGCAATGTTCCGTCTTCTCCCGCCGACACAATGCGCCTTCCATCTTCAATGAAGTGAACCTGATTCACATCGCCGCTGTGTCCACGCAGCGTCGCCTGCAGTTCACCCGATTCCACTGACCACAGCCGCACGGACTCATCGCCGGATGCCGACACAACGGTCTGGCCGTCCGCACTGAAGGTCGCACCAAATACGACACCGGTGTGTCCGCTGAACGTCTTGCCGGCTTTGCCCGTCTTCGTATCCCAGACTTTGGCAGTTCGGTCGGCGCTCGCCGTGACCAGTGATTCTCCACCCGCAGAGAACGCAACGCTGCAGACATATCCCTGATGTCCCTTCAAGACCTTGCCGGCCTTGCCTGCGGCAACATCCCATAGCCTGACCGACAGGTCGTGACTGGTTGACGCGAGAGTTGATCCGTCAGGCGAGAACCTGACGCAATAAACTTCGGCCGTGTGACCTTCGAGACTGGCCTGCTCCTCGCCGGTCTCGGCGTTCCATAGCCGAACCAGTTTGTCGTTGCCTCCGGACGCGATCGTCTTTCCATCCGGTGAGACGGCGGCAGACAACACCGTGCCTGCGTGTCCTTCAATTAAACGCAGTTCGCTGCCGGATGCGACGTCCCAGACGCGTATGGTCTGGTCCACGCTGGCTGTGACAAGCCGGGTTGCGTCCGTGGTAAACACGACCGAAGTGACTTCGGCCGTGTGGCCCTGCAGCGTTGCCGTTCGCTCAAACGTGCTGACGTTCCAGATATGAATTGCCTGGTCGTCTCCGACTGTTGCCAGCAATTGTCCGTCGCCCGATACGGTTACAGCTCTGACTGCGGTTTCATGCGCGGGAATGACGAGTGGATTCTGTTCGTGTGAAATGTCCCAATGTCGGATCACTCCGTCTCGTCCGGCAGAGCACAGTGTGCCGTCGGGCATGAACGTAACGCTCCGCACGTCACCAACATGTCCCCACAGAGTCGCCCGGTGTTTGCCGGACGGAAGATCCCACAGCATCACTCGTTCATCGGCCCCGCAGGAAGCCAGCACGGTGCCATCGGGGGAGAACGCAACGTCTCGTACGTAACCGTCGTGTCCGATTAACTGTTTAAGCATTTTTCCGTTTTCCGAGTCCCACAACCGCACGACCCCGTCAACGCCAGCGGATGCCAGCAGGTTGCCTTCGGCCGAATGGGCCACGCCACTGATCGCTCCCTGATGCGCCGCCGGGTCACCAAAGAACAAAGGCGAGCCTGGGGCGTCAGCCCGTGGGCCTTTCGGATCCTGGTTGGGGCTGGCTGGCTTACGCCCACCGCTCGCCTGGGATGCTACTTCAGCCGGAGCCAGTTCGCGGATCAGCTTTCCGTCTTTGCCGTTGAACAGCCGGACCACACCTGATCGACCACCTGCCACGACGATCGCGCAATCGGGGCTTGCGTCAATGCCGTACGCGAAGTCGTCGCCCTCACCGAATGATCGCAGCACGCGACCTCGAAAGTACGGCTTGGCATAGTTCCCGGGGCGCATTTCCTTTGTCAGGTCCCACAGTTGAATTGGTTGATTTCCACTGCTCGTCAGGATGTACGTCGTGTCGCCCACGAATCGCAGTCGATTGGCCGGCTTGTCGTGCTCGAGCCAGACAGTGTTGATCTTTCCGCCGCCTCGGTTCAGACGTGTGAGTTGCTCGCCGGTTGCCGGATCCCACAGCCGCACTTTTCGATCCGAACCAGCACTGGCAATCAACTTGCCATCCGACTGCCAGGCGACATCGAGCACATGATGCGTGTGCCCTTCGAGTTCCTGGACCAGGTGTCCGTCCGCGACGTCGAACAGTCGAATCGTCATGTCGGCCCCGCATGTTGCCAGCAGCCGACCGTCAGGACTGAATCGGACGCCAAACACGGAGTCGCTGTGAGCATCCGGCAACTCATGCACGATCCGTCCGCTTCGGGCTTCGAAGATGCGCACCTGCCCTGACACGGTGGGGGCACCGCTTCCCGCGGCGATCAACGTCGCATCCGGCGAAAAGTCCAGCGACGTCACTCGATGCTGAAAGCCAGACAGCCGGTGCAGTAACACGCCAGTTCGAGGATTCCACACGGCAACATCGGTGAATGCACCGGACGCCAGCAGGTTCCCATCCGCGCTGACGGCCAACGATTCGACGATTCCGGAATGGGCCTGCAAGTTCTCTGCTTCGAGTCCCAAGTCATCAAGAGACCTCACGTAATCACCGGTCACTCCGTCGTAGACATGAATTCGGCGAGCCTGTCCAACCGCGACGTAGGATTTGTCGGGCGAGATTGCCACCGCGCGTACGACGCGCACCGATGACGACAGTGGTCTAAGTTTGATTGACGATTCAGCCGCAACCGGCGGCCGGGCGCCCTGATCGATCCACAACCGAATCAGCGCGAGTTCCTGAGGTGTGAGTGGTTCGGATTCGTCGTCATCGAGCGGCGGCATGAACGGCTCGGCAGTGCGGCCCGCTGATCGGACCAGGCGACTGTCGGCCGACTTGCCTTTGACAAAGGTCGATCCGCTGTCACCGCCTTTGGCCAGCGATGCGAACGAACTCATGTCGAGTCCGCCTTCGGACACATTGCCGCTGTGACACACAAAGCACTTCTTTGCCAGAATCGGCCGGACGTCTCGCTCGAAAACGACGGGATCAGTTCGCTCGATCTGAACGACTGGAATCGGCGCGACATCTTCGTCCGCTGAGCCGGGCACGACAGCCAGATGTGTGACAAGAATCGCGAGGCAGACGGCGCGCATGAGGTTTGCCTTAGACTGACTGAAGCTACATGTCAGTGCTGAAAGATGAACTCTTTTGAATTCGCCAGCGCCCAGAGCAGGTCGTAATACCCTTCCTGAGCTTTCCGCTGGTCTTCCGTTTTCTTCTGCACGTACTCGACGCAGACCTGTCGCTCTTCATCGGTCGGGTGCCGCGCGAAGAATGCCAGATAGGCATCGCTCACCTTTTCCTCGACGGAGCGTTCATCCGCCACGAGTTGCTCGGCCCGCGCCGACAACTTCTGTCGCACTGTGCCGTTATTGAGCAGCAGCACACGCTGGGCGAGTGTCATCGTCGAATCGCGACCACACTCACATGCGGAGTCACGTTTGTTGATGCCGAACGTGTCGATGAAATAGTTCGTGACACGCGCGTGCGGACGCGCGATCGCGCGAATTTCCAGCTCGGTGGGCTCCTTCGCCCCAACGACTCGAAACTTCGTCGTCTGCCCCGTCACCTGATCCAGAGCGTCGTAGAGCACTTCGGCCGAGAGCCGTTGCGGAAGAAAACGCGAGCCGTGCTTCAGGTCGTCACGGTTAGTTTCATTGGCGGCACTGCTGAGCTGATAGGTCCGGCTGGTGCAGATCGTTCGCACGACACGCTTCAAATCAAACTTATTGGCCACGAAATCCTGAGCCAGTGCGTCAAGCAATTCGGGATTGCTCGGTGGGTTGGTTTCCCGCATGTCGTCGACGGGCTCGACAATGCCTCGCCCAAAGAAATGTCCCCAGTAGCGATTCACCAGAGCCCGAGCGAAGAACGGGTTGTTCGGATGTACGATCCAGTCAACCAGATCATCTCGCGGATCGTCGTTACTTTGCGCTTCGGGAATTGATCCGCCGAGTGGTGTGGGCGTGTCATAGACATTTCCCTGCGGGTCGGAGAGTGTCTTCTCTGGATTGATCGCAACCAGTTGCCCGACACGCGCCGACTCAGAATCCCGTACAGGCTTGCCGTCTTTGACCGGCTTGCCTTTCTTGTCGACACCGACTCGCCATTCGACGTGTGAGAAGTACCCGGCCAGGCTCCAGTAATCGTGCTGGCTCCACTTCTCGAATGGATGATGGTGGCATCGCGCACATTGCACTCGCGTTCCCAGAAACGCCTGAGCGGTGTCTTCCACAAGCCCTTCCGCGTTCTTCAACTCCAGATACCACAGAATCGGAGCGTTGGAATCCGGGCCGGTTGTGGGGCCATCGACCGTAATAATGTCGCGGACGATTTTGTCGTACGGTCGATTGTCCGCCAGTTGCTGGTGTATCCAGTCGCGGAACTTCACGGCTCGCGTATTGAGGCCGTCGATTTTGTTTTTCGTGTCGTCGTTCGATCCGCCGCGGACACGTAGAACGTCGGCCCATTTCAGCGACCAGTAGGTTGCGTATTCCGGTCGACCGAGCAGTGTCTCGACCAGTTTCTCGCGTTTGTCAGGACTGACATCACCGAGAAAGGCGATCACTTCTTCGGTTGTCGGTAGCGTTCCGATGATGTCGAGAGACGCTCGCCGCAGGAATTCACCATCATTACACAACTCCGACGGCACATAACCAAGCTGTTGCTGTTTGGCGAATGCCAGCTCATCGACAAAGTTGATGGGCTTATGTGGCGACTTCGGCTGACCATCGTCTGTCGTCCGCGGAATCGTGGCCCGGAACACCGAAACGTATCCCATGTAGCGGATCATGACCGAACCTTCGCCGGAACGACCGGTCGTCGACATCAGTCCGGATTCACTCACATCGACGAGTTCAGGATCGTTCGATCGAAACTCCGCTGTCCGAGTCACATCGCGCGACGAACCGTCACTGAAGTGAGCAGTCACTGCGACCTGCTGCGACGCTTGCGGTGCCAGCAGACGGTGAGCAGGCCTTACATCGATCGAGACGACCTGCGGGTCGTCGTCATTGCCGAACGGAACACCTGTGCGAATCCACTGCTCGATCAACCGGTACTCGGCGGATTCCAGACGCAGTGGCTTGCCGCCGCCATGTCCCAGTTGTCCCGTGGGTTTCAGCAGCAGCAGACTGTGTGCGGGGGCATCCTCGAGCACGCGGCGACCGCGGGCTTCGTGAACCAGTGCCTCGTAATCGGCGACCGGATCGAAACCCAGCAGCGAAAGTTTGAATCCGTTTTGCCCGTCCGCCTTGCCGTGACAACCGCCATTGTTGCAACCCAGCTTGGTCAGGATGGGCACAATCTCGTTGGCAAAGTTAATGGACCTTTCCTTGTTGAATCCCTCAATGTGGACTTTCAAAGCGGTCGACTTGCCGTCGGCCTCGACCAGGACTTCTGTCGAGCCGTTTCCGATCGGACGTAGATAACCGTCGGCTCCGACGGTGACGACCTGCGGGTCCCCAACTCGGTACGACGCAGTCCCTGTCAGGTCGCTGACTCCGGCGTTCTCGAATTGCCCGGTGACGACGATCTGTTGCACGGCGTCACGATCAGCCAGGCTGATTTCTGCGGGAGATGCCGCGACCGACTTCAGCCCGCCGCTGCCAACCACCGGTGGGCTGTCGGCCAGAGCAGGGCGACAAAGCAGCAACACAACGATACCCAGTGCCTGGAATCTGTAAGTCGGCTGCTTCATTGCGGCACTCCCAGGTAGCCAATTCGCGGTTCGGGACAACAACGTTACACCAGCTCTTCGATCACACCGCGTCGTTCGAGCAGATACTGCGGGCGCCCAAAGCTGTCCGGAACCTTGATCGACGGATCAATGCCCAGCACGTGGTACATGGTCGAGATCAGATTCTGAATCGTGTACGGGCGACTGCGGCTGATGTCCCAGTCGCCTCTGCGGCCGGTGTCGCCGACGGTCTGTCCCATATTCAGGCCGCCACCAGCAAGCTGCACGAATCCCGATTCCGGATAATGGTCGCGTCCGGCGTTCTTGTTGATTCGAGGAGTTCGTCCGAATTCTCCATAGATCGCAATCAGCACGTCCTTATCGAGACCTCGGGCATACAGGTCTTCGATCATCGCGCTGATGCTCTGGTCGTAATGCGGCAGGATGGTGTCACGCATGACTCGGAAGTTGTCTTTGTGCGTGTCCCATTTGTTATTGCCGGGACCGTAGACCGTGATCAATGAGACTCCGGCTTCCGCGAGTCGCAGCGCCTGCAATAACCCGACGCCGCCGTAACTTTGATCGCCGTACCGCTTGCGGATCTCCTCGGGTTCCTTCTTCACGTCGAACGCTTCGCGGATGCGCGTTGAGCTGAGCATCTGCAGGGCCTTGTCCGTATACGTGTCGGTCGCGAGCAACTGTGCGTTCGCATCAACGTCCCGCCTTAAGTTGTCGACAACCTTCAGTAGCGACACGCGGTCTTCCGGCAGGCCCCCGTTCGTGAACAGGTCCTTCATCAGGCCTCCGCTGGGATTGAACGCTCCGTGCTCTGGTCCAAGGAACGCCGTATCAGCATGTCCGGCCATGTTGACCCACGGTGGCATGTCCGAGGTCTTCGGACCAAATCGACTGACGACCGCTCCAATGGACGGCCGCTTCGGACGCACATTTCCGGCGAATCCCGTGCTGGCTTCGTACAGGTTGTGCCCGCTGGTGATGACCTGCATCCCCTGAACGATCGACATGCGATCCATCATCGCCGCGTGCTGAGGCATCAGCTCGCACACATTCGTCCCCGCCACATTGGACTGTACCGGTTGGAATGTGCCCCGGAATTCGGCAGGCGCCTCCGGTTTCATATCGAACATGTCCAGTTGACTGGCGCCTCCATTTAAGAAGACGACAATCACAGACTTGTGCGAGCTGTCTGGATCACTGGCGCCCATTGCGCGTCGGCGATACAGCTCGGGCAGACTCAACCCGCCAACGCCCAGAGTCCCCAGTTGGAGAAACCCGCGACGGGAAAACCGGCCGTTTTCCGGGGAAGTGAACGAAATCATGCCCAACTCCTATGCCTGACGAGAAACGCGGGATCGCCATACAATAAGGGAAACACACGCCCTGCAGATCGGGCAGATGTTGGTAGTTATTCCCGCACCACGCTGCTGAATGGAATCCTGAGCGACGTCGCGAGTCACGGCCGCATTGCCGTGCCATATTGTGACTCAAGTCGTGACGGCGACCAACCGATTGCACGGAGGGACATCGATATGCGACTTTCGACGCTCCCTGGTTTTTGCGTGCTGGCGTTGACCCTGACCGCCACCGCATACGGCAACAAGCCCAATGTTCTGTTCATTGCGATTGACGATTTGCGTCCGGAGCCTGGTTGCTACGGCTCAGCGATTGCGAAGAACCCGAATCTGGACAAACTGGCTGCCGATGGACTGCGGTTTGACCGCGCCTGTTGCCAGCAGGCGATCTGCAGTCCTTCGCCGGTTAGCGGGAAGCTGGTGTCGCTGACTCGTTGAAGAAGATTACCAGGTTCTTCGTTTGCCTCGCGGCGGCCACGATGTCCACTTTGCCGTCTCCGTTCAGGTCGGCCGCCTTGATGTCTTCGACCGCTACCTTCTCCGCGGACACTCGAGTCTCTCGCCACTTTGTGCCGTCTTTATCGAGCGGAGCAAATAGCTTGATGCCTGGGACGCCTGGATCGTTCATGGCTCGCCAGCCCACGACGATCTGGTCGGAACCGATTCCCAGGAAATCCGCGCATGCCAGCGCGTGGCCGTCCTTGAGAGCCTCGTCCAGAACGCTGAGTGATCGCCACATGTCGCCCTTTTTCGCAGGCTCGACATAGACTGCCGACGTCGATCCATGTTTGGGCTCAATCGTCACGATGAAACGCTGACCGTTGGGCAGTCGACCGTCTCGAATCTCTCCCGCGAACTTCTTCGTCAACTGCGTGGCTGACCATTCGCCGTTCTGTTTGTCGCAGTGCCAGACGCCCTCTTTCCCGGCGACGATCATTTCTTCTTCCTCGTCGTCGTCCCAGTTGACCGGGTGGAAGTTGTGTGACAGGTGCATGAAGTCGCAGACGACGCCGAATTTCCATTCGTCTTTCGGGTTGGTCGGCATGAAGTACTCAAGCACTCGAAGTCCTGCACCGTCACCATCAACGCTGCCTCGACCGCGAAGCGGTTTCACAACGAGCTGGAATCGATTCTGCGTGCCCCTGACCCAATGCATGCGATGCGTGCTGGGTTCATTATGCAGTCGCACTGGCGTCCAAAGCTTCGTTCGGTCCTCGGGCGGGATCAGATAGAAGACGGCACCATCCTTGAGAGACTCCCGATAATTCCATTGACCGCCGACTGCGATTTCACACTTGCCATCGTTGTCAATGTCTCTGGCTGTGACGCACACATTGTCACGAACTGTAAGATCCCGGGCGATAATGTGTTTCGTCCACTTCGGGTTCTCGTACCACTGGATCGTGTTCTTGTCGGCGAGCACGATGTCTGTCTTTCCATCGCCGTTGACGTCCGCCATCTGAAGGCCGTAGCCAATCTCAATGGAGTCAATCTCGACAGCACGCCATTGGAATTCGGGAACCTGCTCGGCGGAAACCGCTGTCACGAGATTGAGGACCAGACACAGAGCCAGTACTGAATTCCACATTCTGAAGACTCTCCCATAACCCGGACGAGCCGGAACCAAGTGGTAGCGAAACTCGCCAAGAGTTTCGGCGGAAAGTCCTGGCGACTTTCGCTACGTCAGAAATCCTGCGCGTTTTGCGCAGGATTTCACTGATCAGAGATTAAGGCGTATGCGAATGTCGCGCGAGGCAACCTTCCGGACGGACGTCTACCGCTGGCAATCGTGCCCGGCCTTGTCCGCGCCGAAAAAGCGTAACGTCTGCGGGGCGGGTCAGATATTGATGCTCTGCGGAATCCCGTGCGGCGCCAGAATCTGATAGGGACGTCGTTGTTGATTGCGCGCCTGAATCTGCTCGCCGATGCCCTTGATGGCGGCCTGAAACGTCTTAAGAGCAGCGCCGACTTCCGGGCCGAAGTGGTCTGCGTCGTACTGACCCAATTGCGTGTAGTGTACCGCGCCCAGCATGTAGCCGACTTCCATCTGGAGGCGGGCGATGTCTGTGGGTGGCAGGTACTTCAGGTAGTCCGCATCCGTCGCCTCGTCGGTTGACGTCGGGGCTGGTGCGTAGCCAGCCAGGGGCATGTTCGGCACGTAGCTCATGTAGTCCCACTGCGGGAAGTTCACGGCCGCGTGCTGCACGCTGGCGGTATAAATGACCATTGTCAGCACTTCGGCCAGATACTCTTTCGAATTGATGGCGCTCATTCCACGGATACGTCCACCCTCGCTGGAAACAACCTCCGTGGCCCAGCGCTGTAGTTCCACGTCGCTTACGACATCGGATTCCGTTTTGTAGTAAGTGCCGACGTATTCAGTCACCCATTGATGAATCGCCTTCCAGTAAAGGAGTGCGTCGTCACGGTAGGGGTAATTGGGTAACGCGTCTGAGTCCGCGACGTCCCTTTTGGCCAGTGCTTTGGGCAGAAACTGCTCATCGAAGAGATATGTTTCGACTCCGGACACCACTGCCTGCAGCGTTTGCTTGATCGGGGAAGACGTCAGCAGTTCGACGGGGCCACCGGGCGCGACGAGCTTCTCAGCCGCGGCGTTGTTGATCGACAGCGTGCCTTCGAAGTGTGGGGCCAGGAGTCTGAAGAGTGGATGCCGTCGCGCCAGTTGCCGGTGCATCGCGATGCAGAACGGCTCAATGTAAAGATGCGTTCTGGCCAGATGGGTCACAGCTTCGTGAACGTTGCCATCGGCAATCTCAACAATCGTCTTGGCGATTAGCCAGTTGTTGCCGTCGCGTGGCGTGAAGACCGGGTTGTCTGGACCCGGAGTCTGTTTGCACTGAATGGCGACCGGGCACAAAGCCCCACTGGATTTGTCGACTGCCAACAAAGCGAGAGGGGCATACGCGTACTTGGTGACGATTGCTTCCGCCCGCTTGAGCTGCCCGTTGTCCATGCCCTCCAGCGCTTTGTAATCGACCAGATAGAGCCGATTTTCCTGTCCAGCGGCTTCCAGCGAATCACCCTTCATCGTGGCAGCAAACTGCTCACCGGTGACCTGAAAGTGATCCGGGACTCGCGTGATTCTGTGGAGCATAACGGGATTGGGTCCGGCAACCCGCAACTCCGCGAAGACGGCGTCGTCCTTGTAGTTCTTGTGAATCGGTGGGAGATCAATCTCCCGAAAAAGGTCGGCGTAGTCGTCGAGACTGGTCGGACGCTGCGTTTCGTCTTCGACGTCCGTCAGTGCGTCCATCCCCTGCGAGAGAACTTCAAGAACCTCCGTAAAAACTGCGTCGCCCTGTCCGAGTCGGCGTCGCAGGTGAGCCCCGGAGTCGGTGAACCCCTTTGCCGCTGCTTTGTCTCCCGTCATGACCAGACGGTTCTCGAAGATCGTCATAACGCGATCCCCGACCATTTTGATCCAGTCGAATGTCGGCTTGTCGTTGATGGGCACTCGGCTGATGAGAGCCAGCGGATTCAAGTACGAGTAGTTGTACTGGTAACGATATCGGGCGATCCCAAGTTGAATGTTTCGGCGGGCACGGCACGAGTCGTTCTGGGGCAGAAATGCGGTCATGGCAGTCAGTCCAGTTATCGAGGCCCAATAGAAACCCACGTTCAGTGTGCGACATTCTAGCGATTGAATAGCGGCTGTCTTCTGTGTGGCGAACCGAGAATCACGCACGGTCATCCGTGCTGCGTCGGCGCGTCAGTGATGAGCCTCGCTGAATTGCGGCGCCACCAAATCGATCGCGGATTGCATCGGATGCGGAATCGAGTGCCGCGTCGCGGTCGGAGGCATCGTCGAACAAAGTGCGTTGGCGTTCTCGCGTATGACTCAGCGTGCTGACGCCCACCCCGAGCAGTCGTGTTGGCTGCAGAGTGACGCGAGGAAACAACTGCTCGGACACGGCCTGCCACAAATCGCTGGTCGTGTTGGATGCGTCCGGCAGCGAGTGCGAGCGGGTGATGGTCTGGAAATCACTGAAGCGAACTTTCAGATGCACCGTGCGACCGAAGATCTCATGGCGGCGCAGCCGACGGCCCACCTGTTCGGTCAGGTCCAGGAGGCAAGCTCGCAGCACCTCGGCGTCCGAGATATCGACCGGGAATGTCGTTTCGTGCGAGATCGATCGGGCGTCCCGGTCCGGAACGACGCTGCGGTCGTCGCGTCCGTGCGACAGATCGTGCAGGTGAGAGGCCACCGCATCGCCGAAGCACATCTTCAGAGTGGCCAACGGCGCGCGACTGAGCTGACCGATCGTCTGGATGCCGATGCCGTGCAGTTTTTCTTCGGCTCGTTTGCCGACGCCCCATAGACGCGACACCGGCAGCGGAGAAAGGAATTCGTCGACGCGGCCTGATTCGACGATGACGAATGCGTCCGGCTTCTGAAGGTCGCTGGCGATCTTGGCGAGGAACTTGTTGGGAGCCACACCGACGGACGCAACGAGCTGCGTTTCACTCAGGATATCCGACTTGATGCGGTGACCGATCTCGACAGCCGATCCGAAGAGTTGCTGGCTGCCGCGTACGTCGAGAAATGCCTCGTCGAGCGACAAGGGCTCGACCAGCGGCGTGTAGCGTTGAAATATCTCACGTATCTGTCGCGAGATGCGTGCGTAGTGATCCATGCGAACCGGGAGCACGACGCCTTGCGGACAGAGCCTGATGGCCGTTCGCATCGGCATGGCACTATGCACGCCAAATTTTCTCGCTACATAGTTGGCCGTCGACACGACGCCGCGTGAATCAGCCGAGCCGCCAACGATGACCGGCTGGCCGACCAGCGCAGGTTGATCACGTTCCTCAACGGCTGCGTAGTAGGCATCCATGTCGATGTGCAGAATCACGGAGACCTCCAGTGACACGACCTGGACTCGAACTTGCGTCGGTCTACTCGCGGCGAACTTGAACCGGGGTCAATCAACGGCAGCATACTCTGCCCACTGCACAATTCCCCGTCCTCGTGGATGTTGACCTGACGGCCGGAGCCAGACGTTTGCGTGTTCCGGCTAACGCACTGCGTCAAATGAGGATGGGCGACGCATCAGTCGCGGCGTTTATGGACTGATGAGCGTTGAGTCATCGGAAGTGTTTGTGCAGCAAACAGTTTCATCGGCCGGCTTCGATCTGGTGATGAAACAGCCCTTGAGCGTTAGCATGGAAACGCGGTTTGCCTTGGACTTCGTCGCTGGATGTCCTGGTGAGCGCGCAAGGTGTTCGACGACTGCACTCTTCTGGATCGATTGATGACGTCGAGTTTGACTTGCCTGCATGGCCACTCCCTGGACGCCCCGGTCGAGTCGTCGGACTCTTCCGAGCTGGTTTGTTCTTTGTGCGGCGTGGACATCCGAGAAAGCAGCAGCAAGGAGACGGAATCTCCGGGAGCGCTGGCACTGACGGTCGTGCCGACATCCGAACGGAATGTGGAACCCGGGCAGCTCGTTTCACAACTTCTATCGGACGACGAGCCTGACTCCGGTGCGTCGAGTGGCTCTGTCAGCGACGACGAATCAGCCGACAAGGTTGCTCCCACAAGTGACTTTGTGCCCGCCGATTTGCAGGCCGGGACAGAGAAGCGACCGGTCCCCGCCGAGACGGAAGCGGGACCGGAAGCAACAAAGCGATCGCGTCGCCGGAAGAAGGATTTCAAGACTCCGAGTCTGGCTGGGCTGGAGGTCATGGAAGAACTCGGCCGCGGCGGTATGGGAGTCGTTTATCGGGCGTTCGATGAGAAGCACGGTCGCGAAGTTGCCCTGAAGACGCTGCAGCGCATGGGGCCGGACGATCTGGTTCGCTTCAAGCAGGAATTCCGGGCCCTGGCAGACATCGCGCATCGAAATCTTGCGTCGCTGTATGAACTCCACTCGGATGGCAAGACGTGGTGCCTGACGATGGAACTGTTGCGTGGTGTGGAATTCCTGGAGTTCGTGTGGTCCGAGTATGACTCACTGAAGATCGATGGCGGTCGTCGTCGGGTCGCTGATGTGGCCGCCGACTCGTCGAGACTGTCGATGCGACGTCTGACCCGGTTATACGATGTCCTTAAACAACTGGCCGTTGGTCTTAACGAACTGCATCGCGGCGGAAAGCTGCACAGTGATATCAAGCCGTCCAACGTTTTCGTCACGACAGAAGGCCGACTCGTCCTGCTGGACTTCGGCCTGATTGCCGAAATCACTCGTGACGAAGACGGTCGCATGCCGAAGTCGATTCAGGGCACGCCGCATTACATGGCTCCCGAGCAGGCCGCATGCCGAGCTCTGACGGAGGCCAGTGACTGGTATGCCGTGGGAGTGATGCTGTACGAGGTTCTGACGGGACGACTTCCGTTTCAGGACAAGTCGCTCAAAGCCATGCTGCGCAAGCAGTACGAAATGCCCCTGGCTCCGGATAAGCGAAAGCCGGGCGTCCCCAAAGAACTGAACGATCTGTGCATGGCATTGCTGGAGATCGATCCGGCGAATCGCCCATCGACAGTTGATGTGTTGCGCGCCGTCGAAGCCGACGACATCGCGGACAGCATTCAGGAAGCCGCGACAACGACTGTGGTTCACTCTGCGGATCTGGTCGGCCGGGAGACGCATTTCGAGACGCTGCAACAGTCGCTGGCGGAAGTCAGCGAAGGCGCGACACGCAGCGTGTTTGTGCATGGTTTCTCGGGCATGGGCAAGAGCGTTCTGATTCGCCGCTTTGTCGACAGTATCCATCGGAGCGAAACGACGATTCTGCTGGAAGGACGCTGCTACGAGCAAGAATCCGTGCCATTTAAGGCGCTGGACAGCCTGATTGACGCTCTTGTCGTCTACCTGTGCGAGTTGCCCGCGGCGACGCTGGTCACGCTGATGCCGAATGACACGTTGCCTCTGGTTCGCTTGTTTCCCGTATTCGGGCAGGTGCCTGGTGCTACCGATGCCGACAAGCCTTCGGTGGAAAGCGCGGATCAACAGGAGTTTCGGCAGCGGGCACTCACAACGTTGAGAGATCTGCTAGGGAATCTTGGTCAAAAACAGCCAGTCGTGTTGTACATCGACGACCTGCAATGGGGTGACGAGGACAGCTCTAATCTGCTGGCAGACCTCGTGCGTCCACCGGAAAGTCCCCGTCTCCTGTTGCTCGGCTCGTATCGGCGTGAGGACGTGGAGACGAGTCCTGCACTGCGGGTTCTGGCGGATGCTTATCAGCGAGGACAGGACCATCCGCACCGACAGGAGTTGGCTGTTGATGCGTTGTCGGAAACTGACGCCAGCCGACTGGCCCTGAGCCTCCTGGGACGTGACAGCCAGCGAGAAAAGCAGATTGCGGAGCGCATTGGCAAGGAGTCCGGTGGATCACCGTTCTTCGTGTGGGAACTGGCGCAGCACGTTCAGGACGATGCTTCAGCCAGCGTTGGCACGCTGGAGCTGGACGAAGTGATCTGGTCGCGCGTTTGCCGATTGTCTGAGGAATCGCGTCGGCTGCTGGAAGTGATTGCTGTGGCCGGTCGCCCGATGCGTGCATCCGAGGCTTATCAGACGATCGACGAGAGAACTCACGGACCGAGTCTGCTGGCACAACTGCGGACCAGCAACTTTGTGCGGACAACAGAGCAGGAAGATGACACGGTCGTCGAAACGTATCACGACCGTATCCGTGAGTCCGTCGTCAATCACCTGGCCGCCGGAAAAGTGCGGGGGCATCACCTGAAGATCGCGCTGGTGATCGAGCAGACGGCGAGTTTCAGTCTGTCAGAAGTCGAGTCGCACATTCACCGCACGCCCGACTTTGCCGAGCCCGGTGAGCCGATGAGAATCGATCATCGGCAATGGCAACGCGTGTTTGACCTAGCGTACTTTTTCGACGCGGCCGACAAGCCGGAGCGTGCGCTGCCATACGCACTGGTTGCCGCCGAGCGTGCACGGTCTCAGAACGCACTCGATGTCGCCGAACAGCAGTTTGACATTGCTCGTCACGGCGCGGACGAAAGTGGATCAGGCGACGCCCTGCGATTTCGGATTGCGGAAGGGTTGGGCGATGTGCTGGTGATGCGTGGGCGATACCAACGGGCAGACCAGCAGTTTCAGATGGCACGGCAATTGGCGGACCTCGGTCTTGTCCAGGCTCGGGTCGACGGCAAGCGAGGCTGGATCGGTTACAAGACCGGGGAAATGGACAGTTCGAACGCACACTTCGAACGCGCTTTGAGTGCCACGGGAACTCCTGTTCCGTCGAACCTGCTGAGACAGTTGCTCGCGCTTACCTGGGAAGGCGGCATTCAGGTTCTGCACACGTGGTTTCCAGGTGCCCTGACGGGCAAGCGGTCTGCAGATGCAGACGGGGGTTCCATCGATCTGATTCGGGCGGCGCTGCATGACGGCCTGGGTTATCCCTACTTTTTCGCCAAAGGGCCGATCCCGGTCCTGTGGACTCACCTGCGGCATATGAACCGGGTCCAGTCTCTGTGGGGCGCGGATTATGCGGCGGTTTTTGCAGCGTGGGAGCTGTTTTCTCCGTAAGGTCGCAGTCCGGCGGGATAGGCGGCCCTCAGAGTTGCCCCGTAGGTGGCGCTCCAAC
>Ga0302123_10000393_pt1 | contig 35567 bp, 30 predicted proteins | sample CB21_321_MG_FD_203109 | JGI IMG/M metagenome (GOLD analysis project Ga0302123, IMG submission 203109) | Marine microbial communities from Western Arctic Ocean, Canada - CB21_32.1 | ecosystem: Environmental > Aquatic > Marine > Oceanic | place: Canada: Western Arctic Ocean | collected 2017-09-28 | reverse complement strand
TCACAAAGCACAACTACCTTGTGATGGACACGGCCGACCTGGCCGCAACCATAAAGGAAGCGTTCTACATCGCACGCAGCGGCCGGCCCGGTCCCGTCCTGATCGACATCCCCCGAGACGTCCAAGCCGGGGAGATCGAGTTCGACGAGGCCGAGTGGGACAAGCCGGTCTCACTGCGCGGCTATAACCCACCGACTACCGCTGAAGAAAGCGAAGTCGCAGCAGCAGCAGCGCTGATTAATGAGGCCGAACGCCCGGTCATCCTGGCCGGACACGGCGTCATCATCTCGCGCGCTTACAAAGAACTGCGGGAACTGGCTGAAAACGCCCAGATCCCGGTGATCACTACGATGTTGGGCATCAGCGCATTCCCTGAGGACCACGTGCTCAGCACCGGGTTCCCGGGCATGCACGGCATGGCATATTCCAGCCTCGCACTGGACCAGGCGGACCTGATAGTCAACATCGGCGGTCGCTTCGATGACCGGATCACCGGCGATACGAAACGATTCGCACCGAACGCCAAAAAGATTCATATCGACATCGACCCGGCAGAACTGGGCAAGAACGTCAAGGTCGAAGCCCCGGTGATGGGAGACGTGAAACACGTCCTCAATCAGCTGAACCCGCAGGTCAACAAGACGACCCACACCAAGTGGATCCAGCACGTCGAACAACTCAAAGCGGACCACCCGTCTTTGAAGATCCGTGAGACCGAAGAACTGCTTGGGCAGCACGTCGTTAAGGCGATTTCAGACGCCACAAAGGGCGACGCTCTGATCGTATCTGGCGTTGGACAACACCAGATGTGGGCGGCGCAGCACTACCAGTTCAAGAACGCCAACTCATGGTTCTCGTCCGGCGGCGCCGGAACGATGGGCTATGAGGTTCCGGCGGCGATGGGCGCTCAGCTCGCGCACCCGGATAAAGAGGTCTGGACGTTCGCCGGCGACGGCGGCATACAGATGACCCTGTCCGAGTTTGCGACGATCGCCGAGAACAATCTGCCGGTCAAGATCGCGATCCTGAACAACAACATGCTCGGGATGATCACGCAGTGGCAGGACATGGTGTTCGACAAGAACTTCTACGCAAACACTTACACCGGCAACCCGGACTTCGTGAAACTGGCGGACGCCTACGGCATCAAAGCCCTGAGAGTGACGAACCAGGACGAGATGGAAGGCGCAATCAATGCCGCTCGCGCCCACGACGGGCCGTTCATCATCGACTTCGTCATCTACCGGGACGAAAACGTGTTCCCAATGATCCCGTCTGGTCAGTCCGTGGCCCAACTAATAGAGGAGAACCTCTAATGGTGGAAATAATGGCTAACGGACTGGCGCGACGAACGCTCGTCGCGCTGGTCGAAAACAAGCCCGGCGTCCTGGCCCGTATTGCGAGCCTGTTCCGACGACGCGGCATCAACATCGCCAGCCTCGCCGTGGGAGCTTCCGAGCAGAGAGATCTCTCCCGGATGACCTTTGTGGCGGAGGGCGATCCATCGACCGTCGGTCACATCGCAAAACATCTGGACAAGCTGATCGAGGTTGTAGAGGTGGCAGACATCAGCGACAACAACGTCGTGTGGCGTGAAATGGCTATGGTCCGAGTCAAAGCGGATCCTGAAAGCCGACACCGCGTCATCCAGCTTGCGAACATCTTCCGGGTCAGCATCGTCGACGTAGGCGCAGAGGCCCTGACGATGGAGATTACGGGTGATACGGCAAAGATCGACTCCATGATCACCTTGATGGATGAGTTCGGAGTTGAGCAGGTCATGCGCACCGGACGGGTCGCAATGCTGCGCTCTGCGCTTTCGCAGGGCGACGAAGACGGTACCTACGGCGATCAGATCAGCAGTAACATCATCGCCCGCGAGGGTCTGGGATCCGGCAGCGTCTAATCTGGGCCCCAATAACACCGAGACAAACCCGACACCCGTTAATCAACTAAAGCGGCGTTTAAACGCCAAAAGGAATCTGGATGGCGACTCTCTACTACGACAAGGACATCGACACGACTCCATTGAAGGAGTCAAAGATCGCGATCCTCGGCTATGGCAGCCAGGGCCACGCACACGCCCAAAATTTGCATGACAGCGGTTTTGACGTAGTGGTCGGCCTCTACGAAGGCTCAAAATCCAAGGCCAAGGCCGAGGAAGACGGACTGGAAGTCATGACCGTTGCGGACGCTGCGAAGGCGGCGGACGTCGTGATGTTCTGCCTCCCGGACACGACAGTGGCCAAGGTGTATACGGACGAGGTCGCTGACAACCTGGAGGCGGGCAACATGCTGATGTTCGCCCACGGTTTCGTCATCCACTACAAACAGGTCGAGCCTCCAGAGGGCGTCGACGTCACGATGATCGCACCCAAGGCCCCCGGCCACCGCGTACGAGCGGTGTTCGAGCGAGGGCTCGGCGTACCGTCCCTGATCGCTGTCCACCAGGACGCCACAGGGAACGCTCATGCCCGTGCGCTGGCCTACGGCGCAGGTATCGGCAGCGGCCGCGCAGGAATCCTTGAGACGACATTCAAAGAGGAAACGGAGACCGACCTCTTCGGCGAGCAGGCCGTTCTCTGCGGCGGAGTTACGTCCCTTATCAAGGCCGGCTTCGAGGTGCTCACAGAAGCCGGTTACCAGCCGGAGTCGGCCTACTTTGAAGTTCTCCACGAGCTGAAGTTGATCGTGGACCTCATCTACACCGGCGGCCTGGAAGGTATGCGCCACTCCATCAGCACGACAGCGGAGTACGGCGACTACACCCGGGGACCGGAAATCATCGGCCCTGAGGTCAAGGAAAACATGCAAGAGGTTCTCAGGCAGATCCAGTCCGGCGAGTTCGCCCGGGAATGGATTGCGGAGAACGACGAAGGTCTGCACCGCTACAAGGCGTTGCAGGCGGCAGACGTATCTCACCCGGTTGAAGAGATCGGCCGTGAGCTGCGCAGCATGATGCCCTGGCTGGAGTCGACAACCTAACCCCGAAAATATGGCCGCACCCTGGAGCGTTTGAGACAGCACTCTGAGGCAAAACGTAGCACCCTGAGGTTCTCGAAGGGCGCTTACAGGGACCGCGTCAATCAGGACCGGGGCGGGAGTTCAAAAATGGCAGAGACCGACGTAGCAAACAACGACAAAGTCATCATCTTCGACACCACCCTCAGGGATGGTGAGCAGTCAGCCGGAGCCGGCCTGACTCCGGAGGAAAAGTTCCGGATAGCGCGGCAGCTCCAGAAACTTGGTGTCGACGTGATCGAGGCCGGGTTTGCCGCAAGCTCCCCCGGAGACTTTGAAGCCGTCCAGCAGATCGCCCGTGAGATCAAGGGCCCAATCATCTGCTCGCTCGCCCGCGCAGTGCCCGGTGATATTGATGCGGCGTGGGAAGCGATCAAGGACGCCGAGCGCCCGCGCATCCACACCTTCCTTTCGACCTCTGAGATCCACATGGCGCACCAAATGCGCAAAGGCGCAGAGGACATCCTCGGGATGGCCGTTGACGCTGTGACCCGGGCAAAAGCGCTCTGCGACGACGTCGAGTTCTCGCCGATGGACGCCACGCGGACGGACCCCGTATGGCTCTACAAACTGGTCGAAGCGGTGATCGACGCCGGAGCGACTACCGTCAACATCCCGGACACCGTCGGTTACTCAAACCCGGAAGAGTTTGGAGCGCTCATCAAGGGCGTCTTCGATAACGTTCCGAACATCGACAAAGCCACCATAAGCGTCCACTGCCACAACGACCTCGGACTAGCCGCCGCCAACAGCCTGGCCGCGGTGGAAAACGGGGCACGGCAGGTTGAGGGGTGCATCAACGGGCTTGGCGAACGCGCCGGAAACGCCTCTCTAGAAGAGGTGATCATGGCTCTGGAAACCCGCCAGGACCACTACGGCGTCAAGAGCAATATCAATACCAAAGAGATCGGCCCATCAAGTCGGCTGGTTGCGGACCTGTTCGGGTTCGCCATCCAGCCGAACAAGGCCATCGTCGGTCAGAACGCTTTCAGACACGGCTCGGGCATCCACCAGGACGCCTATATCAAAGAACGCACAACGTTCGAGATCATGGAGCCGGAGTCTGTCGGCTGGCGTGGCGAGGCCATCGTCATGGGTAAGCTCTCAGGCCGGGCGGGACTCCGATCACGACTCGGCGATCTGGGATTCGAGCTCAGCGATGAGGAACTGACCGATCTGTTCCCGCGGTACAAGGACCTGGCCGACACCAAGCGTGAGGTCACTGACTTTGACCTGCAGGCGCTAATGTCGGAGCACCACCGCTCGTCCGACACGTCTCCTCAGTATCGATTCGAGGGCGTGAAAGTTGAGGCCGGGGACATGGTGACGCCGGTTGCAACGGTGACCGTGGGACTCCCAGACGGAGGCACGAAAACCGCCACGGCGGAGGGCACAGGACCGGTAGACGCCGTATGTAAGGCGGTCGACCAGATCGTCGAACAGTCGTGCAACCTGACCGAGTTTGCGGTGGCATCCGTAACGGACGGCATCGACGCCATTGGCGAGGTGACGATCCGTGTCGAGGACGAGGCTGGTCACATCTACGCTGGACGTGGCGGCGACACCGACATAATCGTCGCCTCCGCAAAGGCGTACATCAACGCAATTAACCGGATGAGCGTTCTCGGTCCTGATCAGACCGAGCTAACCTTCTCCGAGTAAGCGACAAGTAATAACTAAAACCGTAATTCTGTCCGGGGCCCGATAGCCCCTCCCAGTATCAAAGCCGACATTAAAAATGGAGAGATTGATTCAAGCCATGCCTAAGACGATGTTCGAGAAGATCTGGGAGAAGCACGTTGTACAGGAAGAGGAAGGTAAACCTTCTCTTCTTTACATCGACCTCCACCTCATCCACGAGGTGACATCGCCACAGGCGTTTGAAGGTCTCCGACTGGCCGAACGCAAGGTCCGAAGGCCCGATCTAGTACTTGCCGTGGCGGACCACGACGTCCCGACCACGCCACGCGATACAGAAGTGGTGATCGAAGACCCGATCGCGAAACAACAGTTGGACACGCTGAACGACAACACACGCGACTTTGGCATAGAACTTTTTGACATGTACTCCCCGGAACAGGGCATCGTCCACGTGATCGGCCCGGAGATGGGCGCAACCCAGCCCGGTATGACCATCGTCTGCGGAGACAGCCACACCGCAACCCACGGCGCGTTCGGCGCGCTGGCGTTCGGTATCGGCACCTCAGAGGTGGAGCACGTGCTCGCCACGCAGTGCCTGATGCAGGCACGCCCGAAGACGATGGAAGTTCGCGTAAGCGGTGACCTCCAAGCCGGAGTAACCGGGAAAGACCTGATCCTGTCCATCATCGGACAGATCGGTGTCGCTGGCGGCGTAGGGCACGTTATCGAGTACACAGGTCAGGCGATCCGAGACCTCTCTATGGAGGCCCGAATGACCGTATGCAATATGAGCATCGAAGGCGGCGCACGGGCCGGGATGATCGCCCCGGACGAGAAGACATTTGATTACCTGAGAGGCCGCAAAAAGGTCCCGCACGGCGCAGCTTATGACGAGGCGGTAGAAGGCTGGAAGCAGTTCACAACCGACGAAGGCGCTGAGTTCGACGCAATAGTCGAGATCGACGCATCAGCGATCGAGCCACGGGTTACCTGGGGCACCAACCCCGGTCAGGTCGCCGAGATCACCGGAAACGTGCCGTCTCCAGAGGATTTCGAGTCGCCTGATGAGCAGGAAAATGCTGCTCGAGCCCTGGACTACATGGGCCTCACCGCCGGACAGCGCGTCACGGACATTAAAATCGACCGGGTATTCATCGGCTCCTGCACCAACGGCAGGATCGAGGACATTCGGGCCGCCGCCGAGATCGCAAAGGGCCGCAAAGTAGCGCCGGGCGTTCGCGCCATGGTGGTGCCTGGCTCAACGCCTATGAAGAAAATGGCGGAGGAAGAAGGACTGGATCAGATCCTGATCGACGCCGGTTTCGAGTGGCGGACGGCAGGGTGTTCCATGTGCCTGGGAATGAACCCGGACATCCTCGCACCCGGCGAGCGCTGCGCTTCAACATCCAACCGTAACTTTGAAGGACGACAGGGTCGTGGCGGACGCACGCACCTTGTTAGTCCAGAGATGGCGGCGGCGGCGGCAATCGAAGGCCATTTCGTTGACGTACGAGACTGGGAGAGCGTGGAGGCTTAAACGCCTCCACTTCAGCAGCGGCAACAGCCCGGCACCGTAGCCGGCACTGACGCGAGCATCCGGTCAACATATGACTCCCAACCAAGATCAGCCCCGCTACCAATCGGGGGCGACGCTATTCAGGGCGCTAGCCGGAATCGTGGCCCTGATGATGATTCTCTCGCTCGCACTGGCCTGGGTCGATAGCAAGATGCTAAATGTCATCAATGACTACAAATCCTCCGGGCTAACGAATCTTCCGTCAAACAGCGCCAACACTCAGGAGCTTCTGAGTTTCGCCGATGAACAGGCGATCGAATGTGAATCCATAGAGGACCTGGTCGCCGAGACGACCGCATGTTCCACGTTGGTCGACATTGCCCGGACCATGAACGACTACCGGTTGAATCGCTCCCTGGTCTGGTCCTTCATCCTCCTGTCCAACATCGCACTCATCATCACGTTCGCCCTTTTCATACACCGTGCCAGTTCCAATCTTCAACACCTACGTATTGCGGGTCAAAAGTACACACCGGGATGGGTAGTCGGCTGGTTTTTTATACCGATAATGAATCTGGTCAAACCCACCCGTATCGTTAGGGAACTTGCGCAGGCATCTGGGTCCTCGGATACCAAAAACCGACGAGCGTGGCAGAATGCTAGAACTTCAGACGGAAAAATCATTACCTCATGGTGGACATTTGTTATCGCCGCTATCCTGTTCGGACCCAGAGGGATTGGTTTTTTTGTCGGACGCGAAGACATAGGAGACTGGGCGGAAGCGGGACGATTGCTGGTCTTGTCAGACCTTTTTCAGGTCCTACCGCTAGGATTAACGGTTATTGTTGTGTACCGGCTTCATCGGGCACAAGAAATCAGGCATAATCTCGTGCTGGCCCGGCGAAAACGGTCGGAAAATAATTCGTAACCCAGAAACCGCCACAATCTGGAGAGGAGCCCTGCCCTCACAGGCATAGCTCCTCAAAAATCTGAGACTACCGAGCAACAGGACAAAACATTGGATCCTCTCAAAAAAGTAACCGGGATTGTCGCTCCGCTTGACATGGCGAACGTGGACACAGACCAGGTCATCCCAAAACAGTTCTTGAAGCGGATTGAACGGACCGGTTTCGGCGAGTTCGCATTCTTCAACTGGAGATACCTGGAAGACGGCGTCCCCAATCCTGATTTCATCCTCAATAGGGCGGAATACCAGAACGCCCCAATTCTCGTTGCCGGACCCAACTTCGGTTCAGGTTCATCTCGGGAGCATGCGCCCTGGGCGTTGAAGGAATACGGCTTCACGGCCATCATCGCCCCAAGTTTTGGCGATATCTTCAGAAGCAACTGCTTTCAGAACGGCATGGCGCCCGTCATTCTTTCTCAGGCCAGTGTGGACACCATCCTGGCCCGTGCGCTTCGGAATCCCGGCTACACCTTGACCGTGGACGTAGAAGCCAGACGCGTTTACGACGATGAAGACTTCTCGGAATCTTTCGAGATGGAGCCCTTCCGTCAGGAATCTCTGGTCCAGGGCCTCGACGAGATCGAACGCTCACTCCAGAACAACAACGAAATTACCGACTTTGAAGAGGCGCACCCAGCACGCTGGTAGTCGCCCAAAACGGAGAAAAGAACCTTGGACCTAAAGATCGCTGTCATCGGTGGGGACGGGATTGGACCGGAAGTCACGGCCGAATCCGTAAAAGTGCTCGACGCCATCGGACGACGTTACGGGCACGATTTCACCTGGAGAACTGGTGAAATGGGCGGCTGTGCAATAGACAAATACGGCACACCGCTACCCGCAGAGACGATGGACACGATTCTCGGGTGTGATGCCATCCTGTTCGGTGCCGTGGGCGGACCGAAGTGGGACGACCCGCGAGCGAAAACCCGACCTGAAGACGGCATCCTCCGCATACGCAAAGAACTTGGCCTGTTCGCAAACGTCCGGCCGATCAAGGTTTACCCGGATCTTGTGGGCTCCTCCCCGCTCCGCCCGGAGCGGTTGGAGGGCGTCGACATGGTTATCCTCCGGGAGCTGACCGGTGGCCTGTATTTTGGCCGACCCAAAAAGCGCTGGGAGAATGCCAGGGGACGACGAGCTGTCGATACCCTCTCGTACACCGAGAAGGAAATTGAACGAATCGTACGCGTCGGCTTCGAAATGGCGCGCAATCGCCGCAAGAAGCTCACTTCTGTCGACAAGGCGAACGTGCTTGAAACCGGCCGTCTATGGCGTGAAATCACCACCGAGCTCCACCACGAGTACCGTGACGTGGAACTGGACCATGTATTGGTAGATAACGCAGCAATGCAGTTGATCACCAACCCGGCGCAGTTTGACGTGATCGTGACAGAAAACACCTTCGGCGACATCCTCTCGGATGAGGCGTCCGTGCTGTCCGGTTCCATGGGAATGCTTCCGTCGGCCAGCCTGACCAGCCCGCCGCCGAAAAAGGGTGTCCGTCGCCGTCGTGGTGGAAAGCCCGCGTTGTACGAACCCATCCACGGCAGTGCCCCGGACATCTCTGGACACGGCGTGGCCAACCCGGTCGCATCACTCATCAGCAGTGCATTTATGCTTCGGTGGTCGTTTGGCCTTCACGAAGAGGCAGACGCCATCGAAAAAGCCATCGACGCAGTCATGTCTGAAGGATTCCGAACGCGTGACATCGCTGACGAAGGCGACAAGTGCATCGGCACGGTCCAGTTCGGCGACATGGTGGCAAGCGCCGTCGGAGGTTAGTCCCCCGGAGTGTGGTCTATTTAACCGTCGTTCCCGCACCAGGCGGGAATGACGGAACCCGATCCACAAGGCCGTTAGCGCCTGTGGATGCACACGTGCCGACTTCAACGGTCATGCGCACAAAAGCTCGGTGTCGGGTGTCTTACCTATCTCGCGGTCGATCAGACGGTGACCTGAAAGAGATCGAGCGAGTGTACGGAAAGCTATTGCCTCACGCCGGGATCATCACAGACGTAGCTTTGGTGCCGTACGACAGACACATGGGAATGTTCACCGCAGCGCTTGGCCGACACGATGATGCGGTGAGCATTTTGAGGCATCTATGGATGCTTTGTCGTAAAGGCGAGTTCCGGCTCTAACTGGCCTGGACGCAATCTGACTATGCCCAGATACTGTTGGATCGCGATGCCGAGAGTGACAGCGAGAAGGCTACGAGCCTTCACGATAAAGCACTTGCGCCCGCCCGCGAAATGGGCATGCAGCCCCTGGTCGAACGAATACTGGCTCGACGGGAAATTCTCAGGGCCTGATCCCGCGCCGACACACTTTCGACGTTCACTTCCTTGTGATCCTACCGGCATAATGTGTCGGTTCTGTAATCCACCAGCCGGGAGCCTGCTTTGACCGGACCGCTCAAGAAGCGCACACGCATGTCCATGCACTGGGGCGTTTATGACGTCGACGTAGAAGACGGCCAGATAGTCGCGGCGCATCCGTGGGCTGACGATCCCGATCCATCTCCCATCGGCCAGTCGATCCCGAGCGCGGTCCACCACAAATCCCGGATCACACAGCCCATGGTCCGAAGCGGCTGGCTGGAACACGGTCCCCAGGCGAATCGTGGCGGTCGTGGGAGCGAGCCCTTCGTTCCTGTCAGTTGGGAGCGGGCGTTCGAGCTGGTCGGAAACGAACTCACCCGGGTTATACACACCCACGGGAACAAGGCCATATACGGCGGCTCTTACGGCTGGGCGTCGGCAGGCCGGTTCCATCACGCACTGAGCCAGATCCACCGCTTCCTCAACACCATCGGCGGCTACACAGCCTCCAGCAATACCTACAGTTCCGCCGCCAGCGAGGTCATAGTCCCGCACGTCTTCGGGATCGGCCACATGCTGTTCACGCAGGAGCAAACCGTGTGGCCCGTGATTGCGGAGCACACCGGGCTAATCGTCATGTTCGGTGGAATGCCGCCCAAGAACACGCAGATCAGCGCCGGCGGTGCGGGCAAACACACGGCGCAGCACTGGCTAAATCGTTGCAAATTGAACGGCGTAGAGTTCGTCAACATCAGCCCGCTACGAGAAGACGCCGCCGAAAATCTGGATGCCGAATGGCTGGCCCCGAGGCCGAACTCGGACACGGCGCTCATGCTGGGACTGGCCCACACGCTGGCCGTGGAAGAACTCGCCGACCGGAGCTTTCTCGAGACCCACTGCCACGGATACGACCGTTTTGAGACATACCTCCTTGGCCAGTCAGACGGCCAGCCAAAAGACGCTGACTGGGCTGCTGCGATATGCGGCATCCCGGCGGACAAGATCCGTGAACTCGCACGACGTATGGCGTCCAAACGCACGCTCGTCACGGTCGCCTACTCGCTACAACGCGGTGACCACGGCGAGCAGCCCTACTGGATGGCAGCGACCCTGGCGGCGATGCTCGGCCAGATCGGCCTACCGGGCGGCGGAGTTGGCTACGGATACGGCGCTTTCGGGCGCACCGGCAGAGAAGCAAGACGCGTCTCCGGCCTGACCTTCCCACAGGGGACCAACCCTGTTCGGGGCTTCATACCGGTCTCCCGAATCACGGAGATGCTGGAAAAACCCGGCGAGGAGTTCGACTACAACGGCAGCCGCCTTACCTACCCGGACGCACGCTTGATCTACTGGTGCGGAGGCAACCCGTTCCACCATCACCAGGACCTGAATCGCATGGCGGTGGCATGGCAAAAGCCCGAGACGATCATCCTCAACGAGTCGTTTTGGACCGCCACGGCCCGGCACTCCGACATCGTCCTACCCGCCACCACTTCGTTAGAGCGGAACGACATCGGGCGCGCGCCGGAAGACACCTTTATATTCCCGATGCAGCAGGCGATCCCGCCGGTTGGTCAGGCGCGAAGCGATTACGACATATTCGCCGGGATAGCGGCGCAAATGGGCGTGGATGACGCGTTCACCGAGGGTCGAACCGAAGACGACTGGCTGCGTCATCTTTACGGCGGATTCCGTGAACAACTTAAACGACGAGAAGACATCGATATTCCCGAGTTCGATGACTTCTGGAAGGACGGCGAGCTGGAGCTGCCGACCGGGGAGTTTGACCGGGTTCACCTGTCCGAGTTCCGAAACGACCCGGTTAATAACCCGCTCAAGACGCCGTCGGGCAAGATCGAGATATTCTCTGAGACTATCGACAGTTTTAACTACGACGACTGCCCGGGTCACCCCACATGGCTGGAGCCCGTTGAATGGCTGGGGTCGGAGCGCAGCAACTCATTCCCGATCCACCTGATCTCGAACCAGCCAACCACCCGGTTGCACAGCCAGCACGATCCCGGCTCGGTGAGCGTGGCAAGCAAGGTGCAGGGGCGTGAGCCGATAACCGTCAATCCCGTCGACGCAGCATCACGAGGGATCAAAGACGGCGATGTGGTGCGTGTGTTCAACGACCGAGGCCAGTGCCTTGCCGGTGTCAGACTCAGCGATGGCATTCGGCCCGGAGTGGTGAACCTGTCGACGGGAGCCTGGTACGACCCGGTTACGCCCGGAGGGCTAGACCGCCACGGCAACCCCAACGTACTGACGCTGGACAGAGGCACCTCGCGCCTTGCTCAAGGACCGATCTCCCACACAACACTGGTGCAGATCGAGAAGTTTGGGGGAGAGCTACCGCCGGTAGAGGTATTTGACCAACCGGCTATGGTGAAGCGCCAGGAGTCCGCAGGATTCTCCGGTTTCGCAACGGGCCGTCCAACCAAAAGGCAACCTGAGTGGAGCGAAGGATCTCGCAGATCACCGTCGTCAAGCTGACCAGACGCGCAAACGATTTCCGACGGCGAGATTCTTCGTCGCAAGCTCCTCAGAATGACAATTCGCTTGAAGCTCGTGCTACCTGCGAACACCTAAGTCCTCTATCAAGCGGGCCCAGACAAGCCGCCCCCCCTCTCACGCCAATATCACCTATCATCCCGGCGTGAGAGGAACCACGTTGACCAACAACAGCTTCGAAATAGGGCCGCAGCGCTGCAGCGGACTCGTATTCGTATTCGATGCTGATAGTCCGGTTCAATCCCCCGGAAGACGGCGACCACTGGCAAATCCCCGGAGGCGGCAGCGAACCCGGGGAATCGTTACACGATTGCCTCATACGTGAGATGCGTGAAGAAACCGAGCTAATCATAGAACCGGGTGTATTTCGATATATATGCCACGTAGTCGACGGCAACATCATCCGCCCTCACATGTACTTTGAAGCGACCGCTATCGGCGGTTCGTTAGACGACCGAAGCGGCATGACCTCGGAAGAGGCAAAGTGGTTCGTAGAGCGCGCCGAAGTTCTTGAACGCCCAATGTTCCCGCAACACGGTGTCTGGGACAGGGTCTGGAAAGACCGTGAACGCGGCTATCCAGGACCTGAACACCTCGGCACATTCACCTGGACCGGAGCAAAAATCTGTTAGCAACACGCCCGAACCATCTCGCTTCTGCTGCCCACCAACAAGCACCCGCCTTAACACAGTTAGACCGACAGGAGGCCCACAAACATGTCGACCCGTAAGTTCACCGGCAACCCATCCCAGGTGATGGTTGAGCAACTCGCTGCGTCCGGCGTGAAGTACGTGTTCTACAACTCCGGCTCACGTGAAGCTATGTTCTTCGACGCCCTCCACGTCAACCCGGACGTGAATGGCATCCTGGCCCTGCATGAAGGCCCGGTGGCTGCGATGGCCGGCGGTTACGCACAGGTACAGGGCGACCCGGCGGTGATGGTGGTCCACCTGGGCGCAGGACTCGCGCAGTCGCTCGGACAGCTCTTCAATGCCTGGAACGGCGGCCTTCCTGTTGTGGTGATCTCATTCCACGGCGACACAGGCAGCTTTGCCGATTCGGTAATGCTGAACATTGACCACGACTTCGGGCCGACCCACCTGTCGGCCCCGTTCACCAAAGCCGGCTGGTCCATCATCGAACCCGAAGGCCTGCCCGAGGCGATCGAGCGCGCCATCAAGGTGGCTACTGCTGCCCCCACCGGTCCGGTACACCTCGCCGTGTACGACCGACTACTGGACGCCGGACCCGTAACTGTGGACATCGTCGCATCCAAAGCGCCGCCCATCCGGGCCGGGCACGCCGACGACTCCGACCTGATAGAGATCGCAGCCGCCCTCGACGCCGCCGAACGACCAATGCTGTACATCGGCGACGGTATCGCAAAAAGCGGCGCAACAGCGGCCGTCACGGCGCTTGCGGAACACTTTGGCGCAGCGGTGGGCGTTGCATCCCCGGACCTCGTCGGCATGTCGATGGCGCACCAGTTGCACTGCGGTCCTTTTGGGCCAGCGGCAGCGACCGTGAAGCCTGACTGCATCTTCGCCATCGGCGTCCGGCACACAGGAGCCGGAACTCCCGGCGACTACGCCACCCTGAAATCGGTGAACAAAGTATTCGCCATCGGCTCCGACATCAATTACCTCCAGAACTTCCCGTCACTGGACAACGGAATCGTGGCCGACGAGAACAAGGCCATAAGTCGGTTGCTGGAGATATCTCGCAACGCAATCGATGGCGGCGAAGACGAGTATGCAGATCGTCGAAAGACGGTGCTGAGCCAAGCGGCAGCGCTGAGAGCCGCCCGCCGTGCTGATCTTCAACCCGGCGACGACCACATCATGCCGGGACGAGTGCGACCGCTCGTGCTGCTGGACGCCATCGAAGAAGAACTTGCGCGGATCGGCGGCGGCATCATCACATCTGAGCAGTTCGCCATACAGCTCGAGTGCATGGCCGAGGTACAGGGCGGCGGGGTGAACACGCATCTCAGGCGCCCCGGTGAGTCCGAGGGCTGGGGCATGGGCGCAGCCGCCGGCGCAAAGGTCGCAGCACCCGACACGCCGGTGATCGGCCTGGTTGGTGACGGCTCCGTCTACTACTCCGATAACGTCTTCTGGACCGCCGTCGCACATGGCATTCCCGTGCTCTACATAATCCCGAATAACGCCGCCTACGGCATCGTTTCCAGGATATTTGCAGCCACAGGCGGGGTCATGACGGAGACCGGCACGTTTGCCGGTGTCGGGCTTGAGGGCATCGACCCGTTAGGACTGGCCCGCGCATACGGACTTGATGGTGAGCGTGTGGATGACGAGGCGGAAGTGTCCGGCACAATCGCGCGCGCCCTGGCCATTGTTGAAGATGAAAAACGACCGTACGTGCTGGACGTGCGCCTGCCGTCCGGCCTCCCTGAGGGCTCCACCGCAGCGGAACCCTTCCGCCTGTCGGACGCATAGATCATACGGCCCTAAACGACCACAACCGAAAGGCTCAGGTAACGCATGACTGCCGCCATGCCCGATTACGAATCCGGCTACGTAGACGTCAACGACACAAAGCTGTACTACGAGATCTCCGGATCAGGAACGCCCTTGATACTGGTCCACGGCTTCTCGTTGGACCGCCGAATGTGGGACGACCAGTTCGCCATGCTATCCGAGGATTACCGGGTGATCCGTTACGACGTTCGTGGCTTCGGGAAGTCGTCAGACGCCCCAACGACGCCATACTCCTACCCGGACGACTTGCTGGGCCTCATGGATGCGCTTGGCACAGAGAAAGCGCACTTGGTCGGTCTCTCCATGGGGGGAGCTATCGTGGTCGATTTCGCCGTCGAACACCCCTCAAAAATTCTCTCGTTGGTCCCGGTCGACGCCCCACTTGGAGGCGTCGACTGGGTCACCGACTTCCCGCAACGGATGGGTGTCGCGGCGGGGTTGGCAAACGAGGTCGGGATCGAAGCCGCGCTCAAGCTATGGCTGGAGGACGAACTCCTAGTACCGGCGATGAACAATCCGGCGTGCGCTCCCGCGTTAGGAGAGATCATCGGTGATTACTCCGGTTGGCACTGGACCAGCGGTGCGAAGGGCGCCGGGCGCGACACGCCAACCGTAAACTCCCTTGGCGTTATCAACTCGCCGACCCTGGTGATTGTCGGCGAGCACGATCTCATCGACTTTCACGCCATGGGTGACGTGATGGCGGAAGGAATCTCAGGCGCACGCAAAGTCGTCATACCCGGAGTTGGTCACATGTCCAACATGGAGGACCCGGCAACGTTCAACAAGATTCTGTTGGAGTTCCTGTCCGGAGTGGCCTGATACACGCCCTGACCCAAGTACGGATCGCGAGGTCATGCCCGGGTGGGTCATGGATCAGAGATATGAAACCCCGAGGGATTCAACAGCCTTCTAGTCATCGAACCTGCGCGCAGTTTCGTGTTCAGACATTTTTGGCACCGCTAGCCGACCCGCACAAGGTTCCCGGGGTTATCATCCGCAACTATGTCAACAAAAATGACCGGCAAGAAAGCCCTGCTCGAAATGCTCCGGGCCGAGGGCGTCACACACATCTTCGGCAACCCCGGCACCAGTGAATCTCCCTTCCTGGACGCGCTGGAGGATTACCCCGATCTTCGGTACATCCTGACACTGCAAGAAGGCGTCGCAGTCGGGATGGCTGATGGGTACGCGCGCGCCACCAAGAAGGCCGCATTTGTCCAGCTACACATAGACTCCGGCCTCGCCAACGGCATCAGCCTGATGATCGACGCCCTGAACGACGGCACGCCGATGGTGGTGATCTCCGGCAACTACGACACCCGCAAGCTGGCCGAGTTTCGGGCCGACCTGCCGACGCTTGTACGCCCGGTCACGAAGTGGGCCGTCGAAGTAACGCACCCGGACCAGATGCCGAGCGTGATACGACGTGCGTTCAACGAGGCAAACAGCGAGCCAAAAGGGCCCGTGTACGTGGGTCTGGCCGGGAATGCGCTGGACGGCGAGGCGGAGATGAACATCGTCCCGTCTAAGCCGATGTTCACGTCCAGCGCACCAGACCCCGCCGCGCTCGCCCGCATCACGGACGTACTCGCAAACTCCAAGCGCGCGCTGATGCTGCTGGGCAACCGCGTCGCCAAATCCGATGGTGTTGCCGAAGCCGTGCGCATCGCAGAGCTCCTAGGGTTGCCGGTATACACGACCCGCGGCTCCGAGGTCAGCTTCCCGACAAACCATCCGCAGTACATGGGTGCACTCGCCACACGCCGTCGAGAACACAGACAGCTTCTCGACGACGCCGACGCTCTGCTCGCCGTAGGCGCAGAGGTGTTCGCCGATCTCTTCTACTTCTCCGACGTCCTAATGCCGGAGTCGGCCATCGTGATCCACATCGACCAGCGACCGGGCGCGGTGGGCAAGTCTGAGCCGACAGATATCGGCATCATGGCAAACCCGAAGCTAGCCATGTCGCAACTGGCGGACGCGCTAGAATCAAGCATGACGGACGAGGCCCGCGCCGCCGCCGCTAAACGCACCCAACAGATCTCCAGTGTCCGAACGGAAGCACGTGAGCGATACGCGGAAGCCGCAAAAGCGAAGTGGCACAACGTCCCGATGTCGCCCGACCGTGCGCTCTCTGAAATAGCTGACGCCCTCCCACCGCGGACCATCGTGGTGGACGATTCATCCAGCCACCGACTGTCCTTCAACCACTACATGCAGTCGCTGGCACCGGACGAACTCGTGTCCAAAAAGAGCGGGTCGATCGGATGGGGGCTCGGCGCAACCTTTGGGACCAAGCTGGCCAATCCAGATCGTCCCGTCGTTGGAATACTTGGTGATGGTGGAGCGATGATGACCATCCAGGGACTGTGGTCAGCCGCCAACGACAACATCCCGGGAGTTGTGGTCGTGCTGGACAACGGCGCCTACCGGGTTCTCAAGACCAACATGGACATCTACAAGCGAGACGTCATCAAAGAACCGGAGCCGGGCAGCAACTACCTCTTCATGGACTTCCCCACCCCATTCGATCTCTCGGTAATCGCACAGGGAATGGGCGTTCACGCAGAGCGAATAACCGACCCAACAGAGATAGGTCCGGCGCTGAAACGAGCCTTCGCATCCGGAAAACCAGCGCTACTGGACGTGGTGATCGACGGATCGGTTTAGGAGATCAGCCGAAATTGCAGCGCCTAGGAAACGTAGGAGGAGGTTAGGGGGTGGTTAATCTCTGCCGACAACACTTTCCAACCAGGGACGGCAAACAACAGTCATACCTCGGACCGAGATCCCAGTAAACAGCCACGCGCAACGCCCTGACCTTCAGCGATAATCCCGGCAACGGCACGCCCGTCGTCCCGACGCCAACGGCAACGTGCGGGCATCTCGAAATAGGAGAATCGAATGAGCACCTCATCTACACCGGCACTCCGCTACACCCCGCCAAAAGGCGAGTGGGAACGGCGCGATCCCGGCACGCTTGGATTCGACCCGGCGGCATTATCGGAAGCACTCAAGTTCGCTGAGGCCACAGAAATCGAATGGCCGAGGGATCTTCACGACCGCGCTCCGAAGGGTGAGAAGCATCCGAATGACCGCGCACTAGGCCCGCTGAAAGAGCGCAGCACCCCGGCCGGTCTGGTAATCCGTGGTGGTTACATCGTCGGGGAGTACGGCTACCCTTCCAGCGTCGAGATCACGTTCAGTTGCACCAAAAGCTACATCTCCACGCTGACCGGACAGGCGGTCGACCGCGGCCTGATTAACAACATGAACGACCGGGTCGCCGGTTACATCGACGATGGCGGTTTCAGCTCGGACCACAACTCACAGATCACCTGGCGACACCTTCTGCAACAGACGAACGAATGGGAAGGCGAGCTGTTCGGTCTCCCGGACATGATCGACCGCGGCCGAATCATCAGCACCGGCGCTCAGATGGACGCGGGCCACGACGACGGTCCACTGCCGCGACAAGAGTCCGGCACGTACTGGGAGTACAACGACGTCCGGGTGAACCGGACGGCGCTCTCGCTGCTACGACTCTACGAGGAGTCGCTTCCGGCAGTTCTGAAACGCAATTTCATGGACCCGATAGGTGCATCAGACGGCTGGCAATGGCACGGCTACGAGACCTCTAAAGTCGATCTAAACGGCGAGCAGGTGGAGTCGGTATCGGGTGGCGCCCACTGGGGCGGAGGACTGTGGATCGACACCTACGACCACGCACGATTCGGCCTCCTCTATTCGCGTCGTGGCCGATGGGGCGACAACCAGATCGTCTCCGAAGCGTGGATCGACGCCATGACAGAACCCTGTCCGATCAAGCCCGAGTACGGCTACCTGTGGTGGTTGAATCACGAGGGATCGATCTGCGACCTCGGATCACCGAAAAGCTTCGCAGCGCGCGGAGCCGGCGGGAATCTGGTGTTCATCGAGCCAGAGCGTGACATAGTGATCGTACTTCGCTGGTCTAACGACACGAAAGCCGTGCTGGATCGGATACTGGGTGCGCTGGCGGAGTAGTTAATAACTAGCAGACGAGGAGGACGAAATGGCAAATAAAGGATGGCCTATCGGAAGCATACAGTCGATGGCCGATGGAGTGAATCGCCAAGTAATTGACTATGAAAATTTCGGTACCTTACGGGTGTCCGCAAATGAGAACGAGTTCGTTAAAGTGCCAGCCCAGCATCCTGAAAACTAGCACGAACATGTCGATTCATTTGGTTTTCAACTGCTAGGGTCAGCGAAAGGCGTCGTGAGTCTATTTCTATATTGGTCCAACAAAGGTGACGTACTGTTCCGCGTCGAGGGACCACGGTTACAGCGCGCTGTGAGAAATGGTGCAGGAGCTACGTCTCCGGACAAAGCATGGCAACTAGCAGTCAAGATATGGGCAGATTTTCAATCTGGAAATAAGAGTCGGAAGTAATGCCTGACTACAACATCAAAATGCTCGCAGCCGAGAACGCACTTGTTGGCGAAGGCCCCTGCTGGGACCCGCACGTGGGCGTCCTCTACTGGACCGACATCCGAACAGGTCGCGTCTTCAAGTACGACCCCGAGACCGGGGACAACGACCTAGTGCATCACGGCAAGTACGTCGGCGGTATATCAGTCAACAAGCAGGGTGGGCTGGTTTTCGGTACGTGGGAGGGCGTCATGCTCTGGCGCTCTGACGACGACTTCCAGTGGCTCCACCATGGACCTGTTTACGCCTTCAACGACTGCTTCGCCGGGCCACGTGGTGAGTTCTATGGCGGCGCGTACTGGGACGACAAGCCCGGCTACCTGTTCCGGTTTGAGCCAGACGGTCGAGTAGAGACCATCGCCGAAAACGTCGGTATCTCCAATGGCATGGGCTTCTCCTCAGACACACGGACCTTTTATCACACCGACTCGCTGCTTCGGACCATCTTCGCCTACGACCACAACCCCGAGACCGGCGCACTCTCCAATAAGCGTGAATACGTCAAACTTACCTCGGTCGACGGCATCCCGGACGGTATGACGGTCGATGCCCAGGGCCACGTCTGGTCAGCCAACTGGGGTGGAAGCTGCGTGATCCGATTCGACCCGGACGGCAAAGAAGAACGACGCATCAGCTTCCCGGCCACACAAACCTCCGCGCCCATGTTCGGCGGCGAAGGCTACGGCGATCTTTACGTCACCACGGCCTATGCCAGAACGGGTTCGTCTCCATCAGGGATGGAGCCAAACGGTTACGACTTCAACGCCCATCGCGGCGGCGAATTGTACCGGGCTCACGTCGGCGATCAGGGCATCCACGGCAAACCGGAGTTCGAGGCCAACTTCAACTGGGCGGACCGATAACCAGGATGGAATACGTCAACTTCGGGAAGTCCGGAGTGAAGGTGTCATACGTCCAACGCCGGGTTCCGCAATAACGTGACGGCGGGGTCTCTTCTGGTTACTCTCTGACCTGAGAACACGAACAACTACCTTGAACTCAATGGGAACCCTATGGGGAGCGGCAACTAGTCCGATGGAATACGTCAATTTCGGAAAAGCAGGCGTCAAAATCTCACGCCTGGCACTCGGACTTGGATTTCGCGGCCAATCGGACGCCGACGAGGGTGAACGCGCCATCGAGCGCGCCATCGACCTGGGCATAAACTTCATCGACTGCGCCAACGTGTACGGACTTGAGGACGACCGCGCCAACGCCGGAACGTCTGAGCAGATTCTTGGCCGAATCCTGAAACGACACCGGGATGACCTGTTCATCTCGTCCAAAGTGTTCAGCCCCATCGGCCCCGGACCAAACGACAGCGGCGCGTCCCGATATCACATCATGCGCGAGATCGACCGCACGCTGGGTCGACTCGACACCGATCACATCGACGTCTACATCCTCCACGGCTACGACGATGAGACGCCGTTGGATGAGACGCTCCGTGCGTTGGACGACATCGTCACCGCGGGTAAAACGCGCTACATCGGCGTCTCCAACTACCGCGCGTGGCAGGTCGTGAAGTCGCTCTGGACGCAGGACAAGAACGGCCTCGATCCACTGATCTGCATCCAGAACCCGTACAACCTTCTCAATCGAGACCTGGAACTGGAAATGTTCCCCGCCGTCCAGTCCCACGGCTTCGGCGTCATGACCTACAGCCCGCTCGCCGTAGGGTTGCTCTCCGGAGCCTACGTCCCCGGTGAATCCGCACCGGCAGGGTCGCTCTACGCAACCGTACGGGCCAAGCGATTCGACAGCCACATGGACGACACAACCCGGGTAATTCTGGACGTACTCCATGAAGTAGCCAACGCACACGGCAAAACCGTTGCCCAGACCGCAACCAACTGGGTCCTGTCACATCCCGAAGTGAGCGTCGCCATCACAGGCGGTGACACAGCGGAGCAGATGGACGACAACATCGGGTCTGTCGGCTGGTCGATTACGGACGATGAACGTCAGCGGTTGGACGACGTATCCGCAGGCGGACGGCGGGCGCTGGACTAGCAGTGCTTCCCGACATGTCCTGAGGCTCTTGAAGGACCGAATAGTACGACGACGCTTGTTCGGGCCGATCCGATAAACGCTTCGCCCCTTCACCCGCCCCACTTGCGCGCCCGCGTGAGCTGCGTACACTGACGCCGCGCCGTCAAACGCATCAGCACACCACGCAGAAGGAGGGGCAGGCCACATTGAAGATCGAACGCATCGAGATCTACCCACTTGTGGCCGAGCTTGACGAGCCCTTCGGCTGGTCACAGCGATGGACCAGCGCACGGGCCACTACCGCCGTCAAAGTGATCGCCGACGACGGGACTTACGGCTGGGGAGAGAGCGGCGCCGCCGATTCGATGAAATCGCTGGCCCCGCTCCTAATCGGTGAAGACCCAACGTTACCCGAGGCTGCATGGCAGAAGATCTATAAAGAGATCTACCAGGGGCATGGCTACGCGGGACCCGGAATGATCGCCCTCAGCGCGTTCGACATGGCACTCTGGGACATCACCGGCAAGGTCGCCGGCCGGCCCGTGTCAGAGATGCTCGGCGGCGGCTCCCGCGACCGCATCCCAGTCTACGCCACCGGCCTGTACTACCTTGAGAACGACTACCCGAATCGCATGGCGGAAGAAGCCCGTGGCTACGTCGAAGCCGGGTTCACCGGCGTGAAGATGAAGGTGGGCGGCAAGGAGTTTCTTGACGACGTAAACCGCGTTTATCACATACGTGACGTGATCGGCGAAGACATCCACCTGATGTACGACGCCAACGAGGGCTACGACGTAAAAACGGCGATCGACTTCGGTCGACGGTCCGCCGACGCCGATATCTCCTGGTTTGAAGAGCCATGCAATTCGTACGATCTGGACGCCAATATTCAGGTCCGAAACAACGTCCCGATGCCGACCTCAGGCGGCGAGGGCCGAAAGTCTCGCTACGAGTTCTCTGAAGTGTTCGCAAAACACGCTTTCGACATCGTCCAGCCAGACATCGTGAACGTCGGCGGCATCTCTGAAATGTTCAAGGTCGGGCACATGGCGAACGCATATGGAGTGCAATTCAACCCGCACTTCTGGGGCACCGGAATCAGCCTGTCCGCCACCCTCCACGTTGCCGCATGCCTGCCGTCCAACCCGCCGTCATACGTACCCGAACCCTACGTGAATCAGACGGTGATGGAGTTCGACCGAACCCCACACCCGATCCGCGAAAACCTCACCGACCCCATCTTCGACCAGGTCGAAAGCCACATCACCGTCCCGACATCGCCCGGACTGGGCATAGAGGTCCACGACGATGTGCTGAACAAATATCTGCAAGGGTCTGGTCCGATAGTCATAGACCAACCAGCAAAGACAGCGTGGGGGCGATAACAGCCACAACACCGTAGGGGCGAATGATTATCCGCCCTTCACCAGGACTCCATCACGATGTGATCGCACGACAACACCCTCACCCCAGCCCTCTCCCACCAGGAGAGGGGGGCACATGAAATCCACCTGAACATCAGCAAGCAACCAGGCAGCAAGGAAGCAAACATGAAGATCACGGACGTCACACTCACCCTCTTCGCATGGGACGACATCCCGGCCACCAAATACGGCCAGCTCAGCCAGGAGTTCGCCGGCACATCCCAGATGGGCCTCGTCACCATCACCACAGACGAAGGACTTGAAGGGCACGCCTTCCTTGGCTCTGCTAGCCGAGGCGCAGACATGGACGGACAAACCCTCATTAGCTACCTGAAACCCATCGTCATGGGGCAGAACCCGCTCGACCGAGAACGTCTCTACCAGGGACTTCAGAAGAGCTACCGCAACACAACTCCCCGGGCCATTGGTGCGATCGACATCGCACTCTGGGACCTGTGCGGAAAGATCGCCGGGCTACCCATCCATCAGCTTCTCGGAAGCTATCGACAGAGTGTACCGGCCTACGCCAGTTCCGCCGTCCTCGACTCGCCTGAGGCATACGGCGAGCAAGCAGCGCAATACAAGGCAGACGGCTGGGCGGCGTACAAGATCCACCCGCCGACTGTCAGCGTCGCTGGCGACATTGCCGTCTGCGAAGCCGTCCGAGAAGCGGTCGGCGACGACTACCGGATCATGCTGGACTCCACCTGGGCCTACAACTACTACGAGGCTCTGGCGGTCGGCAAAGTCGCGGAACGACTCGGCTTCTACTGGTACGAAGACCCACTGGCCGACGACGACATGTACAACTACGTCAAGCTCCGAGAGCACATGGACATCCCGATAATGGCGACCGAGTACTCGCCGGGCGGATTCACGGCTTACGCCCCGTGGCTCGTTGCCCAGGCTACCGACTACCTGCGTGGCGACGTCGCCGTTAAGGGCGGGATCACCGCCATCTACAAGACGGCCCACCTCGCCGAGGGCTTCCACCTCAACTACGAGGTCCACCACGGCGGCAATTCGCTCAACAACGTCGCCAACACCCACGTCATCATGGCGATCAAGAACTGCGAATACTTCGAAGTGCTGCTGCCATCGGGGGCGCAGAAGTACGGACTGATCGAGGATATCGACCCGGACGAGAACGGCCTGATCTACGCATTTAACGAGCCGGGACTTGGGGCCAAGATCGACTTCGAGTTGATCGAACGCAAAAAGACGGCGGTGCTTTCGTAAGGGCGTAACTGCCATACGGCCGCACACCCTCATCTAACAACACCGTACCGGCGAATGACTATCCGCCCTTCGCCGATAACTCCACCACCTCCTGATCCGGAGGCAAAGGCATAAAAATGAAAATCACAGACCTGACCATCAAGCTCTTCAACTGGGAGGGCATCCCTCCCCGCAGGCCCGGCGACTCGGCCACAAGCCAGCTCGGACTGGTGACAATCACGACCGACGAAGGCCTCCAGGGCCACGCCTTCCTAGGCTCGTCCGCGGCAACCGCCGAGGATGATGCTCCCGGGCTTATCCGCTACTTGAAGCCACTCGTCATGGGCCAGGATCCGCTGGACCGTGAACGACTCTGGCAGGAGATCTGGACGCGCAACAGACAGGTGACACTCCGGGCCATCGGTGCGGTCGACTGCGCCCTCTGGGACATCGGTGCGAAAGCAGCCGGTCTACCGCTTCACCGGATGCTCGGCTCGTACCGGACCAGCGTCCCCGCATACGCCTCATCGGCTCCGATGGACAAGCTGGAACTCTTCACGGATGAAGTCCAGCACTACATGGAACGAGGCTGGACAGCGTACAAGATCCACCCGCCGCGTATACCGGCATACGACATCGAAGTCTGCGCCGCAGTCCGAGAAGTCGCAGGCCCGGACTTCACGCTGATGCTGGACTCGATGTGGTCGTACGACTACCCGTGGGCCTTGCGCGTCGGCAAGGCGATCGAGGAGATGAACTACTACTGGTACGAAGACCCGTTGCCCGATGACGACCTCGGGGGCTACGTCAAATTGCGGAGTAACCTGGACATCCCGTTGATGGCGACCGAGTACGCACCCGGCGGCGGCTTCACATCCTTTGCGCCGTGGCTTCAGTACGGTGCGACCGACTACCTGCGCGGCGACATCCAGGTGAAGGGTGGCATCACGCCTCTCATCAAGGCGGCCCACATGGCGGAAGGTTTCGGCCTGAACTTTGAAATGCACCACGGCGGCAACTCCCTAAATAACATCGCCCAACTCCACGTAATCATGGCGATCAAGAACTGCGAGTTCTTGGAAGTGCTGCTACCAGATGAGGCCCAGAAGTACGGAATAACCGAAGACATAGAGGTCGACTCAAACGGCATGGCACACGCCATGGAAAAGCCGGGCATCGGCGCCGAGATCGACTTCGACATGATCGAGAAGATGAAGGCGGCGGAGCTGAGTTAAAAGTGTGATGGGAGTGATTAGGGCGTATGGCAATACGCCCACTACTCATCGCCGGTCCAGTGATTGATGCCGGCCAAACAAACCTCTGTCATTCTGAGCCCGAAGCGAAGGATCTCCCGACCGGCACTCCGCCAAATCGTCTCTGCACCTCAAACCTCACCCGGCAAGGGAGAGGGAGCAATCGAACTGACATGTCTATGTTTAAGGAGACGACCGTTGGTACGCGAAAACAGAACCAAAGCAAAACTCGCAACAGGTGGCGTCGCCTTTGGCGTAACCGTCGGTCCTAACGACTCCGACATGGTGGAGATGGCGGGCCTCATGGGGTTCGACTTTGCCATGGTCGACTGCGAGCACGATCTGTTCAACGAGAGTGCCCTGGCCGGGTTGATCCGTACTGCAAACCTGTATGGCATGACCGCCATCGCACGCATGCAGAACAACTTTGAGCTGGCCCTCCACGCCCTCGACGGCGGCGCTCAGGGCATCCTTGTGGCCCGGGTAAAGTCTGCCGACGACGCTCAAGCAATCGTGAACGCCACGAAGTTCCAACCTGAAGGCAAACGAACCATTTTCTTCAGGAGTCGGGGTGGCGGGTACGCACTGGACATTCCATCCCCCGAGCAGTGGACCCTCGACACAAACGCCCAGATCATGGCGGGCTGCATCATGGAAGAAATCGCCGCGGTCGACAACATTGCGGACATACTGGCGGTGCCGGGAATCGACTTCATCGATCTCGGCCCCCTGGACCTATCTCACTCGAAAGGATGGGTCGATCAGGCCGGGCTAGACCAGCTTGTGCACAAGATCGTTTCCGAATCCGTAAAAGCGGGCAAGGCCGTCGTCAGCCCGGCCAGCGCAGACAACATTCCCGACTTGCTCGACCGAGGCTTCCGTATGCTGACAGTCTCGCCCGTCGAATACTTCCAATCAGGCGCAACACAGTTCCTGAGCCGCGGCAGAGAAATACTAGCGTCCAGGGGCATATCGCAGTTATAAGGGGCACCATGCAGGTATCACTGTTCTACGGCGAAAAGGACATCCGGGTCGAGGACCAGCCAACGCCCGAACCCGGCCCCGGCGAGGTGCTGATCGGCATCAAGGCCGCGGGTGTATGCGGCTCCGACCTGCACAACTACCGCGGCAACCGACCCTCAACAAACGACGTTCCGTGGGAACAGGGTCACGAGCTTGCCGGCGTGGTGGAAGCACTTGGGCCGGGTGTGAACGACTTCGCTGTTGGCGACCGCGTCGGCATCGAAGCCGAGCACCTTGTTGGCTGCGGACACTGCCGTGAATGTAAGCGCGGCGACTATCACATCTGCCCGGAGCGCGGCATCGTTCACGGTGCGAAACATGGCAGCCACGGCTTCTCCAGCCACGACGTCACGCTGGCCAGCAACTGCTTTCCTCTGCCCGACCACGTCTCCTTTGACGAGGCGGCGATTCTCGACTGCTACGCCTGTGGCGTCCACGCCGTAAACCGAACGCCCGTGCCGGTGGACGGCACTGTCGTGATCGTGGGCGCAGGTGCAATAGCCCTGACGCTTGGACAGGTCGCAAAGGCATACGGCGCGGGTCGAGTCATCATGGTCGGCACTCGCGTAGAGCCACTCCAAACAGCGGTCGATTCCGGTGCGGCCGACGAATACATCGTGAATGCCGACGAAGATCCGGTGCAGGGTGTTCTCGATCGCACAGAGGGCGAAGGCTCAGAGGTCGTCTTCGAGACGGTCGGCGGCGAATCCCAGCTCATCGCACAGTGCGCGGCGATGGCACGACGAGGTGGCACAGTAAGCGTGGTCGGGTTATTCACACAGCCCCAGACACTGGACTCGCAAACACAGGGCATGGCCAAAGAACTGGTCCTGACCTGGTCCAACAGTTACTCAAGCTGGCATGGCATTTCCGAGTACCAGACGGCACTCGATCTCCTTGCGTCCGACCGACTGAACGCCGGTCCGATCATCACGCACCGGTTCCCCCAGTCCCAGATCGCAGACGCCTTCTCCGCAGCGGACAACAAGCGTGCGTCCGGAGCGATACGCGTGGTGGTCAATCCCTGAACAGGCATGATCGCCTGAACTAACTCTCACCGTGGTTTTTGTTGCCCCCTCTTCCGGTCGGGAGAGGGCTGGGGTGAGGGGTGTGTCGCTCAACGAGCGGCAAGACACTAGCGCGTTGTTAATCTCCCAGATCGGGATTGCCCGTCCCCGCCCTTCAAGAGCCTCAGCGTGGGTGCTTCGCAATCAGAAGGGTTGTGACATCGCCACCAACAACCCACATCCATCACCGCTAAAGTACGCTGCATGTCCACCAAAACCTCCGTCTACATCACAACTTCCCATGACGGCTTCATAGCCCGCACTGACGGCTCGCGGGACTGGCTCGAGCACGATGCGGGCGAAGACGACTACGGCTTCAAGGCATTCATGGACAGCATCGATTCGATGGTCCTGGGACGCACCACCTACCAGCAGTTTCTCAGCTTCGACGTCGAGTGGCCGTACGTCGGAAAGCACGTCATCGTACCCAGCAGCACACTCACAAATGACGACGTTCCCGAAGAGCGGCAAACAGACGTGGATATCGTCAACACAGATCCCGCGGGGCTACTCACCGTCCTTGCAACGCAGGGTTACAAACACGCCTGGATCGATGGAGGAAAGACCGTACAGAGCTTTCTTAACGACGGCCTCATCGACGAAATTACCGTATCACGCATCCCCGTCCTTATCGGCCAGGGCATCCCGCTTTTTGGCGTCCTTGATAGCGACATGAAGCTCAACCACGTCGACACGGTTTCGTATGCATCCGGCGTCGTCCAGTCGAAGTACAGGGTAGTCGAGTAGGCGTTTACATAGGGTGAACCCTGCGGGTCGGGCAAGCCTCCCGCCCCACCGCTACGGTTGCCCTATCCGAGCCCCTAAAGCTCCACGCGGTCTGGCCCTGAATCGAACGCGTAGTACTCGTGTTCGACACGGTCGCCGAGAACCTTCACAACGCGATATCCGGACACATCGTCACCGGCCTGCATTCCTACGGCCGAGGTAGCGATCATCAACATCTCTCCGTCGCTTGCGTAGTTGTTCTTGTGCAGGTGCCCGCCGAACACAGCAGACACATCGTGCTTGCGGAACAAATCCATAAGCGGCCTCCGTCGCTCCAGTGGCAAGTTACCGCCGTAGTCTTCCTCGTCTGCGTTGTCCGTAAACAGCGGGTGATGCGTGAACACGATCCGTCGATCATCGCCGCGCTCGACAGATGCCGCTAGCTCAGACTCGACAAACTGAAGCTGGCTCTCCCACTCGTCCGGGACCTGTGAGGGATTGAAAATGACGGCCGATGACAGCACCACAAATGTCACACTCTTGTGTGTGAAAGAGTGGTAATCCGGCCCGAACTCGTCGCGGTATTTCTCAATCAAATCAAGGACCGCCACGCCGGCGTCGTTGCTTGTGTCCCGGTTGCCCGGCGCCCAGTAAATGGGAATCCCTGAGTCCAACCCGTCCGCAACACGCTTGATCTCGGCCACCTCCACCGGATCCATGTTGTTGTGACTCAGATCACCCGTGACCATCACAAAATCGGGCTTGAGTCGGTTCGCCTCTGCAATAGCCGACTCAAACAACGCAACTTCAGGGCCGATGCCCAGCTCCGGTTCGATACGCCCGGCTGCCACCATGACGCCGAGTTGTGGGTCCGACAGTTGTATGAAAAAGAACGGTTCCCCTAGCATCGTGGGTCAGTGCTCCCCATATCTACAAAGACTAAGTGAGCCACCAGATTAACCGACCACACCGTTGACAGGCATAATGCCCGGTCAACGAACATCCCCGAACGTGATAAGAAATCACGGCCAGCCACCGTCTGATTGGATCAGCCCGATGACACAGATTCTCTCCGCCAACAAACACGGCGTCACCATGCGCACAACTCAGGGGATGCTCGGGGCCGTAGACATCCCGTGGAGCGAAGACCTCACGCTGGACGAGGCCTCATTCCGAGCCCTGCTGGGTCGACTTTCAAGCCTCGGCGCTCACCACCTCTACATCATGGGCACTGCGGGCGAGGGCTACGCCATGACCGACGGTCGATTCCAGCGAGTTGTGGACGTCTTCGTAGACGCCATGCGTGGGACAGGTGTCGGCATGCAAGTAGGCGTGATATCGCTGGCCACAGAAGAGGTGATCGACCGCATCAGGTACGCACATGACCTGGGAGTTCGGTCGTTCCAGATATCACTGCCTTCTTGGGGCGCGGTCACCGACTCCGAAATGCTGACCTACTTCAAAACCGTGTGCGGCGCGTACCCGGACTCCGAATTTCTACACTACAACCTGGCGCGATCCAAACGAATCCTGGGCGGCGACGACTACCGAATGATCCTGGATGAAGTACCAAACCTGGTCGCCGCTAAGCAGAGCACGGCAGACATGGCGCTGGTCAGGAGCTGGATGCAAAAGGCTCCTGAGATGCAGCACTTCATGTTGCAAGGCCCGTACGCCTACGCAACCCAGTTCGGCGAATGCTCCCTGCTCTGCAGCATGCACGGCGTCTACCCAGAACTAACGCGAGAGATGTTCGCCGCCGGCTCTATTGGAGACGTAACACGGACGATGGAGATCGCTGAGGAGTTCAACCGGCACCGGGACGGAATTTTCGGTCACGTCGATCGAGTGATGATAGATGGCGCTTACGACAAATTGCTGGTGTGGCTTACAGACCAGTCATTCCCGCGCCGATTGCTACCTCCATATGAAGGTTTTTCGGACGCCGAGGCCGCCGTTAGCCTCGAATATTTCCGCCGCAGCGCGGGTTAGCGTGTGACGATTCCGTGTGGTGCTAAAACACCCACATGGAATCATAGCCAATCGTAAATACGGCCTGATTTGCAGCGCGCTACCCCGCGATATTGGTGTCGTTGCATCATCGCTTCGACGAAGTCATATTCACAGAATCCTCACGCGCTTTCGCGTGATCCATCACGCCTTCCTCATCAGCACACTGAGATGGGCACCGCAGTCGCCCCAGATCGAGTGGCTTCAGCAGCCAGAGCGGCAGCCAAGCGGGGTTGTTGAGTCCAACTGACCAGGACGTTTGCGGCAATCGGCAATTTTATAACTCGACGTGAGGGGGTTTAGAACCGGTCTCGATACACACCGAGATCGGTCCCATATGGCGAGGAGCTTTAGGCGGTTAGCGGGTTTCTCGCAGACCACCAGGATGTACCCAACCGGGGCAATGGCCAAACCTCCCGGCTTCCACGGTTGCGGTGTGTTTCTCCAAGCGGCGGTACGGGCTACGTCGGGCCCGTCCGCCGCACTTTTTTTGAGCGGTCTTTGAAAAAGGGCCTCTCTTCGCGCCCAGATCCTTCCCTCTTCTCTGCCGGTACTGATACTGGCCGATGGCGAACCCGTCGCCATTTCGCTAACCTGTGCCCACGTCCCGGCACGTACCTCTTACGGTGTCAGGCTGAACGGGACATCCCGAACTTTTATCGCGAGTAATAAGGAACATCGATGACTCAGTTTCGGATCATGGTCAACCGGCACTCGGCGTTCTACTCCCCACTGATCGGCACCGTCGCAGGCGGTTTCCTTGCGGAAGAGGGTCTTGATCCTCACTACGGAGGTGAAGTTCCGCCAGCGACCAACTCCCCGGCTATGCTGGCTGCGGGTGAGATCGAGATCTGCCAGGGTGCCGTATCCGCAAGCTGGGCCTACCTGGAACGCGGCGAGACGCCGCCGATAGTCCACTTTGCACAGATCAACGAGCGCGACGGCTTTTTCGTCGCCGCACGGGAGCCAGACCCGAACTTCACATGGGACAATCTGTCCGGCGCAGACGTTCTTGCGGACCACGGCGGTCAACCGCTTGCCATGTTCAAATACGGTGTCCACAGGATGGGCGTCGACTACGGCTCTCTGAACGCCATCGACGCAGGAAGCACGGCGGAGATCGACGCAGCGTTCCGGTCTGGCACCGGCCAGTACGTCCACCAGCAAGGGCCAGCGCCACAGCAGCTTGAGGCTGACGGCGTCGGACATGTGGTCGCCTCCGTAGGAGAGGCCGTTGGACCCGTCGCCTTCTCCAGCATTCAGGGCACCCGAGAGTTCGTTGCTTCGGACCAGGCCAACGCCTTCATCCGTGCATATAGAAAGTCACGGCAGTGGGTGAACAACGCACCTCCGGAAGAGATCGCAGACAAAGAAGCCTCATTCTTTCCTGGGATCGATAGCGGCGTCCTCGCCGATACCATCCGCTTCTACCAGGGCCTCGGTTGCTGGAATCCGGCCGTCGAAATCTCAAAGGCCAGTTACGAGGCGGCGTTGGACGTATTCCTCCACAGCAACCTCATCACAAAACGCCACGCCTACGAAGACGTAGTTGTGGCCCCACCGGCCGGTTAGAGCTCTGTCCCCCTCGGGGAGAGAAGGTTGGAGGCGGATCAACTTATGCGATTGCTTCTTCACCTACGAATATCACCAAGACACCCACAAAGGACCACCAATGGGATTCGAAGTCTTGCCGATCACCGAAGTCGATTCACACCGCCAGACGGCCACGACGAACGGACTTCGTTACTCGTACCTTGAGTACGGAAATCCCGACAACCCGCCGGTGATCCTGCTGCACGGAGTCTGGAGTACAGGCGCGGTCTGGCACGACATCTCAGTCGCACTATCCGAAACTCACCACGTACGGTCGGTCGATTTCCGTGGCCGCTCCCAGACGGAGTGGTCTCCCGATGGCGACTACTCGACCGAGGCTTATATCGCCGACGTGCTCGGTTTGTACGAGCAGTGGGGTCTCAAGAGCGCCAACGTTATCGGGCACTCCATGGGCGGCGGCGTCGCAACTGCGCTGGCGTCCGAGTACCCGGAACTTGTCGATTCGCTGGTAGTGATCGACGCCGGGCCGGTGATGCGCGCCGGGTCCGCGGTCGAATTCGAGCGCCAACTTGCATCGCTTTCGCAGGACTTCCCAAGCATGGCGGCGGCGCGAGCCTGGCAAAAGCAGGCACTCCCAAACATTTCAGACGACGCCGTTGTACGACGACTCGACGCGCGACTCGTAGAGCGCGACGGACGGGTTGTGTGGCGAGAAGACTCACGCATCCGGACTTCAATGGGTCTGACGGTTCGACCCTCGGATGACGAGATGTGGTCCCGTTTCCTGTCCGTAAAGCCTCGAACCCTGTTCGTACTCGGCGGCAACAGCCAGCTTGTGACGGATGAGGCGGAGAAACGACTGACCACAGAGATGGCTGATGCCTCATCAGCCAGAATCGCAAACGCTGGCCACAACGTCTTCGAGGACAATCACGACGATACGATGACCGCCATCGGAGCGTTTCTGGGCGGTTAAGTTTAGTGAGATCGGGGAAATCTTCTTGGTAAACGATGACGACGAAGTTCAGTCTGTGATCTCCGAGACCGATTTTGAAAATGAATATCGTCTTCAACGTGAGATACAGCGTCAGCCCGATCTGATTCCTGGTGATCAGATAGATCCAGAGGATTCTCGTCGGTGGCTTCGCAGCCATTCCAGATACGGAACGAGCTTCAAATCGGTGGAGCGTCGACCACTTATTCGTTGATCAAGATGGAATTCCCACCTTTGTAGAGTGCAAGCAGAGTTCAAATCCAGAATTACGTAGAGAAATTGTTGCCCAGATGCTGGATTACGCCGCCAACGGTCAGGCAAATTGGCCCGCAGGGCGTATCAAAGAAACTGCTAGCAAGAGCGCGGTATCTTCCGGTACCGATCTGGATACGGTCACTTTCAAGTTGATAGAACCGGAATATTCAGATGAAGACTGGCTAGACGAATCCGTAGGAGCGATGGGTTCGCGTGTAGATGAATTCTGGGATCAGGTAGACAACAATCTCGCTGACGGTCGTCTCAGGTTGGTTTTCGTTGCCACAACGATCCCACGCGAACTTCAGACAATTGTCGATTTTCTCAATTCCCAGATGGAGAAGACGGATGTTGCCGCAGTAGAAATCAAGTTGTTCGCGGGCGAAGGATTATGTGCCATGGTGACACGTGTCACTGGCCGTTCTGCGTATGGGAGAGCCGCCAACCGAAAACCATCTCGCCCAAAGGGCACTATTGAATGATTGATTGACGGGATTACTGATCTCGAGTTCAAAAATCAATTCGTATCCGTAGTCGAGGCTTTATCCGACCTTGGGGCTTTTGTTGAGCCAGGAGATGTTGGAGCATCTTGGCGACTTCGATTGCCATCCCGAGATATTTCAGTGTGTTGGTTCTTTCCAGAGGGCAAACTTGGATGGATGGGAATGCGCTATCTCACTGTGGGAATTGCTACGAGTGTCGAAAATCTCGACCCTGAATCAGGGATCGCTGTGGAAGCGTTGGCGAAAAGCGTCGAACTCTGCAATTCCGGTGGCAAGCCGTTCACTGCGGCGGGAGTACGTGGCCGGCAGATGAACGCAGAAGACGTCGGCGAGGCTGCCAAAGATCTCGTCAAAGCTATCCACGAGCTGAAATCAGATCTCTCTTAATCAACTCCACCTTCCACCTACTCCACCAGCGTCGCCACTTCCCCAAACAGATCCGTCTCCGGGTGAAATGCCACCCAACCGAACCAGTACGACACGTGTCCGGGCAATCGAGCCAGCGTCTCCGTATCGTCTGACTTCACAAGCCCAGTCTCCTCGACTCGCCACTCAACACCGTCCTCATCCAACACCACGTCTGGATCCTGCGTCGGGGCGAAATCGTGACCAGCGCGCTCGTAGGTCCGGGCCGCCTCGGCGAGCGGATTGAAGGTGATAACCAGCTCTTGTCCGCCCAGCGTGTCATTCACCACCGGCGTCTCCTGTAGGGACTCAAGCGAGTACGCCTTTGGAGAATCGTCAAAGTTGAGCGCCAGTACCCGATCCTTTAACCCCAGCGCCTCGTTCGTCTGAAACGTCGGGAACATCCACTCCGGTGAGTTGAAATACTCGTAGTAAGCCGAGCCCCCTTTGTTCAAGTTTCGATACTGACGATCAAACCCGGTATCGATATCCAGCACCTGCGTCTCCGGATTCTTCTCAAGCCAGTCAGCCCATGTCGTAAGCGTCAATGGCAGCTTCTCAAACCGCAGGTCACTAAAGGCCAGTTCGCCGGTTACAGGCTCTCCCGTCAGCGAATGCCAGAGCGAGCGCGTGCCGGAGTCATACATGAGTTTGTTTGACTGATACAGGAACCCGGACGTGCCCATCCGCTGGACCTCCCCGTCAAGCTCGGCGTCGTACAGGACGCCCGTTCCGCAGAGAGTTCAGTAGACAAGAGCGACAGGTTTGCCGCCCACCACATCATTCGACAACTCATGCCACGCCAGAATACGAAGCGGGTAGGCACGCGCATCGCCGTTGATGTTGATGCCGAAGACAGGTTCATCTCCATCGATATAGGTCGCTCCCTCCGGGCCAGTGAACTTCGGGTTGTCGAGCGGCGGGATACCGTCTACTCCAACCCCACCCCACTGCGCTCCAGAAATCGGCACTCTCGCAGGGACGCCTTCGTAGAAAAAGTCGATGAATCGCCGATCAATGTTGCCGTACAGATCACCTTTCCAGGCGTCGTATCCGGGAACGGGTGCGATCTCTGGATGCTGCCCAAGCCACCTGTATGCATCCTCATGGAGCGTGAAGCTCTCCGTATCAAACGTTCGGTCGGTCAGGAGGTTTAGCGCCGTCGCAATCGCAAACCGCTCATCGCCAGCAAATCCAGAGGCTGCCAGATCAACTAAAGGAGCGATAAACCCCGTGTTTCCGGTCTCACCGGCCATCCTGACGGCGTTGGTCTCAATGCCCCGTTGCCGCGTGAACAAGGTACTCAGCCGATCCCGTACCGCCGCCTCTTCTGCCGAGTACGGCGTCGGCGTTACGGGCCGCGTTGTAGTTGGCGTTGCAACGACAGTCGGGGATGTGGTGGCTCCATCTCTACCACCACACGCAACAACAAACATCGCGATAAGGCCAGCGGCCATGAGCCAAACAGGTCTGTATGTGAAGTACCGATGTGTCATGAAATTAACGCCGATGAACGGCAAACGTCTGCCAGTCAAATATCCAGCGCACGCCCGTAATAAAAACTGGCCGCCCGTATCTCCCATAGAGAGGATACGAAGCGGCCCGAAGTTCGGTTGCTTTTAGTCATTTACTTCTTCGGCGGCTGGATGAACTCCAGCCAGTTACCTTCGGGATCCTGAAGGTAGATGATCCCACGCCTGCCTTCCGGAGTGTCGTGGAAGATCGGGTCGGTGACGAACTTGATGCCCTTACTCGTCAAATCGTCGAAGACCGTCCGAAGGTCTTCTACGAGAAAGCAGATGTGCATGGCGCCGAACTGGTTCTTGCGGAGGTAGCCATCTTCACCGGGCGGGTTGTGATACTTCACCAGTTCGATGCGGTGGTTGTTCTCGATGCCAACAAATCGCAGCGTCCGGCGTGCGCCCGGGAAGCCGGTATGGTCGCCCGACGGAGGAGCCACGGCATCAACTTCACGCTCGACCACCAGGCCAAGTGTTTTGACGTAAAATTCGGTGATCGCTTCTAGGTCCTGGACCACGATTCCGGTGTGATCAAACTGCATGACCATGAGATCTCTCCTTTGAGGTTAATTCCGGGCTAGGGTCTGGATATTTGGTATTCGTAGAAAACCTGCTCACTGGGCCGCACAATCCTAGACGAATCTACGGCTCGATGAAAAAGG